>Ga0209452_1000010_pt1 | contig 345692 bp, 320 predicted proteins | sample WorMetimpBELIZE1_FD_187388 | JGI IMG/M metagenome (GOLD analysis project Ga0209452, IMG submission 187388) | Marine gutless worms symbiont microbial communities from Max Planck institute for Marine Microbiology, Germany - Olavius imperfectus... | ecosystem: Host-associated > Annelida >... | reverse complement strand
TTGTTCGGCTCAATGAATACTGAACATTACATAAGTAATGTTTGAATTGACTGTGCTGAATCTTTCGATTCAATGGTCACTTCGTTTCATTGAAACCTAATTTGATACCGCTTTCCGTTAAGAAAGAAACATCTAATTGGATTATCATCAACGAGTGCCCACACAGATTGATAGGTTCTTATTTTTAAAGAGCACACTCTGAAGTTCTCTTCAAAGTGGACGGCCATTTTAGCGAGATAACTTATCGTGTCAAACACTTTTTTAAGTTATTTCTCTGTGAGTTACTTTCTAACTCACTGACCTTGTTATCTCGGCTTCGCTTTGTTTGCTTTCCCGTGACAACGGAGGCGCATTATAGGGAGTTCGTTTAGGAACACAACCCTATTTTTCAAAAAAACTTATCTTTTTGGTTCGTTCGTATAGAAAACAATCAAAACCCGATAAAAGTGCATCAAAAAGGGGGCTACCGCCCCCTAAACCTTGAACTTCATCTCACTTTTCACTGCATTAGTGAAATTACTGGTGAGCAATAATTTGGTCATTGTTCACAATCAGCTGTACTTTCTTATCTGGTAATATTTGACCAGCTAAGATTGATTTCGCTAGTGGGTTTTCGACATTTTGTTGAATGGCTCGTTTTAAAGGACGCGCACCGTAGACAGGATCGAAACCAACTTGAGCAATTAAATCGAGTGCTTTCTCGGACACCTCTAACTGATAACCTTTTTCTTCTAGACGTTTCGCTAGACGCGCTAGCTGAATAGAAGCAATCGACTTAATGTGCTCTTGACCAAGAGGATGGAAGACCACGCTTTCATCAACACGGTTTAAAAACTCTGGGCGGAAGTGTTTGCTGACCACATCCATCACTTCATTCTTAATACCTTGGTAATCCAGAGTAGCAAAGTTCTCTTGGATGCGAGCTGAACCTAAGTTCGATGTCATGATCACTACAGTATTACGGAAATCAACCGTTCTGCCCTGACCATCAGTTAGTCGACCATCATCCAATACTTGCAGCAGAATATTGAACACATCTGGATGCGCCTTCTCTACTTCATCTAATAGGATGACAGAATAAGGTTTACGGCGAACCGCTTCTGTTAGATAACCACCCTCTTCATAACCAACGTAACCCGGAGGCGCACCAACTAGTCTTGCCACAGAATGCTTCTCCATGAACTCTGACATGTCAATGCGTACCATTGCGTCTTCGCTATCGAACATAAAGCTAGCGAGTGTCTTACACAATTCCGTTTTACCCACACCTGTTGGACCTAAGAATAAGAAGGAACCAATCGGTTTGTTTGGATCGGACAACCCTGCTCGGCTACGACGGATCGCATTTGATACCACTTCAACCGCTTCCGCCTGACCAATCACGCGTTTGTGCAGTACCTCTTCCATGCGGAGCAGTTTTTCTTTTTCTGCTTCGAGCATTTTAGAAACGGGGATCCCCGTTTGCTTAGAGAGTACTTCTGCAATCTCATTGTCCGTCACCTTGTTACGCAGCAGCGTCATCTCTTGCATTTCAGCTTGAGTAGCAAGATCGAGCTGTTTTTCAAGTTCAGGAATACGGCCATATTGCAGTTCCGACATGCGATTTAGATCACCAGCTCGGCGTGCAAAGTCCATATCCATTCGGGCTTGCTCTAACTCACTTTTAATATGTTGAGTGCCAGATAGTGCGGCTTTTTCAGCATTCCACACTTCTTCCAGCTCTGCATATTCACGTTCTTTCTCGTTCAACTCGTCGTTAAGCACGTCCAAGCGTTTTTCACTTGCTTCATCATGCTCGTTACTCAGTGCTTGCTGTTCGATCTTAAGCTGGATGATTTTACGTTCGAGTTTATCAAGCGATTCTGGTTTAGAGTCGATCTGTAGACGAATACTAGAAGCGGCTTCATCAATAAGGTCGATCGCTTTATCAGGCAACTGACGATCCGAAACATAGCGATGAGACAAACTTGCGGCTGCCACGATCGCTGGATCGGTAATCTCCACATGGTGGTGAAGTTCATAACGCTCTTTCAAACCACGAAGAATGGCAATCGTGTCTTCAACCGTTGGTTCATCCACCAGCACTTTTTGGAAACGACGCTCAAGTGCCGCATCTTTCTCTATATATTGGCGGTATTCATCCAATGTAGTTGCACCCACACAGTGGAGCTCACCACGAGCCAATGCTGGTTTTAGCATGTTACCGGCATCCATAGAGCCTTCGCCCTTACCCGCGCCAACCATGGTATGAAGCTCATCAATAAACAGAATGACGTTGCCTTCTTCTTTGGCTAGTTCATTCAATACCGACTTCAAACGCTCTTCAAATTCACCACGGTATTTTGCACCTGCAACAAGTGCGCCCATATCTAACGAAAGTACGCGGCGGCCACGTAGCCCCTCTGGTACTTCATTATTGATGATGCGCTGAGCTAAACCTTCTACGATTGCTGTTTTACCCACACCTGGTTCACCAATGATCACAGGGTTGTTTTTAGTACGGCGCTGCAATACTTGGATGGTGCGGCGGATTTCATCATCACGGCCGATAACCGGATCCAACTTACCCTGCTCTGCGCGTTCGGTAAGGTCTATAGTGAACTTTTCCAATGCTTGGCGTAGTTCTTCCGCGTTCGGGTCATTAACCTTTTGACCACCTCTGATCTTTTCGATCGCTTGGCTGACTTTTTGCTCGGTTAAGCCCATCTCTTTTAATAGCTGACCAAGTGGGCCACGGTCTTCTAATGCCGCAAGCAAAAAGACTTCGGAAGAGATGTAGGAGTCCTGACGCTTTTGAGCCACTTTGTCGCACAAATTGAAAAGTGTACCCATAGAGCTAGACAGCTGAACATCACCGCCGATGCCACTGACTTTAGGCAGTCGGTCTAACATTTCGCTCAATTTAGAGCGTAGATGAGTTACGTCGACATCTAACATGGTTAGTAGTGGACGGATTGGGCTACCGTTCTGATCAAGCAATGCCACCATTAAGTGCACTGGTTCGATATATTGATGATCGCGCCCTAACGCTAGTGACTGAGCATCAGAGATAGCGATTTGAAACTTACTTGTGAATCTATCAAGACGCATATCTTTCTTCCTAACCTCAACTTAAGGAAATTCTTTTGACAGTTAGAAAGATGGATACGCAGAGAGGGAATTTCAAGGGAGTGAATTAATAAAGATAGCTTTGCAAAAATGAAGCTATGCATCTCAACACTTTTGCGTTGTAGTGATCAGTCCTCAATCCAAATAAAAGTGGCTTGTCGACCTGTCACACCATCACGGCGGTAGGAATAAAAGTCATTTTTATCTTGGAAAGTACACAGGCCAGAGTCAAATACTTGAGTGACACCAAGCTTGTTGAGACGTTGAGTTGCAAGCTTAGACATATCGGCTAGCCACTTCCCTTCAATGTCACGAGGAGTAAAGGCTTGATGAGCTTGTGAATCAAAATCCACAAAGGCTTGCAGAACATCCTCACCAACTTCAAATGCTTGAGGGCCAATTGCAGGACCTAGCCACGCCATTACCTCACCAGAAAACAACTCTAGCGCATTTTCAACGATACCATTTGCTAAGCCGCGCCAACCAGCATGAACAGCTGCTACTTGGGTGCCTTGCGTGTTGGTTAGTAGAACAGGCAAACAATCCGCCGTCATGGCCGAGCACACAACCTGACTTGAAGAGGTAAACACACCATCCGCATTCAGTACTTGCTTTGTAGGAGCGCTTGCTTGAGCTACCACTGTAGAATGGGTTTGGTTCAACCAGATTGGCGCACTAGGCATCTTTGCTTGTTGCGCCAACCAGTCACGGTTCTTTTCTACGATGGACAAGTCATCCCCAACATGCGCACCCAAATTTAGCCCTTGGTAAGGCGTCGCCGAAAAGCCGCCGGCTCTGGTAGAGGCGAAGGCTTTAACGTTTTTTGGTGCTGGCCAGTTAGGAATAATTGTCTTCATATTAGAACTCGTCAGGTAGACCGAACTCTTCAGTATCTTTACGCAGCGCTTCTGTCATTTCTACCATGTCGTCAGGTACTGGAGCGTGGAATTCTAGCTCTTCACCAGTAACAGGGTGTTCAAAACGAAGCATTACCGCGTGCAGAGCTTGGCGGTCAAAGCCACGGATCATTTCCGTTAACTCTTGTGATGCGCCAGTTGGGATGCGAGCACGACCACCGTAAGCAGTATCACCTAATAGTGGATGCTGTAGGTAAGACATGTGTACACGGATTTGGTGTGTACGGCCCGTTTCTAGACGCAAGCGAATACGTGTATGCTCACGGAAATGTTCTGCCACACGGTAGTGAGTAACAGCATGTTTACCCATTGGGGCAACCGCCATTAGCGTACGTTTAGTAGAGTGACGACCAATTGGCTTATCTACTTTACCGCCCGCCGTCATACGACCGATTGCAATCGCTTCATACTCACGAGTGATGTTACGTTTTTGCAGCGCGCGTACTAGACGAGTTTGTGCTGGTACGGTTTTCGCTACCACCATTAGGCCTGTTGTATCTTTATCTAGACGATGCACAATACCTGCGCGAGGTACTTCGGCAATGTCTGGGTAATGATGCAACAATGCATTTAGTACAGTGCCATCTGGCGTACCCGCACCTGGGTGTACTACAAAATCACGAGGCTTGTTGATTACGATGATGTCTTCATCTTCGTAGACGATATCGAGAGGGATATCTTGTGCTTCCCAGCGTTCTTCATCTTCCAGCTCGGCTTGCAAGGTAATTTCCTCGCCACCCATTACTTTGGTGCGAGGTTTAGTGACAACTTCACCATTCACTTGTACTTTCCCTGCAAGTAACCACTCTTTCAAGCGAGAGCGAGAGAAGTCCGCGAATAATTCGGCGATAGCTTGGTCTAAACGTTGACCTAATTGGCTATCTTTTACGGTGTTGGTTAAAACAATCTGCTGAGCCATATCGAACTTTTTTAAAAACTGTGAGACTAATGCTCACGACTGTGGAAAAATAGACTATTACGTCATTGTATCTGTTACTGGAAAGAAAGTAACGGCAGCTTAAGAAATATTTAGATTCAAGGAACAGACTCCTGATATGAAACATCAGACTTTAACAGGCCTTTTAGCGGTATCCCTTCTGTTTGGCTGTGCAAGCAAAGAAGAAATCGTTCCTGATGTGCCACCTTCTGAACTGTATGCAGACGCGCAAACTTCTCTGCAAAGCGGTAACTGGCTTTCTGCCATCGAGAAATTAGAAGCTTTGGATTCGCGTTACCCGTTTGGTGCCTACTCTGAGCAGGTACAACTTGACCTTATCTACGCGTACTACAAAAACGATGACCTAGCACTAGGTCTGGCAACGATCTCTCGCTTTATGCGTTTGAACCCAACTCACGAAAAAATGGACTGGGTTTTATACATGCGCGGTTTGAGCCACATGGCACAAGACCGTAACTTCATGCATGACCTGTTCAACGTAGACCGTAGTGACCGTGACCCAGAGCCAGTAAAGAAAGCATTTGATGATTTCAAAAAGCTGCTCGATCGTTACCCGAATAGCCCTTATGCGGAAGACTCGCAAAAACGCATGGTGGCATTGAAGAACCGTCTTGCTGACTACGATCTTGCAACCGCAGACTTCTACTTGCGTCGTGAAGCATGGATTGCAGCAATCAACCGTGCGCAAGAGCTACAAAAAGCGTTTCCTGATACAGAGGCTGCTCGTAAGTCACTTGAGATTCAGCTAGAAGCATACAAACAGTTGAAACTGGATGATTCAGTTGCCAGAACTGAAGAGCTAATAAAGCTCAACCCAGTTAACTAATCTTAAGCCGCCACAGTCCCAGACTGTGGCGGTTTTGTTTTATTCCGCATTAATTTTTGTTTTATCCTTTCTCGTTATCACATTCACTTCCTTGATGATTTTTTAAGCGACACATATGCTTAAAGTTCTCCTTCACCATCAACATGGATGTGAACGTGACACTATCAAAGTTATGGACGGGACTGTTAATCCTACTCTCCGCGTCGAGTTTTGCTCTTGAGCTCTCCCCTCTTAGACAGCCGCCTTACACGGGCGATCTCGATGTCATCAAAGAGAAAAACGTCTTGCGCGTATTGGTATCTGCCGATTTGGGTTTCTATTACATAGAGGGAGGAGAACCAAAAGGGATTGGCGCCGAGTTGCTTGCGCATTTTGAGAGAGATTTACGCAAACTCAAACCTAAGATCAATATTCAAATCATTCCTGTATCTCGTGATGAGCTGCTTCCCTCCCTTGAACAAGGGTTAGGAGATTTGGTTGTTGCGAATCTCACGATTACCGACGCACGTAAGAAGTTGGTTGATTTTAGTGATCCTGCCATCATGGGCATTGAAGAATGGGTAATCACCAATAAAAAAACACCAGTGATGACCAAGCTTGATCAGCTAAGCGGCAAGGAAATATGGGTACGTGCCAGTTCAAGTTACTTCGAGAGCATTCAAGCCTTAAACAAACAACTTAATAAGAAAGGCTTACCACCTGTTGTTGTGCATTTCATAGAAGAAACACTACAAGACTACGAACTGGTAGGAATGCTCAACAATGGCTATGTCAAAGCCATTATTCTTGATAGCCACAAAGCCAAGTTGTGGATGAGCTTTATGGACGATATCCGTGCTCATACCAAAATCCCAATCCGTAAAGGCGGTGAGATCGCCTGGGCAATGCGTCACGACAGCCCTGAGCTAATGAAAGTGGTGAACAAATTCATTCGCACAGCCAAATCTGGCACCTTACTTGGTAACGTCATTTACGGGAAATACATCGACAACACCAATTGGTTGAACAAGGCATTGAACCCGAAAAAGATTGCTCAGCTTGAAAAGCTCTCTGCTCTGTTTTCTAAATATGGAGAGAAGTACGACTTTGATTATCTGCTGATCGCTGCAGTGGCTTATCAAGAGTCGGGGTTCGATAACAACTTAGCGTCTAGCCGTGGCGCTGTCGGTATCATGCAAATCTTACCAAGCACAGCGAGTGACCCGAACGTAAACATAAAAAACATTCGTAACTTGGAAAACAATGTTCATGCCGGTGTGAAATACATGGCGTTCTTGCGCCGCTACTACTTCAGTGATGAGGCAATCAGCAAAGAGAACAAACTCTACTTAACACTCGCGGCATACAATGCCGGGCCAGGAAACGTTGAAAGAATGCGTAAGCGCGCGGCTCAACAAGGCTACGATCCCAATGTTTGGTTTAACAACGTTGAGGTGGTGACGCGCAGGAGTTTGGGGGAAACCGTAAGATATGTGACCAATGTGAATCGCTACTACGTGATCTACAAGCAGCTAGAGAGCCTTGATCTCGCGAAAACGCTGGATAACGTTTTACTTGTTCCAGACGATCCCGTTTTTATGACGCCGCTGAGAAGAGTCAGTCAAACCCCATAAACAAAGAAACTCTAAATAGAAAACCAAAAACGCCGCTCAACGAATTAAGCGGCGTTTTTGAATCTAACTTACTGTGCACTTTAAGAGTGATCTGATTCACATCTTTGTTCTGGTTAATTTTTAACTAACTAGAATTACAGGCCGTATAACTCCCCTAAAAACGGGTTAGTTTTCAGCTCAGTACTCTATCCAATCTAATGATTTCGAATCCGATAACAAGCAATTTTCACATAAATCTCAGCAGTTCTTGAGTGAGATCACATTCATTTTCCATCTCCAAAAAGCCGCTCAAAATAGTGATCAAGATCACATTCTTTTATCCTCAAAGCGGTAATCTGAATTCAACCCATGAGGGATGAAACAGAGGAAAAACATTTATGACAATGAACATCACTGGTAAAAACATCGAAATCACCTCTGCAATCCGTGCTCATATTGAGAGCAAATTTAAAAAGCTGGAGAAATGGCAAGTAGACATCATTGGATGCCAAGCAACTTTCAGTGAGGAACCAAACAAACAGAAGAAATTCGAAGCCGTTATTAAAGTTCCTAAAGGCCAGCTAATCGCCTCAGCAACTCACGAAGATCTTTACGCAGCTATCAATGAAGTGGAGCAAAAACTAGAACGACAACTGAATAAGCTGACCCACAAACCTGAAGCTCGACGTGCGAATAAGCCTGAGCTAGTGGAAGAAGAAGAGTAAACCGTCCAGATTGAGGAAGTAGCGCCGAAAGGCGCTATTTTTTTGCTTGACGCTCCCCGCCAGCTTGCTTATTGTGTTTAAACACTCACAAATTAAGCACTATTTATGCATTCAACAAACCTGTTTCTTTTTGACTTCTTTTTCCTTCCATAGTTGGAGGGGCTAACTCGTTTGTGAAAGAAAAGTCAAAAACAAACAGAAAGCCTCCCAAATCGGGGGGCTTTTTTTATAAGGAAAGAATTGATGACTGACCAACCTATTTCCCTGGAAGAAATTCGTTTACGTTTGAATGAGCTGGATGACGAGCTGCTAAGCCTGTTGTCAGAACGCCGCAAGCTCAGTATTGAAGTCGCTAAAAGCAAAGTTCAAACGTCGAAACCTGTTCGTGATGCAGTCCGTGAACAACAACTTCTAGTAAAACTGATCACCAACGGCCGTGATAAATACGAACTCGACGCTCAGTACATCACCAAACTTTTCCATACCATCATTGAAGACTCTGTTCTTCTTCAGCAAAGCTACTTGCAGAACTTGGTTAATCCGCAGCAAAGTCGCAAGCCTCTTGCTCGCGTTGCTTTCCTTGGTGCAAAAGGCTCGTACTCTCACCTTGCGAGTCGTGAATACTTCAGCCGTAAGAATACAGAACTGATTGAACTCAACTGTGAACACTTCAAAGAAGTGACTCAAACGGTGGAATCTGGCCATGCAGACTACGGCGTACTTCCAATTGAAAACACTAGCTCTGGCTCGATCAACGAAGTTTACGATCTGCTACAACACACAACGCTGTACATTGTTGGTGAACTAACCCAACCAATTGAGCACTGCCTCGTAGCGACCAAAGACATTCGTCTTGAGAACATCAAAACACTTTACTCACATCCGCAACCACACCAGCAATGCAGCGAGTTCTTAAGCCGCATGAAAGGCGTGAAGCTAGAGTCCTGCGCAAGTACTGCAGATGCAATGCAAAAGGTACAAGAGCTTAACCGTGATGACGTTGCGGCAATTGGCAATGCATCAAGCGGTAAGCTTTACGGCTTACAAGCCATTCAAGGCAATATCGCAAACCAAACAGAAAACCACACTCGCTTTATCGTTGTCGCACGTAAACCTGTAGAAGTATCGACGCAGATTCCAGCGAAGACCACATTGATCATGTCTACGTCGCAACAAGCTGGCTCTCTGGTTCAGACACTCTTGGTGCTTCAGCGTTACGACATCAACATGACCAAACTAGAATCACGTCCAATTATGGGTAACCCATGGGAAGAGATGTTCTACGTAGACCTTGAATCTCACTTAGGTTCTAACGAGATGCAGCAAGCGATTGATGAGCTAACTAAGATCACTAAGCACTTGAAAGTATTAGGTTGCTACCCAAGCGAGAATGTAAAACCCACTCAAGTAAAACTGAGCTAAGGGATTATTGTAAGTAAAAAGAACATGGTAGGTAAAAAGATCATGGCAACCCAAAAAGTCGTTATCGCGTCCCTAAACCCAGCGAAAATCAAGGCTGTAGAGAGTGCTTTTCAAAGCGCTTTCTCAGAACAAAATTTTGAGTTTATTGGTGTCAATGTTCCAAGTGAAGTGGCAGACCAACCGATGTCTAATGATGAAACGCATCTTGGCGCATTGAACCGAGTTCGTAACGCCAAAACCGAAATGCCAAATGCGGATTTCTATGTCGGTTTAGAGGCTGGAATTGAAGGCAAAGTAACATTTGCTTGGATGGTGATTGAGTCTGACACGCATCGTGGGGAGTCTCGCTCAGCAAGCTTGATGCTACCACCAGAAGTGCTCCAAAAACTTGAACATGCCAATGAGCTTGGCGATGTGATGGATGAGGTATTTGGTACCGACAACATCAAACAGAAAGGTGGCGCAATTGGTCTACTGACTCAAAACCAACTGACGCGTAGCTCGGTCTACCATCAAGCTTTGATTCTGGCGTTGATTCCTTTTACCAATCCTGAACATTTCCCGGCGAATCTATAACTGCGCGGGGCTTATTGCGAGCTTTAAAGCTCATAGCAGCGAATAGCACACATTAAAAAGGGCGGAGATTCCGCCCTTTTTGCTGCCTGTAACTCAGAGAGTTCAACTCAAAGATTATTGAGCCCCCTGCTCTAGCAATGTCTTGAGTTTGTCTTTGTCCGCATCAGATTTCGACTTTAACTCATTCGAACCACGAGTGATGGTGGCAATACCCACGCCAAGCATTTGACTGATTTGACGCTGAGACAGCTCACCTTTGAGCAACTCATTCAGAATGTTAACGCGTGCGGTGAGCGATTCTCTTTCATCCGGCGTCATTAACATGGTCAACAACATCTCGTGTTGCTGGTTATCCACGCTAGAACGGATCAGTTCGACAATCTGTTGCCAGTCTTTGTACTCAGGTTCGTGTGACATCAAGTTACCTCACTCAATACTTGGTATTGATCTCATTTGGGGTCAAGAACGAACCATCTACACCTAAAAGGTCGCGGTAGTAAGTTTCAAACATCAAAATGTTCTGCACATAACCACGCGTCTCTTTAAATGAAATTGCTTCAATAAAGGAATAAGCGTCTACTTTTCCTTGTGTTCGATCTCGCCACATTTTTACTCGGTTAGGTCCTGCATTATAAGCAGCGAGCGCGAAAATACGATTATTATCGTAATCCTCCATCAAACCTTGTAAGTAGTGGCTACCAATCTCGATGTTCTTACCCACGTTGTAAAGGTCTTGCGTACCTTGATACTTGAGCTTGTACTTGTTTGCCGTGTACTTAGCCGTCGCAGGCATAATTTGCATTAGGCCACGAGCACCAACAGGCGAACGCGCCTCCGAATCCAACGCACTTTCTTGTCGAGCGAGGGACATCATCGTAATCGGGTCGATGTTGTGTTTCTCAGCGTAGAAGTTAAACCACCAGCGATGCGCCACCGGGAAACGCAATGGGATGTTATCCCACATCTCCGCCTGAATACTCGCAATCACGGTGAGGTTGTGCCAACGCTTAGAAGCAGCATAAGCGGCAAGTTGCGTTTTCTCTTCTTTACTCACACGACGAAGTAAATGAGTCCATTCACTCTTCGCTGCGGCAATTTTGTCGGTCGCGATAAGCTCTTCAATACGTGCCAAAGATTTCTGGTATGGCTGAACTGCTTTCTTGTCTAACTTAACGGAACTTGATGGGTACTTAATTGACTGACCAATCGCATTGGCCGCCGCAACGCTGTAAAAGTTACGTTGGCCGACCAATTTCGACAAACGTTGCTTGCCCGCAGTAGCATCACCTAAAGCGATTTCACTACGACCTAGCCAGTATTGCCACCGAAGCGTTGCCTGTTCCTTGTCATTTAAAACCGCAATCCACTTCTGTACGCCTTTCCAATCGCCGTTTTGGATCGACAAACGAATGCGGCTTTCAATCAAGGGTAAATTCTTACTCGACTTCGTTTTATCATCACGCCAATTTGCTAATGAGTCCGACTCAGTACGAATCAAACGGATCGCAATGTAGTCAGCCAGAGCTTGCGCTTTCTCAGGGGAGAACTTTTGACCTTTCACAACCGCAGCATACGCATCTTGTGCTTGCTTGGTATTTTTACGAGCCAACTTCTCTAATGCATACTCACTCTGAGCGCGATTGAAGTCATTAGCAGGTTGTTTCTTAGCAAATGCAGCGACCGTTTCTGGTTTATCAAACAGCGCTTTCATTGCTTTAGCTTGCTGCTTCGCTTTGGCTGATTCTGGCAGTTTTTGCAGGTAACTCATTAAGCCACCATTGCGAGCATCAAACGCCAGCAACATACGCTGAAGAATCATCTCATCGGTGCGCTCACCCGCTTTGTCCCACGCAGAGAACAATGGATCACACTCGTCGGCGATACTTTTGCCGCGCAGCCACATGTGCTCTGCGCCTTTAAAGGCAGCAACTTGTTTACCCTGCTCTAATTGAGCGACATAAAAAATACACTGGTAACGCTCACCACTTGGCTCCACTTTTTGGAACTCGGTAATGGTTTTCCAATCTTTCTGACGATAAAGGTTATCTAAGTAAGGGGCGCGAATTCGACGTGAGAATGGAAAAGCCTCGTGGTCATTAATAAATTCGTCTACCTGTTGTGGAGACTTACTCGATAATTGCCTCAGAAACACCCGGTAATCCACATAAGGTGTCAGTGGATAGTCGGCGATTTTAGAACGGATAGATAAGTAACCATCAATGTCGTTCTTATCTAATAAATCCTGAGCTTGCTCATAGACTTGGCGCTGTTTTTCAAGGCTCAGCGCAGCGTTTGCTGACACGCTTACCGCACATAAAGCGGCTGCGTAGCATACTCTTTTAGCCAATTCAGATACGTTGAATCTCATGTGCGTCATTTTCCCCAGACGTTTATCGCTTCACTTCTTACCACGGGTGAATACAAGGCGCGGTAAGTCATAAAGCATATGCATCTATTTACACCGTATTAAGTTCTTATTGTAAAGCGACTTGATGTAATAAATGTTGTACTCGTAAAACTTTAGAACCCTTCAAAGCAAATAGATTCCCGACAATTCATCCATCCCGATGAAGAGTGGGTATTTGAATTAAAGGTGAACAAGAAAAGTGTATACCCTAAAGTTGGGAGTTTCCGGTCAGCGATGAAGAAGAAATCACACAAGATGCTAATTTCTTGCAATTCGGTAACAAAACTCAAGGAGTTGGTATAAAATAGAGCCTTTGAATGACAGTTAATTTAGGAACGATCGGCAATGGCTGAATACGTATATACCATGTCGCGGGTGAGCAAAATTGTGCCACCTAAGCGTCAAATTCTTAAAGACATCTCTCTAAGCTTCTTCCCAGGTGCAAAAATCGGTGTTCTAGGTCTGAACGGTGCAGGTAAATCTACGCTGCTACGTATCATGGCGGGTATCGATACTGATATCGATGGTGAAGCGCGCCCACAACCGGGACTAAACGTAGGTTACCTACCACAGGAACCTGTTCTGGACGAGTCAAAGACCGTTCGTGAAATCGTTGAAGAAGCCGTTGCAGATGTTGCTGGCGCACTTAAGCGCTTGGATGCGGTATACGCTGCGTATGCAGAACCAGATGCCGATTTTGATGCACTTGCAAAAGAACAGGGTGAACTAGAAGCGCTAATCCAAGCGAAAGATGGTCACAACCTAGATAACGCACTAGAACGTGCTGCTGATGCACTTCGTCTTCCTGAGTGGGATCAAAAGATCCAACACCTATCAGGTGGTGAGCGTCGCCGTGTGGCTATCTGTCGTCTTCTTCTTGAAAAGCCAGACATGCTGCTACTTGACGAACCAACCAACCACTTGGATGCGGAGTCTGTTGCATGGCTAGAACGCTTCCTAGTTGATTACACTGGTACTGTAGTTGCGATTACCCACGACCGTTACTTCCTAGATAACGCAGCGGGTTGGATCCTAGAACTTGACCGTGGTGAAGGTATTCCATGGGAAGGTAACTACACGTCTTGGCTAGAGCAAAAAGATGCGCGTCTACAACAAGAAGCATCGCAAGAAAAAGCTCGTCAAAAGACCATCGAGAAAGAACTTGAATGGGTTCGTCAAAACCCTAAAGGTCGTCAGGCGAAATCTAAAGCACGTATGGCGCGCTTTGAAGAGCTACAAAACACTGACCACCAAAAACGTAACGAAACCAACGAACTGTTCATCCCGCCTGGTGAGCGTCTAGGTGATAAAGTTATCGAAGTGAACAACCTGACTAAGTCATTCGACGGTCGTGTTCTTATCGATGACCTATCGTTCAGCATGCCTAAGGGTGCAATCGTGGGTATCATCGGTGCTAACGGTGCAGGTAAATCGACTCTATTCAAGATGCTGAGCGGCACTGAGCAGCCAGACTCAGGTACGATTGAGCTTGGTGAAACAGTGAAACTGGCGTCTGTTGAGCAGTTCCGTGACTCAATGAACGACAAGAACACGGTATTCCAAGAGATTTCTGAAGGCGCTGACATCATCAAGATCAACAACTTCGAAATCCCAGCTCGTGCTTACTGTTCTCGCTTTAACTTCAAAGGCTCTGATCAACAGAAAGTTATCGGCGAGCTTTCTGGTGGTGAGCGTAACCGTGTCCACCTTGCTAAGCTGCTTAAAGCTGGCGGTAACGTACTGCTACTCGATGAGCCAACCAACGACCTTGACGTTGAAACACTGCGTGCACTAGAAGAAGCACTACTAGAGTTCCCTGGCTGTGCAATGGTTATCTCGCACGACCGTTGGTTCCTAGACCGTATTGCAACGCACATCATCGACTACCGCGATGAAGGCCAAGTTAACTTCTACGAAGGTAACTACAACGAGTACATGGAATGGCTGAAGAAGACCCTTGGTCCTGAAGCAGCTGAACCACACCGCATCAAATACAAGCGCGTATCGAAGTAATTTCGGTTATAAGGTGAGTGTGCGGTATATCACCTTACGCTCACCTTTGCTTGTAATTCGTACAAAGGTCGCTATCATAGCGGCCTTTGTTGTATGTGTTGCATAAATGGCTCAAATTGGCATTTTTTCAATTAAGAGCTTGACCTTTAGCAATCGTAACTCTGTGCTAGCTCGATATTTTAAGAACAAAAATTGAACAGTTTTTGTTCTGTTTGATATAGTCTTCGACTGATTTGACGACTTAATGAGAAAGCTCTATGACGGAGAGACGACGCTTTTCACGCATTATCTATCAAGTTTCAGCTTTATTGGAACAAGGTGACTTGGCATTACAAGCCACGATTCAAGATCTCTCATTACATGGCTTGTTATTAAAAGCTGAAAATGCAAGTTCACTTGAACCGTCACGTAAGGTAGATGTTGCGTTCTCGTTTGCTCAATCAGAGCAAGTGATGCAGCTAACCGCCAACATCATATCGATTATAGATAACGAGATTAGGCTAAAGATCAACAACATAGACATCGATAGTATTAGCCAACTAAAACGATTTATAGAATTGAATGTAGGCAATAACGAGCTTCTGAATCGAGAGTTAGAGCATCTTTCAGATTTAGGGGAAGAATAAATTGAACGCCTACTTTAGTAACAATAACCATGTCTAAAAAAATCATCATGCAGATCCCGACAAAAGACGGGAATCAGCAATTTCATTTGGGTCGCCTTTCGATCCTAGCTATCTGTGCGTCAGTTGTTGCACTACCCGCTGTTGTTGGTGGTGCTTGGTACCTGCATCAAAAGCAGATTCATGACACACAAGCACTCAATCAAACCATCGCAAAGCTAGAGAGCGAAAAAGCTGAAATCTCCGTGTTGTACGAAGAGCAGTTAGATACCAACCACTCTCTTTCTCAGTCCTTAACCGATAAAAACAACCAGATTCAATTGCTAGGCAAGCGTGTATTTGATGTTGAGTCTGTGTTGGGTTTAGCAGATGAAGAGCTGAGCACCGATGAACATGCACTGGAAGAACGCATTGATGCTGCGGCAATCGATTCTGCAGTTCGTGCGACCATGTTCCGTTTGATTCCAAACGACAGCCCAATGACTTATCAACGTATCTCCTCTCCTTTTGGCAGTCGTGTCAATCCAATCACGGGCAAACGTCATGTTCATACAGGGATCGACCTAACGTGTAAGCGTGGAGAACAGATCCTTGCGCCGGCAGACGGTGTGGTAGAAACGGTACGTCCAGGTAACCGTGGTTATGGTAACTACCTCACGCTGCGTCACTCGTTTGGCTTTTCTAGCTCCTTTGCTCACTTGAGCAAGTTTAGCGTGAAGAGCGGAGAGTTCGTCAGTAAAGGCGATGTGATTGCGAAATGTGGTAACTCAGGCAACTCAACTGGTCCGCACCTGCACTATGAAGTGCGCTTCTTAGGCCGAGCATTGAACCCACAATACTTGATGGATTGGACGCCAGAGAACTTTAACTACGCGTTCGAGAAAGAGAAGAAGGTGAAGTGGGGTCCGTTGGTTCAGTTGATTGATAACGTGGTTCGCCTGCAAATCAACCTTACTAACTCACCATACCGTGATACCAGCATCAGCACAGTATCGAGTGAAGATAACAGTGCCACATCAACCAACTGATCATCACGAAACATACGAATAAAAAAGAGCAGCGAATAAGCTGCTCTTTTTACATTCAAAACCTGTTTTTATCCACGATGGATATTGTCATTAGCCTGTTTGAGCAAGTTCTGACTTTCGTTCATAAATTGCTGCGAGTAATCACCAAACCAGTCACTCACTTGTTCGAAGCTTTCGACAAACTCAGCCTTGTCTTTACTGTCTAAAACAGACAACGCTTCACCAAAGCGTTGGTGGAAACGCTTAATCATGTCGATGTTTTCTTGTGATGAAAGAATGATGTCACCGTATAGATTTGGATCTTGGCCAAACAGACGCCCTACCATCGCTAGCTCCAAACGGTAAATCGGCGAGCTCAGCTTTAATAGTTGCTCAATGTTCGGATTCTCTTTGCTTAGGTGCATACCGTAAGCAAAGGAAGTGAAGTGGCGCAGCGCCTGAATCAAAGTCATGCCATGGTCGTGCTCTTGCGCATCGATTTGGCACAAGCTTGCGCCCCAAATTCCAAACTGTTGCAATAGCCATTGGTATTGCTCATTACCACGACCGTCACAGTAGACAATCACCTGCTTCGCTAGGCTCGGTACATCTGGGCCAAACATTGGGTGCAAACCAACAACCGGACCTTGGTGCACATTCAACATTGCTTGCAGCGGCTTAGACTTGATAGAAGTCAGGTCACAAAGAATGCAATCTTGTGGCAGGTTACCGAGCTTCTCAATCACACCTTCTGTTAGGTGAATCGGCACTGTAACTACTACCAGCCCCGCATCTTTTAGGATGTCATCGGCATGATCCCAGTCTTTGCTGCCCAACACTTTAACTTGGTAGCCAGATAGTTTGAACATTCGACCAAACAGGCCACCTAATTGGCCATTACCACCAATAATGACCACAGAGCGCAGTTCTGGATTCAAACACTTAAAACCGGAATCTTTCTCGCTGGCATAGGACTCACGCATAGTTCGACGAAGAATGTCTTCAATCAGCTGTGGAGGAATCCCCATTTTTTCAGCTTCAGCTCGTCGTGATGCCAGCATTGCGGCTTCACGATCTGGGGCATAAATTGGCAAACCGTGTTCGCTTTTTACTTCACCCACTTTCTCTACTAGCGCTAAACGCTGAGCGAGTAGCTCTAGCATTTGCTTGTCGACTGCATCAATCTGATCGCGTAATGCGTTAAGTTCAACTGCCATTGATGTTCCTTAAATCCCGTGTTGTTAGCCTTTTAGACGATTCTCTAAGAAAGGCACCAGCTCTTCGTGTGCATGACGTAATAGTGCCTCAGTTGAATCCCAATTGATACATGCGTCGGTGATAGATACGCCGTATTTCATCTCTTCAAGAGCTAGGTCAGAAGATTGGTTACCTTCATTGATATGGCTCTCAATCATCAAGCCAATAATCGACTTATTGCCTTCACGGATTTGGTGAATCACGTCTTCTGCGACCAATGGCTGACGACGGTAATCTTTACGTGAGTTTGCATGGCTACAATCCACCATCAGTGAAGCGTCAAGACCGGACTTCGCCATCTCTTGCTCACACTCGTTAACCGATACTGAATCGTAGTTGGTTTGCTTGCCGCCACGCAGAATCACATGACCATTCGGGTTACCTTGCGTAGTCAGAAGCGCGACTTGACCTTCACGGTTAATACCCATGAAACGGTGGCTAGAAGAAGCCGCTTGCATCGCGTTAACAGCAGTAGCCAAGCTACCATCCGTACCATTCTTAAAGCCGATTGGCATAGAAAGACCACTTGCCATCTCACGGTGTGTTTGTGACTCAGTCGTACGAGCACCGATCGCTGCCCAGCTAAAGGTATCCGCAAGGTATTGCGGGCTGATAGGGTCAAGAGCTTCTGTTGCTAGCGGGATTTCCATCTCTGCCAATTCAACCAGCAGTTCACGACCAACATGCAGACCATGTTCAATGTCGAAGCTGCCGTCTAGGTGTGGGTCATTGATTAGGCCTTTCCAACCAACTGTGGTTCGAGGCTTCTCAAAGTAAACACGCATTACAATATACAGTTGGTCGCTTAGTTGTTCTGAAAGAGCTTTTAGACGCTTAGCGTAATCCTTCGCTGCCTCCACGTCATGGATAGAACATGGTCCACATACAACGAGTAGACGATGATCTTTTTTGTGAATGATGTCAGCGATGGTTTGACGAGACTCTTGAATAAAACGACGTGCTTTTTCACTTAGAGGAAGCTTCACTTTTAGCTCCTCTGGCGTGATCAGAACTTGTTCTTCGCTGATGTTGATGTTGCTCAATTCACTTCTTTGCATAACTTTAACCTGTATATTTATGTTTACACCCAACCAATTCCTTGGTGAGACAACTAAGCTTTATCGACAAGATAACAGGCTAAAAAAGAATTACAACCGTACACAATAAAAAACATTTAGTGTAAATTAATATTTACACTAAAAGAAAAAGCCGAAATGCAGAGCACTTCGGCTTTAAATGGATGTTTTAGAAAGTTTACGTCTCACCCTGAACAAACCATTATTCAGAGGTGAGATGGCTAGCCAACCAATCGCTTCATAGCTTCAGACGCATCTTTCCACTCTTGCGAAAGTTTTAGCTCGCTTAGAGAAAAGCTTTGCTTTTTCAACAAGGCATCTGCTCGAGGAACAGAAGTGATGGGTAGATTATCAAGCACCTCAACTTGCGCATCGCGCTTGTTGCAAACCAGCAGCATATCGCAGCCAGCGTTTAGTGCTTGTGCGCCACGCTGAGCAGGACCACCCATGATCGCAGCTCCCTCCATGGTCAAATCATCAGAGAAGATCAAACCTTTAAAACCAAGTTGCTGGCGCAGGATTTGTTTAAGCCAATACTCAGAGCCACTAGCAGGCTGGTCATCATAATTTGGGAAAATGACGTGAGCAGGCATCATCGCGTCTAAGATGCCTGCATCGATTTGCGCTTTGAAGATAGCCATGTCTTGCTCAAAGATATCGCTACGCTCGTCGTATGGTGTCTCTAAGTGTGAATCTGCAATTACACCACCATGACCCGGGAAATGTTTGCCCGTAGTCGCCATACCGACACTCTTCATGCCCTGCATATACGCGCTGCTGTGACGTAAAATGGTGTCCAGATCCTCACCAAAGGCACGGCTGCCAATCGCTTTACACTGGTGGCCTTTATCCAGAACTGGTGCGAAGCTTAGATCGATATCATGAGCAATCAACTCAGCAGCCATCAACCAACCACCCAAGCGAGCCAGCTCTTCACTGTTTTGGTGCTTGGCGTATTCGTCTGCCGCTGGAATCAGAGAAAAGCCTTCACGGAAACGCTGAACGCGCCCGCCCTCTTGGTCAACACCAATCAAAATCGGACGTTTCGCCGCTTTGCGGATAGATTGGGTAAGAGCTTGAAGCTGCTTGCTGTCGTGGTAGTTACGCGTAAATAAAATCAAACCACCAACCGTTGGATGCTCCAAAATTTCTCTGTCTTCTGCAGTCAGTTCATAGCCTGCAACATCAACCCATAACGGTCCCATTTTTTCTCCTCAAAATCGGCTGAATATCTCGTATTCGATGAGGTTATTCGCTTCAGAATTGCTTTACAATAAGTGAATCGAAGAATTGACGGAATTGGCTGTGAATCTTAACAAACTGTATATCGGTGTGATGTCTGGAACCAGTATGGACGGTGTAGATACCGCACTGGTTGAAATTGAAGATAACCGTGTTCGCTTGCTAGCACACGATGATTACCCAATGCCCGCTCATATTAAGCAGACGCTTTTGTCGGTTTGCACTGGGCAAGACACGAATCTAAAAGCCATTGGTGAGCTCGACCATCAACTTGGCCATTTGTTTGCCGATGCGGTTTTACAGCTACTGGATAAATCCGGCTATTCCGCTGAGCAAATCCGAGCCATTGGCAATCATGGTCAAACCGTGTTCCACCAGCCAACAGGCGATCTGCCCTTCACCACCCAACTGGGTGATGCCAACATCATTGCAGTCAAAACGGGCATTGATACCGTGGCAGATTTTCGTCGTAAAGACATGGCGTTAGGTGGCCAAGGTGCACCGCTCGTCCCAGCCTTCCATAAAAGTATTTTTGCCATGCAAGATTCCACCACCGTGGTGCTTAACATCGGTGGAATTGCCAATATCTCGGTACTGCATCCTGAGCAAGCTGTGATCGGCTACGATACGGGCCCGGGCAACATGTTGATGGATGCATGGTGTGAACAACACACCGGACAAGGCTTCGACAAAGACGCGCGATTTGCTCTACAAGGCAACACCGATTCAGCACTACTAACTCAACTCTTAGCAGAACCTTACCTCGCGATGTCGTCGCCTAAGAGCACTGGCCGAGAGCTGTTCAATATCGATTGGCTGCATCATCAGTTAGCTGACCACAATATCTCAGCACAAGATGTACAACGCACGCTGTGTGAATACTCGGCGAAGACCATTGCAAACGAAGTGGAGAAATTCACGTATGGCCAGCAGCCACAGCTGTTGGTGTGTGGAGGTGGTGCGAGAAACCCCCTACTGATGCAGCGTTTAGCGGAACTTCTGCCGCAGTGGCAAGTCGCAACAACCGATGATAAAGGTGTCGATGGCGATTATATGGAAGCCATGGCGTTTGCTTGGCTTGCCCAGCGACATATTGACGGGCTGCCGAGTAACTTACCTGAAGTGACCGGTGCGAGCCGTCTTGCTTCACTGGGTGTGCTCTATCCTAAAAACTAAATGCGTTGTGCCAGACACAGCGACAAAATAAATCAAACTCAGTATTCAAAAGGCTTAAACCACTATGACAAATGACGCGCTTATTGCTGCTCTTGCCCACCTAGTATCGGAAGGTCGTAACCCAGATACGATGGACATCGATTTACTGCCCTCTCTGGACATTGTTCAGCGACTTAATCAGCAAGATAAGCTCGTACCACTTGCGGTTGAGAAGGTTTTACCCGAAATCGCACTCGCGGTGGATAAGATCACCGACGCGTTTAAAGTCGGCGGCCGTCTGGTTTACATGGGCGCAGGCACCAGTGGCCGTTTAGGTGTGCTTGATGCATCGGAATGTCCGCCAACATTTGGCGTATCAGACAAGATGGTGGTTGGTCTGATTGCGGGTGGCCCAGAGGCGATTCTAAAAGCGAAAGAAGGTGCGGAAGATTCGCCGGTTTTGGGTGAGCAAGACTTAAAGGATATCAAGTTCACAAATCTCGATGTGGTCGTGGGCATCGCTGCAAGTGGCCGAACACCTTATGTCATTGGTGGTTTGGAGTACGCCAACGAGATCGGTGCAACCACGATTGCGCTATCTTGTAATCCAGATTCTCCAATCGCCGACATTGCCGACGTCGCAATTAGCCCTGTTGTAGGCCCTGAAGCATTAACAGGCTCAACTCGTTTGAAATCAGGTACCGCGCAGAAACTGGTGCTAAACATGCTAACAACCGCCAGCATGATTCGTTTGGGCAAGAGCTATCAAAACCTGATGGTTGATGTGAAAGCAACCAACAACAAGCTCGTTGCACGCGCAGCACGAATTGTGATGCAAGCGACCGATTGCAGCAAAGAACAAGCAACCGAAGTGCTTAAGCAGACGGATTATGAGGTGAAACTGGCGATCTTAATGATCCTGACCGATCTTGATATTGAATCTGCTCGCGCTCACCTGCACCACCAAGACGGCTTCTTACGCAAAGCAGTGGAAAACCACCAGCCTAAATAAATCTCGAGTCCCGTAGCTCAAATCTGTCTATACAAGACAAACAAAAAGGAGACCTCGTGGTCTCCTTTTTTGTTTTAGATATCAAGATTTAGTCTTCATACAACCATTCATCAAACTCTTGGTTAAGCTTGTCATTTGCTTTACGTTTGATGTGATCAGGATTCGTTATGTTCTTAACGTTCTCTACTTTATTGGTGTACTTGCGAGTGGTTTGGTTTACTTCTCGCTTCACTTGGTTCTCGACATAAGTACCGTCAGTGACTTCTTTAATATTACGCTTGGTATTGTTGATGGTATTGGTAATACGATGCTTATCGTGATCGTATTTACGCTTCATTTTAATCGACTCTTTCAACACGTTGGTCGCACCGACCGTTAGGGGCAACAATGCTAATGCAACCAAAAAATACTTCTTCATGTTTTCATTTCACTTCTGATTGAATCTCAAGCCACAAGTACAGCAAAGCAATAAAATTCAAATGTCAGAAGATCAACAAGCAAAACCACAGTCTTGATTATGAAACAGATCTAGTTGCTGTATTCGTTCCAGCCACGTTGCCATTCCATACGGAATTTTTGTGCCCCAGGCGTTCCCTCACATACACCTTCATAATACTGACCAGACAAGCCCATTTGGTAAGCAAAATCAGGATTACAATATTCCGTTACCCCTTCAAGGTAACCTTGGTCATAATCGCCTTGCTTTACATTTCCTAACGAGCGAAGTTCTTTCATGGTACGCGAGGTATGCCCAGCGACACCATCTTGATAACCGATCTGGTACCAATCTCCGGACTGCGCCAGTTCTTCCGTTGTTGCCGCACACCCTGCTAGTAAAGCCAGCGCCAAGCCTAACGTTGCCTTTTTCATCATTCTTCCTTAACTAATTGTTTTCAAAACAAGCTTACCACTAAAGCCTGTGCTTTGCCGCTTATCTGTTGATTTCACCACTTAACTCTTGAGCTCGCCGCTCACCCTTGATAACCACCGCTGAATGGTAGATAGAACCACTCAGTTCTAAGCACGACCACTAGGCAAACGATAAAACCACTTAACCGTTATATCGACCACTCGCTTCTCTATTCGACCACTCATCCATAGAGCGAATGCACTTAACAAAAGAGATGAATACCATACATCCTGAGCTTAAAAAATTACCCTACCTAACAAACCAAGGACAATTGCTATGATGTGGTTTCTAACCTGTGTCGCAGCCCTCATCGGCGGATACTTCATCTACGGTGCTTTCGTTGAGAAGATTTTCGGCATCAATGAGAATCGTCAAACGCCAGCTCATACTAAGACGGACGGCGTTGACTACGTTCCAATGTCAACCAAGCGTGTTTACCTTGTTCAGCTTCTGAACATCGCAGGTGTTGGTCCTATCTTTGGCCCAATCATGGGTGCCCTATACGGCCCTGCTGCAATGCTTTGGATTGTTGTTGGCTGTATCTTCGCAGGTGCGGTACACGATTACTTCTCAGGCATGCTTTCTGTTCGTAACGGCGGTGCATCAGTACCAACAATTACGGGTCGCTACCTAGGTAATGGCGCAAAACACTTTATGAACATCTTTGCCATTGTCCTATTGCTTCTTGTTGGTGTGGTATTCGTATCAGCACCAGCAGGCATGATCACGAACCTAATCAACGACCAAACTAGCTTTAGCGTAAGCATGACAACTATGGTTGTGTTGATTTTCGCTTACTACATCATCGCGACAATTGTTCCTGTAGACAAAATCATCGGTCGCTTCTACCCATTGTTTGGCGCGCTACTGATCTTCATGTCTGTAGGTCTAATGACTGCTATTGCTTTCTCTAGCGAACACACTGTAATGGGTGACTTCCAAGTAAGCGACATGCTGACTAACTTGAACCCGAACGATATGCCTCTATGGCCTGCACTATTTATCACTATCGCATGTGGTGCTATCTCTGGCTTCCACGCAACTCAGTCTCCACTGATGGCGCGTTGTATGGAAAATGAGAAGAACGGTCGCTTCGTATTCTACGGTGCAATGATTGGTGAAGGCGTTATCGCGCTAATCTGGTGTGCTATCGCTCTGTCTTTCTTCGGTACGCTTGATGGTCTTGCAGAAGCAGTGAAAAACGGTGGTCCTGGTAACGTGGTATACAGCGCTTCATTCGGTCTACTAGGTGTATTCGGTGGTGTGATTGCTTTCCTTGGTGTTGTTATTCTGCCAATCACATCAGGTGACACAGCATTCCGCTCAAGCCGCCTGATTCTTGCTGAGTACTTCGGTATGGAACAGAAAACGCTACGTAACCGTCTTCTAATGGCTCTACCATTGTTCGTTATCGGTGGCATTCTGACTCAAGTAGACTTCGGTATCATCTGGCGCTACTTCGGCTTCGCAAACCAAACAACAGCAGTAATGATGCTTTGGACTGCGTCGGCTTACCTACTACGTCACAACAAACTGCATTGGATTACGACTATCCCAGCAGTATTCATGACAACCGTGTGTGTGACTTTCATTCTAAACAACAGCACGCTAGGTTTTGGTCTGCCAATGCAAATCTCAACCATCGTAGGTATTGTGTTCTCACTAGCGGTAACGGCTTACGTTATCAAGATTTCTAAAGGCAAAGGGGAGACTGAACTAGCAGATGACGAGAAGCCACAAGCAGCCTCAGAAACCGCATAATGAATACCTTCGCTTGCTAACCGATTCATTATCGATGTCTGGATAAACCAAGAGCCTGCCCTTTGCAGGCTCTTTTTGTTTCTCTTCGAAGATTTAATTCACTTACAATAAAAACATCATTTTTAGGTTAGGTTCGTTATGGAACTGGTCATCTCCCTTCTACAACAAATGTGTGTTTACTTAGTGCTGGCTTACATGCTGAGTAAAACGCCGATCATTTTGCCCCTGCTGAGTATTTCATCACGCCTCAGCCATCGGCTCATTTGTTATGTGCTCTTTTCTGGCTTTTGTATCCTAGGCACCTACTTCGGCTTACAGATTAACGACGCCATCGCCAACACTCGTGCCATTGGTGCGGTAATGGGCGGGTTATTTGGCGGGCCTGTTGTCGGCTTTGCGGTTGGTTTTACTGGCGGCATCCATCGCTACACCTTAGGGGGTTTTACAGACTTAGCCTGTGCTATATCGACTACAGCTGAAGGCTTAATTGGCGGCTTATTGCACGTTTACCTGATTAAGCGCAACAAAGGCGCAATGCTGTTTAATCCAAGCGTGGTATTCAGCGTGACCTTCGTAGCAGAGATCGTACAGATGATTCTGTTGCTTGCCGTAGCCAAACCATTCGACCAAGCCTATGAACTCGTTTCAGCGATTGCAGCCCCAATGATCATCGCGAACTCCGTTGGTGCTGCTCTGTTTATGAGTATTCTGCAAGATCGTAAAACCATTTTTGAAAAGTATTCGGCGACCTTTTCCCGCCGAGCATTGAGCATCGCTGACCGCTCAGTTGGTATTCTTAGCACCGGCTTTAACAGCGAAAACGCCGATAAGATTGCCCGCATTATTTATGAAGAAACGAAGGTAGGCGCGGTCGCCATTACTGACCAAGAGAAGATTCTGGCTTTCGTTGGCATCGGTGATGATCACCATAGGCCAAATACTCCGATCTCATCGCAAAGCACACTCGATTCAATGGAGAAGAATGACATTATCTACCTTGATGGCAGTGAACGCCCTTACCAATGCTCATTAGCGAAAGATTGTAAGTTGGGCTCTGCGCTGATCATTCCTTTGCGCGCGGGTAAAGAAGTGGTGGGCACAATTAAGCTTTACGAACCAAAGCGCAAGCTGTTCTCTACTGCGAACATGTCAATGGCAGAAGGCATTGCTCAGCTTCTATCGAGCCAAATCTTGTATGGCGATTATCAGCAGCAGCAAACCCTATTAGCTCAGGCAGAAATCAAACTGCTGCACGCTCAAGTGAACCCACACTTTTTGTTCAATGCTCTTAATACCATCAGTGCCATTACTCGTCGTAACCCTGATAAAGCACGAGAACTGATCCAAAACTTGTCGCACTTCTTCCGCAGTAACTTAAAACAGAACATCAATACGGTGACGCTGAAAGAAGAGTTAGCACATGTGGATTCTTACCTTTCGATTGAGAAAGCGCGTTTTACTGATCGTTTGGAAGTCGAGATCGACATTGAACCAGAACTGCTCGATATCAAGTTACCGAGCTTTACTCTTCAACCGCTAGTTGAGAACGCCATCAAACATGGTATTTCCAATATGCTAGAAGGTGGCAAGGTAAAGATTTACAGCCAAACACACCCGCAAGGCGCACTGATAACGGTTGAGGACAACGCAGGAAGCTACCAGCCGCCAAAAGAGAATCATTCTGGTTTAGGCATGGAAATTGTCGACAAGCGCTTATCGAATCAATTTGGGCGTGATTCAGCGCTAAAAATTACCTATCAGCAGCACCAATTTACTAAAATGAGTTTTATCATTCCCCACTCGCGATAAGCACAGTTAAAACGCATAAAGGTAATTTTGGATGTTAACCGCTCTCGTCATTGATGATGAACAGTTTGCTCGTGAAGAGCTGGCAGAACTATTAGCTGAAACGGGTCACATAGAAGTGATTGGCGATGCGTCAAATGCCATCATGGGGCTTAAGAAAATCAATGAGCTGAAACCGGATGTGGTTTTCCTAGATATCCAAATGCCTCAGGTGACGGGCATCGAGCTTCTGGGCATGTTAGATCCAGAGACCATGCCCTACGTGGTATTTGTGACCGCTTACGACCAATATGCGATTCAAGCTTTCGAGGACAATGCATTTGATTACCTACTGAAACCCGTCGATCCATGTCGTTTGACGAAAACAGTAAAACGCCTTAATAAAGTCATGAGTCAATCCGCGCTCACTCAGCAACTGTCTGCCATCGCCCCAGAGAGCCTAGACCAGATTCCTTGCATTGGACACAACCGCATTGTGATCATGGCAACCGAAACGGTTGAGTGCGCTTACAGCGATATCAGTGGAGTGCATGTACGTTCCACCAGCCAAACAGCCAGCACACAGCTCACGCTAAAAACCTTGGAAGAGAAAACCCCTTTGGTACGTTGTCATCGACAGTATCTGGTTAGCATCAAAGCCATCAGCGAGATCAAGCTATTAGAAAACGGATTGGCCGAAATCATTACCAAAACAGGTTTTGAGATCCCGGTGAGCCGTCGTTACCTAAAGGTGCTCAAAGAGCTTTTAGGTATCAGTCACTAAGCTCAAATTCTGGCGAAATCGTGTAGAAATTCCCAATAAAAAAGGCGACCTTGTGGTCGCCTTTTTGGTGTTTGATTCGTCTTAATCGACCTGCTTGATTTGCAGTTCTTTTGGTACTTCGAAGAACATGTTCTCTTCACGGCCAAGCACTTCATCAACCGCTTCTGCGCCAACCAACTCTTTGATGCGATCTAAGATTTGGTTCACCAACTCTTCTGGTGCAGATGCCCCCGCCGTCACGCCAACTTTTACTTTACCCTCAAACCACTCAGGCATGATGTCTTCTGGGCAGTCTGTTAGGTAACCTGGTGTGCCTAGCTTTTCAGCCAGTTCTTTTAAACGTGTTGAGTTCGATGAGTTTTTAGAACCCACAACAACCATAACATCAACATCGGCAGAAAGCTCGCGTACCGCATCTTGACGATTTTGCGTCGCGTAACAGATGTCATCTTTACGAGGACCTTGAATGTCTGGGAATACGCGGCGTAGCTCTTCAATTACGTCAGCGGTTTCATCAACAGACAGTGTCGTTTGGCTCACGTAGTGCAGATCCGATGGATCTTTCACGATCGCTTTTAGCTTCTCAACATCGGCTGGCGTTTCCACAAGGTACATGCCGCCTGTATCACTTGAATACTGACCCATAGTGCCTTCCACCTCAGGGTGACCAGCATGACCAATCAGTACCACTTCCATATTGCGGCGGCTTGCACGTGCCACTTCCATATGTACTTTGGTTACCAACGGACAGGTCGCATCGAATACCGTTAGATCACGGGACTTCGCTTCTTGACGAACAGCTTGGGATACACCATGAGCGGAGAAAATCACAATGTTGTTGTCTGGCACTTCGTGCAGTTCTTCAACGAAGATAGCACCACGCTGTTTTAGACCTTCAACGACAAAACGGTTATGCACCACTTCATGTCGAACATAGATAGGTGGCTGATACATCTCTAGCGCACGCTCTACGATGCTAATCGCGCGGTCAACACCAGCACAGAAACCACGTGGGTTAGCTAACAGGATTTTCATTTCATTGCTCATGGAAGTTATCTTTTATTTGGTTCGCTATTCTACTGACAAAATTTCGACTTCGAAAGTCACGTCTTGTCCCGCGAGTGGATGGTTGAAGTCCACAGTTACTGAGTCGCCAGCAATCTCAGTAATGATGCCCGGGATTTCCATTCCATCAGGGCCGCTAAATGCCATGATCGTGCCGACTTCAACTTCCGCTTCGCCAACAAATTTAGTGCGGTCCATATGGTGGATATGGTCTGGGTTTGGCATACCAAAAGCGTCCGCCGCTTTTAGTTCAATTGCCTTTTGTTCGCCTACTTGTAAGCCTAGTAGGCATTGCTCAAAGTTCTCACTCAAGCTGCCATCGCCCATAATGAACTTAGCAGGCTTGCCCATATTATGTGTGCTGTCCGCTACAGAGCCATCTTGCATTTTGATGGTGAAGTGCAGCGTTACTGCTGAATCTTGATTTATTGTTGTCACGTTACTGCTTCCTTGTTCTTGGGTTTCCTGCGCTCTATCTGATCACGTACTGTGAATGCTTTTTATTGTACGAAGATGCGCGGATTGGGCTCCAACATAATAAAAAGCGTCGTCCGAATCAACGGACGACGCTTAGGGTTATTCGATATATCGCAAAAGATTACTTGTCAGCGTCCTTTTTGCGGAAGCCATCAAGAATGATCATTGCCGCACCAATACAGATGGTTGTATCTGCAAGGTTGAATGCTGGCCAGTGGTAGTTACCCCAGAAGAAGTCTAGGTAATCAACAACAAAGCCATGCACAACACGGTCAAACACGTTGCCCACTGCACCACCAATAATCAGTGCGTAAGCGATGTTGTTCCATTTTTCTTTGGCTGGAAGCTTGCTCATCCAGTAGGTCAAAAGACCTGTCACAACAAACGCGATACCAGTGAACAACCAGCGCTGCCAACCCGCTTGATCGCTCAAGAAGCTGAATGCTGCACCGTAGTTATGAACATAAAGTAGGTTGAAGAATGGCAGCACCTCAATTCGGTTTGCCCATCCGTAGCCCATGTTGTCCATCACCACCAATTTGATGCCAATATCTGCAATAAATACCAGAATTGCTAACCACAGCCAGCGAACTCCAGATTGCTTTAACGTCAGTGCTTTTTCACTCATTACTTTACCTACAAACAGCCCCAGTAAATACTGGGGCTGTTAATTTTAAAAAAAGTTCAGTCGTTCTAGGCAATTACGCGAATTTACGTACTTCACCTTCGCCGTCTACGTTCGACACACAACGACCACAGATCTTCTCGTGACCTTCGATTGTGCCTACGTCTGGCGTGTGGTGCCAACAACGGTCACACTTCTCGCCTTCAGCTGCTGCTACTTCAACAAACAAGCCTTCGATATCTGTCGCTTGTGCTGCATCCGTCTTCTCACCTAGAGGCTTAACTTTCGCAGCAGATGTTAGTAGAACAAAGCGCAGTTCATCTTCAAGTTTGTTGATCTTCGCTGCTAGTGCGTCATCAGCAAACAGAGTCACTTCAGCTTGTAGTGCACCACCGATGGTTTTCTCTTTACGCGCATCTTCTAGAAGTTTGTTTACTGCACCACGAACCGCTTGGATCTCAGTCCAGAATTCGTTGTTCAGCTCTTCACCTTCAGCAAGACCGAATAGGCCGTCGAACCACTCACCAGTGAATACGAACTTGTCGCGTTGACCTGGCATTTCGTTCCAGATTTCATCTGCTGTGAACGACATGATTGGCGCCATCCAACGAACTAGCGCTTCTACGATGTAGTAAAGTGCAGTCTGACAGCTACGTTGAGCGTTGCCGCCACGTTTTGCTGTGTACTGACGGTCTTTAATTACGTCTAGGTAGAAAGAACCCATTTCGATTGAACAGAATTGCATTAGACGCTGAGTTACACCATGTGTGTTGTACTCTTCGTATGCTTTAACAATCTCTTCTTGTGCTGCTAGTGCACGACCAACCGCCCAGCGGTCTAGCGCAACCATCTCTTCAACAGGAACGATGTCTGTTTCAGGGTTGAAGCCGCTTAGGTTAGCAAGGAAGAAACGCGCTGTGTTACGGATACGACGGTAAGCATCTGCGCTGCGTTTTAGGATTTCATCAGAAACCGCAACTTCACCAGTGTAGTCTGTTGAAGCAACCCATAAACGAAGAATGTCAGCACCTAGCTTGTTAGTTACGTCTTTTGGCGCAACCACGTTACCGATAGATTTCGACATCTTACGACCGTGACCATCAACCACGAAACCGTGTGTCAGTACTTGTTTGTAAGGCGCTTCGTCTTTCATCGCGATAGATGAAATTAGAGAAGACTGGAACCAACCGCGGTGTTGGTCAGAACCTTCTAGATATAGGTCTGCACTGTTGCCGTTGTACTCTTCACGAGCATCAACAACAGAGAAGTGAGTTACACCTGAATCGAACCATACGTCTAGCGTATCTAGTACTTTTTCGTATTGGTCAGCGTCAGCACCTAGTAGTTCAGCTGCATTGACATCCCACCATGCTTGGATGCCTTTCTCTTCAACCAGCTTAGCGACTTTCTCGATCAGCTCTAGCGTGTTTGGATGAAGTTCTGCTGTTTCTTTATGAACAAACAGAGCAATTGGCACACCCCAAGTACGTTGACGAGAGATACACCACTCAGGGCGACCTTCGATCATACCTTCGATACGGCTTTGACCCCACTCAGGCATCCACTCTACGTTCTTGATTGACTCTAGTGCTTTAGCACGTAGGCCAGCTTGGTCCATAGAAACGAACCATTGAGGCGTAGCACGGAAGATGATTGGAGTCTTATGACGCCAACAGTGTGGGTAGCTGTGCTCGTAAGCGTGGTGGTGTAGTAGTGCACCTTTTTCTTTCAGTACTTCTACTACCGCATCGTTCGCTTTAAATACGTGCTGACCAGCAAATAGCTCTGTATCTGGTAGGTAAACGCCGTTTGAACCAACTGGGTTTGCTACTTCTAGGTTGTACTTGTTACCAACCGCGAAGTCTTCTTGACCGTGACCAGGTGCAGTGTGAACAACACCAGTACCTGAATCAGTCGTAACGTGATCACCAAGGATCGCCGGTACAGTGAAATCGTAGAATGGGTGTTGGAATTGAGAAAGCTCAAGATCCGCACCTTTAGCAAAGCCAAGGTTGTGGAAGTGCTCGATACCCGCACGGTCCATTACGTCTTTCGCCAGCTCAGCAGCAACGATGATACGCTCAGCGTTGTCGCCTTCTGTTTGGATAAGCACGTATTCTAGATCATCACGTAGACATACTGCGCGGTTTGCTGGCAGTGTCCAAGGTGTTGTTGTCCAGATAACGATAGATACGTCACCGTGACCTTCATGACCTTCTGTCAGTTCAAACTTAGACAATAGTGCCGCTTCGTCAGCCGCTTTAAAACGAACGTCGATAGATGGCGATACTTTATCTTTGTACTCAACTTCTGCTTCAGCAAGAGCTGAACCACAGTCTGTACACCAGTGAACTGGTTTAAAACCTTTCAGTAGGTGACCTTTGCTTGCGATCTTACCAAGAGCACGGATGATGTTCGCTTCAGTTGCGAAATCCATAGTGCGGTATGGCTTGTCCCACTCACCCATGATGCCAAGACGCTTGAAGCTCTCTTTTTGACCTTCAACCTGACCTGCAGCGTACTCACGACATTTCTCGCGGAACTCAGCTGCTGTCACTTTTTGACCTGGTTTGCCGACTTTCTTCTCTACCATCAATTCGATTGGTAGACCGTGGCAGTCCCAGCCAGGGATGTAAGGTGCGTCAAAACCTGAAAGTGTTTTGGATTTAATAATAATGTCTTTAAGAATCTTGTTTAGTGCGTGACCAATGTGAATGTCACCGTTCGCATAAGGAGGGCCATCGTGCAGTACGAATGACTTTTTGCCTTTTTTAGCTTTACGGATTTCACCGTAAAGATCTTCTTTGTACCAACGCTTAAGCATTTCTGGCTCACGATTAGCCAGGTTGCCGCGCATTGGAAACCCTGTTTCAGGTAAGTTCAGGGTATCTTTATACTCACTCATCGATTCTTAATTCCGTTATATTGGGCGAAAATTAGACATTATGTTGAACGGTGGAATAAACCGCTCAACGCTTAAGCTGACGCAGCCACACCCTTGCTGCTTCAGCATCCAATACGATTTGTTGTTTAAGTGCTTCAAACGACTCAAACTTTTGCTCGTCTCTAAGTTTATGCAAAAGTTTCACTTCTAGCTGCTTACCATATAAATCAGCATGAAAGTCGAATAAGTGTACTTCTAACTGTTGGCGAACACCATTAACTGTCGGTCGTTGACCAATGTTAGCGACGCCACCAATCGGCTTATCTCCTAAGCCAAGCGCTTGAACAACATAGACTCCGGAAACCGGAGAAACACAGCGCTTCAACGGAATATTTGCCGTTGGGAACCCAATGGTTCGACCTAGCTTTCTTCCGTGTGAAACACGACCGCTGATGCTGTAATCTCTTCCCTGCATCTCTTGCGCGGAATGCAAATCATCACGAGCCAGTGCTTTGCGAATCGCAGTGCTACTCACTCGTAATTGCTGTAAACAAAAGCTTTGGGTACTGACGACTTCAAAGCCGTATTTTTCCCCTGCTTCTTGTAACATCGCAAAATTACCTGTTCGACCTTTGCCGAAACAGAAATCATCGCCAATGACAAGAAACTTAACACCCAATCGGCCAACCAACAAGTCACGGATAAACTCTTCCGCCGTTAGGTCAGCAAAATGACGATTGAAGTTAACGCAAAGCAAGCGATCAATGTCGAGCTTACTCAGCTGAACAAATTTATCACGCAGTCGCGTTAACCTCGCAGGTGCCTTATCTCGAGCAAACAGCTCCATAGGCTGAGGTTCAAAGGTCATCACAACCGAAGGCAACGAAAGTTTCTCCGCTTGCTCAGACACTTGCTGCAATACTTGTTGATGGCCTCTATGTACGCCATCGAAATTGCCAATAGTCAGCACGCAACCATGATGGCGCGACTTGATATTGTGAATGCCTCTGATCAGTTCCATTGGATACTGCTTTATGCCTCTGTTTTTACTTTGCACTGTGTGAAACTGACGGATTATATACCAATCAACCTTATCCTGTCCCAGCTTTTAGGTCTTTTAAACGTACGCCGAGTAAAAACACAACGGCTAGGTAAACGACAGCACCAAGTCCAATCAACATTCCTAGCACGCCACTACGGTGAGCAAAGCTCCAATCCAACCACACAGACATGTCTTCAAGTTGCCATAGGATAGCCGCAACCATCGCTGCGCCAGCTATCACCAAACGTATAATAAAGAGGACAGTTCGCTTAGTGATTTGGTAGACACCAGCAATATGCAAACCGCGGTAAAGCAAGGCCATGTTTACAAAAGCAGAAAGCGCCGTTGCGATAGCAAGACCAACGTAACCGTAGAAGTATGCAAAGATCGCGTTGAAGACCATATTCGTCACCATTGCAATAATGCCGTATTTCACTGGGGTTTTGGTGTCTTGACGCGAGTAGTAACCTGGCGCAAGCACTTTAATCAGCATGAAGTTAAGCAGACCTGATGCATACGCTAATAAAGAGAGGGAGGCTTGATGTACGTCTTGCGGAGAAAACTCACCGCGCATGAATAGCACCATCAACATTGGCTTTGCTAGTACCATCAAACCAAGCATTGCAGGAATACCGAGTAAGGTAACCATACGTACGCCCCAATCCATGGTGTGTGCAAAACCTTCACTGTGTGCGTCTACGTGTTTACGTGATAGTGCAGGAAGAATCACTGTGGCAATCGCGATACCAAATAGACCTAATGGGAATTCCAATAAGCGATCGGAATAGTACAACCAACTGATCGAACCGGTTTGTAGGAAACTGGCAATAAAGGTATCAAACAGTAAGTTAATTTGGCTTACCGACACACCAAACAGAGCAGGAATCATTAGGGTACGGATCTTTACCACACCCGGATCGCGCCAGCCCCATTTAGGCTTAACCATCACTCCCGCTTTAATAAGGAAGGGAATCTGGAATAGAAACTGAACAAGACCACCTAGCAATACGCCAATCGCAAGACCGATTTCTGGTTGCGACATCTGAGGCGAAATAAACCACGCCGCCAAAATGATCATCACGTTAAGGAAGACAGGCGTAAAAGAAGAGACCGCAAACTTACCTAAGGTATTGAGGATCGCACCAGAAAGCGCAACAAAAGTGATGAACCATAAATAAGGAAAGGTAATCTTGAGCATGACGCTAGCAAGTTCGAACTTCTCAGCTGCAGGGCCGCCATGCATCCAGTCTAGGAACCAACCAAAACCAAACAGCGCGGTCACCACACCGGAACCCAAAACCCCGAGTATGGTAACAATAGAAACAATCACGCCTAGCGTACCGGCCGCACGAGCAATCAACTCACGGGTTTTATCCATATCCCCTTGTGCGTGACTTTCAGTTAGTACTGGCACAAAGGCTTGAGAAAACGCGCCTTCAGCAAACAGACGGCGTAAAAAGTTAGGGATTTTATTGGCAAAGAAGAAGACGTCGGCACTCGCGCCTGCACCCATCAAGTTTGCTACTACCACATCACGAACTAAACCTAGGACGCGCGAAATTAATGTCATGGCACTGACGATCATGCCAGACTTGAGCAGTCGTTTACTCACTGTAACCTCGGAATATCACCAAAAGATAGCCAACCCTATTCCTCTAAGCCTTTGAAAGCTACAAATGGGCGTTAAAAATATATCCGTTTATTGTTAGATCTAGGCGGATAATTATTAGCAATGGTCTAAAAATGCTGTTAGAATCCCCGCCATCTTAACCGCGATGACCTTTGTTACCAAAATTTGTTTTGGTTTCGATTGGTTTTTGCACAAATCATTTGACATTTAGGCGCAAATGAGGGATAGTCCTCGCCCTTAAATTGTCATAGAAATAAGTTTTTGGGAGTTAGACCCTTGGCAAATAGTAAATCTGCTAAGAAGCGCGCTATCCAAGCTGAGAAACGTCGTCAGCACAATGCTAGCCGTCGCTCAATGATGCGTACTTACATGAAGAAAACTGTTGCTGCTATCGAAGCAGGCGACAAAGAAGCTGCAACTGCTGCATTCGCTGCAGTTACACCTATCCTAGACCGTATGGCGACTAAAGGCCTTGTTCATAAGAACAAAGCAGCACGTCATAAGTCTCGTTTCGCTGCACAAATCAAAGCTCTTTAATAGAAACTTGATTTTACAGTGAAGAAAAAACCGGCTCTTGCCGGTTTTTTTATATCTAAAATTCGTGTAGCTCGAATTCAAGACAATAAAAAAGCTGGCAATGCCAGCTTTTCTTGTATGTGACCTGTCATCACATGGCTTCTGCACAATAAAGACCATGAAGTGTTTGGATTAATGCCTTCACTTCATCACTCTTTAATGTGTAGTACACCGTTTGTGCTTCTTTTCGTGTCGCAACCAATTCATCGCGTCGAAGCCAAGCTAAGTGTTGAGACAATGCCGACTGGCTCAACTCTAGTTTTGCGCAAAGTTCTCCAACCGAAAGCTCTTGGTTATGCAGCATGCACAGGATTTGTAGGCGTCTCTCATTTGCCATTGCTTTGAGCAACACGACAGCTTTAGCGGAGTTTTTCTCCATTTCTTGTAGATTCATCTGCAGGACCTCTAGCTACAACTTACTTTCCCCAACCCTGGCCAGTTTGTTGTGTTACAAAGATTTTATAATTTCGAGTTATAATTTTGTCGATAGTAATCTATTTATTTGCGCAACGGAACGTGTTCATTCAAACATTTGGCTAAAATCTGCATCGCAAACGTTCTTTACTGCTGGGTGTTGTATCATTCGCTCAGCAAAGATGACGTAATACTCTTCTTTAAGGTCGTCTACATGACCGATCAGCTGCAAATTACGGTCATCTTCAATCTCCGACATATAAACCGTTGGTGCCAAGAAAATCACATCATCACGGTAACGAGCAAAAGCTTTCATTAACGCTACGTCATCAAACTCACCGAGGACATCAGGTTGCAATCCTTGGCGATCAAACCATTGAAGAACTTTACGTCCCATTGCGGTTCGGCTAGCAGGAATGAGCAGTTTTTTCTTTTCAAGGATTTCAGGGAACTTCACATCGGCGATTTCAGAGGAAGCAAAAAAGCTCATGCTACTTTCGCCAAGCTTTTTACTGTATAAGCCAGGACTTTGTGTCGAATCTACCGGGCAATCGGAAAGTATCATGTCGAGCTTATGTTGCGACAAACGTTCTAGTAGTAGTTCGTGCGTCGACTCGTAACAGCGTAAGTGAATGCTGTTATCTTCCGGTACTGTCGTCATTAATACTTTGCTAACGAGTCGCTTTGACAATGCATCGGCGACACCGACTTCAAATAGGATATTGGAATGCTGGCTATAGTTGACGATATCAAGCATCTCGTAGCTCAAACCAAACATACGATCCGCATATTTAAATACCAACTGTCCAAGCTCTGTTGGCTCAACCGTTCGCCCGTTTCGCTTGGTCAACTTCCCCTTCATACGGTCTTCAAGTGCTTTAATTTGCCCTGTAACAGTTTGCGGCGTGAGAAATAATGCATCTGCTGCTTTTGTTACTGACCCTTGTTTGCACACCATCCAGAAGTAATAAAGGTGGTTGTAATTTAAATGTGACATAGCCAAGCCCTATAAAGAAGATGACACTTTTTATATCAAATGTGACAACGACAAACAATAAGTTCGACAAAACCTACATAAAACTCGAATTAAAAGAGTTTTACCGAATATATCAGTTTCACACTGTCATAAAACTTGAAGCCAAACGCACTTTTTTAATCTTCTCTTAAAACTCGTTAACAAAACAAAACCCGCATAAAACAAAATAAAATCAATAACTTATTTGATTGTGAATTTTTCTTCACGAACAACTATCAAAAAGAATAATAAAAATTCTCCATAGAAACCGAACTGTAATATTACTGAAATATTTCATCTCTAACATCGCCCTCAGTTTCAACAACAGACCAAATAAACGAACTGAAAGGTCCACGGAGAAAATTATGATGAACCAAGCTACTTCTACAGCAGCACCAATCTCGAGCACGACTCGCTGGTTACGCTGGGCTAACTTGGCATTCATGTTGTATCTGCTTCTTCTAGCAGTATCTATGGTTGGTAGCGGCTTCAAATGGGCAACTGGCGATCAAGCTAAAGTACTCTTTGAATTTGCGTCTCACCCAGTCGCAGGTCTAATGATCGGTTTGGTGGCTACGGCACTGATCCAATCTTCAAGTACCGTAACTTCTATTATTGTAGGTTTGGTTGCAGGTGGTCTACCTGTAGAAACCGCTATCCCTATGGTAATGGGTGCTAACATCGGTACAACCGTAACAAACACACTTGTTTCGCTTGGCCACGTACGTTGTAAAGAAGAGTTCAAACGTGCATTCGCTAGCGCAACAATCCACGACTTCTTCAACCTACTTGCGGTACTGATCTTCCTACCATTGGAAATGATGTTCGGCATCCTAGAGAAAATTTCTCACTGGTTGGTATCACCTCTACTAAAAACAGGTGATATGAGCATGGGTGGTTTTGACTTCATCAAGCCAATCACTAAACCTGTAGTAAGCGCGATTAAAGAGCCTCTATCTACATTTGGTGACACCATGGGTGGTGTAGCACTGATCGCTCTAGGTATCGGTACTATCTTCGTAGCTATTACTGTTATGGGTAAGCTGATGAAGAGCCTAATGGTTGGTCGTGCTCGTGACATCCTTAAGAACGCAATCGGTCGTGGTCCTATTCACGGTATCGTATCGGGTTCTGTAGTAACTGTTCTTGTTCAGTCTTCATCTACGACAACAAGTCTAATGGTTCCACTAGTAGGCTCAGGTGTTCTAAAAGTACGTGACATCTACCCGTTCACTCTAGGTGCAAACATCGGTACATGTATCACGGCTCTACTAGCAGCAACAGCGGTATCTGGCGAGTTCGCAGTATTCGCACTACAGATTGCACTAGTACACCTAACGTTCAACATTCTGGCGACACTGTTCATCTTCGGTATCCCGTTCCTACGTGAGATTCCAGTGAAATGTGCAGAAGTGATTTCAGAAATGGCTATTAAGAACAAAGCGGTTGTAGCAGGTTACCTACTAGCAGTATTCATCGTGCTACCAGGCTCTATCCTTGCTCTGACAGCATAATAATAAGATTACCATCGCTTATTTTAGGCTCCACTTCGGTGGGGCCTTTTTTCGTTTTGGCGAAGCGAGAAGCGAGAAGCGAGAAGCGAGAAGCGAGAAGCGAGAAGCGAGAAGCGAGAAGCGAGAAGCGAGAAGCGAGAAGCGAGAAGCGAGAAGCGAGAAGCGAGAAGCGAGAAGCGAGAAGCGAGCTTATTTTGTCTTTCTGGGGACAAGTCCGGTCAACACCTTTCGGAGCCAAACGGCTTTCATGATCCCTTCAGCGTCCACCTCTCAACCCCTAGAGCGAAGCGCTCTCGAATCTCGTATCTCACATCTCGAAGCGCAGCGTTCTGTAGGGCGAAGCCCATTCCCCACTATCCCACTCTTCGGGCGAAAAAAAACCGCCCATAAAGGCGGCTTAGAAACTCAATATACTCGTTAAACTGAGAACGGATACTGAATTGGGTCGTGATGCTCGTAGCCTTCCACCCAGAAGTCATCTAGGGTTACCCATGTTTCCAAATCTTCTAGCGATTTGATTTCTGGGTTGATGTGGAAAGTTGCGGCTTTTAGTGGCTCACGCTTCAACTGGATATCACGCATTGGCGCAAGCTGATCTTCGTAGATGTGTGCATTCACAATCTTGTGGTACGCCTGACCAGGTTTCTTGCCCGTGATTTGCGCCATGATTGCCAAGAACACATACACTTGAACCATATTAAAGTTCAGACCCAGCGGAACGTCACAAGAGCGCTGCGTGCTGTTTAGGTACAGCGTGTCACCTAACAGTGAGAAGTGATGGCTGTACATACACGGACGCAAACAGCCCATGTGGAACTCGCCAGGGTTGTAGAAGTTTAGGATTTCACCACGGTCATCAACGCCGCGCGTTAAATCATCCACAATCTTACGCAGCTGGTCGATATGACCGCCATCTGGCTTCGCCCATGAACGACCTTGAACGCCGTATACGCGTCCCATGTCGTCTTCACCCTTACGGAATGGGTTGTTCAACCATGCTTCATTTAGGTTTGCGTTCGCATCCCATGTTTTCGTACCTAGCTTACGGAAATCTTCAGCGTTGTCGTAGCCACGGATATAACCAAGTAGCTCAGCAACTGCCGCTTTCCAAAAGCTCTTACGTGTCGTTACTAATGGGAATTGGTTGTTAGCAACATCGTAGGTCAAGTCTGCGTTGATCACCGTTAGGCAGCGTTTGCCTGTGCGTTCGTTTTCAACCCAAGTGCCTTGGTCAACGATACGCTGACACAAATCTAAATACTGTTTCACACCAATTCCTTACTTCGTTTCTGCTTGGACTTTGTCTTGGTAAAGACCACGTTTGTACGCCCAAACCATCATTAGAACACCCAGAATGATCATCGGTGAGGATAGGATTTGTCCCATCGAAATGTAACCACCAAATAAACCAAGCTGTGCATCCGGTTCGCGGACAAACTCAACTAGGAAACGGAATGTACCATATCCAGCTAAAAATAGCCCTGATACCGCACCTAAAGGGCGAGGCTTTTTGATGAACCAGTTCAGAATGAAGAACAGCACAATGCCCTCTAGGAACATCTCATAAAGCTGAGATGGGTGACGAGGCAATGGACCGCCATTCGGGAAGATGATCGCCCATGGTACGTCTGTTACGCGTCCCCAAAGCTCGCTGTTCATGAAGTTACCCATACGGCCCATGCCAAGGCCAAATGGAACCAATGGCGCAACAAAATCAGCCACACCAAAGAAAGTGCGACCATTCTTATGTGCATACCAGAACATGGCAGTGATAACACCTAACAGACCGCCGTGGAACGACATACCACCAGTCCAAACTTTGAATAGGTATAACGGGTCTGCTAAGAACAAATCAAAGTTGTAGAAAATCACATAGCCAACACGGCCACCAATCACTACCCCAAGGAAACCCGCAAACAACAAATCAGAAACTTGCTCACGCGTCCAACCACTACCCGGCTTATCTGCACGACGATTTGCCAACCATAGTGCGAACATGAAGCCGACTAGGTACATCAAACCGTACCAACGAACAGAAACAGGACCAATAGAGACTAAAACCGGATCAATATTGGGAAATTCAAAGTATCCCTGAGACATAAATCATTCTCTTCTTATTACTAATAAAACAGGTGGACTTTACAGCAGCATGGTCGCTGCAACAAACATCAAGAACACAGCAAAAATCTTCTTCAAGACCGCTGTCGGAAGGTTGGTTGCCATCTTCGCGCCGACTTTCGTCGTGAGCATCGACGTCATTGCAATCGCCGCTAAAGCTGGCAGGTAAACATAACCCACACTGTAGTCAGGTAACCCTTCTACCTTGTAGCCATGTAAGATGAATCCAATCATGCCTGAAATGGCAATCACGCAGCCGCACACCGACGAGGAGCCAACCGCTTTACGCATTTCAATACCATGCTTGTTTAAGAAAGGCACCGACAGCGAACCACCGCCAATACCAGCAAGACTTGAAACCACACCAATTCCCGTTCCGTACATTACAGTGACCGGACTACTCGGCATTGGCTTCTCACTTTTGGTTTTAATGGAGCGAAACATCTGTATTGCCAAACACAACACAATCACACCGAACACTTTCGGCAAGTAATGAGTTGGGATCCACTCGGCAATATTGGCACCAACAAAACCGCCAATCACCACGCCAGGCATCAGCCATTTGACAACGAACATATCGACGTTACCAAGCTTGAGGTGATTAAGCGCCGATGAGCCCGAAGTGACGATGATGCTTGCTAATGACGTTGCTAACGCCATGTGCATGCTCATCTCTGGAGAGATACCAGCAAGAGGAAGAAGATAAAGTAGTGCAGGTACAACAATTAGCCCGCCTCCGATACCAAGAAGCCCAGCCATCACGCCTACAAAAGCGCCCAGCGCGAGCAATAATATGAATAAAGAGATGGTCACAATTACCTACTTCTTACCTGCACGAATAAAGCCGGCAAAACCTTGTTGAATAAAGAAATCATGCATCATTTGATGGATTTCTTGCCCGTAAGAGCATGACATGGCTTTTTCGACGAGTTTTTCTAATTCTTTCTTCTGGCTATGGCGAATCAAATATTTCACCTTAGCCACGTTTGAGGTGTTCATACTTAAACTGTTGTAACCTAAGCCCAACAATAAGAGCGCACCAAATGGGTCACCTGCTAGCTCACCACAAATACACACAGGTACTTGATACTGGTGGCAAACATCATGAATTTGTTTTAACGCCAACAACACGGCAGGATGCATGGATTCATAGACATCCGCAACACGGGAATTGTTCCGATCGACAGCCAACAAATATTGCGTTAAGTCGTTGGTACCGACAGAAACGAAGTCCACACGGTGCGCAATAGCGGGTAGCAAGTACACCATTGAAGGCACTTCGATCATTACCCCAACTTTTGGTGCTTGAATGCGTTCATCCAACAGTACAACTTCACTGTAGGCTTGATTGATAAGCGTAATCGCATCATCGAGTTCTTTAATACCAGACACCATCGGCAACAGAATACTCAGATTGCCACTTTCAGCACTCGCCCTAAGCATCGCACGCAATTGGATCAAAAAGATGTCCGGATGATCCAACGTAAAGCGAATACCACGCCAGCCTAAGAATGGGTTGTCTTCATCAATTGGCAGGTACGGCAATGGCTTATCGCCGCCAATATCCAAAGTACGCATAACCACGCGCTGATTCGCGTAGCTATTGAGGATGGCTTGATACTGATGATACTGCTCATCTTCTGATGGAAAGTGATGTTGAAGTAAAAAAGCGATTTCAGTTCGGTACAAACCCACACCATCCACACCAGAGTTGATGGCGATATTGCTATCCGCACTCAAGCCCGCGTTGAGCATGACTTCAATGTGGCAATCATCTTGAGTGATCGCTGGCAGTGCCAAATCTTTGTTCACCATGGCGAACAATTCGGACTCTTCACTAACTAAGCTGCGATACTCGCGCAGAAGCTGTCTGTTTGGCTCAAGATAAATCTCGCCAGTGTAGCCATCTACAATCCCTTTCTTGCCATTGACAACGCTAGTGTTGATGTTCGCGCCCATGATGGCAGGCACACCTAACGCACGAGACAAAATCGCGGCGTGAGAGTTTGCTGCGCCTTCAAGTGAGACAACAGCGAGTAGATGCTGCTTTGGAATCGAAGCGAGTAATGTGGCGGTGAGTTCATTGGCAACCAAGATAACCGGACGATCAATGGAAGCATGTTCTTGTTCACTGTTGTGCAAGAAGTACAACAGACGTTGCCCGAGTTCACGAATATCTTGTGCACGTTCACGCAGGTAAACATCAGACATTCGAGCAAAACGGTTGGAATAGGTTTCGACAACCTGACGCAGTGCCCAGTCCGCACGATCACCTTTCTCGATCTGCTTCTTAAGATCACCACGCAACATAGGATCGTTCAGCAAGTGAGTAAAGAGATCGAAGATCGCTAACGCGTCTTTGTTTATTTCACTATCGAACTTCTTCCGCATGCGGCGGAAATCACCCAACGCTCGCTCGACGGCAACCGCAAGCAATTCATGTTCACGTTCTTTATCTAATGTCGATGTTGGAAATACGTCGTTTAGATTTGGCTGCGTATCATCAAACCAAAACTCACCGATTGCGACACCCGTCGAAGCTGGAAGCCCCTTGATGACAGTAGGCTTAGAGGCGAGCTGCCAGTGACCTAAGTTTTGGGCATGCGCAATCAACACAGCAAGCTGCGCAGATAGGGTCACAAGGAAAGACTCTTCCATCTCACTAAACAAACGTGGGGTTTTCTGCTGGATAACCAAAACGCCAAGCACTTGTTTACGATGAATGATCGGTGTGCCTAGGAAGGAGTGGTACACCTGCTCACCCAACTGAGGGAAGAATTTAAAATCAGGGTGAGTAGAAGCCTCAGCAAGGTTTAATGGCTCAGCACTGCGCTTTACCAAACCGACTAAGCCTTCATTGAAGTTGATATGGATGCTATCGCCTTCAAAAATCAGGCCTTGAGTTGCCATTAACTCAAGGCGCTGCATTTCGTCGTTAGCAAGATAGATAGTACAACATTCAGTACATAGGGCTGCGCAAGTCTCTTTTACTAATATGTCGAGCGCCAGATGGACGTCATCGACTCTGGAGACTTTCTCAACTATTTCCCTTAGCTGACTGAGCATGTTGATCCTCTATCTACGTTGCTTTTTTCTTTTCCCTTTCGTCTTACGCTCTCGAAAAGGCATGGCTAAAGATGCAAACTCTTTCATTGCGCGACGGTAAACATCTCGCTTGAAAGAAACAACTTGCCTAACTGGATACCAGTAACTTACCCAGCGCCAACCATCAAATTCAGGGGATTTCCCACGCTGCATATTGATGCGGGATTCGTCGCATTCCAATCGCAGCAGAAACCATTTCTGTTTTTGGCCGATACAAACAGGCTTGGAGTCCCAACGCACCAATCGCTTTGGTAGCTTATATCTTAACCAATGACGACTTGTTGCGATGATCTTAACGTCTTTTTTCGTCAGACCGACTTCTTCATATAACTCCCTGAACATGGCTTGTTCAGGTGTTTCACCTTCGTCAATCCCACCTTGTGGAAATTGCCATGAGTGTTGCCCGTATCGTTTAGCCCAGAAGACCTGACCATGGTTATTACATATCACAATACCAACATTGAGTCGGTAACCATCGCCATCTATCACTGGCTAACCTCTATGAATAATTTTTTATTACCGTGATTTTTCCACATATCCCCATTACTAGCAAACTTACTGATGTGATATGAGCAAGATTTATTACCTTTCGGCCAGTTTTGGATATCTTTTGAACAAATATTATTTTATCAACACAAGACTGAGACATAGCCCACATTTATTCACCTTTTCTGTGAATAACTTTGTGAAGAAAACGCTATCAACAAAGAATTTTGTTCAAAACCATTATTGGCAACATTTATAAAGGCTTGAACCAAAACACGTAAGAATATGATTAATAAAGATTTAAATGTAAAACTGATGATTTATTGATCTTATTTTTCCTGATGATCTTTTCATCAAATACAGATCGGTCAAAGATCGCACAATCGGTTATTTATCCACATTAGACAGGTAAGACTTCATGATATCTTAATAAAATCAAGTCTCAATCACGTATCAAACCCCTGTTTATTCATCCAGCCCAGCTAGAGATCCTATTGGTCACTTCCTAATCTGTGGATAAGTTATGGATTGATCATTCTTAATCCAGCTCGATGAAATCTTCGGCAGAGGATTTTATTCAAATTTGTTAGACTAGATGTTTTCCAACACCACCTTGTCATTATGAAACCAGAACCACAATCTGAAGCAGAACTGATGGAACGCGCGCACGACATTGCGGGCTTAAGCTTTACAGAGCTTGCCGAAGAGGCAGGCATGACAGTTCCTGAAAACTTAAAACGCGATAAAGGCTGGGTTGGGCAATTACTGGAATGGCACTTAGGTGCACCAGCTGGCAGTAAACCGCAACAAGATTTCGCTAAGCTTGGGATCGAGCTAAAAAGCATTCCGATCAGTTATTCTGGCAAACCATTAGAAACAACCTTCGTCTCTGTTGCGCCACTGACAGGAGTACAAGGCTTAACATGGGAAACCAGTCACGTGCGTAACAAGCTATCTCGTGTGCTTTGGGTTCCAGTGGAAGGAGAACGTGAGATTCCATTGGCTGAGCGCCGCGTCGGTAGCCCTTTGATTTGGTCACCGGATCAAGAAGAAGAGTTAATTCTGAAAAACGACTGGGAAGAATTGATGGAATTGATCGTTTTGGGTAAGTTTGATCAAATTTCCGCCAGACACGGAGAAGCGCTTCATCTGCGCCCTAAAGCCGCGAACGCAAAAGCACTGACGGAAGCTTACAGTTCAAATGGCAAGCCGATAAAAACCCTGCCCCGCGGTTTCTACCTCAGGACACAATTCACCGAGCAGATACTATTGAAGCACTACATCAACGCTCAATCAGAGTGATCAATGCGTTACGAGTGACAATTCAATATCGCAGTAAGAGGCTGTACCCTCGCTACCGAACTCATCGTATGCGTTGTGCAGTCTCAAATACGCTTTATCAATCCCCAACCTCAGCAGCTCTTCTTTCACCAAATCTAACGACCCAAAATGAATCGGATCTTCGCCGTCTTTGATTGGCTCTAGTTGGTGTTTGTACTCCACTGCTAACAGATAGTCAGAGACATCAGAACAACCTATCACAAAGACCTTCGGAGTTTTATAGGAGTCTTTGTGGTGGCCATGCAACCACATGTCGAGTTGATGCTTCTGCATAATGCACCTCCTTCACAAGATCCTTTAAGTCTAGTTACCGTATTGATAAGTTTCGAGTTAACTACAAAGCGAAACTTAAATCATTTGCGACAGCAACTAAAAATCCCCTATATTGGAATGACTTATTCAGTCGGTAACTCTTCAAGGATGTGAAATGCAATATACAAAACTACCGCACTCATCACTCGAGATCAGTAAGATCTGCCTTGGCACTATGACGTTTGGTGAGCAAAATACCGAACAAGAAGCTTTTCAACAGCTCGACTTTGCCCTCGATCATGGGGTGAACTTCATCGATACTGCCGAGATGTATCCCGTACCACCGAAAGCAGAAACACAAGGACTCACCGAGCAGTACATTGGCAATTGGTTAGCGAAAAGCGGTAAACGCGAGAAAGTAGTTTTAGCAACGAAAGTCGCTGGTCCGCGCAACGTCCCATACATTCGTGAAAACATGAGCCTTAACCGTCGCCATATTCACACTGCGATCGACGATAGCTTAAAACGCCTGCAAACCGATTATGTCGATCTATACCAATTGCATTGGCCGCAGCGTCAGACCAACTGCTTTGGCCAGCTCAACTACCCTTACCCAGATAAGCAAGAAGAGGTCACGCTGATCGAGACCCTTGAAGCTCTCACAGAGTTAGTCAACGCAGGTAAAGTGCGTTACATCGGTGTCTCAAACGAAACGCCATGGGGCGTGATGTCACTGCTACGTTTGGCAGAAAAACATGATTTACCGAGAATCGTCTCCATTCAGAACCCATATAACTTATTGAACCGCAGCTTCGAAGTCGGCTTATCTGAAATCAGCCATTACGAAGGCGTTCAGCTACTCGCATACTCACCGCTGGCGTTTGGCTGCTTAAGTGGTAAATACCTCAACGGAGCCAAACCAGAAGGTGCGCGTTGCACAATTTGGGAACGCTTTGCTCGCTACTTCACACCACAAGGCGTTAAAGCGACAGAAGCATACGTCAACCTAGCTCGTGACCACGGTTTAGACCCTTCGCAAATGGCGCTTGCCTTCGTGAATCAGCGTCCATTTGTTGGCTCTAACATCATTGGTGCGACTAACCTAGAGCAACTGAAGTCCAATATCGACAGCATCGATGTTCATCTAAGTGAAGAGTTGCTTAATGACATCCAAGCGATTGGTACGACTTACTCGAACCCTTGCCCATAGTAAGCGCCGAGCAAACAATACAATACCAAACGTAAAAACGAAAAAGGCTGACCATGATGGTCAGCCTTTTTTCTTAGCCCAAATTGAATCGAATGTGTGTGGGAGTTTCAACTTGGGCTTTCGATTACGTCAGTATTCGCGAAGTTAACACACGACGAAGGTGACGAACTCGACGTTCAACTTTTACCGCGTCAGGTACGCTAGCTTGTGTTGAACGGCCATCTTTATCCAGGCCAATGTCTTTTAGTAAGTGCTCGTTAGTCCATGGAATATCATGAGAACTACGACGAACCATACGTTGCCATTGTTTTTCTTCACGTTTCAGATCGGCTTTCAAAAGCACCGTGGCCAGTTGTAGATAGATAGAGTGACGCATAATTTTTCTCCAAATAGCGATAGATAATCGACTGGGAAAAATAGTGGGATAATTAAACAGAGAGATTCTGTTGAGACTAAGCCGCTACTTTTCCGCAGCCTAGTAAAATAGAAAGGTTACGGATTAATTTAATCTAATGAGCCAGTAAAATCTGGTTTGGTCGCATCAAAGGTTGAGCGAGCATCAGACATACGATCAGCGCAAGCAGTAGTGTTAACAACGTAATGTTTCATCTTGCGCCTCCTAGCTAAAAATTAATCCGTGATTGATGTGATATAACTCTTTGAGTTACGGCTAAATTGTAAGCAACAGAGGATATTTATCAAACAATTTTTATCCTTTCGATTAAAAACAAACCAATAGGCTAAAATTAGGTTGCATATAGTTTTTTGAATAACATATTCAACTAAGGAATATATAAAATATCGAGTTTTATAAATATCAGGGCATTGCGTACAAAAAAGGAGCGCATCAGCACTCCCTTTCTCTTAAGCTTGTTATCGATTAAACCGTTTGATCTGAAATCAAATTGTGTTTATTCAGCAGTCGATACATGGTTGCACGTGATACACCAAGTTCTTTTGCTGCGTTAGAGACCTGACCAGAGTGCGACTCTAACACCACCAGCAACGCATCTCGTTCGCTCTTCTCACGAATAGACTTCAAGCTACGTTTCGAGTCATTTCGTTGAGGAAGATCTAAATGATGTTCTTCAATCAGAACGCTATCAGACATCAAAACCGCACGTTTCACTTGGTTCATCAACTCTCGTACGTTGCCTGGCCAGAAGTAACGAGTCAGCGATTTCAAAGCGTCTTCAGAAAAGCTCTTAGCTTGCGAGTTGTACTCTTTTGAAAACTCTTGAAGATAGAAACGTGCCAGCATGCCGATGTCGCTTGCTCTTTCTTTTAGGCTCGGTACGTTAATGCGCAGTACATTAATGTAATGGTAAAGCTCTTCGTTAAAGTCACCATCAATCAGCGCCTTTTCAACATCTGAAGAGTTAGCAGCAAGAACACGAACATTAACGTTCTTCGCACCATCACGAGTTTCAATTGTGCCTTCTTGCAAGAAACGTAGCAGGTTCATCTGCTGTTCTTTTGAAATGGTTAGGATGTCATTGAAAAGAACCGTACCGCCATCCGCTTGCTCAAGCAGGCTTTGGCCCATGTCTTCATCGGCTTGAATGCCAAACACTTCTGCTTGGAAGCGTTGTTCATTAAGCGCACGACAGTTGATTGACAAGAACGGCTTATGCGAACGTGACGACACTTTGTGAATTGCACGAGCGACAGCTTCTTTTCCTGTGCCACTCTCGCCATAGATAAGAATACTCACATCCGTTGGACCGATACGCTTTACTTGGTCACGCAGGCGTTTCATTGGGATAGATTCGCCAATCAGCCCCATATCTAGGCTGTTACCGAAGCTTGGCCATACTTTCTTCTCTAGTTTCAGCATGCCCAATTGGTGGCCAATGGTGCTGAGTAGCTGCGCATCTGGGATTGGCGCAGTAAAGAAGTCGATACAGAAGTTCACGATGAACTGACAGATGGTATCAGTTCCGAGTTGAGATTCTCGGATGAACGCTAACCAACGCACATGTTTATGAGAACTCACTAAGTTTGCTAAACCATTAAGGCTGAACTCATCATGGCTGAGGTCAACTATACCGATGCATGGTCCAATATCTTCTAACAATGTGTTGGCTTTACGTAAGTCACCCACTTGGTGACACTTCCATCCCACTTGTTCTAGTACTGATAACCAAGGTTCATAAGTACCGCCAACTACGACTAGCGATCCCGGAATGGAATCCATCTTAAACTGCCCAGCCATTCTCTAACCCTTATTGATTGTTGATAGAAATTTCGCTCCACAAACCCATCTTTGCGAACGGGTAACATTATCGAGACTACGACTGACGAAGTCTGTCTCAATATTAAGACTATGCAACAGATTGAGATTTGGCGAATGCTTATTTACCTTTCCTATCCAAACTTAAATGCAAATAGTTGAATTGGTTCAAATTAAAGATACAAAAAAACCACCCGAAGGTGGTTTTTTCATTACTCAGCGAGGAGATTACGCTTGTGGACGCATCGCTGGGAATAGGATCACGTCACGGATAGTGTGCGTGTTAGTCAGCAGCATAACTAGGCGGTCGATACCGATACCTTGACCTGCTGTTGGCGGTAGGCCGTGCTCTAGAGCTGTGATGTAGTCTGCATCGTAGAACATTGCTTCGTCGTCACCAGACTCTTTCGCTTCAACCTGTGCTTTAAAGCGTGCATCTTGGTCTTCTGCATCGTTAAGCTCTGAGAAGCCGTTTGCTACTTCACGGCCACCAATGAAGAATTCAAAGCGGTCTGTGAAGAATGGGTTGTCATCGCTACGACGAGCCAGTGGAGAGATATCTGCTGGGTAGCCAGTGATGAACGTTGGCTGCATTAGCTTAGGTTCAGCTGTTTCACCAAAGATCTCTTCAAGAAGCTGACCACATGTCCAGAAAGGTTCTACTTCAACGTGAACAGATTTCGCGATAGAAACCATTAGGTCACGGTTTTGAATGTCTTCTTCTGTTAGCGCTTGGATTTGCGCGTGGTCTGGGTTGTAGTGCTTGATTGCTTCGAACATGCTCATACGAGTGTAAGTGCCACCAAATTCAACCGTGTCTTCACCGTAAGGCATTGACGTTGAACCTAGAACTTCTAGAGCAACAGAGCTTAGTAGTTCTTCAGTTAGGTCCATCAGATCTTTGTAGTCTGCGTACGCCATGTAGAATTCCATCATTGTGAATTCTGGGTTGTGACGTGGAGAAAGACCTTCGTTACGGAAGTTACGGTTGATTTCGAATACGCGATCGAAACCACCAACAACTAGACGCTTCAGGTATAGCTCTGGCGCGATACGTAGGTACATTGGCATGTCTAGTGCGTTGTGGTGCGTGATGAATGGACGCGCACTCGCACCGCCAGGGATAACGTGCATCATTGGCGTTTCAACTTCCATGAACTGTTTAGAGATCATGAAGTTACGGATTGCAGACATTACTTTAGAACGAACTACGAACGCTTGACGAGAATCTTCGTTAACGATTAGGTCAACGTAACGTTGACGGTAACGCATCTCTTGGTCAGTTAGACCGTGGAACTTTTCTGGAAGTGGACGTAGTGCTTTAGTTAGCAACTCGTACTCTTCCATGTTCACGTATAGGTCGCCTTTACCAGACTTGTGAAGTGCACCTTTCACACCGATGATGTCACCGATATCTAGGCCTTGGTATTGGTCTTTCAGTACTTTTTGTACCGCTTTGTCAGCGTAAGCTTGGATACGGCCAGAAGTTTCTTGGATTACCAAGAATGGACCACGTTTAGCCATGATACGGCCAGCGATTGCTACTACGTGGTTAAGCTCTTCTAGCTCTTCCTTCGTCTTTTCACCGAACTCTTTCTGAAGGTCGCCCGCTAGTGCGTCACGACGGAAGTCGTTTGGATGGCCGTTCGCTTTGCAGCTCTTTCGGATTGCATCCAGTTTAGCGCGGCGTTCAGCAATTAGCTTGTTCTCTTCTTGTGCAGAGGCTTCTTGTACAGTTTCGTTTTGAACAGCATCAGTCATTTTCGATGTATCCTGTTTTTTGTCGGTGAAAAGCTTTATAGACCTGATTTCAGGCTAGCTTCAATAAATTTGTCCAGATCGCCATCAAGAACCGCTTGAGTATTGCGGTTTTCAACGCCCGTACGGAGGTCTTTAATGCGTGAGTCATCCAATACGTAAGAACGGATCTGGCTACCCCAGCCAATGTCAGACTTAGCGTCTTCATTAGCTTGTTTTTCCGCGTTTTGCTTTTGCAATTCAAGCTCAAATAGCTTCGCTCGAAGCTGTTTCATTGCCTGATCTTTGTTCTTATGTTGAGAACGGTCGTTCTGACATTGCACTACTGTGTTCGTTGGAACGTGCGTAATACGTACCGCAGATTCAGTCGTGTTAACGTGCTGACCACCCGCACCTGACGCACGGTAAACGTCGATACGTAGGTCAGAAGGGTTAATGTCGATAGCGATGTTTTCATCAATCTCTGGGTAGATAAACGCAGAAGCAAATGACGTGTGACGACGGCCGCCTGAATCGAATGGCGATTTACGTACTAGGCGGTGAACGCCTGTTTCTGTACGTAGCCAACCGTAAGCGTACTCACCAGAAATCTTAACTGTCGCGCCTTTAAGGCCGGCAACTTCACCTTCAGATACTTCGATAACCTCTGCCTTGAAGCCTTTTGCTTCAGCCCAACGCAGGTACATACGTAGCATCATGTTGGTCCAGTCTTGTGCCTCGGTACCACCTGAGCCTGCTTGCAAGTCAATGTAGCAATCAGAGCTGTCGTGGTCGCCGGAGAACATACGACGGAATTCAAGCTGTTCTAGCTTCTGTTCCAACTCAGCAAGTTCTGGTTCGATTTCGTCAAACGTTTCTTGATCTTCTTCTTCAACCGCAAGCTCTAGAAGACCATCAACGTCTTCTACACCTTGTTCTAGTTGAACGATCGTTTCAACAACCGCTTCTAGTGATGCACGCTCTTTGCCCAGTGCTTGTGCACGTTCTGGCTCGTTCCATACATCCGGCTGTTCAAGTTCTGCGTTGACTTCTTCTAGACGCTCTTTCTTAGCGTCATAGTCAAAGATACCCCCTCAGGACATTCGTGCGCTCAGACACGTCCTGCAGACGGTTTTTAATTGGATTGATTTCAAACATGTTGGCTCAACATTTTAGAATAGAATTTAACCGAGAAATTCTACTCAAAAATGTGACGGAGATACAGGAAAATTTCGGCTGGGAAATCAGATTGCAATTAGAGAGAGCACGGTCATGAAATTTTTGCCCCACTTAAAGGCGACCGTACTCTATAAGAAGTGATTTTCTCGGTATTACTTGGCTTCGATGTGATCAATCATTAGCTGTAATGATTGATTACCACGAAATTCATTCACATCCAACTTATACGCGAGACGTACTGTTTTGACCGATGCATCCGGCCAACGACGCAAATCGACGTTAAACGCAATCCCATCAATCATCACATTGGTTGGATGACCTTTGTAAAGCGGTTCTAACATCAGTTTAAGATGCTTCTCACCCACGAGCTTTTGATGCAGCACTTTAAATTCGCCATCAAAGATGGGTTCTGGGAACGCTTGACCAAAAGGACCACCAGAGCGTAATTGCTCCGCAACGTGCATTGAAAATTCTTCAGGCTTAAGCTCACCATCGGACATGATCACGCCTTTGAGCGCTGCTTCATCCAACTCTTTCTTCACGACGTCATCGAACAAACGGCTGAAACGCTCAAAATCTTGCTCTTTGATGGTTAAACCTGCCGCCATTGCGTGACCACCAAATTTGATGATCAAACCTGGGTTTTGCGTATCGATAAAGTCCAACGCGTCACGCATGTGTAAGCCAGGAATCGAACGACAAGAACCTTTGATCGTCCCTTCTCCACCATCAGCAAAAGCAATAACAGGACGGTGGAACTTCTCTTTAATACGTGAAGCCAGAATACCAATCACACCTTGGTGCCAATCGCGTTGGAATAAAGCTAAGCCGTAAGGCAGTTCACTATTTTCACCAAACTGAAGACGCTCACAAAAAGCCATCGCTTCTTGCTTCATGCCTTCCTCAATCTCTTTGCGAGTTTGGTTCAAACCGTCTAACTCACTCGCCATGCGACGAGCAGCGTGGATGTTGTTACACATCAGCAGCTCAACACCGAAAGACATGTCATCAAGACGGCCTGCGGCGTTAATGCGTGGGCCTAAGGCAAAACCAAAATCTGATGCGACTAAACGACGAGCATCGCGCTTCGCCACTTCGATCAACGCTTGAATCCCCGGACGCGCTTTGCCCGCACGAATCCGCTGCAAGCCTTGGTGTACAAGAATACGGTTGTTCTCATCGAGTGGAACAACATCGGCGACCGTACCAAGTGCAACAAGGTCAATCAGTTCCATCAATTTAGGCTCTTGCATGCCTTGTTGCGCGAACCAATTCTGTTTACGCATGTGCACACACAGCGCCATCATCAGATAGAAAGCAACGCCAACCCCCGCCAATGCTTTCGATGGGAAGGCGCAACTGTCGAGGTTCGGGTTCACCATGGCATCCACATCCGGTAGCACTTGCCCCGGTAAGTGGTGGTCAGTCACCAGTACAGTAATGCCGTTTTCTTTGGCGTAGCGGACACCTTCAATCGACGAGACACCGTTGTCTACCGTCATGATCATCTCAGCACCCAGCTCTAACGCTTGGTCCACGACTTCCGGGCTAAGGCCGTAGCCATCTTCAAAACGGTTTGGCACTAAGTAATCGACATTATTACTGCCAAGCATACGCAATGCGAGAACAGACAGAGCCGAGCTGGTTGCGCCATCAGCGTCAAAGTCGCCTACGACGATAATGCGTTTTTTCTCATCAATCGCTTGGAATAAGAGCTCGACCGCTTTATCAATACCGCCAAGTTGTTGGTAAGAGTGCAAGCCACGCGCAGAGGTCTCTAGCTGTGCTACATCCGTAATACCACGGTTGATGTAAATACGCTTAAGAATGGCGGGAATAGAATCGGGAAGAAGAGAAAGATCCGGTTCCGGACGTCGTTGAATTTCTATCATGTTTGAAAAGAGCCAGCGAATATCACTGGCTCTGCTCCTTAAAGGATTATTGTTGCTCTAAACGTTTTAGCAGATCTGCCGGTGGAAGGTAACCACCTACTAGCTCACCGTTTGGTAGGAAGATCGCTGGTGTACCAGAAATGCCAAGCTCACGACCTAGGTTGTAATGCGCTTGGATGGTCTCTTTACACTGCTTAAGATCTTTCGCTGGGTTATCAAACGTGCGATCTACTTTTGCGTTGTGCATTGCTGATTTCGGATCTTCTGCACACCAAATTGTCGCCATCTGTTCAGCAACTGGACCTGTTGCACCTTGGCGAGGGTAAGCCATGTAGCGAACCGTAATGCCTAGGTCATTGTAACCTTGCATTTGGCTGTGTAGGCGCACACAGTAACCACAAGTGATGTCAGTGAATACTGTCACAACATATTTCTCGTTGTCCGCTTTGTATTCGATCACGCTGTCCGAGAACTTCGCGATTTTTGCTGCATTCAGAGGTGCTTGACGTTCAGCAATTACGTCTTTGTAACCGCCGTTATCATCGATGGCGTAAAGTGTACCGGCAATAAAGTGGTTACCATCGTTTGATGCGAACAGCACACCACCATTGGTTTGAATTTCTAAAAGACCAGCAACGTCTGATGGTTGGATATCAAGAATAGACACACCCAACTTAGAAAACTTCGCTTTTAGCGCTGCTTCATCAAAGTTCTGTTTTGCCGCTGGCGCGACTTGTTGTGCAGGAGTTTCCGTTTTTGCCTGACTTTCTTCAGCACCACAAGCGGCAACGAAAAACGGTAAAGTCAGCAGAGTTAGTCGGCGTAATACGCTCATTAAATTCACCTTAAAATAAAATCCTTTCATCCAATGAGATAATGGATGAACCAAACCATCATTATGCTCTTGGGTGGTGTTGACTGTGGATCTGTTTCAATCGCTCAGTCGCCACGTGAGTATAAATTTGCGTGGTCGATAAGTCACTATGCCCCAACAGCATCTGTACGACCCTGAGATCTGCGCCATAGTTCAATAAGTGCGTTGCAAAAGCATGGCGCAATACGTGCGGTGACAATTGGTCAGTATCAATACCCGCAATCACAGCGTAGTACTTAATACGGTGCCAAAAGGTTTGGCGGGTCATTTGTCTTGCACGCTTGCTTGGGAATACCACGTCCGACGTAGTCTCTCCCAATAGAGCAGACCGACCTTGCTGGATAAAAGTTTCAATCCAATCGACCGCGTTTTCTCCCATAGGAACGAGGCGTTCTTTACCACCTTTACCAGTCACGCGCACTACCCCTTGGCGTAAACTGACGTTTTCCATTGTCAGACTGACCAACTCTGTCACACGCAAACCCGTAGCATAAAGCAGCTCTAGCATGGCTTTATCACGCAGTTCGACCGGGTCATTTGGGTCTGGTGCATCGAGCAATGCGTCCACTTGTTCTTCACTAATGTCTTTAGGTAGGCGCTGTGGCAACTTTGGGCTTACCAGCAATGCACTCGGATCATCCGCGCGTACTTTTTCGCGGTGAATGTATTGGAACAAACGGCGAATCGCCGACAGCATGCGCGCTCGGGATGTCTGCTTGTAATCTAAATCGACTAGGTAACTTTGGTACTCTTGCAAGCCAGACAGGCTGATGAAATCAAGTCGGTAGCTGTGTTGCTCCATCCACGCGAGCAGTTTCATTAAATCATTTCGGTAGGAAGCTAACGTGTTCTCCGATAGACCACGCTCCATCCACATCGCATCTAAGAATTGCTCAACAAGACCAAAATCTTGTTGATTGACAGGCTGTTGTGCCGTCATGAACGCTTCCTTATCTGTTTATATTTACAGTATTGAGAGTAAGGCAAGTGCCCAACCAATACCATAAAAAAATCATCTCCCTCGGGATATTCGCTGCAATCTTCCCCGTTTTATGGTTAGAATCTGCCACAACAGCAACACAAAAAACGACGAATATAATGAAAATCGGACTCTTTTACGGCTCAACAACCTGCTACACAGAAATGGCAGCAGAGAAAATTCGCAATATCATTGGTGAAGACCTTGTCGACATTCACAACGTGAAAGAGACACCGCTGTCACTGATGGCAGACTACGATTTACTGCTGATTGGTATCTCGACTTGGGACTTCGGTGAAATCCAAGAAGACTGGAGTGCCATTTGGGAAGACATTGCAACCACACCACTAAAAGGCAAAGTGGTAGCCCTGTTTGGCTTGGGTGACCAAGAAGGCTACGGCGAATGGTACCTTGATGCGATGGGTCTACTGCATGACGAGCTAAAAGCAACGGGCGCGCAATTTATCGGTTACTGGCCAAATGAAGGTTATGAGTTCGAAGCATCGAAAGCACTGACTGAAGATGGCAGCCAATTTGTCGGCTTAGCGCTGGATGAAGATTCCCAATACGAACTGAGTGACGAACGCATCGAAAAATGGTGTGAGCAAGTGTTGGTTGAGTTTCACGACACGCTATAAGTCAGCATCAACTGTCAAAACCACAGACAAAAAAAAAGCCCGGTGAATCGCTTCACCGGGCTTTTTTAATCTTGCGAGTCAGCAATTATGCCGCTTCTTCTGTCAACTCAGGTTGAGAAGATTTAGCAACAAAGAACATGCAAACAATCGCTGCAAACGTTGGTAGAACCCAACCCATGCCCACTTCGAACAGTGGCAGCATGTTAAATGCTGAAACGTCTAGACCTGCTACTTTCGCTGCATCAATCAATGCAAACAGCAGTGATACTAGCAATACAGAGCGGTACGCTACACGCGGGTTTGGTAGCTTGCTGCGTACGAATGTTAGCGCAACCAAGGCTACTGCAACTGGGTATAACGCAAACAGCACAGGAACTGATAGTGAAATTAGCTGAGACAGACCTACGTTTGCAATCAGTGCACAAGCAGCACCGTTGATGATAACCCACTGCTTGTATGTCAGTTTCGTCTTAGAGCTGAAGAAATCTGAACATGCAGAGATAAGGCCGATAGCCGTAGTCAAACATGCAAGCAATACGATGATTGAAAGTACGATCTGACCGTAAGGGCCAAATAGTGCTTGAACGTACTGGCTTAGTACTGCACCACCGTTGTCTGCACCTGCTGCGATAGTTGCACTCGTCGCACCTAGGTAGAACAATGAGATGTAAACGAACGCAAGACCTGCTGCTGCAATACAACCTGCACAGATTAGGTATTTCGTCGTCGCTGCGCGCTCAGTGATGCCTTTGCTACGAAGTGCGTCTACCATTAGCATACCGAACATCAACGATGCGAACGTATCCATGGTGTTGTAGCCTTCAAGGAAGCCTTTGGTCAGCGGTTGAGTTAGGTACTCGCCGTGTGCACCCATCATTTCACCTTGCGGGTCAACGAATACCGCAATCGCTAGAACGATAAGGCCAAGGAAAAGCACAGGCGTTAGCACTTTACCAATCAAGTCAATCAAACGACCTTGGAACCAAGCGAAAGTCATTGCTACCGCGAAGAACAAGATTGAGAATGACGTCAGATGCGCTTGAGAGGCATCTAGGAAGAATGGTTTCACTGCCATCTCGTAAGCCACAAGGCCAGTACGAGGCGCAGCAAATGCAGGACCGATGATGATGAAGATCAACGCCGCCATCAGAACCGCTGCTTTCTTAGGAAGATCTTGAGTCAAGTGATCCCAAGATCCGCCCGCTACAGCAATAGCAACAATAGTAATAAGAGGTAGACCTACCGCTGTTAGCAAGAAACCGAACATTGCTGGCATCAGATGATCACCCGCTAGCTGACCCGCTAGTGGTGGGAAAATGATATTACCGGCACCCAAAAAGAACGCAAATAGCATAAAGCCTACTGCGATAATATCTGTTAGTTTTAACGTCTGCTTCACAGATAACCCTTTTTCTGAATTGATGAATGTTGTGTATGCATCGACCACTTTTTGTATACCCAAAGTTAATGAGTACCTGTGGTTCAATCTATAAATTTCCGCCGCATAATGACGAAGTAACCATCATTTGGCAACCTTTAAGAAAAAAACACCATATTAATTTAGTTCACCAACTTAAAAGCAGTGGAAATCACTAGCTTGAGTTTTATGACTAGTTCTTTGTCTCGATCAATTGAGAATACAATTTAATAACCAACAAGATAACAATCTATACAATTAAGAAACAATAGAGCATTTATCTCCATTATTGAGTAAATATAAAACAATCATGAAGAGCGAAAGATTTCAGACTAAGGGCTTCAAGTTCAAGCAATTTTCCATTCACGGTGGCGAGAGTGGCATGCCCGTCAGTACCGATGGCGTGATGCTCGGCGCTTGGGCAAATTGCTCACCACAGAGTAAAATTTTGGATATTGGTACGGGCACAGGCTTGCTGGCATTAATGTGCGCTCAGCGATTTCCTAACGCACAGATCACTGCACTTGATATTGAAATCTCGGCGATCGAAGCGGCACAGAAAAACTTCACCCAATCTCCGTGGTCAGACAGACTCTGCGTTCGCCACACCGATGTGTTGCAATTTGAATCGAAACAGCGCTTTGAACACATCATCTGCAACCCGCCCTACTTCAACAGTGGTGAGCAATCGAAGCAAAGCCAACGTGCAACGGCAAGACACACAGATACCTTGCAACACGCCGCATTACTCAAACGTTGTTATGAGCTACTTGAACAAGATGGTAGCGCCAGTTTTATTTTGCCAATTACCGAGGGGGAACAATTTATTGCCATGGCGCAGCTACAAGGATGGCACTTATCGCGTATCTGTCGCGTGCAACCATCACAGAAAAAGCCCGTGCACCGTTTACTGTTTGAATTAGCCAAACAAGCTTGTGATACTCAGGAAACGCATTTGATCATCCATTCAAGCGAGGGTTATAGCGACGACTTTACTCAGCTAACTCGCGAGTTTTATCTTAAGATGTGAAATAACATGTGATCCTTGTCACCAATCACTTTATAATGTGCGACCTTTTTATATTCTATGCTGCTGTGGCGAACCATTAACCAAGCTTTGCTTGTGGAGAACTCATTGTGATCAGAACCTTTGCTGAACTTGATCTAGACCAAAACCTACTAGAAGCCATCGAAGAGATGGGCTACGAACGCCCAACTAAAATTCAGGCAGAAGCGATTCCACAAGCGTTAGATGGTCGTGACATTCTAGCGTCAGCACCAACTGGTACTGGTAAAACGGCAGCGTTCGTCCTGCCAGCACTGCAATACCTGCAAGATTTCCCACGTCGTAAACCTGGGCCTGCACGTATTCTGATCCTAACGCCAACTCGTGAACTTGCGATGCAGGTAGCGGATCAAGCTCGCGCTCTGGCAAAAAACACCAAGCTAAACATCTTCACCATCACTGGTGGCGTTCAATACCAAGAGCACGCAGACATCCTAGCAACTACACAAGATATCGTGGTAGCAACACCAGGTCGTCTACGCGAATACATTGACGCAGAGCGTTTTGACTGTCGTGCGATTGAATGGCTAATCCTTGATGAAGCAGACCGCATGCTAGACATGGGCTTTGCGCCAACGGTTGACCGCCTGTCTAACGAATGTCGCTGGCGTAAACAAACCCTTCTGTTCTCAGCAACACTAGAAGGCAAAGGCGTAGAAGGTTTCACTGCAGACCTACTGAACGAACCAGCAGAGATCGACGCGAAGTCCCCACTGCGTGAGCGTAAGAAGATTGCACAGTGGTACCACCGTGCTGATGACGCTGAGCATAAACTTGCCCTGCTAAAACACATCATCACAGAGCAAGCAGAACGCACTATCGTGTTCTTGAAGACTCGTGAGCGTTTAGCAGAGCTACGTGCTCAACTAGAAAGCGCACAGATTCCATGTTCTTGGATTCAAGGTGAAATGCCTCAAGATCGTCGTAACAACGCCATTGCTCGTTTCCGTGAAGGCACTGTAAACGTGCTACTAGCGACAGACGTAGCGGCGCGTGGTATCGACCTTCCAGACGTATCACACGTAATCAACTACGATATGCCACGCACGGCAGACGTGTACCTTCACCGTATTGGCCGCACGGCTCGTGCAGGTAAGAAAGGTAACGCTATCTCAATCGTAGAAGCGCACGACCAACCAATGATGGATCGCGTTGCACGTTACGTAAAAGAAGACATCAAAGAGCGCTTCGTGAAAGAGATGCGTCCTAAACACAAGAAACCAGTGTTTAAGAAGAAAAAGAAAAAAGACGACAAGAAGAAAGTAGCGAAAAAGAAAACCGCTAAGAAAAAGTAATCACGTCTGATTGATTTCAAATCTAAAAGAGCCGCAATCGCGGCTCTTTTTGTTTCTCATCTATAACTGATGAGCTGGAAGAGTTTTATCTTCATAGGCATCGGCGAAGCCATGGTTACGGTCACGGTGCCCCGCTTCATCCTCTCGAATCCGCAAAATCACATCTCTTAGCATCGCATCGGCAGGCAGCTTGTAGTAATCGATCGCCAAAGTCGGAGCTGGTACGTTCTCCACTTCCCCGTTATCAATTTTCTCTAGGTACTCAGTGTAGCTATTACATGCTTCTTCTTCGAAGTAACCCACCACACGGTGCGCGATTTTAGAAGACAGCAGATAGATGAAGCTGTACACAACAATGAAAACCCCTTGTCCCAGCAACACCAACAAACGCTCAACCAAACTTGGCTTGGCAATGTCGAGGAAAATCATTAGGTGCATGCGCTCGTTTTCTGCCTCATCGAGGAGTTCTCGGATCCAACCTTCATCGTCTTTCATTCGACGCAGCGCTTTAAGGTGATTGAACATCCCGGCCACCATCCCTGGCACGGCGGCGATCGTTTCGAGAATCACAGCGCGCTTCGCGTATTTCTTGCCATAAAAGATGTTCAGAGTGAATTTCAGCAACTTGGTAATACGCAGTGCAACGTACTCCGATAACTTAGAGGCTTTTTTGTGTGTGAGCTTGAAGTCTGACATAGGAGAACTCCTTTATCTTTAAAGTTGCATTTAAAATACAACTTTAAACTTTATTGCTCAACTATTTTTTAAGATATAAACTTTTTATGTAAAAACTTCGCTTGAGATCAGATCGAACAGGTATAAAAAAAGCCGGATAACTATCCGGCTTTTTGGCGTACTTTACTTCGCTGAGTCATCCACTCGCGATTGACTTACTTCAATCAGTTTTGCTCTTCTCGTTTGAACACTAAGTCAGTTGGTGTCGACTCTTCTTCAACGAAGTAGTAACCCGCAACATCAAACTTAGTGAGGTCAGCAACGCTTTCGATACGGTTTTCGATGATGTAGCGAGCCATCATGCCGCGCGCTTTCTTCGCGTAGAAGCTGATCACCTTGTATTGACCATTCTTACAATCTTTGAAGATTGGCGTGATCACTTGTGCATCCAAGTTCTTTGGCTTCACCGCTTTGAAGTATTCGTTCGATGCGAGGTTGATCAGTACGTTGTCGCCTTGCGCAGCAATCGCTTCATTCAGCTTATCGGTAATGACATTACCCCAGAACTGGTAAAGGTTAGTGCCCTTGTCGTTTGCTAGCTTAGTGCCCATTTCAAGACGGTATGGCTGCATCAAATCAAGCGGCTTGAGCAGACCGTAAAGGCCAGATAGCATTCGTAGATGATCTTGCGCGTAATCGAAATCGGCATCAGAAAGAGTTTCCGCTTCAAGACCAGTGTACACATCACCTTTAAACGCAAGAATCGCTTGGCGCCCGTTGTCAGTAGTGAAGGTTTCACTCCACTCTTGGAAACGACCAACGTTCAAATCAGCGATTTTGTCGCTCACTTTCATCAGTGATGAAACATCGGCAGGTGTTAATTTACGGCATACCTCGATCAGCTCTTTTGAATAGCTAACCAAGTCTGGTTGAGTAAACTTCTCGGTTGCAAGTGGAGACTCGTAATCAAGCGTTTTAGCTGGAGAAACGACGATAAGCATGACTTTAACTTCCCTAATTTTGTTTTCCATTAGGGTACAAAAAAAGCCATGCATTGTCTGCATGGCTTTTTGAATCGTGTTGATAGCTTTCAACGATGATTGGACATCACTTAGCTATCTTTCTTGTTGTTGTCCCAGATACCTTCCTCTAGCTGAGATTTCAGCTCAGGGAAATCATTCGGATCAAACGTTGGTACTTTGCCTTCACTTAACTGACGGTTGTAGTCTTTCGCCAGTTTAATCACGATGCCAGATAGCAAGATGATTGCCACCAAGTTCACAATCGCCATCAGACCCATAGAGACGTCAGCAAGTGACCAAACCACAGGTAGAGAAGCTAGCGCACCAAACATTACCATACCTAGTACAACGATACGGAAGATACCTAGACCCGCTTTGTGGTTGTGCTCTAGGAAGATTAGGTTTGTTTCAGCGTACGAGTAGTTAGCAATGATTGAGGTGAATGCGAAGAAGAAGATCGCAACCGCAACAAAGATGCCGCCCCAATCACCCACTTGCGAGCTCAATGCTCGCTGAGTTAGTTCAATACCCGTCACTTCTGTTGCTTGACCTACGTACTCACCTGACATCAGGATGATAGCAACTGTCGCCGAACAGATAACGATCGTATCCATGAACACGCCTAGCATCTGTACATAACCTTGAGATGCAGGGTGTGGTGGGTAAGGCGTTGCTGATGCTGCCGCGTTTGGCGCTGAACCCATACCCGCTTCGTTCGAGAATAGACCACGTTTGATGCCGTTGATCATCGCCTGTGCGATGGCATAACCAAGACCACCAGCTGCTGCTTCTTGCAGGCCGAATGCGCTCTTGAAGATAAGCATTAGAACGTCTGGTAGCTTCTCTAAGTTAGAAAGCATCACGAACATCGCAAGAACGAGGTAAGCCAGAGCCATTACAGGAACAACCAACTCAGCAACTTTCGCGATACGCTTAATACCACCAAAGATAACGACAGCGGACAAAGCAACAACTGCGATACCTACGTAAAGGTCATCCCAACCAAATGCGTTGCTCATTGCATTCGCGATAGAGTTTGCTTGAACGGCGTTAAATACCAAACCAAAAGCGATGATTAGGAAAATTGAGAACAACACGCCCATCCAGCGCATGCCCAAGCCTTTTTCCATGTAGTAAGCAGGACCACCGCGGTAGTTGCCATCATCATCTTTGGTTTTGTATAGCTGCGCCAGTGTGCTTTCTGCAAACGACGTCGCCATACCAAGCATCGCAATCAACCACATCCAGAAGATTGCACCAGGGCCACCCGCAGTCAGTGCAACTGCAACACCCGCCATGTTACCCGTACCAACACGTGCAGCAAGACTAGTACAAAGCGCTTGGAAAGAAGAGATACCAGCTTTGTCTGCTTTACGACTGTTCTTTAGAACAGAGAACATGTGGCCAAAATGGCGGAATTGAATGAATCCCAATCGAACGGTGAAGTAGATTCCTACACCAACAAGAAGATAAACAAGAATCGAGCCCCAAAGGAGGTCGTTCATCAAATTGATTAAGTCTGTCATGTGTACCTCAAAGTGAGTTGCGCCGGTCTTTGCTTCCGAGCCATCCACCAGATTGCATGCTAAGTGTCAAAGTCTGCTTAGCTTTTTGAATAATGTTTATTGCGCAATCTAGAATCGTAAACGTCGCTTCATGCATCCATTTTACGTACCAGCGTATTTTTTGACGGGCGGATAATGCAGCCTCGACAAGCAAAAATCAATATGCAATCAGTAAAATAACCTTGTTATTTTTCACTATAAAGTCACCAAAAGTTAACATAAAAGGAAAACTTAACGCTCACAAACAGCAACATCTTGTTTATCAAAACTCAACATAAAAAGCACCAACACCGTTAACGAAATGGCATGCCATTTATTTTTGATGAGGCTAGTAATCACAAGGTATCTGATAAAAATTTCCTGTGTTGGTTTGTTACCATTGGATACATTTTCATCAAAGCGATGCTATGCAACCTTAGTATTCAAAAATTGAGTAAAATAAGCCGTTCGAATTAACATACCAAATCTCTTCATTTAATCGTTTTCGTGAGATCGTTCGCTTATTTTTTGTGCATTTTCAAAGCATGCAAAATGTGATTCTGTAAGTATTTTTGCACGAAAATGTCATGTTACCGACACAAATGCGAAATATATCATGGTTATCCTCACGCCTATTGTGGTACTAAAAAAGCTCCACAAGGACTGGTTACAACAGTTTAGATAGAAAAAGGTAAAGGTGGCTTATGGAAGGCTTTCAACTCGACGACCTGTTTGGTCTGGATACTACCTCAACAAGCAAATCTCGCGCGAAACCAGTGAAGCGTAAGTGGCGAGAAATTGAAGAAATGAACGATAGACGCAACTTGCTCAAGGAGCTGCGTGAACTGGACGTCTGTCATGACATCACTCTGGATGACATCAAACTATAATTTGCGCAAAAGGCACCTCAATGGTGTCTTTTGTCTTTTATAGATACAGCAAAATTGGGTGACTTTTATGCGAGTTTCATAAGCATGTCACCCATTCTTACCTGTTGAGAATTTCCCTCTGTTTTCACTCATATTTGTAACGAAGTAATTTCCAAACAATTCTCACCAAATAAGAAAGCGGCAAAATAAACCACACAAACGCAATCGTTTACTTTGCCATTTTTCTGGTTTAGACGAACTCAACATCGTTTTGATGCACTCGAGCGGCAAGTTGTTTATATCGATCCGCGATGGTGTTACCAAAGACTGGGTCATCTTCATTCTCATGCCACAAGCTTTCAACGTATTGCCAATCTTGGGAAGTAAATAACTCTTCAATCAAAGGTAAAATCTGGCGCTCTTCCAACTCAAGGTGGCGTTTTTGCGTCACAATAAAGTCTTCTAGCTGGTTTATGAACATTTCTTGAGGGACAACCGCATCCTGCAAGATCATCTCTATCAACAGTGAGAACTCTTTGGTTTTGCTCGCCAGCACTTGGTGTTCTAACTCCAAGTCTTCCATGGTCTTTTGCTGACCATAGTGTTCGAGGAAATAGTGATAGAGGATATCTTCTTTAGGGTGGTGAATTTTTTCAGAATGGTTAGAGAGGTAATCCACGATCTCACTCACCAACGCATAGTTGATGGCGCGTTCTTGTTTAATCTCATTTAATTTGTGGCGCAATATCGCCAGCAGACGGACCATATAGCCGTGTTCGCGTCGAATTCTTTCGATCATCATAGCGTCTCTCCTTAACACCTACTTTTTATAAGTGTATATGAGAAACCCAATACCTGACTCGACGGTGTTCAAAAAAACAGCGATCGTCTTCCCACGATCGCTGTACTGATTTCTTTCTCTATATATAAGAAGGAAATTGAGATTTACACCGTCATCGGTAAATGCCAATTGATGGCTTCTTTACCTTGCTGAAGCAAAATCTGGTTCGCTTGTGAGAATGGCTTACTACCAAAGAATCCACGATGTGCCGATAACGGCGATGGATGCGGTGCTGCCAAGACATGGTGTTTATTGCGATCGATAAAACGACCTTTCTTCTGTGCATGTGAGCCCCACAGCAGGAACACCACACCTTCTTGATGCTGGTTAATGGCTTCAATAACGCGGTCAGTAAAGGTTTCCCAGCCGGTTTTCGAATGTGAGTGTGCTTTGCCCTGCTCTACTGTTAATACGGTATTGAGTAGCAACACCCCTTGTTCAGCCCAGCTTTGTAGAAAGCCATGTTGAGGAATTTGGAAACCCTCAATATCTTGCGCCAGTTCTTTGTACATATTCACCAAAGATGGTGGCGTTTTAATACCAGGCAGTACAGAGAAACACAAACCATGCGCTTGATTAGGACCGTGGTAAGGGTCTTGCCCCAGAATCACTACTTTAACGTCTTTGAACTCGGTAAAACGAAACGCATTAAATACGTCTTTCGCTGGCGGATAAATGGCTTTGCCTGCCGCTCGTTCTGCTTCAACAAAATTCAAAGTATCGACAAAGTAGCTCTGCTCTTTCTCTTCGCCGATCACATCGTGCCAAGTGGGTAACTGATTCATGGAAAGTTCCTGTCCTAATGTTTCTCTCTATTCTAACGAGCGAAACTCAAACAAACAAAAACTTACCACCAGCTTGAGACGGCTTCTCAAAAACTGATGAGCAGACAATCCGTATTGACCTTGCTGGTTTGGCTAAACCCAAAATAACCAATACTAATAATGATGACGTTAATTACGCTGCGGCGTTCGAAAGTGCCCTTGTCCTGAGATATGGCGGTTTGGAGTGGGTAAACGTAATACTCGTCGAGAGTGTGTCGCTGGGATAAAAGAAACTGGTCGAGACATATTGTCATCCTCCTAACTAGCTTCGCCTAATTACAACGTTGAGTTCAGGCGTTTAAAACAAGCGCATAACCGCTCAATGGTTTTAGCTAAGAAAGAAGGATGCCAACTTTGCCATCCCGTTAGGAATTAACCATTTCTTCCATGTGGAATTGGCGTAAAGTGTTGATTTCTTGCTGCCAAATATCTGGGTCAATTGTTTCTAAAATCAGAGGGATACCATCAAAACGTGGATCTTTAGCGATGTACTCAAAACAGCTCCAGCCGATCTCGCCTTTGCCTAATGAGTGGTGACGGTCAACCTTGCTAGCGAATTCGACTTTTGAATCATTTAGATGCATTGCTCTTAAATAGTGCATACCAACGATACGATCGAACTCAGCAAAGGTATGCTCACAATCCTCTTTAGTACGCAGATCGTAACCTGCGGTAAACGTGTGGCAAGTATCGAGACATACGCCAACGCGTTCTTTGTCTTCCACTTGATCGATGATTTCAGCCAGATGCTCAAACTTCCAGCCTAAGTTAGTGCCTTGACCTGCCGTATTCTCAATCACTGCGATCACATTCGGCACTGCTTTGTGCGCGAGGTTGATCGACTCGGCGATCGTCGCTAAACACTCCTGTTCCGACACTTTCTTTAAGTGACTACCAGGGTGGAAGTTGAGCAAGGTTAAACCTAATTGGTTACAACGCTCCATCTCATCAATAAATGCCGCGCGGGATTTGTTCAGCTTTTCTTCTTCTGGAGCGCCCAAGTTAATCAGATAAGAGTCATGGGGAAGAATGTGTTCAGCGCCGAAACCAAGCATTTTGCAGTTTGCCTTGAACGCACTAATGGTTTTTTCTTCGAGTGGTTTTGCAACCCATTGGCGTTGGTTCTTAGTAAACAGAGCAAACGCATTCGCACCAATTTCACGAGCGCGAAGAGGCGCTTGGTCAACCCCTCCAGCCGCAGATACGTGAGCACCAATAAATTTGTTTCCAAACTTGTTTTTCATGTTTGTCATTTAATCACTTTAGACTTTCAGTATGGCTACCTAAATACAGGCAGTTGCGTAAACAAGGTTAAGTTTTGAGCTCATTTTGTAGTAAATTTACAACAAAATTAACTTTTAAATATTTTTTATATTATCAAATAAATTGTAAATAGTATGTTTTCAAACGTTTTATTGATTTAACTCAAGAAAATCACCTTCAAAAAATTAAGGTTTTTGGTTGTTTTTTGACTTAAATCAATATTAAAATAATGGATATTGGCTATATAATACTTAGCTCGACAAAAATTCGAAAATTAACACCAATAATCACCACGTAAGTGGTCTAGGAGATAGTGATGATCCAAGGTATCCAAATTACTAAAGCAGCTAACGACGAACTACTAAACTCAATCTGGCTACTAGATAGCGAGAAGAACGAAGCGCGTTGTGTTGCAGCAGCATCAACTTACGAAGCTGACCAAGTTATCGCAATCAGCGACCTAGGTGAATACGAAAGCCGTGAAGTAGCAATCGAAACTGCTCCTCGCATCGAAGGTGGTCAACACCTAAACGTGAACGTTCTTAAGCGTGAAACTCTAGAAGACGCAGTTGCACACCCAGAGAACTACCCACAGCTAACTATCCGTGTTTCTGGTTACGCAGTACGTTTCAACTCGCTAACTCCAGAACAGCAACGTGACGTAATCGCTCGTACTTTTACTGAGTCTCTATAATCTCTCAGTAAGCTAGCTTGCTAGAATTTAAAAAGCTTGGTCAGCAATGACCAAGCTTTTTTTGTTTCTGGATCCTTCTAAACCCTTCCGACAGTAGAAGCAACTCGCCTCTAAGGTGCATTTCTTTGCGAAGGATCTTTCTGAAACGCTTGTGCTAGGGAGGTTGGATCAAGCCTATCTCTTTGCAGTGACGCCCCTTCTGCCCACCAAATCAGTTGATGCAGGGTGCGATTCATATAGCTATCCCACTGCGCCTGCTCCGACTCATCCGCAACAACACCGTGCTCATCAAACACCTCTTGTGCTTTCGGAATATGGATCATTGCCGACACGGGTAAGCATCCCAACTCGGATAAGAAAGTGCGCATCGACACTGCAGCACGAGCGCCACCCCATTGCCCGGCAGAGTAGGTCACGATAGCACTTGGCTTATAGGAAAACAGCGAACTGCCAAAATGGTTAAGCATGTTTGCCAAGGCAGGACTCATCGAATGGTTGTATTCCGGGCTAACCATCACATACCCATCGGCATGTTTGATTTTGTCTGCCAGCTCACTTAGGTGCTCCGGCACTTTAGAGCGGTGATATGCAAACTCGGGCTTAAACACATCGCCAAAGTCATAGTCCAATGGGTCAATAATTTCGACAGTATGTTGCGAATGCTGACTCACGATGAGTTTTTCACACGCTCTACTGACTCGCATTCCTAAACGGGCTGGTCGTGGTGGCGTGCTGTCTCTCACTGAGCCAAGAAAAATCAAAAAATGCATGCTTCTCTTTCCATCTCATTTAGTTAAGTTCGTTTCTCAATCATAAAGAGAGTTAAAACTTACCGGCAATAAAAAAGGTGAATGATTGCTCATTCACCTCTCGTTATTTGTGTTTTTGATACTGACTGTATTTTTGAAGCTTACTGCACGCGGCGCAGTACTTGCTTCAGTGCGTCAAAGTCTGCGTCGAGCTCTTCCGATAGCAGCTCCATCGCAGCGTGCTTCGCTAGTGGCGCAGGAAGGTCGATATCTGATTCTAGAATATCATCCACCACTTCTTTGAACTTCGCTGGGTGAGCAGTACATAGGAACAGACCGGTTTCACCGTCTTGCAGTTGTTCTTCAAGAACGCGGTAAGCAATCGCACCGTGCGGTTCACACAGGTAACCCATGGCGTATAGATCTTTTACTGACTGTGCGCTTTGCTCATCAGATACTGCACCTTTACCTAGCGTCTCCAAGCCCCACTCTTTCACGCGGCACAGCTCTTCAATACGAGGCCAGTTGTTTGGTTGGCTCACGTCCATCGCGTTCGATGTCGTTGCGACTGTTGGTTTTGGCTCCCACTTACCTGTTTGTAGGTAGCGCGGTACAGTGTCATTAGCATTAGTTGCAGCAATAAAACGTTTGATAGGCAGGCCCAACGCTTTTGCCAATAGACCAGCAGTTAGGTTACCAAAGTTACCGCTTGGTACAGACACGACTAGGTTTTCACGCTCTTGTTTGCTCATTTGCGCAGCTGCTTCAAAGTAGTAACAGATTTGCGCCATCAAACGGCTGATGTTGATTGAGTTTGCAGAGTTCAGACCGATCTCTTCACGCAGTGCAGAATCATCAAAAGCTTGCTTAACCAGTGCCTGACACGCATCGAAGTCTCCATCGATCGCGACAGTATGGATGTTCTTACCAAGCGTACAGAATAGCTTCTCTTGCAGTGGGCTGATCTTGCCTTTCGGGTAAAGAATCACAACGTTGATGTCTTCCATACCGTAGAAAGCATGCGCAACGGCTGCGCCAGTATCACCAGAAGTTGCAGTCAGGATGGTAATCTTGCCGCCATCCGAAACCGCAGCAAGAGATTGCGCCATAAAGCGACCACCAAAGTCTTTAAACGCAAGCGTTGGACCATGGAACAGCTCCAGTGCGTAAACACCGTCTTTTACTTGGTTGATAGGCGCAGGGAATTGGAATGCAGCATCAACAAGAGCATTCACTTGCTCTTCTGCAAGTTCATCTCCAATTAATGCAGATAGAATCTTAGTGCTACGAGAGACAAAGTCTTCTGCAAGCAGCGCATCGATATCTTCAAATTTTGGTAATTCCGATGGGAAAAATAGGCCTTGATTGCGACCTAACCCTTGGCGAACGGCTTGGCCAAAGGAAACTTGTTCATCATTTTCTTTTATATTGTAAAGCTTCATAGCTCACTTCCTGTTACTTTCGAACCCTGCTTGTCTAGACGACAAACGTGGACGAATCCTTCTTCGTTTTGTACGTAGTTCTGTTCTAACCAGCGAGCAACTCGCTCAGCGACATCTTTCTCTTTGCAAATACTGAACAGTGTCGGCCCACTGCCAGAAATACCGGTAGCCAATGCACCCGCAGACGCTGCATATTGACGTGCATTCGCAAAACCCGGAAGCAGTTTCTCACGATACGGTTCTGCGATCACGTCTTTGATCATTTTTGCAGCAAGTTCTGGCTGACCAGAATGACACGCATGAATAAAGCCTGCAAGGTGGCGACCATGAGCAATGATATCTTGTCGACGGTATTGAGATGGTAGGATCTCACGCGCTTCTGCTGTTGATACTTTGATACCCGGATACGCCATCACCCAGAACCAATCGTCAAAGCAAGGCACTTCTTGGCTGATGATACCCAACTCTTCCAGGATCAACTGCACACCGCCAAGGTAACATGGTGCGACGTTGTCATAGTGAATACCACCAGAGATCTTGCCTTCCATTTCTCCCATCAGTGCCAGTAACTCTGTCTCGTTAAGTGGCTGTCCATGGAATCGGTTCAATGCATCTAATGCAGCAACGATAGAACATGCACTTGAGCCTAAACCAGAGCCAATTGGCATGTTCTTTTCTAGTGTCATTTCAAGTGGCTTTAGCTCGACGCCTTTCTTATCTAGCTCACGAGCAAACACCACCCAACAATCGTAAACGATGTTCTCTTTTGGCTCGGTTGGCAGCTTCTCAACAAAGTCACCCGCTGTCTTTAGACTGAACGGCTCAGCCCCAGACTTAACCAACACTCGGTCGCCCAATAGTGTGCCATCAACTGGGGACACCGCCGCCCCCAGAACGTCGAAACCAACGCTTACATTACCAATTGACGCAGGAGCATAAACCACTACATCCATATCACTTGAACTCATTGTTGTTATACCCCTAGCTTCCAACCTAAAGTACGCATCACATCCGAGAATACGCCAGCAGCCGTAACCTCAGTACCCGCACCGTAACCACGCAATACCAGTGGAATTGGTTGGTAGTAGCGGCTGTAGAATGCTAGTGCGTTTTCACCGTCTTTAATCTTAAACATCGGGTCGTTTTCATCGACTGCAGCAATGCTTACTGTGCATTTACCATCGACAATTTCACCGACGTAGCGCAGTACTTTGCCTTCTTCCGCTGCTTTAGCTGACAGCTCTTTAAAGTACGCATCCGCTTCTGGCAGTCGTTCCATAAACTCATCAACGCTGCCTGAATCATCAAAGCCTGGTGGCAGAGCTTGATCAACCACAACGTCTTCTAGTTCTAGAGACATGCCTGCTTCACGAGCAAGGATCAGAAGCTTACGCGCCACATCCATACCCGATAGATCATCACGCGGATCCGGTTCCGTAAAGCCGTTTTGTTTCGCGATGTTTGTCGCTTCACTCAGGCTCATACCTTCATCTAACTTACCGAAGATGTATGACAGAGAGCCAGAAAGGATGCCGCTGAAGCGCTCTAGTTCATCACCCGCTGAAATTAGGTTTTGAAGGTTTTCGATTACCGGTAGACCTGCGCCTACAGTTGTTTCGTACATCAATTTACGACGAGAGCTGCGCGCTACATCGCGAAGTTGATGGTAGTAAGCCATGCTTGCTGTGTTTGCTTTTTTGTTTGGTGTTACGACGTGGAAGCCTGCAGCTAGGAAGTCAGCGTATTGATTTGCAATGCTCTCACTTGAAGTACAGTCAACTAACACTGGGTTAATGATGTGATTACGTTGCACCAGTGAAATCAGGCGCGCTAGGCTGAATTCTTCAGTTGAAGCCGACATACGGTCACGCCAATGCTCTAGAGGCAGACCTTCACTATCAAGCAGAAGACCTTTGCTGTTTGCCAAGCCACACACGCGGATCACGATGCCTTTCTCTGCAAGCTTCGCCTGTTGACGCTCGATCTGATCCACCAGCTCACCACCAACGCCGCCAATACCAACCACGAAGACATCTAGGAAGTGCTTAGAGTTGAATAGGTTCTCGTGACACGCTTTGATTGCTTCAGAGATTTTGTCTTCAGGAATCACAGCTGAGATAGCACGCTCAGATGAGCCTTGAGCAATAGCTACAATGTTTACGTTCACTTCAGCAAGAGATGAGAAGAAGCGAGATGCAACACCACGAGAGGTACGCATACCATCACCCACTAGCGTCACGATAGAAACATCATCAATAAAATCGACAGGTTCAAGAAGGCCATCTTTCAGTTCCAACTCAAATGCATCCGCTAACACTTGCTGCGCTTTTGCCTTGTCTTGAGCTTCGATACAGAAACTGATGCTGTATTCAGAAGAAGATTGAGTGATAAGTACAATAGACACGCCCGCTGATGACATTGCACCGAATACTCGGCTTGCCATGCCAACCATGCCCTTCATACCAGGACCAGACACGTTAACCATTGTCAGGTCGTTTAGTGTCGTGATGCCTTTGATGGCTAGGTTATCTTCGCCTGTGTCTTGACCAATCAGCGTACCCGCACCTTGTGGGTTAAAGCTGTTTTTGATCAGACATGGGATATGGAATTGTGCGATTGGAGCGATGGTTTTCGGATGCAGAACGGAAGCACCGAAGTAAGAAAGCTCCATCGCTTCTTGGTAGCTAAGAGATTTAAGCAGGCGAGCATCTTCGACTAAGCGAGGGTCGCAGTTGTATACACCATCTACGTCTGTCCAGATCTCACAGCAATCTGCGCGCAGACACGCCGCAAGAACCGCCGCTGAGTAATCTGAACCATTACGACCTAGTGTAACTAGTTCACCTTTCTCGTTACCGGCAGTAAAACCAGGCATGATATTCACATGACCTTGAGGAAGAGGATTCTGACGGAAGTTCTGAGTCGAAACTTCAACATCGACCATGGCTTCTAGGTGATCGCCTTTTGCGTATAGATACTCGACTGGGTCGATAAGATGCGCAGGTTGGCCTTTCGCTTCAAGCACTGCCTTCATCAATTGAATCGAAACGCGTTCGCCTTTGCTGATGATGCGTGCATTGACATTATTTGGGCACATGCCAAGAAGGTTAATACCATGAACGAACTGGCGTAGTTGAGAAAGCGACGTTTTAACTTGGTTGTCAAACGCTGCGCCATCAATGTTTGGCAACACTGTTTGAATATCACCAAACAGAGCTTTAAAAGAAGCTTCTAGCTCATTGATTTGCAGCTCAGCTTCACCATTACGGAGTGCGCCTTCAATCACCGCAACCAGCTTATTGGTCGTTTTACCTGGTGCAGAAAGTACGACTGCGACTTCTTCTTGTTGCGCATTATTGGCGATGATATCCGCCGCTCTCAAAAAGCGATCTGCATCTGCTAATGATGAACCGCCAAACTTTAATACTCGCATCCCTTCCTCCGATGTATCTTCTTAGATCTGTCTAAATTCTGTATAAAAAAGCATAAAAAAAGGCCTGTATCTTGTTGGATACAGGCCTTTTTTGTGAATTTCTTTCGCTCAGCAGCCTGCCCCAACATTGGTCGTGTCGGTAATAATAATGGTTGTGGTCATTACTAGTTGGCTGTGAGATGTCATAAATAAATATTCAACGATAATTATGTGTTTGCTTAACTCTACGTTTACCGAGTTTCGTAAACAGAGTCAACAAAAAATTGTTTATTTTCCGGCCTTGTAGAGATTTATGCTACGCAATGTCATTGATATTTCAATGTAATTACAATGATTTACCAAGATGACACTAGAGATGACTTTTTTCTACAACCAACTCATCTAACTTAAAACCGAGTCTTCTAACCATCTTTCATCTGATCTTGAACGCTGCGCGTAAGATCAAAGTGTCGATCTTTACTGATGCTAATTAACAAACACTTAACTGTGATCAATGTTCCTAGGATCGAATTAAAAGGAAAATAAATGAGCTGGCTTTCATATTCTATGCTTTAATAGTGAGAAGCTTTTAGCACATACTAATAACAAAGTTAGACACAAGGAGTGGTCAACATGAAAAAATGGATTTTTCTGTTACTGTTCGCCGTGCCTAGCGTTTGTTTAGCGACTGATCTTCCGCCTCTTCCGGGCAAAACATCTTCGTCCCCACACAAACTTTTCATCTCTAGTGAAAACTACCAAGCTGACAGTTTTGACGTTTGGAATATCGATGGCGGCTACGCATACGAGCTGTTTGATTCCGTTGATCTTTATGTGGGTGCTCGCGTTAATAACTCACCTACTCAAAACCAAAGTGGTCTCCTTAGTGGTATCAGTTACCACTTTAATGATCGCGTGACGGTGAAGAGTACGGTTCGTTCTTATAAAGGCGAAACAACAGAAGGCATCCGAGAAGAAGAAAGCAGCCTTGCTGCAGAAGTCTCTAGCCGCGTAAAAATCACTGAAAATTTAGATCTTCACGCCACACTCGACTATCAAGATTGGCAACAAGGCTTCGAAGTTGGATTAGGTTTCCGCTTCTAGAAATCCAACGCCTCTTTCGAGATCAACACCCCATTCCAATCCGCATAGACGTAATGCTTAGGCTGGACGATCTGGTTCTGCATTGTCAGGGTCACATTGACTTCACCCACATCGCGTTTCTCCGTTTTAAACGGACAAGTCCCTAACGCTTGAACACCAATATCCATTTGTGACATTTGCGCCACATCACGAATTGCGCCGTAAACAATGATGCCTTCCCAGCTATTTTCAATCCCTAGAATTGCCAGTTGGTCGCCAAGTAGCGCTTTTTGGCAAGAGCCGTGGCCATCCACTATCAACACTTTTCCGGTGCCGTCTTCGCTGAGAACTTCGCGCACTTTTGAATTATCGTGGTAGCAGCGCACAGTCACAATTTCGCCATGGAAAGCGGTACGTTGACCGAAGTTCTGCAACGGTAAATTTAGCAAAGTGACTTGATCTTCAAACTGGTCACAAATGTCTGGTGTTATGTCTCTCATAGTTCCTCCGTGAATTGTCCCACTTAAGCTGGTGCTCAAGTGAGTAATATCCTTTTATACGAGCCGCTGTGTTATCGCTCCTAGCTTGTGCATCACCTCTGGGTTAGCACAAGCAATCAGGTAAAGTTCGTCATCAATGACGTAATAGATGGCATTTTGCTGGTACTGATTCGCCAATGCTATCGCTGCTTTTGGAGTGAGCTCCGCTGCGTAACTCTCCTCAAACCATTCAAAAGCTTGATCGCCTACCGTGACAGGCACGTATTTAACGTGGTTTAATTGTTTTTCGAGCTTATGATTACTTATGCAATTCTCTTCTTTTGACCGTAAATTACTGTAAGGGTTCCAAGCAGTTATCACTGCGTAGCTGGTAACCTTCCACTCGGCATGAAAACGGAAGAAAGATTCTGAATAAGCATTCCATAACGATGCGTCTATGTTCGTATTACTTTTTTCTATCATAACTCTTAAACGATTAATAACAGTTACATTTCATCAATTGATGTAAATCAACAAAGTGAATGGAATTAACATTTGAGCATTGTTAGCATGCTGTTAACAATATAAAATCCGCTCCATATCTTAGGGTGTTTACGTTTCAGGCCCCGTCAATACAGGGAATCGAAAGGTAAACAAGCCCTATAGAATAAACGTCGCCATCGGATACTGGTGAGTTGGCAAAATTCCAAGGAAGGCGGATAACTGAAAGAAGTGTTTTTTTGATCAACTTGATTTATTATCAAAATCACATTACCTGTATGTTATATTTTTGCCTAGAATTTATTCTATTAGCACAATTTTGTCACAAATTTAGGTACCGCCAATGCAAACCCCGCAGATTCTTATCGTAGAAGATGAGCAAGTAACTCGTAACACTCTTAAGAGTATTTTTGAAGCAGAGGGATACGCTGTTTTTGAAGCCAGTGACGGTGAAGAGATGCACCAAGTGTTGTCTGAAAATTCAATCAACTTGGTAATTATGGACATTAATCTTCCAGGCAAGAATGGTCTTCTTCTAGCACGTGAACTTCGCGAACAGGCGAACATCGCTCTGATGTTCCTAACTGGTCGTGACAATGAAGTAGACAAGATCCTAGGTCTTGAAATCGGTGCTGATGACTACATCACTAAACCATTCAACCCACGTGAATTGACTATCCGTGCTCGCAACCTGCTAAGCCGCTCTATGAGCACTAACGCAGTACAAGAAGAGAAACGCTCGGTAGAAAAATACGAATTCAACGGTTGGGTTTTAGACATCAACAGCCGCTCTCTAGTGAGCCCAGCTGGTGATAGCTACAAACTACCTCGCTCTGAGTTCCGTGCACTACTGCACTTCTGTGAGAACCCAGGCAAGATTCAAACTCGTGCTGATCTTCTTAAGAAGATGACTGGCCGTGAGCTTAAGCCACACGACCGTACTGTAGACGTAACGATTCGTCGTATTCGTAAGCACTTTGAATCTGTATCAGGTACACCTGAAATCATCGCGACAATTCACGGTGAAGGTTACCGCTTCTGTGGCGATCTAGAAGACTAATCCGCCTCAGCATAAACAACAAGGGCTTGCTCTATGAGCAAGCCCTTTTTCTATCTGCCGTTTAGCAGTGTTAGTAAACTTTGTCGATCTTAATGCCTTTCTCGACTAACCAACCTTTCTTGCCTGCATCATCGAGCAGCAGTGCTAAATCAACGCGCTTTTCCATATCCGCTTCAATTTGCCATACGAATGCCACTTCCCACTGATTCTCACTGTGCGTGCGCAGCTCTAGCAAGTCTCCATCGATTTCCCACTCAGAGTCACCTTGCTTAATGATCAACGAATCAACGGTCAAGTTTGCTGGAAGTTCTTTATCGGCCTTCAAGTACAATGCGCCATGCACATTCTGTTCTTGAACTTCACCAATGGTTGGCATCAGGTTTACCCATAAGTTGCTTTTCAACTCAACATTCATCTTGTTCATGGTGATTTGACTGTCTTCTTGCCAGTCCACTTGAGGAGCAGAACTACAACCTGCCAGTAGTGCAATTGCTAATGCTGCCGATGCAAATTTCTTCATGTTATTTCCTCTGTTCCAACCAACTTTTTAATACTTGTATATCGTTTTGATACTCGTTTTTAATTTCTTCTACCCAATCAGATATGTTCTCCCACCATGCGGGCATATCTGGAGACTGCGCTTTCTGTGCAACGCTTTGAATGTGTTTAAGGCCTATTGAGCCTGCCGCACCTTTGATTTTGTGCGCTTCAGAGACAATGCCATCTTGGTCTTTGGCCGTCATATTTGAATCAAGCACTTCAATGTAATCTGGCATCATGTCTTCAAACATTTTGATGCTATCGTAAACAGGCTTCACACCCACGATATCCACGTAAGATTCGAGCATATCTAAATCAAGCAAATGCGTATTGAGCACTGGTGATGGCGTTGGGGCAACTTCTTCAATCACCTCAGGTTCAGCAACCAGTTCCTGCTCACTCTCAATATGTTCAACAAAGAACTTATCGATCACGGCTTGCATTGCTTGAACCGCAAGTGGCTTGCTGATGGCATCGTCCATGCCGTTATCTAAGTACTCACGACGATCTTTCATCACATTCGCAGTGAGTGCCACCAGCGGCGGTAAGTTGTCGTAGTGTTCGCGGTAGTACTTAGCCACATCGAAACCCGTCATGTCTGGCAATTGGATGTCTAGCAGCGCTAAGTCATATTCATCAGGCACAAAGTTCACTAGTGCTTCTTCACCGGTCATTGCTACGGTAACGGTATGACCTAAGCTCTCAAGTAAGGACTTAGCAACAGTCACGTTAAGTTCGATGTCTTCGACCATAAAGATGTTGAGGTGCACTTTATCGCGCTTAGCATCGATAATTGGCTCTTCTAACTCAACGATAGGTACATGAATCGATACGGTAAAGGTACTACCAAAGCCTTCTTCACTTGCTACCGTAATGTCGCCATCCATCATATTGATCAGTTGCTTAGATACCGCCAAACCAATGCCTGTACCAACCGCATGCAGGTTGTCTTTGCCTGATTTCACTTGGTAGTACATCGCAAAGATCTTATCGAGCTCTTCGTCTGGAATACCAATACCGGTGTCTTCCACTTCCATAATGATGGTCGCGTAATCTTCTTCAACATCGGCACTCACCGTCATCACCACACCACCTTCTTTGGTGAACTTCATGGCGTTGCTGACAAGGTTCCAAATGACCTGACGCAGACGTGTGGCATCCACTTCAATCGCTTTAGGCAATGAACTTAAACGCTCTAGGTCAAAGCGCAGGCCTTTTTGCTCTGCCATCAGTGCTGAGATACTTTCGATTTCAGCGACGAAGTCTTCAAAGTTCAACGGCGCAGGCAGCAACTCCAATTTACGACGGTCAAATTTGTCCATGTCGATGATGTCGTTGAAGATGTTGCCCAAAGTAATGGCACTGACGTTGATGGTTTGCATGTGCTTGCGCTGCTCGTCCGTCAGTTGGCTATCAAGCAACATACGGCTCAGACCAACGATGCCGTTTAATGGCGTACGAAGTTCATGACTGATTGTAGAAATAAACGTGGTTTTATCTCGGCTGGCTTTTTCTAGAGATTCTTCATGGCGTTTACGCTCAGTGATATCACGACCGAAGCCCACTAGACCAAGGTGGCGGCCATCTTTGCTGTAGAACGGCACCTTGCGAAGTTCAAAGTAATGCTTACGTCCATCAGGGTATTCCAGCCATTGCTCGTAAGTAATCGCTTGATTGTCGGCAAAGACTTTTTGGTCGGTATCGACGATGTGTTCAGCCACTTCTTTACTGTAGACATCCCACGGGCTTAACCCCACCAATTGATGTTCTTTTTTACCGGTTAGCTCTTCCATCGCACGGTTACAGCCAGAGAAAACACCGTCAGCGTTACGGTAATAAATCAAGTCTGGAGAGGCATCAATAAAAGAACGTAACAGTGCGGTACGCTCGGCAAGCTCTAGCTGAGTGCGTTCACGTTGGAACACCTCATTCTCGAGGTCTTGCATCGCTTCTTCGCGAGCTTCTTCCGCTTTAATACGCTCTTCAATCTCTTGGTTGAGCTTTTCAATGTTCTGCTGCAGTTGAAAGTTCAACTCTTGGTCACGCGAGCGCATGTCTTTCAGTTTGGAGACTAGCTTCGTCAACCTTTGACGTGATTCTTCTAGTTGATCGACAACCACTGATAAGAAGTAAACGGCCCACGGCGTAATTAGAAGACCAAAGAACACCGAACGAACGATATCGATGTCATCGACATTGCCTTTGAGCGCGAGGGTAATACCCACTTGCACCACGACAGCTAAGGCGACCAGCGCAAGTGCCAGTAATATCGAGAAACGGACAATCCCCAGCTTAACCAAAAGGTCAACGTAATACTGGGCGAGATTTTTCATGGGCTTCATTCACTACTCCATGGAACAAGCTAGATACCGAGCCCTGATGATTGGAAAAGTAAAACCGCAAAGAAACGGAGTCTCTACGGTTTAAATGTTTGAAATACACACAGATGAAATAGCGATGCTTCAGGGCTCTTCAACGCCTCATACTATGTAGTTGCAGTTTAGCGTGTTTAATACGGTGATTTAAACCGCCTGCTCTCAACTTAGAGCAAGCGGTCACAAAGCGTTAGTAAGAACTTGGGTGAAGATGGGTTCGATCTCGACCATCTGCCTTCGCTTGGTAAAGCGCGCTGTCGGCCATGGCGACGCCCATTTCAGGTTCATCACCGTGATGAGGGACATAAGAAACGAAGCCAATGCTGACCGTCAGTCGATTTGAAACATTCGAACAACCATGCTCAATTGCCAACTCGTGGATTTGCTCGTGAATACGTTGGGCAACTTTATGCGCTCCCTCAGTGGTTGTATTTGGCAGGATAAAAGCAAACTCTTCTCCGCCGTATCGAGCCACACAATCAGAGGAACGGCTCACCACTTGTTGGAATACCGCTGCCACTTTTACGAGCGCTTCGTCACCTTGTTGGTGACCATAACAGTCGTTGTAATCTTTGAAGAAATCGATATCACACAACATGATTGTCAGTGGTAACTTCTCACGAATATGGTGATACCAAAGGGTATGAAGCTGCTCATCAAAACGACGACGGTTAGCCACTTTAGTAAGGCTGTCAGAAAAACTCAGTTTCTCTAGCTCAAGGTTCGCCTCTTCGAGCTTCTGCTCAGCAAGATAACGCTCTGAGATATCACGAGCCATGATCAACACGCCATTAGTGCCAGACGCTTTATCTTTGAACGGCGACTTCACCACATCAAACCATGTGTAATAGCCATCGCTGCTGCTCACTTTATCGATGTAGCGTATAGGCTGAGTTTGCTTCAAAGCTTGCAAATCACTTGCTTCTAAGCGGATGTAGATATCTTCAGGAATCACGTCTTGTAGGCGCTTACCAATAAGGTCGCTCACATCAGGAATCCCGAGTGCATTAACGAATGGTTTATTACAAGCTTGATAAACCATGTTCTCATTGAAGATACCAATAGAATCAGGACTGGCATCCAAAATCGTTTGTAAGATCGTGTCACGCTGAGCCAACGCCACTTCGGTGTCTTTGCGACGCTCCATTTCATCACGAAGGTTTTGTTGCATCTTGTGCCATTCCGTCACGTCATGGCTGATGGATAGCGTGCCGATCATCTCGCCAGCTTGCGAAACCAACGAGCTTTGGTTCACTTCAAGCAAACAACTTCGGCCCTGAGGATCGGTTGTCCAACGGCGTTCACTTTTACGAGTCGCGATTGGGCGAGCTTTAGACGTACACGCCTCTTCTCTGCGTCCTTCCCAAAACAGATCAAATGCGCGGTTGGTCGTTAATACTTCACCTTGCTGATCTTGCAAACAGATCAGCTCAGACAGAGAGTCGATAGCTGAACGAGCGATGCCCAGTTGCTCAAGCTCTTGTTGTTGTTCAGTACGAGTAACTTGATGTGGCTGAGCGTACACAATCCAAACTCGGTGACCGCGAAGCAAACTCTTTCGACCCGACAACTCAACTTTGATGCTCTCTGTCTCGGACAATCGCCAGCCGAACAATTGCTGACGGAAGTGTCGACTAGAAAAGCTATCAAGTAGTGTTACCAGTTCTTCAGTATGAAAGGAAGCAGGATAAAGAAAGCCAGAACCTAATGAACGAATGCCAAGTAATTGCATGGCTGAGTCATTAGAAAGCAATAACTGTCCGTGACTAGCATCGATCACTAGTACGGGATAAGGAGAGTCAGTAACCAGCTGTTTCAAGCCGGACTGGAAGCGTATATAGATCAGCGTGACGGCGATTACGCATACCACAGAGAGCAGGACCACAAATCCGTAGTCGCCCTGCCCATCCCAGAGCCAATTGAGTAACTGATCCATTTTTCCGACCTTTAAAGCAAATCGGAAGAAATATAACAGTTCTTAATCGATCATTCCGCTTTTAATTCTGGTTTGCTATAGATGAAAGCATCGCCGGTTAAGCTACCTTGTGCGCCATCTTTATCTAATGCACGACCAATTTCAGTCATCGCCAACCAGCGGTTCTCACACCATAATGGCGATAATAAGGTTGGACGACGCGCAGCAGAAGAAACACGGTGGTAGATCACCTCTTTTGGTGTCATGCGGATCAATTCACTGGCAGTTGCGACGTAAGTTTCTAACTCTGGCGCTTCTAACCTTCCGGCACGCCATGCTTTTGCCATGGTGCTACCTTCGACAATGTGCAAGCCGTGCAGCTTAATGCCATCAGTGCCAACTTCGAGTACTTTACGCATCGTTTCAATGTTGTCATCGCGACTTTCTTTCGGCAAACCAACAATCAGATGGGTACACACTTTAATGCCCAGAGCACGAGCGCGTTTGGTGATTTCTGCGTAGCACTCAAAATCATGACCACGGTTGATACGCTTGAGGGTGTCATTGTTGGCAGTTTGAAGACCGAGCTCTAGCCAAATCTCATAACCTTGATTCACATAGTCCGACAACAGATCTAATACTGCATCAGGAACGCAATCTGGACGAGTGCCCACACAAAGGCCAACAATGTCTGCCGCCTTCAGAGCTTCCTCGTACATGTTTTTGAGGACTTGTACTTCTGCATAGGTACTGGTGTACGCCTGAAAATATGCCAGATACTTCTTCGCTCGATGGATCTCTCCCGCGCGATCTTTCAGTTGATCGTGGATGCTTTTGATCTGCACTTCTTCGTCAGCAAACGAAGCTACATTACAGAATGTACAACCACCTCGGCCAATCGTGCCGTCGCGGTTTGGGCAGCTAAAGCCACCATGTAAAGTCAGCTTATGGACTTTTTCGCCGTAACGACGCTGAAGATCTTGGCCTAATGTGTTGACCAACTCATGTAACTGCATAGATTCTCACCAATAGTAAACCGTAATAAATCTCACTACGATTCATGTAACTAAATTACATCCCTGCAAGAAAAAACAAATAATTCTAGTCAATTCAAACAAACAGGTAGCGGTGTGAAATCAATAAAACTGCATAAAACCAACTTAAAACCTGCAATGTTGCGCAAATGTTAAACAAAAAGTGAATATTTAAACGAAAAAATTGGGTCACAAAAGCGACTTTTCGTTGCATTCTCAAGTCACAAAATTGTAGGATACTTACACAACCCCGTCGTTTTTGTGACTTTTATTACAACATCAACTGCGGGAATTGTCGGCGATACCCCGCTCCCACCTATATAAGTCACTAAATTGTGGCAATAAATAAAGGGATATCACCAAGGATTGTTTTTCTCGCAAAATTTTTCCTGCGAGATACGGAAAGGAATCAAGACTGGTCAACCTCGGCCAGTGGCGAATCATAAATATAAAGGACAAGACGCAAAGAGCGCACCTAAGGCAGTCGAGATCTGTCCGGGATTCTTGCGTCGACATTGAACTGGAAGGATGTATCTATGGTAGATAGAGAGCAAAATTCACAGGGTCTGTACACTCCGGAACTGGAGCATGACGCTTGTGGTATCGGTTTTGTTGCTCACCTTAAAAACCGTAAATCTCATGAAGTAGTGACTCAAGCATTGGATATGCTGGCTCGCATGGAGCACCGTGGTGGTCAAGGCTGTGACCCATGCAGCGGTGATGGTGCGGGTATCTTGCTACAAAAACCTCATGAATTCCTATTAGAAGAAGCCGTTAAGTTAGGCATTAAATTGCCTTCGTTTGAAAAGTATGGTGTTGGTGTCGTTCTTTTCCCGAAAGACGAATACAAACGCGAGCAATGCCGTGACATTCTAGAACGTAACGCACAACGTCTAGATCTTGAAGTTATCGGCTACCGCGTATTGCCAACCGATAACTCAATGATCGGTGCAGACCCACTAAGCACAGAGCCTCAGTTTGAGCATGTGTTTATCTCTGGTGGCCCTGGCATCACACCTGAAGAGCTAGAGCGCAAACTGTACGTACTTCGTAACTACACTGTACGTGTTTGCCTAGAAAGCGTTTCGAACATTGGTGACGACTTCTACATTAACTCCATGTCTTACAAGACATTAGTGTACAAAGGTCAGTTAACGACCGAGCAAGTACCTCAGTACTTCCTTGATCTGCAAAACCCGACCATGGTGACTGCACTAGCACTTGTACACTCTCGTTTCTCTACCAATACCTTCCCGAAATGGCGTCTTGCACAGCCTTTCCGTTACATTGCCCACAACGGTGAAATCAATACAGTTCGCGGTAACTTGAACTGGATGAAAGCCCGTGAAGCAATCCTAGAATCAGACCTATTTACTCAGGCTGAAATCGACATGCTTCTTCCAATCTGTCAGGAAGGCAGCTCGGATTCATCTAACTTCGATATGGCACTTGAGCTCCTAGTTCTTTCTGGTCGCAGCCTGCCACACGCATTGATGATGATGATCCCGGAAGCATGGCAAGAAAACAAAAACATGGATCCTAAACGTCGCGCGTTCTATCAGTACCACGCGAACATCATGGAACCATGGGATGGTCCTGCTTCAGTATGTTTTACTGACGGTGTTCAAGTTGGTGCGACACTAGACCGTAACGGTCTGCGCCCTTCTCGCTACACAGTGACCAAAGATAACTTCCTAGTGATGGCATCTGAATCTGGTGTTGTGGATATTGAACCAGAGAACGTAGAGTTCCGCGGTCGTCTACAACCAGGTCGTATCTTCGTTGCAGACCTAGAGCAAGGTCGCATCATCTCTGATGAAGAAGTGAAAGACACCATCGCAACAGCGCAGCCTTACGAGAAGTGGGTAGAAGAAAACCTACTGAGCTTGAAGAAGCTGCCAGATGCGAGCAACCAGTTCAGCCAACCTTCTCCAGAGCGTTTGTTGCACCGTCAGCAAGCTTTCGGTGTGAGCACTGAAGAAGTGAACGAAATCATCGTTCCAATGGCGAATGATGCGAAAGAGCCATTATCAGCAATGGGTGCCGACTGGCCTCTTGCGGTTCTATCTCATCAATCTCAGCATCTTTCAAACTACTTCAAGCAGCTGTTTGCACAGGTAACCAACCCACCGATCGACCCGATCCGTGAGCGTATGGTTATGTCGCTAAACACTTACTTAGGTAAAGACCAAAACCTTCTGACTGAAACACCACTTCACTGTCAGAAAGTAGAATTGGAATCACCTGTTCTGGCGAACTCAGAGCTTGAAAAACTGCGTGCGATCGATAACGAGCACCTACAAGCTAAGACACTGGATATCGTGTTCCAAGCCAATGAAGATCAAGGCAAGCTTGAGCGCGCACTGAAACGTATTTGCCAATACGCAGAAGACGCGGTTATCGATGGTTACTCAATCATCCTACTAACTGACCGTGCAGTGAACTCAAACCACGCGGCGATCCCAGCAATGCTGGCAGTTGGCGCAGTGCACCACCACTTGATCCGTAAAGGTCTACGTGCGAAGTGTGACATAGTGGTTGAAACCGGTGACGCGCGTGAAACACACCACTTTGCAACGCTACTTGGTTATGGTGCAAACGCGGTTAACCCATACCTAGTAATTGAAACCATCATTGAGCTTCAACGTACCAAGAAGTTGGATCCAGAAGCGAACCCTCGCGATCTGTTCAACAACTACCGTAAAGCGATCAATGGCGGTCTTCTGAAGATCTTCTCGAAGATGGGTATCTCAACGCTACAGTCGTACCACGGTGCACAAATCTTCGAAGCGTTGGGCATCCACAAGTCAGTGGTCGACAAGTACTTCACAGGTACGGTTTCTCGTATCCAAGGTCTAACCCTTGATGATATCGCCAAAGAAGTGCTGATCCGTCACCGCATCGGTTACCCACAACGCGAAATCCCAATTCAAATGCTGGATGTTGGTGGTGTTTACCAATGGAAACAGCGTGGTGAGAAGCACCTATTCAACCCAGAAACCATTTCTCTACTGCAAGAGTCTACGCGCAACAAGAACTACGATCAGTTCAAGCAATACGCGACTGCTGTAGATAAGCAAGGTGACAACGCGGTAACTCTGCGTAGCCAACTTGAGTTCATTAAAAACCCAGCAGGCTCTATCTCTATCGATGAAGTCGAGCCAATTGAAAGCATCGTGAAACGCTTCGCGACCGGTGCAATGTCATTCGGTTCTATTTCTTACGAAGCACACTCCACACTGGCTGTTGCGATGAACCGCCTTGGCGCGAAATCGAACTCTGGTGAAGGTGGTGAAGACCCAATGCGTTTCGAACGCAAAGAGAACGGCGATTGGGAACGCTCTGCAATCAAGCAGGTGGCTTCTGGTCGTTTCGGCGTAACCTCTTACTACCTAACTAACGCTGAAGAGCTGCAAATCAAAATGGCTCAAGGTGCGAAGCCAGGTGAAGGTGGTCAGCTACCAGGCGATAAAGTAGATGATTGGATCGGTGCAACACGTCACTCTACTCCGGGCGTTGGCCTTATCTCGCCACCGCCACACCACGATATCTACTCAATCGAAGATTTGGCTCAGCTGATCTACGACTTGAAGAATGCGAACCGCGCGGGTCGTGTAAACGTGAAGCTGGTATCGGAAGCTGGCGTAGGTACGATCGCTTCTGGTGTAGCGAAAGCGAAAGCGGACGTTGTACTTATCGCAGGTTTTGACGGTGGTACTGGTGCATCCCCAATGTCTTCAATCCGTCATACTGGTCTTCCTTGGGAACTTGGTTTGGCAGAAACGCACCAAACGCTACTGAAGAACGGTCTACGTAACCGTATCGTGGTTCAAGCAGATGGTCAGATGAAGACACCTCGTGACCTTGCAGTGGCAACATTACTTGGTGCAGAAGAATGGGGCGTGGCAACCGCAGCATTGGTGGTTGAAGGTTGTATCATGATGCGTAAGTGTCATAAGAATACCTGTCCTGTTGGTATCGCAACTCAGAACAAGACGCTTCGCGAGCGCTTTGATGGCCGCGTAGAAGACGTCGTGACCTTCTTCCAATACATGGCACAAGGTCTACGTGAAATCATGGCTGAACTTGGTTTCCGTACTATCGATGAGATGGTCGGTCAAGGTCAGAAACTGAAGATTCGCCAAGACGTTTCTCACTGGAAATACAAGAACCTAGATCTGTCTCCTGTTCTTCACGTTGAGCAACCACGCGAAGCTGATGGTGTATTCAACCAAGCTCAGCAGAACCACAACCTAGAAGAAGTGCTAGACCGCAAGCTGATTCAAGCAGCGATTCCTGCACTCGAGAAAGGCGAAGCGGTGAATGCCGAATTCCCTATCGTCAACACAGACCGCTCTGCAGGTACCATGTTGTCGAACGAAATCTCGAAAGTGTACAAAGATGCGGGTCTACCTCAACCAATGAACGTGAAGTTCAAAGGTTCTGCGGGTCAGTCATTCGGCGCATTCCTCGCTAAGGGCGTGAAGTTCGAAGTGGAAGGCGATGCGAACGACTACTGGGGTAAAGGCTTATCTGGCGGTACCTTAGTACTTTATCCAGATGCGAAATCAAGCATTGTCGCGGAAGACAACATCGTGGTTGGTAACGTGTGTTTCTACGGTGCAACTTCGGGTGAGTCTTTCATTCGCGGTATGGCTGGTGAACGTTTCTGTGTTCGTAACTCAGGTGCGAAAGTAGTAGTAGAAGGCGTCGGTGACCACGGTTGTGAATACATGACTGGCGGTGCAGCAATTATCCTTGGTTCAACAGGTCGTAACTTTGCCGCTGGTATGAGTGGCGGCGTGGCTTACGTATGGGATAAATCAGGTGACTTTGAGTCAAAACTGAACCCAGAGCTAGTAGACCTAGACCCAATCGAGCAAGAAGACAGAGATCTATTACTCGACATGCTAACTAAGCATGTTCAATTCACAGGAAGTGAAGTCGCTCAGTCTTTCCTAGACAACTTTGAAGCAAGCCTAGCCTCTATGGTTAAGGTAATGCCGCGTGACTACAAAGCGGTTCTTCAAAAGCGTAAAGCTGAAGCACAGTCTCAAGGAAACGAAACTCAAGTGGAGGCCGTATAATGGGTAAGCCTACTGGATTTTTAGAGCATGGTCGTGAACTACCACAGAAGATCGACCCAGCTGAACGCATCAAGAACAACAAAGAGTTCGTTCTGAACGAGGAGTTTGGTGACAAGATCAATACTCAGGCTTCTCGTTGTATGGATTGTGGTGTGCCGTTTTGTCATAACGGCTGCCCTATCGGTAACATCATCCCAGAGTTTAACGATGCGGTTTATCGTGATAGCTGGGAAGAAGCATGGAACATTCTAAGCTCAACCAATAACTTCCCAGAGTTCACTGGTCGTGTTTGCCCTGCTCCGTGTGAAAGTGCTTGTGTACTTGGCATCAACCAAGATCCAATCACTATCTGTAATATCGAGAAAACCATCGTAGAAACGGCGTATCGTGAAGGGTACGCCAAACCAAAAACACCACGTTCTCGCACTGGTAAAACCGTTGCGATCATCGGTTCGGGCCCTGCTGGCCTTGCGGCTGCTGAGCAGCTAAACAGCGCTGGTCATACTGTAACAGTATTCGAGCGAGACGAGAAAGTAGGCGGTCTGCTACGTTTTGGTATCCCAGATTTCAAACTGGGTATGGACGTGATTGATCGTAAGATCAACCTAATGGCAGAAGCGGGTATTGAATTCAAAGTTAACCAACATGTTGGTGTTGATGTGAATGCTCAGCAGCTGCGTCAAGAATTCGATGTGGTTCTACTGACTGGTGGTTCAACTGTTCCTCGTGATTTGCCAGTTCCGGGTCGTGAACTAAAAGGCGTTCACTTCGCAATGGAATTCCTAGGTCAAAACAACCGCCGTGCCAACGACATGGATCTTAAGGGTGAAGAACTTCACGCCGCGGGTAAGCATGTTGTGGTGATCGGTGGTGGTGATACCGGCTCTGACTGTGTGGGTACATCTAACCGTCATGGCGCAGCAAGCATCACTCAGGTTGAAATCATGCCGATTCCACCAGAGAAACGTCCTGCCAATATGCCATGGCCACAGTACCCGATGATCCTACGTACTTCGACGTCTCATGAAGAAGGCGTTGATCGTCACTGGAATATCCTAACCAAAGAGTTCATCGGCAATGACAAAGGTGAAGTTACAGGCCTTCGTTTAGCTGACATCGTTTGGCAAGATGCGAAACCAGGCGAACGTCCGAGCTTCAAAGAAGTAGAAGGCAGTGAGCGAGTGATCCCATGTGATATGGCATTCCTAGCGATGGGCTTCCTGCACCCAGAACCAACAGGTGTGCTTGCTCAATTGGATATTGCACTCGATGATCGAGGTAATGTAGCAACCCAAGGTTTTGCTACAAACCAAGAAGGCGTATTTGCAGCTGGTGATATGCGAACAGGACAATCTCTGGTTGTTCGTTGTATCAACGAAGGTCGTGAATGTGCCCGTGCTATCGATGACTATTTAATGGGTGGCACAAACCTAGAAGCAAAAGCAGATTCACTGATGCTTTCTGTGTAAAGGGAGTGTTCTCACTTCCTCTTTCTGAGCATTGAACCCAGCCATCAGTAGTATCGATGGCTGGTAGCAAAGAAAGAAAACAGTTCCTTCCAACCTTTTTATTTTGACCAGCATTTTGTGCTGGTCTTTTTTATTCCCGCCAGAATCAAATGTTACTTTTTTGTAACAACCACTTTTCTATCTCACTGTTTTTCTTGAACTATTTCAGCCAATTAAATGGTAAATCGCATATTCACGCGATGATTCACTAATAACTTGACCTTTTTTACAATAAGCTATAGCTTGTGAAGTTGGTGAAAATAAAACACACAATTTTTGTTAAGATATTTGACGAATTTTATTGAATAGATATACATAAAACTTAGAAAGTGACGCATAGTTAGTCATCATTATCAACTTGAGCAGTGTTGATATATCTGTCGGGATGACAGATAAGCAAAGGGAGAATTGCAATGGCTCTTTATGATCCAAGTCTTGAGAAAGACAACTGTGGATTTGGCTTAATCGCGCACATGGAAGGCGAGCAAAGTCACAAGCTGGTACGTACAGCAATTTCTGCACTTGACCGCATGACCCACCGTGGTGGTATCGCCGCCGATGGTAAAACCGGTGATGGTTGTGGTCTTCTTCTACAAAAGCCCGATTCCTATTTACGCCTTATCGCTGAAGAAAATGGCTTCAACCTTGGCAAGCAATACGCCGTAGGGATGATTTTCTTCAACCAAGACCCGGTGAAAGCTCAACTCGCCAAAGACATCATCAACAAAGAGCTCGCACAAGAGACTTTGACGGTAGCAGGGTGGCGTGAAGTACCAACCAATTCAGAAGTACTCGGCCCAATCGCCGCCGATTCACTTCCAGACATTCAACAAGTCTTTATCTCTGCTCCGGCAGGTTGGCGCGAGCGTGACATTGAGCGTCGTCTCTACATCGCACGCCGTCGCATCGAGAAACAAATCACCGAAGATCCTGATTTCTACATCTGTAGCTTATCGACACAAGTTTTGGTGTACAAAGGCTTGTGCATGCCTGCGGACTTACCGCGCTTCTATCTTGATCTTGCTGATCTACGCATGGAATCTGCTATCTGCCTTTTCCACCAGCGTTTTTCTACCAACACTCAACCGCGTTGGCCATTAGCTCAACCGTTCCGTTACCTTGCTCATAATGGTGAGATCAACACCATTGAAGGTAACCGCCAATGGGCACGAGCGCGAGCTTACAAGTTCTCGTCACCACTGCTGCCAGACCTACAAACCGCAGCACCGTTTGTGAACGAGACAGGTTCAGATTCTTCCAGCTTAGATAATATGTTGGATCTATTCCTTTCTGGCGGTATGGATATCTTCCGTGCCATGCGCATGCTCGTGCCACCAGCATGGCAAAACCACCCAGACATGGACCCGGATCTGCGAGCGTTTTACGACTTCAATTCTAAGCACATGGAACCATGGGATGGTCCGGCAGGTATCGTATTGTCTGACGGCCGTTACGCTGCCTGTAACCTAGATCGAAATGGTCTGCGTCCTGCACGTTATGTGATTACCAAGGACAAATTTATCACCCTAGCATCAGAGGTAGGGATTTGGGACTACGCTCCCGATGAAGTTGCCGAGAAAGGCCGTGTTGGTCCGGGTGAGCTGCTGGTTGTCGATACTCGTAAAGGGAAGCTTTGGCAGTCTAGCGAGATCGATAACGATCTGAAATCCCGCCACCCTTACCGCGAATGGATGGAAAACAACGTTCGCAAACTCACTCCTTTTGCTCAGCTACCTGAAGATCAAGTGGGTGAGCGCAGCTTTGATGAAGACTTACTCAAGACTTATCAAAAGCAATTCGCCATGAGCAATGAAGAAGTCGATCAAGTACTGCGTGTCCTTGGTGATATGGGACAAGAAGCGGTCGGCTCCATGGGTGATGACACCCCGATGGCCGTTCTGTCCTCGAAAGAGCGCTTGGTAACTGATTACTTCCGGCAAAAGTTTGCTCAGGTAACTAACCCGCCAATTGATCCATTGCGTGAAAAACACGTTATGTCACTGGCGACCAGTATTGGTCAGGAGATGAACGTCTTCTGTGAAACCGATGGCCACGCCTACCGAGTGACCTTCGATTCACCAGTACTACTTTACTCAGACATGCAGCAATTGCTTGAGCTTGGTGACGATCACTACCGTAATACCATTCTCGATATCAATTACGATCCACAACAAAAAAATCTCAAACAAGCCATTGATGATCTGTGTGAACAAGCAGAACAGGTCGTACGTGAAGGCACGGTTCTAGTCGTGCTTTCAGATCGCGCTTTAGTCAAAGGCAAACTGCCAATTCCTGCAGCAATGGCAGTCGGTGCGGTTCAAACTCGCTTGATCGATGCCAACTTACGTTGTGATGCCAACATTGTTGTTGAGACCGCAACAGCTCGTGACCCACACCAATTTGCCGTCTTGCTTGGCTTTGGTGCTACTGCGGTTTATCCATACCTTGCTTATGAAGCACTAGGTAAGCTGATTGATGATAAAGCGCTAGAAAAAGACTATCGCGATGTGATGCAAAACTACCAATACGGCATCAACAAGGGTCTGTACAAGATCATGTCGAAAATGGGGATTTCTACCATCGCTTCTTACCGCTGCTCGCAACTGTTTGAAGCGGTTGGCTTGAGCCAAGAAGTCGTCGACTTATGCTTTAAAGGCGTGACGACTCGTATTGAAGGCGCGAACTTCGACGACTTCCAACAAGATTTGTACAACCTTTCTCGTAAAGCTTGGGCGAAACGTAAAGCTATCGAGCATGGCGGCTTATTGAAATACGTCCACGGTGGTGAATATCACGCCTACAACCCAGACGTGGTTGGCACACTGCAAACTGCGGTGAAATCAGGCGAAAGCAACGATTATCAGAGCTTTGCTAAACAGGTGAACCAACGCCCTGTTGCCATGCTGCGTGACTTAATGGCGCTGAAAAAATCAGATTCCCCATTACCACTTGAGCAAATCGAGCCAAGCACAGAACTCTTCAAACGTTTTGACTCGGCGGCGATGTCCATTGGTGCACTTAGCCCAGAAGCGCACGAAGCACTTGCAACAGCGATGAACCGTCTCGGTGGTTACTCCAACTCGGGTGAAGGAGGTGAAGATCCACGTCGCTTCGGTACAGAGCGTAACTCGCGTATCAAACAGATTGCTTCCGGGCGATTTGGTGTTACCCCTCACTACCTAACCAATGCTGACGTACTGCAGATCAAGGTCGCACAGGGTGCGAAGCCGGGCGAAGGTGGTCAGTTACCGGGACACAAAGTCACCGCAGAAATTGCAAAACTGCGTTATTCGGTACAGGGGGTGACTCTGATCTCCCCTCCTCCACACCACGATATTTATTCGATTGAAGATTTAGCCCAGCTGATCTTCGACCTAAAACAAGTCAATCCAAACGCATTGGTTTCGGTGAAGTTAGTTTCTGAGCCAGGTGTCGGCACCATCGCAACAGGTGTCGCGAAAGCTTACGCTGATCTCATTACCATCTCGGGCTACGACGGTGGTACTGCAGCAAGCCCACTAACCTCAGTGAAATACGCAGGTAGCCCTTGGGAATTGGGACTGGCAGAAACCCAACAAGCACTGGTTGCTAATGGTCTACGTCATAAGATTCGTCTACAGGTAGATGGTGGTCTAAAAACGGGGCTAGACGTGGTGAAAGCGGCGATTCTCGGTGCCGAAAGCTTCGGTTTTGGTACTGCGCCAATGGTGGCAATGGGTTGTAAGTTCTTACGTATTTGTCACCTCAACAACTGTGCTACTGGTGTTGCAACTCAAGACGAGACATTGCGTAAAGAGTACTTCAAAGGCCTACCAGAAATGGTGATGAACTATTTCATCGGTCTGGCGGACGAAGTGCGCGGATTGCTCGCTGAACTTGGTGTTGAAAAACTGACTGACTTGATTGGTCGTACCGATTTGTTGGAAACCGTTGAAGGTCTGACAGCAAAACAAACCAAGCTGGATTTGTCGAATATCCTTGAGGAACCAGTCTCTCCAGAAGGACACCCTCTTTACTGGACACAGCCAAATACACCATTTGATAAAGCAGAGCTAAACAACAAGATCATTGAAGACGCACTGCAAGCGGTTGAAAAACGTCAATCTACTAGCTTCTTCTACAACGTGATCAACACCGACCGTTCTGTTGGTGCTCGCCTATCTGGTGAAATCGCTCAGCGTTACGGCAACCAAGGCATGGCGGCAACGCCAATCAAACTGCATTTGGATGGCACTGCTGGTCAGTCATTTGGCGTTTGGAACGCGGGTGGCGTAGAGCTTTACCTCACTGGTGATGCCAACGACTACGTAGGTAAAGGCATGGCTGGCGGTAAGGTGGTTATCAAACCTCACCTTGGCACTGCATTTAAGTGTAATGAAGCGACCATCATTGGTAACACCTGTCTGTACGGTGCGACCGGCGGTAAACTATTTGCGGCGGGTAAAGCCGGTGAGCGTTTCGGCGTACGTAACTCAGGTACGATTGCCGTCATTGAAGGTGCTGGCGACAACGCTTGTGAGTACATGACAGGCGGTATTGTTGCCATTCTTGGCGCGACAGGCGTGAACTTTGGCGCAGGCATGACTGGCGGTTTTGCTTACGTATTGGATGAAAACCAAGACTTCCAAGGTCGCGTGAACAACGAATCGGTTGAAGCGATTTCTCTGTCGGATCTCTACATCCATCAAGAGCACTTACGTGGTCTGATTGCCGAACATCTTGAAGAAACCGGTTCTAGCCACGCAGAAGATATCTTGGCGAACTTTGATGAATGGATTCCAAAGTTCTACTTGGTGAAACCACAAGCGGCGGATTTACGCACACTACTTGGTCACCAGAGTCGCAGTGCCGCAGAACTGCGCGTTCAAGCCCAGTAATCATGGAGGATGTTTGAATCATGAGTCAGAACGTTTATCAATTTATCGATGTTCAACGCGTAGATCCTGCGAAGAAGCCTATCAAAGTTCGTAAGATCGAATTCGTTGAAATCTATGAACCGTTTACCAAGCAACAAGCGACTGCGCAGGCGGATCGCTGCTTGGATTGTGGTAACCCATATTGTGAATGGAAGTGCCCAGTACACAACTACATCCCGCAATGGCTAAAGTTAGCCAATGAAGGTCGTATCCTTGAAGCTGTTGAATTGTCACACCAAACTAACAGCTTGCCTGAAGTTTGTGGTCGTGTGTGTCCGCAAGATCGTCTGTGTGAGGGTTCTTGTACTCTCAATGAAGACTTTGGCGCTGTTACGATAGGTAACGTTGAAAAATACATTACCGACAAAGCCTTTGAAATGGGCTGGAAACCTGACATGTCTAAGGTGGAGTGGACCGATAAAAAGGTTGCCATCATTGGTGCAGGCCCAGCAGGCTTGGCTGCCGCTGATATCCTAGTGCGCAATGGCGTGAAACCTGTCGTATTTGACCGCTATCCTGAAATTGGAGGCCTACTGACCTTCGGTATCCCTTCGTTCAAGCTTGAAAAAGGCGTGATGGAAAATCGTCGTCGCGTCTTCACCGAGATGGGCGTAGAGTTCCAGATGAATGTCGAAGTAGGTAAAGATGTGCAGATGCAAGAGCTACTTGATGAGTACGATGCCGTCTTTTTGGGTGTTGGTACTTACAAGTACATGCGTGCAGGACTAGAAAATGAAGGTGCGCCGGGTGTCTACGATGCTCTGCCATTCTTGATTTCAAATACTTACAAGGTCATGGGCTTGGAGCACGACAAACCTTTTATCGACATGGCAAAACAACGCGTCGTCGTACTCGGTGGTGGTGATACCGCAATGGACTGTGTTCGTACCTCAATCCGCCAAGGCGCATCAAACGTGGTATGTGCTTACCGTCGTGATGAAGCCAATATGCCTGGCTCTCGACGCGAGGTGAAAAACGCTAAGGAAGAAGGCGTGAAGTTCATGTTCAACCTTCAGCCTTTAGGAATTGAAGTCGATGCGTCAGGCAAAGTATCAGGGGTCAAAGTGGTGAAAACCGCACTTGGTGAACCTGATGAAGCTGGCCGCCGACGTCCAGAACCCGTAGAAGGCAGCGAGCACGTTCTACCAGCAGACGTCGTTATCATGGCGTTTGGCTTCCAGCCACACAAAATGGACTGGCTAGCTCCGTTTGATGTCGAGTTGGACCAATGGGGCCGTATCAAAGCTCCTGCGAAACAAGAGTTCCAATTCCAGACCAGCAACAAAAAGATCTTCGCTGGTGGCGATGCGGTACGAGGCTCAGATCTGGTTGTGACCGCGATTGATGAAGGTCGAAAAGCCGCAGAAGGTATTCTCGATTACCTTGAAATTTAATCACTGTTAACGTCTCAAAAAGGATCCTACTATTGGATCCTTTTTTCTTTTATTACATATAATTAAATTCCTAAGATAAGGGATAAAACCAATGAAAAAAGCCGCTCTCCTTTTCATTACTTTGCTCGGCTTAACCGCTTGTAGCCAAGGAGTCACAACCATGACTGATCGTTCTCAATCACCTTGTGGTGACAAACCAAACTGTGTCTCCACCCAAGACACGCGTGAAGAATACAACCTAACACCATTCACCCTAACCGAATCCACCAACATCGATGCAATTGAGCAAGTGGCGCTTGAACTGCCAGGCGCGAAGACAGCCGTCAAAGAAGGCAATTACCTACGTATCGAATGCACATCCAAAATAATGCGCTTTGTGGACGATTTAGAGCTTAAGATCGAAGGCGACCAGCTTATTGTTCGTTCTGAATCTCGCGTTGGCTATTCAGACTTTGGCGTGAACCGTAAGCGTGCCGAACAATTACGTTCACTGTTGGCGAATGCTGAGTTAATCAAATAACGACCACATATTGGTGCAGAGTGGTATACTCTCGCCAACTTAAATTTTTATCGAAAGAGAGTCTTATGAAAGTTGGTATCATCGGTGCGATGGAACAAGAAGTCACCATCCTGAAAGAAGCAATGACAAACTGCCAAACAGTAAGCAAAGCAGGTTGTACGTTTTTCTCTGGTCAGATTAACGACGTTGATGTGGTACTGCTTCAATCTGGCATCGGTAAAGTAGCGGCTGCAGTAGGCACAACTATTCTGCTAGACGAGTACCAACCAGATGTGGTTATCAACACTGGCTCTGCGGGTGGCTTCGATTCAAGCCTAAACCTAGGCGACGTTGTAATCTCAACAGAAGTTCGTCACCACGATGCAGACGTAACTGCGTTTGGCTACGAAATGGGTCAAATGGCAGGCCAACCAGCGGCATTCAAAGCGGATGAGAAGTTAATGGACCTTGCTGAAAAAGCACTGGCTCAGATGGAAAACACTCACGCCGTTCGCGGCCTTATCTGTACTGGTGATGCTTTTGTTTGCACAGCAGAACGCCAAGAGTTTATCCGTAAACACTTCCCTTCAGTTATCGCTGTAGAAATGGAAGCATCTGCTATCGCTCAAACTTGCCACCAATTCAACACTCCGTTTGTTGTTGTTCGTGCTATCTCTGACGTAGCAGACAAAGAATCACCAATGAGCTTCGAAGAGTTCCTACCGCTAGCAGCGAAAAGCTCTTCAGAAATGGTATGCAAAATGTTGGAACTGACTAAGTAAGTCCCCAGAATTTCATGGAAGAAATATTTCAACAGCTCTATGCCAATGGTGCGCTCCTCGTCATGTGGGGCGCATTACTATTCCATTTATTAATCCCCATTCCTCACGCCGCTCATCCTGTGACTTTGTGGCATAAATTCGCAGAACAACTGGCGAACAAAGTTAATAACAACCACAACTACTCACAAAGCATTCTCTCTGGCGGGCTCGCACTGCTTCTTATGCTTGTACCCTGCTTGATATTACTGCTCGCGATGAAGCCTTTAGTTTGGCAAGCGCCCTTATTTGAGCTGGCATTACTGCTTATTGCTCTTGACTGGCGAAACAACGAATCACTTGCGAAACAACTCGTCACTGCGATGTCGAATGAGAACAAAGTGCAGTGCCGAGAATTACTCAAGCCTTACCTTAACCGCGATACAGAGAGCTTATCCCTACTAGGCATTGGTAAAGCAGGTGCAGAGACCATCATCATGGGCTACGGACGTAACGTTGTGTGCGTGTTATTCTGGTATGGATTGACTGGTGGAATTGGCGCATTAATGTATCGCCTAACGGCAGAACTTGCTCGTGCTTGGTCCCCAAGTCGCCGTCAGTATTCACCTTTTGGTAAGCCTGCTATTCAGCTAACGGCTGCATTGGAGATTGTTCCTTTACGCTTGTTTGCCGTGTTCATTAGCATGGGTAAAAACCTATCGAGTGTTTCGACTGCTATGCTTCAACAAGCGAAGTCTTGGCCACTTCCAGGGCCAGCTTGGTTGTTGTGCTCGATTGGTAACAAGCTTCAATTGTCACTTGGCGGCCCAGCGCTGTACCAAGGTCAACGAGCTGAACGAGCGAAAATTGGTGGTCGTATAGCACCATCTGCTATCCATTTGGCACAAATCCAAACCCTCATTGTATGGCGTATTTTTGCTTGGATCGTTATCCAAAGCCTGATTCTCGGACTCATTTATCAAGGACTATGATGAACAAACTTTGCTTTGCTCTTCCTCTTATCTTCTCTACCGCTTCTTTTGCCAATGAACCAGTTCAACGCGTCATCAGCCTGGCTCCACACTCAACAGAAATCGCCTATGCTGCAGGTCTTGGTGACAAGCTGATTGCCGTTAGTGAAATGAGTGACTACCCAGAGCAAGCTAAAGATTTAGAGAAAGTATCAAACTATCAAGGCATCAAGTTAGAGCGCATCATTGCCCTTCAACCCGATTTGGTTATCGCTTGGCCAGCAGGTAATCCAGCCAAAGAACTTGAAAAGCTCAAGCAGTTTGGCATTCCTATCTACTACTCAACTACTGGAACGTTAGAAGACATCGCTACGAACATTGAGCAACTTAGCCAGTACAGTGAGAAGCCAGAAGTTGGGCAAAAAGCTGCCGCAGAATTCCGCGCGCAGTTAGAAGCATTAAAAGAGAAATACAATACCGAGGATAAAGTCAGTTACTTCTATCAATTGAGTGAGAAGCCGATCATCACCGTTGCGGGCAAGAACTGGCCAAGTGAAGTCTTCACCTTCTGTGGTGGTGAGAATATCTTTGCCAAAGGCAGTGCCCCTTACCCACAAGTTAGCATCGAGCAAGTGATTACTCGCCAACCCGAAGTCCTGTTTACCTCTCGCCATGCCATGAGTAATGATGGCATGTGGTCAGAGTGGAAAAACGACATCCCTGCGTTAAAAAACGACCACGTTTGGTCACTCAATTCCGATTGGATCAACCGCCCAACCCCAAGAACCTTAAACGCGATCACAGAGGTATGTGAACACTTTGAAACCGTTCGGCAAAAACGCTAACGTTTTCGTTGGAAATCCCGTACAATTTCCGTCCCATTTCTGTTCCCCCACAATTTGTTTAAAAGGTACCAAGTAACATGGACTCCATGCTGCTTTATATGATCGATTTATTCGGTACTGCTGTCTTTGCGGTTTCTGGCGTTTTACTCGCAGGCCGATTAAAGATGGATCCTTTCGGTGTGATCGTACTCGGTAGTGTGACAGCTATTGGAGGCGGCACTATTCGTGATATGGCGCTTGGCGCAACGCCGGTCTTCTGGATCACTGACACCACTTATCTTTGGGTAATTTTCATCACTTGTTTACTTACGATGATTCTCATTCGTCGCCCTAAGCGCTTGCCTTGGTGGGTTCTACCTGTCTGTGACGCAATTGGTTTGGCGGTATTCGTCGGTATCGGTGTCGAGAAAGCGCTCGCCTACAATGCTTCTGGCATGGTTGCGGTGATCATGGGCGTTATCACTGGCTGCGGTGGCGGCATTATCCGTGATGTGCTGGCTCGCGAGGTACCCATGGTACTGCGAAGTGAAGTCTATGCGACCGCATGTATCATTGGCGGAATTTTCCATACAACTGCACTGAGTATGGGACACGACCATTCAGTCGCCCTACTCGCAGGTGTCATCTCAACTTTGATTATTCGCCTTGGTGCGATTCGCTGGCACTTGTCACTGCCAACCTTTGCTATCAATCGTTGATCGATACGAATCAATTTACGCAAAAGAGCTGACTGAAACGTCGGCTCTTTTTGTTTGTAAAATCACCTGTCGCTTCTCATCTCAAGCTTGGTTATATTAGGCCTATTATTCCCAACATTCATGGATAGACATGTTACTGGAAGGTATCGAAACACTATTAGTTTTAAGCAAAGCGAAAACCATGAGTCGCACTGGGAGTTTGCTGTATATCAGCCAATCTGCGGTGAGTAAACGTATCGCGAACCTAGAGAAAAAACTGGGAAAAAAGCTAGTAGAACCGTCAGGGAGAACCATTAAACTCACACCTGATGGCATGGCTTTGATCGAGAATATTGGCCCATCTTTTAACGAGTTACGTGGCCTTATCTATGAACAGCAAGAGCTAGAGGACACCTCATTAATCACCCTCGATAGCTCAAAGTCACTTATTGCGGGTTATCTTGGAAAAACCATTGGTGATTACCTCAAGCAAGATCAGTACTTAACCATAACCACCAACCACAGCCCTAGAATCGTTGAGCGAGTTCAATCCGGTAAAGCGACCATTGGGCTTTGTGCTGGGCTATTGCCACCACATCATGGTTTGATGGCTTTCCACTTATGTGATGAACCTTTTTTCCTCGTTAGTGATCAGCCACTGAATGAACTACCGAAAAAAGTCATCACAAATGATTTAACTAACCCGTCCAATAGCTACCAACTGCCTGCATTAGAGAAAATCGGCATCAAACCATTGATGGAAATGGATGCCTACACTGCAGCTGCACAACTTGCACTTGGAGGGGCTGCGCCTGCATTAATACCGTTATCGATAGTGAGAGCGTTAAAGATCCCTGACCATAACTGCTTTATGTTCGAACAACTGACCTCTTTAATTCGACCGATTCATATCTGCGTTAGGCAAAACGTATACCAGTCACCAAGAGTTAAAACAGTGATAGAAACCATTGGTGATGTTGTTGCCAAAGAAGTTTTGTCGCCATCAACATAGACATGGTAATCACTAAAGGTCGAATCCATTTTTGACCTTTAGTGACAACAACTTTGGCACCAAGTTGAGCACCAATAAAGCCACCTACAGCCATGGTCAGACCGATTTCCCACACAGGCAAACCAGCAAGAATAAAGAACAGCAGAGCCGCGATATTTGAGGTGAAGTTGAGAATCTTAGTACGAGCGGTCGCATCAACCAAAGAGAAGTGACCAAGTGCGACAAAACAAAGCGCAAAGATAGAGCCAGTACCTGGACCAAAAAAGCCATCGTAAAAGCCCACGCCACCACCAACACATAAAGCAAACATCGCTTCAGAGAGCTTTGGTTCTCCTTCAGCTGTTTTATTAGTTGAAGAGAGCAAAAAATAGAGTGAAATTGCGATCAGCAATACAGGGATAAGACTGGTAAGTACACCGGCATCGATAAACTGTACGGCCTCAGCACCAATGGCAGAACCAACAAAAGTACAGAGAATCGCTAGGCGCATCTCTTTGAGACTAACAATGCCGTTACGAACAAAGTACCAACTGGCAGAAAAGCTTCCGAAAGAGCTTTGGAGTTTGTTGGTCGCTAATGCTTGAGTCGGGCTTAGTCCCGCAGCCAACAAAGCAGGTAGAGTCAAGAGACCACCGCCACCAGCCATCGCATCAATAAATCCCGCAGCGGATGCGACAAAAAACAATGCAATTAAAATTTCGAACGTAACTTCCACTTGTGCGCCCTTGTAAATATTTGTAACCAAGATGGAACAACGATAGCACTGCCACGCAAACGCACAAAAGGAAACTCAAGACACCAACCTATTCCAGATTTTCATCAATAAGATCACGGTTAGCAAAAGCAACTCAACAACACGAATGAAAAATGAAGTTTAGAGTACCGTCGCAAAAACAATCCCAAACTTGAGAAGATGAACCGAAGCAAAGGTATAAAACTAGATGCTTAACATTGTTCTATATCATCATTCTTTAGAAACAACGAATGCAGGATGCAAACCAACTAATGAGTAGTTACCCACTAAAACACAGCAACAGTCGAAGTACAGCTTCATTCAATAGCGCTTATCCTCTAAGTGAGATAAAAAGAAGTGACAAAGAAATCGTTATTTTTTCTTTAGATAGTTTCGATGTCATAGTTAAACATTACATCAAAGACAAAATAAGGCTAACTCGTTGGGAAAACATTAAATCAACGTTTGAAAACTCAGCTGGATATTTTGCTACAGGACAAGACCTAATATTCATATCTACCCTAGCAAATTACTTGTACGGCAATAATAGTACGATAGTTGTCAAGAACTACTCTGGAGCACCGCATATTATAGTTACAGGCTCGCCAGCTATCAAAGTCAAGATAAAAGGAGTTGCTAAATTATTACCTACACCAACAGTTGCAAAATTTGCAGTTGGGCCTGAAGCTGCTCTTAACTCGATAAAAAGTGGTGGTGTTATCACGATAATCCTTTTGAGCTCATACAGAGTTATTGATTACTTCTTAGGTGATAAGCAGACCCTTTCGAAGCTATTAGGAACTATAGCGAGCGATATTATTAAGGTTGGACTTTCATCAGCTGCTGCTGCCATATTTGTTAATTTTGCAGCTTCTGTTGCTGGTGTAACTGTGACTTTAAGTGCTGGACCTATTCTTGCAGCCATTGTAATAAGTAGTGCTGTTGGCCTTTATCTAAATAAGGAAGATCAGGATAAAGGCTTAACTCAAAAGCTAATTCGTTCTATTGACAGCTATATAGAGAGCATAAATAGAAGCATAAAGAGCGACATAGAAGAAGAACACAACGAAACTATCAGAAGAGCTCATTCAATGGTATTTTCTCAGAACATGAGCAAAGGACTACTGTAATGACGCATGGTAACTACGATAGAAAACAAGCATTATTCTACTTGATATTCTTACTCATATCATCAACCTCTCTATTTATATACTCACTAAAAGGCATAACTGGCTTCTATGACAATATAACCACTAAAAGTGAAGTAACAACTTTTGATCAAGTCTATGTATATATGCTTGGAGCGAGTTTCATTCTTTTTGAATGTTTGAGAATACTTGTCATCTCAATTATATCAAATAACTTTGTAACTAAGAGCCAATTCAAAAAATCAAGTAAGATTTTTTTAGCACTCTCCATAACTACTTTTTTATCATTATACCCTGCAACTATCTTAGCTGATGTATTTGCTAAGTCTAATAACTATACATTTAGCAAAGACGAATCGACTTACAATATTTTACTGGAAAAGAGAGCATACAAAATAAACAAGTAAGTAGAATTTATTTTATAACTACCACACTTATAAAGCTCAGCATGTGGAGCACTGATCTAATTATGAATTACTTTGTAATGTCGGATACATACCAAATTTCAGTTTAAAGATTAAAGAGGGTCGCATGACTAAAATGGTTCTCCCTATGGTTTTATATCTATGCTTGACCATTGGTCTAGCAATAAGCCTAAGCATCTAGAATTAGTGGTTTTCTATCACTCAACAAATGGAGCTCAATATTTATTTCATTATCTTCGGTACCATAACTGCAGCAGTAATATGTGTTCCAAACATTCTGACTATAAGCAAGGGCTTGAGTATTGCAGCGAAAGTAAACTTGCTCACCATTGCATTTATTCTTGTTACTTGCAGCGCTAATTTTTTTATTACAAATGGCAGTACTATTGCTTCATCTTTAAGGACGTTGCTTTCAGTTATCAGTTTGATGCTATACAAAAGTCCACTCTACCAAGCTTTATTAGCGCACTTCAATTCTCTCCATTTTAAGAAACCTTAAAGACAAAAAAAGCCCGCTCAACTGAGCGGGCAATGAGGTTGTCATATAAGCCCTATTTTTCAGGCTTACTGATTTTTATCTATTACGCTTCTAGGCTAGCTTTCACTTTTGCGTGTAGCTCTTGAACCGAAGTTACCGTGCTCTTCGCATCTGCCGTGTGTGCCATACAAGTTGCGAATGCAGCGTTTAGCGTTGTCGTGTAGTTCACTTTCTCAGCCAGTGCACCGCGACGAAGAACTTTTGAGTCTTCAATCGCTTGACGGCCAGCTGCAGTGTTCACGATGTAGGTGTACTCGTTGTTCTTGATACGGTCAAGAATGTGAGGACGACCTTCGTGTACTTTGTTTACTAGACGTGGGTTAATACCCGCTTCGCCAAGAATCACTGCTGTACCGTGTGTTGCATCTAACTGGTAACCAAGTTTTGTCAACTTAGACGCTAGGTCCACAACACGCTCTTTGTCACCTGCACGAACAGACAGTAGTGCACGACCACCTTCTGGATAAATGTTGCCACAACCCAATTCTGCTTTCGCGTAAGCTTCTGCAAACGTAGCACCAACACCCATAACCTCACCAGTAGAGCGCATTTCTGGGCCTAACAGTGGGTCTACACCAGGGAATTTGTTGAATGGAAGTACAACTTCTTTCACTGAGTAGTAAGGTGGGATGATTTCTTTCGTAAAGCCTTGAGCTTCAAGCGATTGACCCGCCATTACACGTGCAGCAATCTTAGCGATTGGTGCACCTGTTGCTTTAGATACGAACGGTACTGTACGCGCTGCACGAGGGTTCACCTCGATTAGGTATACTTGGTTGTTCTTAACCGCAAACTGTGTGTTCATCAGACCACGAACACCCAACTCGAACGCCAGCTTTTCAACTTGCTCGCGCATTACGTCTTGGATTTCTTGGCTTAGCGTGTATGCAGGAAGAGAACATGCTGAGTCACCAGAGTGAACACCCGCTTGCTCGATGTGCTCCATGATACCGCCGATAACCACGCGCTCACCGTCACAGATAGCATCGATATCGACTTCAACTGCGTCGTCTAGGAAGCTATCTAGTAGAACTGGAGATTCGTTTGATACGCTAACAGCTTCATTGAAGTAGCGACGTAGATCTTGCTCGTCGTATACGATTTCCATCGCACGACCACCAAGTACGTAAGAAGGACGTACAACCAGTGGGTAACCGATTTCACGAGATTTCTCTACCGCTTGCTCCATCGTCGTTACTGTCGCGTTTTCTGGCTGTAGAAGACCTAGACGGTCAACTGCAACTTGGAAACGCTCACGGTCTTCTGCACGGTCGATTGCATCTGGGCTAGTACCGATGATTGGCACGCCAGCCGCTTCAAGTGCACGAGCCAGTTTCAGTGGTGTTTGACCACCGTACTGAACGATAACGCCTTTTGGCTTCTCAACACGAGCGATTGCTAGTACGTCTTCCAGTGTTACTGGTTCGAAGTAAAGACGGTCAGACGTGTCGTAGTCTGTTGAAACTGTCTCAGGGTTACAGTTAACCATGATAGTCTCATAACCATCTTCACGTAGTGCTAGCGATGCGTGTACACAACAGTAGTCAAATTCAATACCTTGGCCGATACGGTTTGGACCGCCGCCTAAAATCATGATCTTGTCTTTATCTGTTGGGTTCGCTTCACACTCGTCATCGTAAGATGAGTACATGTAAGCTGTATCAGAAGAGAATTCAGCTGCACACGTATCAACGCGCTTGTACACTGGGTGAATGTCGTACTGGTCACGTAGACGACGGATTTCGCTTTCCGCAACACCTAGAATCTTAGATAGGCGCGCATCAGCAAAACCTTTGCGCTTCAGCTTGTTTAGTTCTTCTTTGTTTAGACCAGCGAAGCCTTTTGCTTTTAGCTCTTGCTCAAGCTTCACGATGTCTTCGATTTGAACTAGGAACCAGCGGTCGATTTGCGTTAGGTTGAATACGCCATCTACTGACATACCCGCACGGAATGCATCCGCGATGTACCAAATTCGCTCCGCGCCTGCTTCTTTCAGCTCATGACGGATTTTCGTCAGTGCGTCTGGCGCATCTAGGTCAACCATCTCGTCAAAGCCTGTCGCACCAACTTCTAGACCGCGAAGTGCTTTTTGTAGTGATTCTTGTTGGTTACGACCAATTGCCATTACCTCACCAACTGACTTCATTTGCGTCGTTAGACGGTCGTTAGCACCTGCAAATTTCTCGAAGTTAAAGCGAGGAATCTTAGTTACGACATAGTCGATGGTTGGTTCGAATGATGCTGGCGTAGCGCCGCCAGTGATATCGTTCATCAGTTCGTCTAGCGTGAAGCCAACTGCCAGTTTCGCTGCAATCTTAGCGATTGGGAAACCTGTTGCTTTTGAAGCTAGAGCAGAAGAGCGAGATACACGTGGGTTCATCTCGATGATAACCATACGGCCATCTTTCGGGTTGATACCAAACTGTACGTTAGAACCACCAGTTTCAACGCCAATCTCACGCAGTACTGCTAGAGATGCGTTACGCATTAGCTGGTATTCTTTGTCTGTTAGTGTTTGCGCTGGTGCAACCGTGATTGAGTCACCCGTGTGGATGCCCATTGGGTCGAAGTTTTCAATCGCACATACGATGATACAGTTGTCCGCTTTGTCACGAACCACTTCCATCTCGTACTCTTTCCAACCGATAAGAGATTCATCGATAAGAAGTTCGTTGGTTGGAGATAGATCCAAACCACGACGACAGATTTCTTCAAACTCTTCTTTGTTGTATGCGATACCGCCACCAGTACCACCCATAGTAAATGATGGACGGATGATACAAGGGAAGCCAACCATATCGAGTACAGCGTAAGCTTCTTCCATCGTTTTTGCAGTATCTGCACGTGGACACTCAAGGCCGATAGACTTCATCGCTTTATCGAAACGCGAACGGTCTTCTGCTTTGTCGATTGCGTCAGCAGTCGCACCAATCATCTCAACGCCGAACTCTTCAAGAACACCGTGCTTCTCTAGGTCTAGTGCACAGTTCAATGCAGTTTGACCACCCATTGTAGGTAGTACTGCATCCGGCTTTTCTTTCGCGATGATGTTGCGAACCACTTCCCATTGGATTGGCTCGATGTAAGTTGCATCCGCCATGTCTGGGTCAGTCATGATGGTTGCAGGGTTAGAGTTTACTAGGATAACTCGGTAACCCTCTTCACGCAGTGCTTTACACGCTTGTGCGCCAGAGTAGTCAAACTCACATGCCTGACCGATAACAATCGGACCAGCACCAAGAATAAGAATACTTTGAATGTCAGTACGTTTTGGCATTATCTACTACTCCGAATTAAGCGCTGTGTTTTTTGATTAGTTCGATAAAGTGGTCAAATAGCGGTGCCGCGTCGTGTGGACCTGGGCTCGCTTCAGGGTGACCTTGGAAGCTAAATGCTGGCTTGTCTGTGCGGTGAATACCTTGTAGAGAGCCATCAAATAGCGATACGTGAGTAGCACGTAGATTTTCAGGTAGTGTTGCTTCGTCTGCTGCAAAACCGTGGTTCTGCGACGTAATCATCACAACATTACGCTCCAAATCTTTTACTGGGTGGTTTGCGCCGTGGTGACCAAACTTCATTTTCACTGTTTGTGCACCCGATGCTAGCGCAAGGATTTGGTGGCCTAGACAGATACCAAAGATTGGTAGGCCTTTTTCTAGGAATACTTTTGTCGCTTCAATCGCGTAAGTACATGGTTCTGGGTCACCAGGGCCGTTTGATAGGAAAACGCCATCTGGGTTTAGAGCCAGAACGTCTTCTGCTGAAGTTTCAGCAGGAACAACCGTTAGGCGGCAGCCTCGGTCAACCAACATGCGTAGGATGTTACGTTTTGCGCCGAAGTCGTAGGCAACAACGTGATATGGCAATTCGCTGTCGTCTTTCGCTTCTGGAAGTCCACCCTCAAGCGTCCACGAACCTTGTTTCCATTGATACGCTTCTTTTGTTGTAACCTCTTTCGCAAGATCCATTCCTTTCAAACCAGGGAATTCTTTTGCTTTCGCTAGTGCCAAAGCTTCGTCTAGATTATTACCAGCTACGATACAACCGTTTTGAGCACCTTTTTCACGCAGGATACGAGTTAGCTTACGCGTGTCGATGTCTGCAATGCCGACGATGTTTTGCGACTTGAGGTAATCAGAAAGGGATTGTTCATTACGGAAGTTAGAAGCGATAAGAGGGAGATCGCGAATCACAAGGCCTTGTGCGTGGATTGAAGAAGATTCTTCGTCTTCGGAATTGGTTCCGGTATTGCCAATGTGAGGATAAGTAAGAGTAACGATTTGTTGAGAATAGGAAGGATCAGTGAGAATTTCTTGGTACCCCGTCATCGAGGTATTAAAAACAACTTCACCAACGGAAATACCATCTGCTCCAATGGAAACACCGCGGAACACTGTCCCATCTTCTAGGACTAACAGTGCTAATTTACCCAAGACAACCTCCAGAATAAAAATGCATAAAAAATAAATTAAGCTGCAAATTTGCCTTCCTTTACCTTGATTATTTACATAAACAGGTATTTTTGACAAATTGGCGGTATTCTAAAGACGGACTTGGAAACTGTCAACACACATTGAAAAATAAATTATTACTTTCTAGCGAGTAAGGGCGTTTCAACAGAAAAAGCCCTAAAAAAGTAAGTTTTACCTATCTACATGCCACTTACCATGACCTTTTTGTGAATTTTACAAATTTGAACTTATTGCAGATCACAAAATTTTGCGAGATTTTTGCGCAAACGTTCATCCGGCAGATTCAACCTTAACTTTTGAGCGTTACAATAAAATAAGCACACCAAAGACCTAAAATAACAAACAAAGTGTCGATGTTAACTCCCTATGACATGCTCATTTTATTTACATAATCTCCTTCAAATACAAAAAAGCCGGCTTACGCCGGCGAATAATTATGTATTTAAAGCTCATTTAGCCCGAGGACATCGGTCATGGTGTAGAAGCCAGCTGGTTTAGAATGTAACCAAACTGCGGCCTTTACAGCACCATTAGCAAAGGTCATACGATCCGTTGCTTTGTGGGTAATTTCGACACGCTCACCAATATCAGCAAACATTGCAGTATGCTCACCGACGATATCACCAGCGCGGATAGTCGCAAAACCGATCTCATCTTTCGTACGTTCGCCCGTGATACCTTCACGTGCATATACCGCAACGTCACTCAGTTTGTTACCCATCGCGCCAGCAATGGCTTCACCCATACCAATCGCGGTACCAGAAGGAGCATCAACTTTATGACGGTGATGCGCTTCTACGATTTCTATATCACAGTAATCGCCCATCACTTTGGCTGCTTTTTCAAGAAGCTTAAAGACTAGGTTCACACCTACAGAGTAGTTCGGAGCCATAACAACAGGAATTTGCTTTGCGGCTTCATCAATCAGGTCACGTTCTTCTTCACTAAAGCCCGTAGTACCGATGACAATGCTCTTACCATGTTGTTTACACAGCTCTAAATTCGCTAACGTGCTCACTGGAGCAGTAAAATCGATTACAACGTCAAAGTTGTCGACTTCCTTGGCTAAATCATCCGTCAGAAAGACATCAAACTTACCTTCACCACACAGTTCACCTACATCAACACCAACTAGAGACGATTCTGGACGTTCAGAACCAGCAGTAACGGATGCTTCTGGATTGATGTGTGATGCTTTAACTAGGTTGCGACCCATACGGCCGGCAGCTCCTGCGATTGCAATACGAACCATTGCGCTTTCTCTCCTTCTCTGGATAAACGAGGCTTACCTCGCCTTCTCTCGTTTCGCTGTATCTTTTTAAACTAACAATATCCCGTGTTAACCACAAGACAGTTAGATGCAGGTTAAGAAAACTCTTTAACCACACGCTCCAGAATCGGCACGTTCGCCTCAGGAAAGGCGTATTCAGGCAGAGCACTGATATCAACCCAACGTCCTTCTTGGCCTTCGCGACCATACGGTTGGTTCTTGAATTGTGAAACGGTCATAAAATCAAACTTCAAAGATTTGTCTGGATAGTCATACTCCAAGTGCTCAAACAAAGCTTGTTCAGTGACGGTAATACCAATCTCTTCCTCAAGCTCACGAATCATCGCTTGCTCAACACTTTCACCTTGCTCAACTTTGCCGCCAGGGAATTCCCAAAAACCACCTTTGTGTTTGTCGCTTGGGCGTTTGGTGATGAAGATTTGCGACTTGTCTTGGTTAAAGATGATCGCCGCAACAATGTGAATTCTTTTCATTAGATTCGTTCCTAGATCTATCGATACAAAAAGAGCCGCCTAAGCGACTCTTTATTTATGTTTTCAGACTGTATTAGTCAATTTTACCGTGGCATTGTTTGTACTTTTTGCCGCTACCACATGGGCAAGGCTCATTACGACCCACTTTACGCTCTTCACGAACCATTGGTTGGTTAGAGCCTTCTTCCGATTCTTCACCTTCCGAAAGTGGGTTCTGTGCTGCCGCGTGTTGAGCTTGTGCACGACGAGCTGCTTCTTCAGCTTGTGCACGACGTTGCTCTTCCATACGCTCAACTTCTTCTTGTTGTTGAACTCGAACACGAGATAGAACAGTGATAACGTCTGTTTTCAGCGCTTCTAGTAAACCTTCAAACAGTTCAAACGATTCACGCTTGTACTCTTGTTTCGGGTTCTTCTGCGCGTAACCACGTAGGTGGATACCTTGACGTAGGTGATCCATTGCCGCTAGGTGCTCTTTCCAAAGCGTGTCTAGCGTTTGAAGCATAACTGACTTCTCAAAGTTACGAAGCACTTGTGCACCCACAACTTCTTCTTTCGCTTTGTAGACTTCAACTGCTAGGTTGATGATCTTCTCACGTAACGCTTCTTCGTATAGCTTGTCGTCTTCCTCAAGCCATTGCTTGATAGGCGCATCTAGATCGAAGTCTGCTTTCAAGCGCTCTTGAAGACCTTCCACATCCCACATATCTTCTAGAGATTGTGGTGGAATGTATTCGTCGATGATCGCAGTAACAACATCTTCACGGTTTTGCTCGATCATGTCGCTAATGTCGTCAACACTCATTAGCTCATCACGCAATTCGTAAACCACTTTACGTTGATCGTTCGCCACGTCATCGTATTCAAGAAGCTGTTTACGGATATCGAAGTTACGACCTTCCACTTTACGCTGTGCTTTTTCGATTGAACGAGACAGCATCTTAGATTCGATCGCTTCACCTTCTTCCATACCGCTTTGGATAAGGCTAGCCATACGGTCCGAAGTAAAGATACGCAGTAGTGAATCTTCCATTGATAGGTAGAAACGAGATGAACCTGCGTCACCTTGACGACCAGAACGACCACGTAGCTGGTTATCGATACGACGAGATTCGTGACGCTCAGTACCGATGATATGTAGACCACCAGCTTCTAGTACTTGATCGTGAACTTGTTTCCACTCAGCTTTGATAGCATCGATCTGTTCTTTGGTTGGATCTTGAAGCGCTTCTACTTTCGCTTGCCAGCTACCACCTAACACGATATCGGTACCACGACCAGCCATGTTAGTTGCGATGGTTACCGCACCAGGTGTACCTGCTTCTGCAACGATCTCTGCTTCGCGTTCGTGGAACTTAGCGTTTAGTACGTTGTGCTTAATCTTCGCTTTCTTAAGTGCATTAGAAAGAAGCTCTGATTTCTCGATAGAAACCGTACCCACTAGAGATGGTTGACCTTTCTCTACACGCTCTTTGATGTCTTCGATGATTGCAGCAAATTTCTCAGCTTCAGTACGGTAAACCACGTCTGGCATATCGTTACGGATCATAGGTTTGTTGGTTGGGATAACCACTGTCTCTAGACCGTAAATCGATTGGAATTCGAATGCTTCTGTATCTGCTGTACCTGTCATGCCTGACAGTTTTTCGTATAGACGGAAGTAGTTCTGGAAAGTAATCGAAGCCAGCGTTTGGTTTTCGTTTTGAATCTTAACGCCTTCTTTCGCTTCAACCGCTTGGTGAAGACCTTCAGACCAACGACGACCAGGCATTGTACGACCGGTATGTTCATCAACGATAACCACTTCACCGTCATCATTGACGATGTAATCTACGTTGCGCTCGAACAATACGTGTGCACGAAGTGCTGCGTTCACGTGGTGCAGCAGGCTGATGTTAGTTGGAGAGTAAAGTGTATCACCCTCTTCCATCAGACCATTTTTCACCATTAGTTCTTCAACGAATTCTTGACCCGTTTCTGTTAAGTGAACTTGCTTAGATTTCTCGTCAACTGTGTAGTGACCGTCACCGCGGTACTCTTCAGAGTCTTCTTTATCTTGCTTTTGTAGATGTGGAATAAGTAGGTTGATACGAGTATATAGTTCTGAGCTATCTTCAGCAGGACCAGAGATAATCAGTGGGGTACGAGCTTCATCGATAAGGATTGAGTCCACCTCATCGACTACAGCGAAGAAGCGCTCACGTTGAACACGATCTTCATTGCGGAAAGCCATGTTGTCACGTAGGTAGTCAAAGCCAAACTCGTTGTTTGTTCCGTATAGGATATCAGCTTGGTAAGCTTCTTTTTTCGCTTGAGGAGGCATGTTTGGCACGTTCACGCCAACGGTCATACCTAAGAATTCAAATAGTGGACGGTTTGTCTCAGCATCACGTGTTGCTAGGTAATCGTTCACCGTTACTACGTGTACACCTTTACCTGGAAGTGCGTTTAGGTAAGCTGGAAGGGTTGCAGTTAGAGTTTTACCTTCACCAGTACGCATTTCCGCGATTTGGCCGCCGTTCAGTACCATACCACCGATAAGCTGAACGTCGAAGTGACGCATACCGTAAACACGCTTAGATGCTTCACGAACAGTAGCAAAAGCTTCTGGAAGTAGCTTATCAAGAGTTTCGCCTTGCTCTAGGCGTTCACGGAACTCAACAGTTTTAGCTTTTAGCTCTTCATCTGAAAGTGCTTCGAACGTTGGTTCGTAGTTATTGATCTCTTTTACAATTTTTCTAAGGCGGCGCAGTGTTCGGTCGTTGCGACTGCCAATTACTTTTGTCAGTAGCTTAGCTATCATTTTTCGTGAATCTCTCTTTAATCAGACCGTTCCCGATCTACTCGTAATGCCTTCAGTCTCTGCCAGTTTGGAACTAAGAATACTGAGATAAATCATTTATCAAAGATATTGAGTTCAAACATCCATATTTCAAGGCTAAATTTTGAATCAATGTGGCTTAGTGTAAGGATTTTTCATCGATACAACCATAAATAGACGTATTTGTTTGAAGCACTCGTAAGTTTTTAGACAAACTGATGGCGGATTAGCCAGTATTGCATAAGGCCCAAGACGTAAAGTCAGCATTTTCAAAACAATCCGCTTTAACTTGCTAAACCCAAATTGTCAGACTGAACTGAAAATAAAGGCCATAATGTAAACTATACCTAAGCAGAAAGCTGCTCTAGAATACCAATATCTCAACAAAATTAGATTTTACCTATGCGTGATCATCGCCCAACCTCAACAGACGATCTTATTGCTGAATCTCAATTTAAACAGATTCAAGAGCATGCTGGAGAGATCCTACAGCTGAACCAAGCCGTTCAAGAGATCTTACCAAAAGGAACGGCAGATCATTGCCGAGTAGCGAATGTGCGTAATGGTCATTTATTGATTGATGTATCGAGTGCTGCGATCAAAATGAAGATCGACTACGATCGCCTAATGATCCTAAATAAATTGCGAACGCAAGGTTTTGCCAAATTGATGAGTGTGGAAGTTCGGATTAATCCGTCTTTATATCGTAATCGGTTTGAGCAAGAGAACAAACCTAAGCGTCCACCATTAACTGAATCGGCGGCAAACTCGTTGTTAATCATTGCTGATATGGCGCCACCAAAGATCCAAGAACGTTTGAAACGCCTTGCCGATATGGCAGAAAAGAATAGCGAAAAATAGATAACAAAGCTTCAGATACTAAAAAGCCAGGCATTGCCTGGCTTTATTAATTTGTTTGCGTTGGCGTATTTTACGCTAGAACCATGTTTGGTTGTGCAAAAGCAACTGGTGAACCTTCTTCTTCTTCGAATGTTGTCCATTCCCATGCTTCTTGATCTGCAAGAACAGCACGTAGAAGTTGGTTGTTTAGACCATGGCCTGATTTGAACGCACGGAATTCACCGATAATTGCGTGACCACACATGTAAAGGTCACCAATCGCGTCCAATACTTTATGAGTAACAAACTCATTATCAAAGCGTAGACCTTCTTCATTAAGAATACGGTAATCATCCAGTACGATTGCGTTATCGAAGCTACCACCAAGAACTAGGTTCTGAGATTGTAGATATTCGATATCACGCATGAAACCAAACGTACGTGCACGAGAGATCTCGCGAACGAAACCTTGAGATGAGAAATCAAACAGAAGACGTTGCTCGTCTGATTCGATCGCAGGGTGGTTGAATTCAATTTCGAAGTCCATACGGAAGCCGTTAAATGGAACAAACTCTGCCCACTTATCGCCATCTTCAAAACGAACTGGTTTCTTAATACGGATAAAACGCTTAGGTGCATTTTGCGTTTCGATACCTGCTTGTTGTAGCAAGTATACGAATGGGCTAGCGCTACCATCCATGATTGGAATTTCAGGTGCGTCAACTTCAACAATAATGTTGTCGATGCCCATACCAGCAAGTGCCGCGTTCAAGTGTTCAACAGTTGAAATACGCACGCCTTCGTCGTTCACTAGTGCTGTACATAGCATAGTGTCACGAACAGACGCAGGATCAGCTGGGAAATCTACAGGTGGGTTTACATCTGTACGACGGTAAATGATACCTGTATTAGCAGCAGCTGGGCGCAGAGTAAGTGTGACTTTACGACCAGAGTGGAGACCCACACCAGTTGTTTTCACTATTTCTTTCAGAGTACGTTGTCTGATCATCTGCTTGCCTCTCTAAAATATGCTACAAAACACGGCCGTCTGTAACGTCGACCGTGAATGCTACCATAATTTTGAGCTATGTCAAATTTATGGGTTAAAGATTAATCAGCCTGACGACGCAAAAATGCCGGTATATCTAAATAACCGCTTTCTTTCTCTTGCTTTGGTGCTGCAGAGCTTTGGCTCGCAGAAGAAGCAGGAGATGAAACTGTGTTTGTCGGCTGAGGAGTTACCTGTGGCTTCTCTTGCACTGGAGTAGTTTGCAAGGTCTGTGCCGGTTTCTCTTCAGCTTGTGGCGCTGCAGCTTGCTGTTGTGGTTGAGTTTGCGGAGCAGCTGTTGGAGCTACTTTCGCTTTGCCACCCGCAACTAGCGTGATGTCTGGTTTTTTCTCGTTGCCGATACCCGTCGCAACAACTGTTACACGGATTTCGTCAGTCATATCTGGGTCTAGAGAAGTACCGATAACCACTGTCGCATTGTCAGAAGCAAATGCTTTCACTGTGTTACCCACTGTCTCAAACTCGTCCAGACGCATGTCCAAACCAGCAGTGATGTTAACAAGAACACCACGAGCGCCTGCTAGATCGATATCTTCTAGAAGCGGGCTAGAAATTGCCATTTCTGCTGCTTCTTCCGCACGATCTTCGCCTTTCGCGATGCCGCTACCCATCATTGCATGGCCCATCTCAGACATCACAGTACGTACGTCTGCGAAGTCGACGTTGATCATGCCAGGACGAGTGATTAGCTCTGCAATACCTTGAACCGCGTTCTTAAGAACGTCGTTCGCGCTTGCAAATGCTTCTAGCAGTGTTACACCACGACCAAGTACTTTAAGCAGCTTCTCGTTTGGAATCGTGATCAAAGAGTCAACGTGCTTAGACAGCTCGTCGATACCTTGCTCAGCAAATGCCAAACGTTTTTTGCCTTCAAAGCTGAACGGTTTTGTTACTACCGCAACAGTAAGAATGCCAAGCTCTTTAGCTACTTCAGCAATAACTGGTGCTGCACCAGTACCTGTACCACCACCCATACCAGCTGCGATAAACACCATATCGGCACCAGTTAGGGAATCTTTAATTCGATCTCTGTCTTCGAGAGCTGCCTCACGGCCGACCTGTGGATTCGCACCTGCACCCAGACCTTTAGTGATATCACCACCAATCTGAATGACATTGCCAACGCTTGTCTTACGAAGTGCTTGCGCATCAGTGTTGACGCTGATGAATTCCACACCTTCGATGGATTCACGCACCATGTGTTCAACAGCGTTACCACCGCCGCCACCAACTCCAACGACCTTGATTACTGCATCGTCAGACATTTCCATCATCGGTTCAAACATGTGTTGTCTCCGTTTATCCTGCAACTCAGGTTAAAACTCTTTTTGTATCCAATTACGCAATTTACCGAAAAAGCCAGTAACAGATGAGCGCTTAGGTTCATTATAATCGCTATCGTCGCTAGACTGCATGTCTCTTGCGTAATGAAGTAATCCAACTGCCGTAGAATGGTACGGCTCTTTTACATAGTCAGTTAATCCGCTGACTTCGAGCGGTTTGCCGACCCTTACTTGGTTGCGGAATACGCGTTCCGCACATTCTACCACTCCTTCGATTTGCGCAGCACCGCCGGTGAGAACTACACCCGCGGCGAGATGGTGCTTGATGCCCTCTTCGCGCAATTTCGCTTGTACAGAGTCGATAGTTTGGTTAACCAGTCCCATAAGCTCTGAGTATCGCGGCTCAATCACTTCTGACAAAGTCTGACGTTGCAGACTACGTGAAGGTCGGCCACCCACGCTTGGAACGTTAACCGTGTCATCCTTACTGACTAGTTCACTCAAGGCACAGCCATATTTGACTTTTATTTCTTCAGCATCGCTCACTGGCGTACCAAAAGCAAAGGCAATATCGCTAGTTACCGCATTTCCTGCGTAAGAAAATACTTCAGTGTGACGTAACGCACCACCGGTCCAGATAGAAACATCCATCGTACCAGCGCCGATATCGACCACACAAACCCCAAGCTCTCTTTCGTCCTCGGTAATTACCGCATTACTTGCAGCAAGCCCAGAAAACACAAGTTGCTCTACTTTAAGGCCGCAGCGTTCTACTGCCTTAATAATATTGCGTGCCATATCATTATGGCATGAGATCAAATGGACACTCACTTCCATTCTCACTCCTGATAAACCAAGCGGGTTTTTAATGCCCTCTTGGTAGTCAATAGTGAACTCTTGCGGAATCACGTGAAGGATTCGCTGTTCATCACCGATTTTAATCGATTTTGCAGTATGGATAGCGCGATCCATATCTTCTTGAGAAACTTCCTCGTCCGATATAGTGCCCATGCCTTTTTCAATTCGGCTTGCGATATGCTTACCAGACAACGAAATGAATACTCGGCTGATTTGGCATTCCGCCATTAACTCAGCTTGATCAACTGCGCGTTGTACTGATTTTACAACCGACTCCAAATCATTCACGCCGCCTTTATCCATGCCACGTGAAGGGCTGCTACCCGCACCAATAATATTTATTTGGCCATCCGGTAGAATCTCACCCACTAGAGCTGATACGGTTGCAGTGCCTATATCAAGACCAACAATAATGTTGTCATCAGCGGCCTTAGTCATTCGTACTCTCTTGTTCTAACTCATGTTCAGGAAACCACCCAACGGCGGCTCCAGTATCGTACCTAAGATCGATATAACTGATTCTTTGAGTGTCACTGCCAAGCTTGTTATAAAGCGAGAAAAAACGCTCTATACGCTCATCCAGAGACTCTTTACCGAGCTCTAGTCGAATACCGTTATCAAGGATGATTTGCCAAGCTCGTCGCTCGTTTAATACCAGAGACGATATAGCTAGACCCAGTGTTTGGAACTTAGGTCGGAGTTCGCGATAGGTTTGCAAGACTTCCGGCCCGGTTTCATTGGGTCCATATAACTTAACTTTCTCTTCCTTTAGCAGGCCGACATCGCCTTCGAATACCAAACCATTATTGTCTAACAGTTCGTTGCCATTCCAGATGGCTACAGGGCGATGTTCTGTCAAAAATACTTTTACCGTGTCCGGCCACTGCTTGCGAATTGCGGCATGCGCAACCCAAGGAATGGCTTCTACACTATGCTGCAGCACATCAATGTCTTGCGACATGAAGGTGCCGATATGATCAATCTGGCTAAACGCCGCTTGAACATCGTCTGCAGTGACGTACTCCAATTTACCTTGAAGCACAATTTTGGAGAGAGGTAACCTTTGGTCATCCCACATCCAACTGATCGCTGAGTACAAAACAGAACTAATTAAGGTCACCACGACAACGAAAAATAGCGCACCTAAAATTTTATCTTGGCGACCACGATTGTTATCCGTGTTAAGTCGCTCTTCATTCAGTGCAATATTCAACAACGTCTTCGTTTCCTGACTTTTGTCCTGTACTTTTCACCGATTTAGCTAACATCGGCAAAAGTATTGACTTTAACCTTGGGATTATACTGAGCTCTTGTAAACTATCAAACACTGATAGCGATAAATCACAACGTTCTTGACGCAAAATCGAGATCTAGGTCTTTCTCTGTGCTTTGCGTCAATCGTCGCTGTTAGCCGAGCATCTTGTTAATGTTTAATTCAAGTGCTGCAAGTTGCTTCGCTACTTTACCGACATCACCCGCGCCTTGCGTCAAAATCAGGTCGCCGTCTTGTATAACGTTAGCTAAAACTGAAGGCAATTGCTCTATTTCAGGAACAAAAATTGGATCCACCTTCCCACGACTGCGGATAGTTCGGCATAAAGCACGACCATCAGCGCCTGCAATTGGCTTTTCACCAGCCGCGTAAACATCCAACATGATGAGAACGTCTACCTGCTCAAGTACATTCGCAAAGTCATCGTATAAATCACGAGTTCGGCTATAACGGTGCGGTTGGAAAATCATCACCAAACGCTTGTCTTGCCATCCACTGCGCGCAGCATTAATTGTTACGTCCACTTCTGTTGGGTGGTGACCGTAGTCATCAACAAGCATTGCATTGCCGTTGCCAGTATCAAACTCGCCTAAATGATCAAAACGACGACCTGTACCTTGAGTACCAGCCATTGCTTTTAAGATTGCTTCATCACTGATGTCGTCTTCTGTCGCTACGGCAATCGCTGCTGATGCATTGAGTGCATTGTGACGACCAGGGATGTTTAGTGTGATATCCAGATTCGCGCGACCTTCGCGAACCACGGTGAATTTGCCTTGCTGGCCTTCTTGATGGTAATTCTCGATACGTACGTCGGCATCCTCAGAGAAACCGTAAGTAATCACTTGGCGGCTAATACGCGGAATCAGCTCACGAATCACAGGATCATCGATACACACAATCGCCTGACCATAAAACGGTAGGTTGTGAAGGAAATCGATGAAGGTTTGCTTCAAGGTTTCAAAGTCACCGCCGTACGTATCCATATGGTCAGCTTCGATGTTTGTCACGATGCTCACCATAGGTTGAAGGTGCAAGAATGAAGCATCACTTTCGTCTGCTTCAGCAATTAAAATTCGGCTAGAACCTAGACGCGCGTTTGTACCCGCGCTCTTTACCAAGCCACCGTTTACAAACGTTGGATCAAGGCCTGCTTCAGAATAAATTTGAGTGACAAGAGCGGTCGTCGTGGTTTTGCCGTGTGTACCTGCGACAGCAATACCGTGACGGAATCGCATCAATTCAGCCAACATCTCTGCGCGGCGTACGATAGGGATACGTAATTCACGTGCCGCCATCACTTCTGGGTTTTCTTCGTTGATCGCCGTTGACACAACAACCACACTGGCTTTTTCTACATTGCTCGCTTGGTGGCCGATAAATACGGTTGCACCTTTTGATACCAAACGCTCTGTCACTGGGTTCTCTGATAGGTCAGAACCTGTGATTTGGTAGCCTTCGTTCAACAGCACTTCTGCAATGCCGCTCATGCCCGCACCACCAATACCGATGAAGTGGATGGATTTCACGCGGCGCATCTCTGGCACCATTGCGCGAATCTGAGCTAAGTCTTGTGTATGTTGGATTGTCATCAATTCTATTCTCAATAATTCGTTAACGCTTTTCGGTCAAAGCGACAATGGCTTGTGCGACAACTCGGTCAGCATTCAATTTTGCAGCGCCACGCGCTTGCTCAGCCATTGTAAGTAAAGCTTGTCGATCCAATTGTTGGATCTGCTGAGTCAGTGACTCAACGGTTAAATCTGGTTGTTCAATCATTTTCGCCGCGCCGCAATCCACCAAGTGGTCAGCATTCAGTGCCTGCTGGCGGTCTTTATGCATAAACGGAACAAAAATAGCGCCTACACCTGCCGCTGATACTTCAGAAACGGTTAACGCTCCAGAGCGACAAACTAAAAGGTCAGCCCATGCGTAAGCTTCTGCCACGTCATCAATGAACTCCGTTACTTCTGCATTTACCACACCATTAGCTTGGTATGCTGCGTTCACCTCTTCAGCGGAGCCTTTGCCCGCTTGATGACGAATACAGTAATCATCGCCCAATTTTGCCATCACTTCTGGCAAAGTTTGGTTAAGAATGCGTGCGCCTTGGCTGCCGCCCATCACAAAAATACGAATTGGACCTTGGCGTTCTTGCATACGCTCGATTGGCGCAGCTAATTGAGTCACGTCTTCACGAACTGGGTTACCAACCACTTCAGCATTTGGAAAAGCGCCCGGGAAAGCCTGAAAAACCTTCTTAGCGATTTTTGATAGCCATTGGTTCGTTAAACCTGCTACTGCATTTTGCTCATGCAGAACAACAGGAATGCCACTCATCCAAGCGGCAATACCACCAGGGCCACTCACATAACCGCCCATGCCAAGCACTGCGTCTGGCTGCCAGCGTTTCATGTGCGCACGAGCCTGCATGATGGCATTGATAATTTGAAATGGTGCCGCAAGAAGACGCTTAACGCCTTGACCTCGTAGACCTTTTACTTTGATAAAGTCGATTTCAATGCCGTGTTTTGGCACTAAATCCGCTTCCATTCTATCCGCGGTGCCTAACCAGCGAATCTCCCAACCTTGCTCTTGTAACTGCTTCGCTACCGCAAGACCTGGGAACACGTGACCGCCAGTACCACCAGCCATCACCATCAAACGTTTATTTTTCTTCATCGATTTGTTGTTCTGATTCTTTCTGACCGCGCTTTAAGCGGCACTCGTGATCGATTCGCAGCAAGATAGATACTGCCACGGACATGATAATTAGACTCGAACCACCGTAACTGATCAGCGGTAGAGTAAGACCTTTGGTCGGAACAATACCAGCAGCCGCGCCGACGTTAACCAAAGTCTGAAAAGCAAACCAAATACCGATACCAAATGCGAGGTAACCACCAAACATTTCGCCTTCATCAAAAGCGCGCTTGCCGATGTAAACGGCTTTAAGTACCAAGCTGAAGATCAGCATCAACACCAATACTACGCCTACAAAGCCAAGCTCTTCTGCTAGCACCGCAAATACGAAGTCAGTATGTGCTTCTGGTAGATATTCGAGTTTTTGAATTGAGTTACCGAGACCTTGACCAAACCACTCACCACGACCAAACGCCATGAGTGACTGAGTGAGCTGATAACCGCTGCCGAATGGGTCTTCCCAAGGGTCTAAGAATGACGTCACACGGCGAATACGATATGGCTCTACCAAGATGAGGCCAACTACGGCACCGATACCGGCAATCATCAGAGCTAAGAATTGCGTCAGTTTAGCGCCGGCAATGAATAGCATACCGAACAAGGTCACCAACATTACGACTACGGTACCTAAATCGGGCTGCCCTAGAAGCAACACTGCGAAGAAGGCAAACACCATAATCGGCTTCATAAAACCGCCGAAGAAGGTTTGGCGCACTTCATCTTGCTTACGCACCAGATAACCGGACATAAAGACAAACAAGGAGAGCTTCGCCACCTCGGCTGGCTGCAAGTTGAAAAGGCCAAGCGGTATCCAGCGGGATGCACCGTTTACCGATTTACCTGCCACCAATACGATGATAAGCAATCCAAAAGCTATCCATAGAAGGTAGTGACTTCTCTTAAACCATTGCTCTAGAGGTACTTGGAGGATAACGGAGGAAACACCAATCGCCAGCACCAAGAAAGTGGCGTGACGGAACATGAAGTGAAACGGTTGGTCCGTTAAACGTGAGCTGATCGGGAATGATGCCGACGTCACCATCACCAAGCCAGTTAACATCAAACCCAGCGCAATCCAGACAAGTTGACGATCAAAGAGCGCCTCTGGTGCAGGATGCTTAAGCCAAGTGCCAATGCTGCGTTTAACGTTACCTAAACCCACGAAGTGTGTGACCTTTAATTATACGTATTTCTCAGCAAGAGCTGCAAATGCGTCACCTCTTGCCATAAAGTTGTCGAATTGATCAAAGCTAGCACATGCCGGAGATAGCATCACCATATCGCCCGTTTTTAACTGCGAAGATATCTGTTGAATCACATCTTCCATGGTGTCGAAACGAGTTGCTGATTCATGCAGTGGCATAAATTCATCGCCATCTGCACCGAAGCAGCACAATTGTAGGTTCAGCGTTGCAAAGATCGGTTTTAATGGAGTGAAGTCCGCACCTTTGCCGACACCACCAACGAGTAAGTAAAGTTTACCCGTTGATTCAAGGCCAGAGAGTGCAGCCATAGTGCTCGCAATATTGGTTGCTTTTGAGTCATTCACCCATTTTACGCCACGATTATCCGCAACCACTTGGCATCGATGTGTCAAACCCGTGTAAGTTTTCAGTGCATTCAATGATTTGTGATAATCCACACCCGTCGCTTTAAGCAGAGCAAGCACCACAAGTGCGTTAGCAAGGTTGTGCTTACCAACCAACTTCAATTCATCACTGGCAATCACACGCTGGCCATGATCAAGCAGCCAAGTACGGTTACCGTCAACTTCAAGACCGTATGCTTGTTCATCACTACCAAACGTCACCAACGGTGTTTCAGTCTCAGGGAAGGTTTCTCGATCATCACGGTTAACCACTGCCAGTTCTGCGTTATCAAAAATGCGCAGCTTAGCTTGTCGGTAGTCCGCCATGCCCTCATAACGATCCATGTGGTCTTCCGAAAGGTTTAGAAACGCCGCGGCTTTAAGCTTCAAGCTTGATGTGGTTTCTAGTTGGAAGCTAGACAGTTCAAGTACATACAAATCTGCGTCTTGCTCTAGCAAATCGAGAGCAGGAACCCCGATGTTGCCACCAACACCAACCGTTAGCCCGGCAGCTTTTGCTAGCACGCCTGTTAGGTCTGTTACCGTGCTTTTACCATTAGATCCGGTAATCGCAATAACTGGCTTATCGACGGCCCACGCGAAAAGTTCGATATCACCAACGACGGGTGTATCTTTCGCAATGATGGTTTGAATCTCTGGCGTTGCCAGTGCAATTCCAGGGTTAGTCACCACTAGGTCAGCATCTGCCAACCACTGTGTATTCCAACTGCCACTGTGCATCTCTACCTGCTCAGGTAAACGCTCCGCTCCCGGTGGATTCGCACGCGTATCGATGACTTTAACCGCCAGTTGCGGTTGATTTTTTGCAAGGTGTTTAACGACAGAGAGCCCGGTAATACCGAGCCCTACAACGACGACCTTATGTATGTTTTGCCAACGTTCCATATTTGATCACGCAATTTGTCTTGTTCTTGGAAAGTGCGATTAACGCACTTTCAGTGTCGCTAGACCAATCAGAACAAGAACCATAGAAATAATCCAGAAGCGCACGATTACGCGAGGCTCTGGCCAACCTTTTAATTCGTAGTGGTGGTGAATCGGAGCCATGCGGAAAATACGCTGGCCGCGAAGTTTGTAAGAACCTACCTGTAGAATTACCGATAGCGTCTCCATTACAAATACACCGCCCATGATCACGAGTACTAGCTCTTGACGAACCAATACTGCGATTGTGCCAAGCGCACCGCCGAGTGCTAGTGAGCCCACATCGCCCATGAACACTTGTGCTGGGTAAGTGTTAAACCACAAGAAACCAAGACCTGCACCAACAATTGCCGTACATACCACAACCAACTCAGAAGCGTGCGGTAGGTAAGGAATATGAAGGTATTCAGAAAAGTTAACGTTACCCGTCGCCCATGCAATCACAGCAAAACCAGCCGCAACGAGAACCGTTGGCATGATTGCCAAACCATCTAGACCATCGGTCAGGTTTACCGCGTTGCTGGTACCCACAATTACAAAGTAAGTCAGGATAATGTACATCAAACCAAGTTGCGGCATGATGTCTTTAAAGAACGGCACGACAAGTTGAGTTGCGGCAGTGTCTTTGCCGTAAGCGTACAACGCAAACGCCACTACAAACGCAATTAATGATTGCCAAAAGTACTTCCAACGAGCAATCAGACCGTCAGTGTTCTTACGCACGACCTTACGATAATCATCGACAAAGCCGATTGCACCATAGCCAAGCAGAACCGTCAGTACCGCCCATACGTATGGGTTCGATAAGTCAGTCCATAAAAGAATAGTGATAGAGATAGCAGCCAAAATCATGATACCACCCATCGTTGGGGTACCACGTTTGCTAAAGTGGGATTCTGGACCTTCGTTACGAACAACCTGACCAATTTGGAGCATCTGTAGACGCTTGATCATGATAGGCCCCATCCATAGAGAGAGACCTAGAGCGGTAAGTACGCTGAGGATTGCTCGAAAAGACAGGTATTCAAACAATCGGAAAAAAGATAGGTATGGCTGTAGCAGCTCGGCAAGCCAAATAATCATTAATAATACTCCTTCAAAGCAGCAGCGACTTCAAACATACGTGCACCGTTCGCGCCTTTCACCAGCATTGTGTGGTGTTCAGGACCCGCTTGGTCTAGATGCTGCTTGATGTAGTCAATCATCTCTTGATGTGTCTCGAAATGGATGCCATCGCAAAGCTCGCTAATGACCTTCGCATCTGCACCATACGTGAGAACATGTTCAAATTTTTGTGGGGCAGCATGTTCCCCGACTTGACGATGAAGTGCAAGACTTTCCTCACCCAACTCCGCCATATTGCCTAAAATCAACCAACGCTGTCCCTGAAAAGCCGACAGAAGATCGACTGCCGCTTTCATTGCTGGAACGCTCGCGTTGTAGCTATCATCAATCAATTTGACGTTATCCCTAAGCTCTTCCACTTCAACACGGCCTTTAACCTTGTTTAAGTGCTTCAAACCCGTTCGAACCTCTTCCAAGGTTGCGCCAAATTGCAACGCGATGATAGAAGCAGCAATCGCATTCGCCACGTTGTGTTGACCAATAATACCCAGAGACAGTTCAATTTCTTGTGAAGTTGCTGCGATATGTAGGTCAAAGCTTGCTTCGCCTGCAGCGTTCAACACGATGTTAGAAGCGTAGAAATCTGCGTCAGTATTATTTTGTGAAAAAGTAATGACTTTCTTATCTGCTAACACTCGGTCCCACTTGGCTTCACCATTGCTGTCTAAGTTAACAATCGCAATGCCACCAGCAGCTAGCCCTTGGTAGATTTCACCTTTAGCTTGTTTAACGCCATCAATAGAACCAAACCCTTCTAGGTGCGCTGCCGCCACGTTGTTTACCATCGCGATGTCAGGCTTAACCAGTTGAGTCGTGTATTCAATTTCACCAACATGGTTCGCACCCAGCTCAATCACTGCGTAGTCATCGTCTTGTTGAGAGCGCAGCAACGTCAGTGGCACGCCAATGTCATTGTTGAAGTTACCTGCAGTAAATAGCACTTTGCCTTTTAGCTGTAAAATACTGGCAACCATCTCTTTCACGGTGGTTTTACCGCAGCTACCTGTGATCGCGACCGTCGGCGTTTGGCATGCTTGGTGAATCCAAGCTGCCACTTGACCTAATGCTACCTTACTATCGGCAACAACGACTTGAGGCACATTCACATTAAGCGTTTTTTGTACCAATAAAGCACCCGCGCCCGATTCAACCGCTTGTTGGCAGAAATCGTGAGCATCAAAACGCTCTCCAACCAAAGCAACAAACAGAGCGCCTTGTTCGATAGCTCGAGTGTCGGTCGAAACAGATTCAATAGAGAGGTCATTGCCAACCAGTTCACCGCCAGTGATATCAGCAATTTGAGAAAGCGTTACTGTGATCATGATGAAAGCCCCAATAGTGTCATGGCTGACTCGCGGTCAGAGTAATGGATGGTTCCAGAATTTAAAATTTGGTAGTCCTCATGGCCTTTGCCAGCCAGAAGGATAATGTCTTGTGAAGAGGCATGCTCAAGTGCGTAAGACAGCGCTTTAAAACGGTCATGTTGCACAATCGCCTCAGCGGGTTTCGTTAGACCTGCCAACATGTCTTTCATGATCAGCGCTGGGTCTTCGCTACGAGGGTTATCGTCGGTAAGTACCACTTTGTCACCCAAACGCTCGGCGATTTCCGCCATCATTGGGCGCTTACCAGCATCACGGTCACCACCACAGCCGAAGATAGCCCAAAGCTCACCGTGGCAATGCACACGCAATGCTTGCAGTGCTTTTTCTAGCGCGTCAGGCGTGTGAGCGTAATCCACCACTACTTTGGCATTGTCGTCAGCTTGGAACAGTTCCATACGACCAAGAACGGGTTGCAATTGACCTGCCGTTGCCAGCAAATCTTGCTTGCTAAAACCTAGACTAAGTAACGTTGTGAATGCCAACATCAGGTTCGCTGCATTGAACTCACCGATAAGTGGTGCATGCAAAGTGCCTTCACCAAATTTGCCATCAAACTCAATCGTGATACCAGATTCAGCATAAGCGATGTGGTTTGCATATACGCTTTGAGAAAATTCATTGTTTGGTTTGAGAGATACAGCAAGCGCGTTAGTCAGTTGTTTTGCCCACGACGCTCCCACCGTATCATCGACATTGATAACAGCGTGACCACATTGATGTTCAGTAAACAGGGTTAACTTAGCATTGGCGTATTCTTCCATCGTGCCATGGTAATCGAGATGGTCACGACTCAGGTTAGTAAACACACCAGCAGCAAAAGACAGCGCTTTAACGCGACCTTGAATCAAGCCATGGGAAGACACTTCAAGTGCTGTGTATTGTGCTTTTTGTTCCGCTAAAGACGACAATGTCTTTTGGATTTCAACCGCATTACCCGTGGTATTCGCAGCTTCTTGTAGGTTGCCGAGAAAGCCATTCCCTGTCGTACCCATGACCGCTGCTTTTGAGCCGACTAAATCAATCCATTGAGCGATGAGCTGAGTGATGGTGGTTTTGCCGTTGGTGCCAGTGACACCAATCAAATCCATCGTTGGGTAGGTATACAAATGACCCGCAATTTCAGATAGGCACTTATCCAGCGCATCAAGATAAATCACAGGAACATCATCAACAATTTCAATCGTGCCATGTGCTTTTTGCTCACAAGCTTGAGCAATCACCGCATTCGCGCCTTGCTCAATCGCGGTTGGGATAAATTTACGCCCATCCACAACATGGCCAATGATAGCTACAAAGGTTGTTCCAGATTGAACTCGTCGACTGTCGAGCTCTAATTCAGAAACAAGAATGGACGACAAACTCGGGCAATCGACCCAAGTGGAAAGCAGCGTGTCCATACTGATGGCTTTAGTCATATTTATTCTCCGAGCATTAGCTCAGCTTTCTTCATTTTGTTTCTCAGTACGCTTATAAGCCTACTGTTGGAATTTATTTTCGTCAGGGGCAACGTTCAGAATTTGCAGTGCGCCTTTCATGATTTCAGAGAAAACTGGCGAGGCTACCGAACCACCGTAGTAGTCGTCACCTTGTGGTTCATTAACCACAACCACAAGTGCTAAACGTGGGTCACTTACTGGCGCAACACCTGCCGTATAGTTGATGTACTCATCACTATAGCCACCGGCACTTGCCTTACGCGCAGTACCTGTTTTGGCACCGACTCGGTAACCAGGAACCGCAGCACGACGAGCAGAGCCGCCTTTTTGCGTTACCGTTTCAAGCATGTCTAAGACGAGACGAGCATTCTCTTTGCTCACGACTTGGCGTGCCATATCATTGTCGTTACTTTCGATGATATGAATCGGCTCATATTTACCCAAGTTACCCAACGTCGCATAGGCATGCGCTAACTGGATTGGCGTAACTGACAAACCATAACCAAACGAGATGGTTGCGCGCTCAATTGGAGACCAACGCGAGCGGCTCGGGAAAATACCAACTACTTCACCAACCAAGTTCAAACCTGACAACTCGCCAAGACCAACAGAACTGTACAATCCAAGTAAAGCTTCAACCGGCATTTGCATCGCCAGCTTGGTCACACCGATGTTACTCGATTTCTTTAGAATGGTAGTTAGGCTCGCTTTGCCGACTTTTGGCGCATCACGAACGCGGCTACCACCGAGTTGAAGAATACCGTTACCCGTATCAACGATCGTATCTTTGTCTGCCACCCCATTTTCTAATGCGGCCAAAACAACAAAAGGCTTAATGGTTGAGCCAGGTTCCAATGAGTCAGTAATCACACGGTTACGCATTTTGTAACTTTGCCAATCACTGCGGTTATTCGGGTTGTAAGAAGGTGCATTCACCATCGCGAGAACCGCACCCGTTTTAACGTCAAGAATCACAACCGATCCAGATGTTGCACGGTGATCGGCTACAGCCTGCTTGATAGCACGATACGCCACCGCTTGAATGCGCTGATCAATTGTCAGTTGCAGTGGTTTACCTTCTTGTTTCTCTTCAAGAGCAATGTTTTCTACCACGCGCCCATAACGGTCTTTACGGATGGTTTTCTTGCCCGCCGCGCCCGTTAACCATTCGTCGTAGCTTCGTTCCACGCCTTCTAGGCCGTGGCCATCAATGCCAGTTACACCAACTAAGTGAGCACTAACCTCACCGGCCGGGTAATAACGACGAGATTCCGACTTCAAGCCAACACCAGGTAGTTTGAGTTCACGAATGTAGTTCGCCATCGCTGGGCTAACTTGACGTTGTAGATAGATAAAGCGGCGCTTTTCGTTTTTCTTGATTTTGTTGATCAGGCCTTGACGATCCAAACCAAGTACATCAGCGAGTGCGTACCAGCTCTTAGTTTGCTGCAAAGCGCCTTCTTTGAAGATGGTCTTAGGATCAGCCCAAACAGCCTCAACAGGAACACTCACCGCGAGAGGCTCGCCGTTACGATCAGAGATAATACCGCGCGCCGAAGGAATAGCTTTAACGCGGACAGAACGAAGGTCACCTTGCTTGATCAGGTTATCAGGCTCGATAATTTGAATATAGGCCACTCGCCCAACGAGAAGAGCAAAGGCACAGAAGACAAAAAACAGCAGTAACTGAAAGCGCCAGCGAATCAAAAACGACTCGGGCTCTTCAGCGACTTCTGCTTCTTTAGGTTCTTTGGTGGGTTGCGGTTTTGCCGCAGCTACTTTTTTTTCTTTCGCAGCAGGCTTGCGCGTATTTCCTTGTTTAGATTTGGCTTTTTTTCCAATCATTTTAACGTGATAACCACTTCTTTATCGCCATCTGGTCGTTTCATTTCAAGGTCCTTCTTTGCCAAGTCTTGAACGCGACTGTGTTCCGCGAGGGCTGTTTCTTCCAACATTAGGTTGCGCCATTCGCTGTCCAATCGCTCTCGCTCAACCAATGTATGATCTTTTTCAGTGATCGCTTGACGCGCATGATGAGTGGCAAACACCACTCCCATTGCAGTTGCGAAGATCAGTATCATCAACAACAACGACCAGCGACCGACGGTAATCAAGTCCGTCGCAATCAACTTAGCAAGATTAGGAGTGGTTTTCGTCATAATAATTAAAGCTTTTCTGCAATTCTTAGCACTGAGCTTCGAGAGCGCGGGTTCATGTCAATTTCTTGTTTCGTTGGTTTATTCGCTTTACCAATCGGCTTCATGTTCGCACTACCCAACGCTCGGATTTGTTCTTCCGTCATAGGAATGCCATGTGGCACTTCTGGGCCTTTGCTCTCTTTACGAATGAAGCGTTTCACCATGCGATCTTCCAACGAGTGGAAACTGATCACAGACAAACGTCCTTCAGGAGCCAAAATGCTTGCCGCGCCTTTTAGTGCTGTATCAATTTCTTCTAATTCACTGTTGATGTAAATGCGAAAAGCCTGAAAAGCACGGGTTGCTGGGTGTTTTTTCTCTTTAAAGCTCTTTGGTGCCGCATCTGAGATCAGTTTTGCTAGCTGACCAGTACGAACCATAGGCTCATTTTCTTCATCTTCGCGATAAGCAACAATAGCTTTTGCGATACGGCGAGCATGCTTATCTTCACCAAACTCACGAATCACCCAAGTGATATCATCAAGATCTGCTTCCATTAGCCATTGAGACACAGGGATACCAGATGTTGGGTCCATACGCATGTCTAATGGGCCGTCTTTCATAAAGCTAAAACCACGTTCAGCATCATCAAGTTGCGGAGATGACACACCAAGATCTAGTAAGACACCATCGACTTTACCAACAAGGCCATAATCTTCTGCGTACTGCGCCATGCCTGAGAATGGACCATGGATGATGGTGAAGCGCGGGTCATCGATTTTCGCGGCTTCTGCGATGGCTTGTGGGTCTCGGTCGATGCTATACAGTCGGCCATTTTCACCCAGTTTCGACAAGATAGTTCGGCTGTGACCGCCACGGCCAAATGTTCCATCGATATAGATACCATCGGGTTTGATAGCCAAGCCATCAATGGATTCATTTAATAACACGGAGATATGTTGAAATGTTTCGGTCATAGCTGTCTCGTTGAATGATCTTGAAGCGATTCTTTAGTGTACTGATTTCCCACATCATCGCCACCTCAAGTCTAAAGTTAGACGTGATTCAGCGCCAAGTTTATTGGTAATGACATAGTTTGCGTCAATTAAATGCAAAAAACCCATCACTACCGAAGTAGAGATGGGTCTCGAATAGGTGGAGCCGACACATAAGCCGGGTTCTGTTCCGCTTGCGCGGCGGTAGCCATTCGTCTAGGCCAGCAATCACTCACTGGCTCGAGCAACCTACCCGCCTCCTTACGCGAGCAACGCAATGTGGAGGCCTATTTGGTCTTGCTTCAGGTGGAGTTTACCCTGCTACGAACTATTACTAGTCGTCCGGTGCGCTCTTACCGCACCCTTTCACCCTTACCTGTGCCCTAGGGCCATCGGCGGTCTTCTCTCTGCTGCACTTGTCGTAGGCTTGCGCCCCCCAGGCGTTACCTGGCACCTTGCTCTATGAAGCCCGGACTTTCCTCCCCTTTGTCAGTCTCCCGAAGGACGTCAACGTCAGTCTCCCAAAGGGACTTCGACGTCAGTCTCCCGAAGGACATCAACAAAGCAGCGACTACCCAGTCAGCTCCGAGGGCGGATTGTATAGAGTTATCCCCCCAGAGTCTAGTGAGATCACAGAATTGCTGAAAACGGTTGGTTAAGTGGTCAAAAAGGCAGCAATGCATAGAGGCACTTCGTTTCGGGAATCGGGAATCGGGAATCGGGAATCGGGAACATGATGCTCCGAGGGATAGTTTTGAAAGTAAAGTTGAAAAACGAACGGACGCCTGTATTAGCAACGCACTTTCTTAGCCTTATCTATGTAAACCTAAAAACTAACGGCTCTTTCAGGAAACGACCAAGGCGCACTTCTCGATTCCCACCTCTCAAAGCGAAGCGTTCCCGAAGCGCCAGCACGCAGAAACTAAAAGGGAGTCGCGTTAACGACTCCCATTCTTAATCTTATCTAGATAAATCTAGAGCTAACGTCTCTTGTGAGAAACAACTAAAGTGCACTCCTCGATTCCCGACTCTCGAAGCGAAGCGTTCCCGAAGCGTTAGCGCTCTACAAACTTCTAGCCCAGATTCTCCAAGCCCCACTTATACAGTGCATTTTTCTTTAGGCTGTAGATTTCTGCAGCAAGTGCCGCGGCTTTCTTTAATGGAAGCTCTTTAGTCAAAATGCCCAACGTGCGGGTTGCTTCATCTGGCAGAGTGTCTTCTGTAGAGTCACGGTGGCCGTGGATAAGCAGAACCATCTCACCACGCTGTTGGTTATCATCGCTTTTTACCCACTCAGTCAGTTCACCCAGTGGCATTCCTTGAATGGTTTCAAAGGTTTTAGTTAACTCTCGCGCCAAGACAACTTCTCGTTCTGGACCAAGAACGTCTAACATATCTTGTAGAGAGTCTAAAATGCGATGCGGCGATTCATAGAAGATACAAGTGCGTTCCACTGACGCAATTTCCAAGAACTTGTCTTTACGGCCTTTGCTTTTCGGTGGTAGAAAGCCTTCGAAACTAAAGCGATCAGAAGGCAAGCCCGACGCACTTAACGCAGTGATGACCGCACACGCACCAGGAAGAGGCACAACTCTAACGCCCGCTTGACGACATTTTGTCACCAAATGGTATCCTGGATCGCTTATTAGCGGCGTACCAGCGTCAGACACCAATGCGATAGATTGACCTGATAATAGCTTTTCAACCAGTACTTGCGCTTTTTGCTGTTCGTTATGATCGTGCAACGCGAAAGTTTTGGTTTGGATATTGAAGTGAGACAGTAATTTGCCCGTATGTCGAGTATCCTCAGCGGCAATGATGTCCACATTCGACAGAACTTCGATAGCACGTTGTGTGATATCCGCTAAATTTCCGATTGGAGTCGGTACGATGTAGAGAGTTGGCCCCTCATTCGGCAACTTATTTTTATCTGTCATTTGTTTACCATCACTTCAACGATTAATATAGAGACAATTTTGTACAAAATTATAGAGAACTCACGGCAATGATGAACCATAAGAGACTCAGTGTACCACGCTTACTTACTCCTGTTGCACTGGCAATTACGCTCGCCGCCTGTTCTTCAGGCCCGCGCCAACCAGATAGCGTTGATATTACACTTGAGCCGACACAGTCTGTTCAGAACTACATGATTCAAGCGGATAGCACCGAAGGTAGCTTACAAAACGACTGGTTGATCATGGCAACCAAAGCGGCAATTCAAGCGAACGAATTGGATCAAGCGGAGTTGCTGATCAAGCGTCTTTCTCGTCAGCAATTGACCGAAGTTCAACAAGCAGAGTGGCAATTAGCCCGTGCGACCATACAGCAAAAGAAAGGCAATTACCCACAATTGCTGCAAACGCTGAACTTCCAACCTAACTGGAAACTGCCAAGCGAACAGTGGAAAGACTACTACGAACTGCGTGCAGATGCTTACCAAAGCATGAACCAACCGTTCGAAGCAAACCGCCAGTTGGTTGCACAGGGTCAATATGCTTCATCAGCAGAACAACGTGAGATCTCTAGCCGTATTTGGATGAACTTTGCCAGCTATTCAGAAAGTGAACTAACGGCACTGCAAACGGCTCCTAACGAAGATGTACTTGATGGCTGGTTGCAACTAGCAATCTACTCAAAGACCCTGTCAAGCAACATTCCACAACTAAAGAACACGCTTGAACGTTGGCTAAGTGAAAACCCATCTCACCCAGCAGCGGTTTACACACCAGTTGAAATTCAAAACATTCTGTCTTTAGAAATCGTTAAGCCAAACAACACAGCTCTACTGCTGCCTCTTACAGGCAAGTTTGCTCCGCAAGCACAGCTGATTCGTGATGGTTTCATCTTTGCGATGATGAACGATGATATGCGCGATCCAAGCGCGACGCTAACTGTGATCGATACTCACGCTTATTCAGCGGATCAAATCAAACAGCGTCTAATCAACGAGAACATCGACTTTGTTGTTGGTCCTCTGCAAAAAGAAAACGTTGAGAAGCTACAAGCGACCTTGGATGGCTCAGAAACTGGCGTGAAGATCCCAGCTCTAGCATTGAACATTCCTGAAGACGTTCAACCAGGTACAGACATGTGTTACCTAGCACTGTCTCCTGAACAAGAAGTGGCGCAAGCAGCAAAATACTTGTTCAATCAAGGCTACCAATTCCCAATGATCTTGGCACCAAATGGCGCTTACGGTCAGCGTGTGGTTGAAGCGTTTAATGAAGAATGGCGCAAGTACAGCTCAAACAAAGTGGCTTCGAGCTACTTTGGCGACAAGCGTCAGCTTCAGAAGAACATTAACAGCGTATTTGGCCTACAAGAGAGCCAACAACGTATCGCACAAATGCAGTCTCTGATGCGTATTTCTTTAGAGAGTCCACCACGCAGCCGTCGTGATGTGGACGCGGTGTACATTGTTGCTCGCAGCTCTGAACTTACGCTTATCAAGCCATTTATTGAAGTGGCGATTAACCCAGACGCGAAACCACCTAAGTTGTTCTCAAACTCACGTAGTAACAGCGGTGGTGCAACATACGAAGATCTATCGGGCGTGGCTTACAGTGATATTCCAATGCTGATCAACCCAGATCCAACCATCGAAGCAGAGATGAATGAGCTATGGGCAGATCAATCTAACATGGAAAAACGCTTGGAAGCGCTGGGCATGGACGCGTACAAACTGATTGGCGAATTGCCACAAATGAAGCTTCTGCCGGGTTACTCGGTAAGCGGTCAGACGGGCGTGCTTAGCATCGACAACAACTGTGTTGTAGAACGTGAGCTAGACTGGGCTGAGCGTGGGGCTCTTTAGTAAGAGACAAATCGGCAACCAATATGAAACCCTGGCGAAGCAGTATTTGCAGCGCCAGGGTTTGCGCTTTTTAGATCAAAATTTTCTGACTAAAGTCGGTGAAATTGATTTAATCTTCCAACAAGGTGAAACTATCGTCTTTGTTGAGGTCAAATATCGTAAGAATGATAGCTTTGGCTCAGCAGCAGAAATGGTCACCCGCGCAAAAATGCGTAAACTAGTCAAAACAGCCCAAATTTGGCTAAGCCAGCAAAAACGCTCGGCGTACAATATCGATTATCGGTTTGATGTGGTCGCCATTCACGACAATGGTCGAGACATTAACTGGATACAAAATGCAATCTCTGAAGGATAAACGATGCTAGACAGCATTAAAGACAGTTTTACAGAAAGTATTCAAATTCAAATTGCGGCAGCAGAAGCGTTGCCAGATGCCATTACTCACGCCGCTCAAGCGATGGTGTCGAGCCTGCTTAATGGCAACAAAATCCTATGCTGTGGCAACGGTGGCAGTGCATCGAACTCGCAACAGTTTGTCTCTTGCCTTTTGAACCGATTCGAAACTGAGCGCCCTAGCCTTCCAGCAATGGCTTTAACAGCAGATAACACAACATTGACTGCTGTAGCGAACGATTACCATTACCAAGAGATCTTCTCTAAGCAAGTACGCGCCTTTGGTCAGCCTGGCGACATTTTATTAGCCATTTCTACCAGTGGTAACAGCAAAAACGTACTTAAAGCGATGGAAGCAGCTGTAACACGCGATATGACCATCATCGCCCTAACGGGTAAAGACGGTGGTGAAATGGCAGGCCTGCTTGGTGAGAATGATGTTGAAATCCGCATCCCATCACATCGTACAGCGCGCATTCATGAAGTGCACATGGTGACACTTCATTGTCTGTGTGATCTAATCGACCAAGTACTTTTCCCAGCTCACGAAGAATAACCGAATTGAGAGTTTAGAATTATGATACGTAGTCTTGTCATTTTGTGTGCAGCGCTGAGCATGAGCGGCTGTGCAGGTTTGTTTATTGCAGGGGCAGCGACCACTGCCAATCTCGTTACAGATACGCGCACGACCAAAGAAATTTGGCAAGACAACAACATCGAATTCGAAGTCGCTGCTATTGGCAATAAAGCCCCTTTCAAAGGCAAAGCACGCGTCGTTGCAAGCTCATACAACGGCACTGTCGTATTAATGGGCCAAGCCCCAACTCAAGACCTCATCAACGAGTTTGAAAGCAAAGCTCGTGAAGTAAATGGTGTGAAGAACATCCATAACCAAATTAAGCAAAAAGAGCCTCTGAGCGTGACACAAATCAGTAACGACAGCTGGATCACGACTAAAGTGAAATCAGCACTGCTTACCGACAGTGAGCTTAATGGCGTGAAAGTGAAAGTCATCACTGAAGACAGTGATGTATTCTTATTTGGTTATGTAACGCCAGAACAAAGTGAGAGAGCAACAGAGATCACACGCAATATCTCAGGCGTAAAACAAGTAATCAAAGGCTTCCAATATGGTGATGAAAAACCACTAGAAGTTGAAGAGCCAGAAGCGGCAAACACAGTCCCAGAAGAGACAGAAAAAGAGACGCCGGTAAACGAGCTTGGATAAGTGACGAAGCCTGTTATCAAAAAGGCTGAATTAGATAAAAAAAAGCAGCGTATCGACGCTGCTTTTTTTATTTGATAACTCGTAAGCTTGGTCTGCCTTTCGGGCGAGGTGTTTCTTCCTCTTCAGACTCAGAGTCCACGATTTCAGGTTCATCATTCACCGTGGTGAAGGTTGGAGACTGCTCTTCTTCGACAATCCCTTCCTCTTCAATATGGGTGTATGCTTCTTCTGGTTCAAACATGGTGCCAGCACCATTCTCACGTGCGTAAATCGCTTGTACAGCGTAAACAGGCACGATAACCGAATGCGGACGACCACTAAAACGAGCGTGGAAGGTAATCGCATCATTACCCAACTCAAGTTGACCAACAGCACGTGGAGCAATGTTCAAGATGATTTGACCATCTTGAACAAACTCAACTGGTACACGCACACCTGGCATGGTTGCATCAACCACCAAGTGTGGAGTTAAGTCATTGTCTACTAGCCACTCGTAGAATGCGCGAAGCATGTACGGACGGCGAGCAGTCATTTTTGCAATATCCATAACGTGTTATCTAAATCGCTTAGCGAACTAGACGCATTTCACGTTCAGCTTCAGTTAGAGAAGCAAGGAATGAATCACGTTCAAATACGCGGTTCATGTAAACTTTGATCTCTTTAGAACCAGGGCCTACAAGGTCGATACCTAGTTGAGGTAGACGCCACAATAGTGGAGCTAGGTAACAATCGATTAGGCTGAACTCTTCACTCATGAAGTATTCGTATTCTGCAAAGATTGGTGCAAGAGTCAGAAGATCGTTACGTAGTTTAGTACGTGCTTTTTCTGATTCTTCCGCGTTACCTTTAACAACCTTTTCAGCTAGTGAGTACCAGTTGCGTTCAATACGGTACATCATCAGACGGCTGTTACCACGAGCAACTGGGTAAACAGGCATTAGAGGTGGATGAGGGAAACGCTCGTCCAAGTACTCCATGATGATTTTTGAATCGTAAAGAGCTAGCTCACGGTCCACAAGAGTTGGTACTGACTTGTATGGGTTCAGTTCCACAAGCTCAGCAGGAAGGTTAGCTTCATCAACAAGCTCAACTTCAACACTTACGCCTTTTTCAGCTAATACGATGCGAACCTGATGGCTATACAAATCTGATGCACTTGAGAAAAGAGTCATCACAGAACGTTTATTGGCAGCTACAGCCATGGAGCCCTCCAGCACACTTACAAATAAAAATAATGGAGGCTAAGCCTCCATTATTCGTCAATTAAAATTGGGAATTAGCACGGTATGATAGCACAATTAATGCACATCACGCCAATACTCTTTCTTAAGCATCACGACAACAATTGTTAGTAGAACTAGGAAGCCCATTACCCACCAACCAAGCGCATGACGCTCTAGTTGAACTGGGTCACCAGAGTAAACTAGGAAGTTCACTAGGTCGCCAACTGCTTTATCATACTCGCCAGAGCTTAGCTCACCCGTTCCGTTAGTTTCAGTACCAACAACCACTTGTACTTCTTCACCATCCACGACTTTTGTGCCGTAAACTGGCGTCGGGATACCTTGAAGCTCTTCAAGAACGTGCGGCATACCAACACTTGGGAAAACAATGTTGTTCACGCCGAATGGGCGAGATGGGTCAACATAGAAAGAGCGTAGGTAAGTGTATAGCCAGTCTGCACCACGAACTCGGGCAACAAGTGTTAGATCCGGTGGCGGCGCACCAAACCAATCACCCGCTTGCTTCGCAGGCATCGCATTTACCATTAGGTCACCGATTTTCGCTTCAGGATCAAAAATCAGGTTTTCCTTCATAAGGTCAGCAGGAATATCCAAGTCTGTTGCTACTCGTTCGTAACGCTGGTATTGCGTTGAGTGACAAGCAAAACAGTAGTTCATGAATAGCTTAGCGCCGTTTTGCAGCGAAGCTTTATCCGATAGGTCCACGTTCGCCTTGTCTAGCGGTACGTTGGCACCCGCTGCCATCGCGAGAGATGGCAACATAGCAAATAGAATTACAATCCACTTCTTCATTTGAATGTCACCCTCTCTGGTAATGGTTTGGTTGCTTCATTTTTGCTGTAGAAGAACAGCAGTACAAAGAACATGAAGTAACACAAGCTAAAGATCTGAGACAGAATTGTGTACAGCGGCGTTGCCGGCAGTGCACCCAAAATACCCAGAGCGATAAAGGCGATAGTGAACTGAACAATATTCAACAGGTGCAGTTTGCTACGGTAACGGTATGAACGCACTTTACAACGGTCCAACCAAGGTAGAACAAACAGTACTGCAATTGACGCACCCATTAGGATTACACCCAATAGTTTGTCTGGAACCGCACGCAAGATTGCGTAGAACGGCGTGAAGTACCATACAGGAGCGATGTGCTCAGGTGTCTTCAGTGGGTTTGCAGCTTCAAAGTTAGGCGGCTCAAGGAAGTATCCCCCCATCTCTGGGTTGAAGAACAGCACGTAACAGAAGAAGAACAAGAAACCAGCGACACCAACCAAGTCCTTAACCGTACCGTACGGGTGGAAAGGAATCGAATCGATGATGTCGTATTTCTTCGTGTAGTAATCGTGGAACTTGAATTGCGTTTCGTAATTGTCGCCCATTGAACCTTTTGGCAGCTTAGTCTCGATACCATCCGGGTTGTTAGAGCCAACTTCGTGCAGTGCCAATACGTGCAAAACAACAAGAAGAAGCAGAACAATAGGTAGTGCAATAACGTGTAGTGCGAAGAAACGGTTCAGCGTTGCTCCAGAGATGATGTAGTCACCACGGATCCAAAGTGTTAAGTCGTCACCGATGACAGGAATCGCACCAAACAGAGAAATGATTACCTGAGCACCCCAGTATGACATCTGACCCCATGGTAATAGGTAACCCATGAAGGCTTCTGCCATTAGAACCAAGAAGATCAACATACCGAAGATCCAAAGTAGCTCACGAGGCTTTTGGTATGAACCGTAAATCAGACCACGGAACATGTGCAGGTAAACAACAACGAAAAACGCTGATGCGCCAGTTGAGTGCATGTAACGCAACAACCAGCCGTAATCAACGTCACGCATGATGTATTCGATAGAAGCAAACGCACCATCACCAGATGGAACGTAGTTCATTGTTAACCAGATACCCGTAAGGATTTGGTTAACCAGTACCAACATTGCCAGAGAACCGAAAAGGTACCAAAAGTTGAAGTTCTTAGGCATTGGGTATTCAGACAAATGCTTTTTATAAGCATTCATCGCGGGAATTCGTTTTTCAACCCAGTCTAGTAGTGCTTGCATTATGCGTCTCCCTCATCAACACCGATCATGAGCTTCGTATCACTCAAATACATGTGCTTAGGAACCACAAGGTTCAGAGGTGCAGGAACACCTTGGAACACTCGACCAGCCATATCGAATTTAGAACCATGACATGGACAGAAGAAGCCAGACTTAACGCCTTGGACTTGCTCTGAGAACGTGTCAGGTAGATAGGTCGGTGAACAACCTAAGTGAGTACAGAAGCCAACTGCCACGAAATACTCAGGCTTGATCGAACGATGCGCATTCTGAGCATAAACTGGCTGTTGTTCCATTTCTGATTGTGGGTCACGAAGCTGTCCGTCGATGTTCTTTAGGTTATCCACCACTTCTTGAGTACGACGTACAACCCATACAGGCTTACCTTGCCACTCAACACGAACCATCTGGCCGGCTTCGATTTTACTGATATCCACTTCCACCGGTGCACCCGCAGCTTTTGCTTTGGCGCTCGGATTCCATGATTTGATAAAAGGCACGGCGACGGCAGCTGCCCCTAATCCACCAACAACTGCCGTTGTAGCGGTTAGAAAACGCCTGCGACCGTTATTTAAAGGCGCGTTGCTCATCCAAACATTCTCCCATTTGCTCCCTTTGGATCGTTATTATTCCGCTTATAAGAGCATGGCTAACAAATAATGAATTTAGTTCTATTTATTGGGGGGAAATGATAAAGAAAACCCTACTTTTTGACAAGATAAAGCTACCTTTTTGTAACAATTGTGAGGCAAATCGCTCACGCCGTCACAAAAGCGGCAAAATTATAAAAAATAGATGTGATTTGTAACAAGAAAGCGAAACGAAGAATGGCTAGAAACGAGATAAAAAGCCTTGTATTTCGGCTGTTTTCAGCCAATTAGATAGAAAGATCTTTCAAGAATGTGAAGGAGTCCTCCACTTTTGTTATCTCAGCTTTGTAGCACGAAGAAAACCAAAAAACTTGCAGATAAAACGATCAAATGTTGCGAGGATATTAAGCAAGAATGTGAAAACAAATGCGAAAGGAAAAACGGACTTTTTCAGGCTTTAGAAAAACAAAAAGCTCGGCATATAGCCGAGCTTTGATGCACAGTTTCCAAAGTAACTCTGGAACAGCATAAATTTCCGATAAGAGGAAATTAACGCTTAGAGAACTGTGGACGACGACGTGCTTTACGTAGACCAACTTTCTTACGTTCAACGCAACGAGCGTCACGAGTAACGTAACCAGCTGCACGTAGAGTAGGACGTAGAGACTCATCGTACTCCATAAGAGCGCGAGTGATACCGTGACGGATAGCACCAGCTTGACCAGAAATACCGCCACCTTTAACAGTAACGTATAGGTCTAGCTTCTCAGTTAGTTCAACTAGCTCAAGAGGTTGTTTAACAACCATGCGAGAAGTTGGACGACCGAAGTACTCATCAAGGCTACGCTTGTTGATTACGATGTTGCCGCTGCCTGGTTTGATGAAAACACGCGCAGCTGAGCTTTTGCGACGGCCAGTGCCGTAGTATTGATTCTCTGCCATTTTCGAAATCCCCAATTAGATGTCTAGTACTTGTGGTTGTTGAGCAACATGGTTGTGCTCAGCGCCCGCGTAAACTTTAAGCTTACGGTACATAGCACGGCCTAGAGGACCACGTGGAAGCATGCCTTTAACTGCTAGCTCAAGAACCATCTCAGGTTTACGATCGATCAACTTTTCAAAAGTGATAGATTTTAGACCACCTGGGAATTCAGAGTGACGGTAGTACACTTTGCCTTTAGCTTTGTTGCCAGTTACAGCAACTTTCTCAGCGTTGATAACGATGATGTAATCACCAGTGTCAACGTGAGGAGTGTATTCAGCTTTATGTTTGCCACGTAGGCGAGATGCAATTTCACTTGCTAGACGGCCAAGAGTTTTACCCTCTGCGTCTACAACATACCAGTCGCGTTTTACAGTTTCTGGTTTAGCAACGAAAGTTTTCATGCTAATAATAACCCGTTAATTAAATTTTAAACTTTAAAGGAACACAGTATTGTGTTCCCACACTGTCTAAGAGCCCAGTCATCACCCCTTCGAGTCGTTGGTACTCTCGACCTTCTATGCCGAAATAACTTCGATATTTAGGTCTGCAGTAACGGTGGGTCGCAGGATTATAGAGAAGAGCGAAGAAAAAATCACCTTTTTTTGCGCCAAATCACTAATTTTTTCTTCACTTTTTTAAGATGAGTTGCTGTTTTTTACGCCAGATGCTCTCTAGCAAGGTATTCGTGACTCTGCATTTCTGTCAGTCGAGACAAGCAACGTTTAAATTCGAACTCTAACTGTCCTTGTGTATAAAGGAACTCCATTGCAACTTCAGCAGAAATAATCAACTTAACGTTACGTTCGTAGAATTCATCGACCAATGCAATAAAGCGTCTCGCTGCATCATCTATCTTACTATCCATTTGCTTCACGTCCGCCAGCAAGACAGTATGGTAGATGCGCGATAATTCAATGTAATCGTTTTGACTGCGTGCGGTTTGACACAGTTGTTCAAAAGAAGCATGTAGCACGCCATCACTGGCCTCTATTACCGCCACTTCTCGATGATTAATTTCAATGCTGTGCGCCGCAACTTTTCTTTCACCAATCAACTGTTGGTAATACGTATTAAGATTGATAGACGCCTGCTCATCCAACGGATAATGATAGATTTCAGCTTGTTGCAACGTTCTTAGGCGGTAATCCACGCCACTGTCGACATTAAGTACGTCACAGCGCTGAATGATCATGTCTATCGCAGGTAAGAAACGAGCCCGTTGTAAGCCATTACGATACAAGTTTTCAGGCTCAATGTTCGACGTCGCGACTAAAATCATTTGTCGCTTAAACATCTCTTGCAACAAGGTCGCTAAGATCATCGCATCTGTGATATCGGAAACGAAGAATTCATCAAAACAGACCACATCCGCTTCTTTCTTGAATAGATCGGCCACTTTTGACAGCGGGTTTTCCACTTCACCTAAACGCTTTAGCTCATCATGCACACGATACATAAAACGGTGAAAATGCACGCGCATCTTTCTTTCTGTCGGCAAGGCGTCAAAAAACGCATCCATGAGGTAGGTTTTACCCCGCCCTACTCCTCCCCAAAAGTACAAGCCTTTTGGTGGTTCTGGCATTTCAGGCTTTTTACCCAGTAATTTCTGCCAAGTGCTAAGCTGAGGAATAGGCGCAGACTGGAATTCTGCAATCGCATGGTAAAGGTTGTCTAAAGCAACGACAGCATTATGTTGTGCTTCGTCACGCTGGAATCCATGCTCTGCTATGTCTTGTTGGTATCGTTGTAATGGTGTCATGGCATTGAGTCGTATCAGAGGTACAGAAAAAATTGTCACCTCGGGGTCAGCTTTGAGAATAGAGAGATGTGGATATCAGTCCCCGAAGACTTACCGCTATTTTTCTTTATCGGCTGTTCAAGCCATAGTAACATGGACTAGCACCGCGTGTAACTAAGTAGTAAAAGACTTGTTAAAACAACTATAAGGAGCAGTTATGCCTTGGATTTATGCCATTGTGGGTTTGCTGGTCGGTACAATCGTAGGCGTAGTCATTAGTAGACTAACCACCCCCGAATACAAAAAACAAAAGTCTGTGCAAAAAGAGCTGGAAGCAGCCAAGTTTGAGCTAGAGCAACAACGTCAAGAGCTCGTCGATCACTTTGCACAAACTGCAGAAATGTTGGATACCTTAGGTAAAGACTACACCAAGCTGTACCAACACATGGCGAAGACGTCTTCAGAACTTCTGCCTAACTTGCCTGAGCAAGACAATCCGTTCGATAAGAAGACTGCTATGTCGACTGAACAGATTGAAGAAGACCAATCTAACGTCAACGAACAACCAAAAGACTACGCCAACGGCGCAACAGGTCTTTTAAAGGATCAGGAAAAAGAAATCATCGACGCACCAGAAGCTGTTACTGCTAAAGCGTCTTAATCCCCCCCTTTCCTACCTAACTGGGTCAATACATACACATTTCTTATCAATTTGTATTGACCCTTTTTGAACTTTTCTTAAGCAACTCATCTCTAACAACCTGTGTGCTGTCGCCACCTTTTGATTATCCGAATTAATCCCTATATAACTAAATAACCGTATAGAACTAACGGTTCGGATATTTCTTTTTGACAGACCTGTTTCAAGAGGAGTTATTGGATGAAAAAACCATTGCTTGCGCTAACCGTTCTATCTTTAAGCTTGGGTTCAATCATCACCCCAATTACTGCGACTGCGGCACTGCCGTTAAGTGTGGATGGGGAGCAGTTACCTAGCCTTGCCCCGATGCTCGAAAAAGTGACCCCTGCGGTTGTGAGTATTGCGGTTGAAGGTAAACAAGTTCAAACCAGCCGTATCCCAGAGCAGTTTCAGTTCTTCTTTGGGCCTGAGTTTCCAACAGAGCAAACTCGCGAGCGTCCATTCCGAGGCTTGGGCTCTGGCGTTATTATTAACGCGAACAAAGGGCAAATCGTCACAAACTACCATGTAATTAAAGGCGCTGATGACATCCGTGTCCGCTTGTACGATGGTAGAGAGTACGATGCAGAACTCGTCGGTGGAGATGAAATGTCAGACATTGCTCTACTCAAACTGGAGAAAGCAAAAGATCTGACTCAGATTAAAGTCGCTGATTCAGACAAGCTACGCGTTGGTGATTTCACGGTTGCGATTGGTAACCCGTTTGGCCTTGGTCAAACCGTCACTTCGGGTATCGTCTCGGCACTGGGTCGAAGCGGCTTGAATGTGGAGAACTTCGAGAACTTCATCCAAACAGATGCGGCCATCAACAGCGGTAACTCAGGCGGTGCTTTAGTTAACCTCAATGGTGAACTGATCGGTATCAATACAGCGATTCTTGGTCCGAATGGCGGCAATGTTGGTATCGGTTTTGCGATTCCATCTAATATGATGAAAAACTTAACAGACCAAATTCTAGAGTTTGGCGAAGTGAAACGCGGCATGCTAGGCGTACAAGGTGGTGAAGTCACTTCAGAGCTGGCAGAAGCATTAGGTTATGAATCGAGTAAAGGTGCGTTTGTTAGCCAAGTAGTGCCTGATAGCGCTGCAGATAAAGCAGGCCTGAAAGCTGGTGATGTGATTACTTCCGTAAACGGTAAGTCGATTGATACCTTCTCCGAGTTACGCGCAAAAGTCGCAACGCTCGGTGCGGGCAAAGAGATCACATTGGGTGTGATTCGTGATGGTAAGAAGAAATCCTTCGATGTGACGTTAGGTGAATCGACCAATGTGAAAGCGAAAGCGGAAACGCTTCACGAAGGCCTTAAAGGTGCAGAACTCAGCAACACCACACCAAGCGATAAAATCCAAGGTGTTAAGGTGACCAGTGTGGCTGAAAACTCTCCAGCAGCACAATACCAACTTGAGCAAGACGATATCATTATTGGTGTTAACCGTAAGCGTGTGAAGAATTTAGCAGAACTGCGCGCGATTGTTGAAAAACACAAAGGTGTGCTCGCGATAAACGTTCAACGTGGTGATCGGACTGTTTACTTAGTTATCCGTTAATAGACATCATTCAACAATCACATAGCTAAAAGCGAACGAGCGCTAGCAACATAGTTACCAGTGATAGCGCTCGAATACTTTCCTTCTTATGTCATGGTTTTTTAAAAGGGCAAGACGATCGCGTCTTGCCCTTTTGTTATTTTTCAATGTAATGCTATCCTTCAGTTTTCTATGCCAATTGGGCGCTCAATCATGGAGAGGTTATGCTTAGCTTTTTGTTACGTTCTGTCTTTTTAGGCTTAGCAACTGCCGTTATCGTATTACTCGCCGTTCCATCTTTGCGCAGCAATGTTATCCCAACCGCCCTTGTTGACCCGCAACCGAGCAATATCGCATCGCTAGAAGTGTCTTTTAACCAAGCGGTAAGAAAGGCAGCACCTGCGGTGGTGAATATCTACAGCCGCAAATATGTGGAAAATGATCGCAGCAAGCTATCGACTCAAGGACTAGGTTCTGGGGTTATCGTGAGCGAAAAAGGTTACATCATTACCAACTATCACGTAGTCGCCCAAGCTGACCAAATCGTCGTTGCCTTGCAAGATGGGCGTGTTGCTGCTGCTCAATTGGTAGGTACAGACAAGCGTACAGACATTGCGATCTTACGTGTTGAAGGCTCTAATCTGCCCGTTATCCCATTAAATGCTGACTATAAACCTCAAGTGGGTGATGTGGTGCTTGCCATTGGTAACCCATACAACTTAGGCCAGACGACTACCTTCGGCATTATCTCTGCGACAGGCCGTTCGTCAATCAGTGATGGTCGCCAAGCCTTTATCCAAACCGATGCCGCTATCAATGAGGGCAACTCCGGTGGCGCATTGGTGAATACTCAAGGTGAACTGGTCGGTATCAATACCGCGTCATTCCAACAAGCGACAGATCTTGAGACCTACGGTATCTCATTTGCAATTCCAGCACCGCTAGCAAACAAAATCATGCAGAAGATCATCGCTGATGGCCGCGTGATCCGTGGTTATATCGGTATTGATGGGCAAGATATTAATGCGGTAACTGCTCGCTTGTTAGGTAACGAACACATTGGCGGTATTGTGGTTCTTGGTATCGACCCAAATGGTCCCGCAAGTGCGGCTGGTTTTGAGAAGCAAGACATCATCATCAGTATCAACGGCACGAAGGTCCAAGGACGTCAGAGCGTCATGGACATCGTTACTGACTTGCGCCCAGGTACCTCCGTCGATGTTGGCATTATCCGCAAGGGTAAAGAAATGAATTTAAAAGTCACCATCGCCGAAGACAAACAAGAAGCATAAAAAAATCCCAGCCATTGGCTGGGATTTTTGTTTGTGCGTTATTCGCTGTCGCTTGGTTCTTCTGAAACTTCTGAGCTTCCGCCCATCTCGATTTCAATTCGCGTTACGCGCTGTAAACCTCTTGGTAGTAAGCTACCTCGGCGTCCACGTTCACCACGGAAGTTTTCAAGATCCGCAGGTTTCAAACCTAGCTTACGCTTACCCGCATAAAGCGTTAGAGAAGCGCCTTGTGGTAGAGCCATCAAGTGAGACAGAACCTCTTCACGCTCTTTCGCTTTCGCTGCAGGAATGTTGATGATCTTGTTACCCTTACCTTTCGCCAATTGCGGCAGGTCTTTAATTGGGAACAACAGCATGCGGCCTTGGTTAGTAATTGCGAGAATTTCATCCGAATCCAAATCAGCAATCGTCTTCGGTGTCATCACCTCAGAGTTGGCCGGTAGCGTCACCAAGGCTTTACCGCTTCGGTTCTTAGACAGTAGCTCAGAGCCTTTACATACAAAGCCGTAGCCCGCGTCAGAGCCAACCAGCCATAGTTGCTCATCTTCACCCATGATCACTTGGCGAATGTTGCTACCCGCTGTGATATTCAAGCGACCTGTAATCGGTTCACCTTGGCTTCGAGCGGATGGCAATGAATGCGACTCTAATGAGTAGCTTCGACCATCGCTACCGAAGAATACAGCTTGCTGGTTACTCTTACCACGCGCATGCGCTAAGTAGTTATCACCAGATTTATAGCTTAAGCCTTCTGCGTCAACATCATGGCCTTTCGCATGGCGAATCCAGCCTTTCTCTGAGAGTACTACTGTGATTGGTTCACTTGGTACTAGGTCACGTTCTGTTAGCGCTTTTGCTTCTGCACGCTCAACCAATGGAGAACGACGGTCATCACCGTATTTCTCTGCGTCTGCTTTGATTTCTTTCTTCAGAAGTGTATTTAGACGACGCTCAGAACCCAATAGCTGCTCTAGCTTCTCACGCTCTTTTTCTAGCTCGTCTTGTTCACCACGGATCTTCATCTCTTCTAGTTTTGCTAGATGACGAAGTTTGGTATCCAGAATTGCATCCGCTTGGATATCGGTAATACCAAAACGCTCCATCAGCACAGCTTTCGGATCGTCTTCAGTACGAATGATCTCAATCACTTCATCTAGGTTTAGGTAAGCAACTAACAAACCTTCCAAGATGTGCAAACGAGCCATCACTTTGTCTAGGCGGTGTTGTAGACGACGGCGTACAGTAGTACGACGGAATTCAATCCACTCAGACAGAATTTGTACCAGACCTTTAACTTGAGGACGGTTATCCAAACCAATCATGTTCAAGTTAACACGGTAGCTACGCTCAAGATCGGTTGAAGCGAACAAGTGATTCATCAACAAATCACAGTCAACGCGGTTTGACTTTGGCACCACTACGATACGTGTTGGGTTTTCGTGATCCGATTCGTCACGAAGGTCGTCTACCATTGGTAGTTTCTTCGCGCGCATTTGGTTCGCGATTTGTTCTAGTAACTTCGCACCCGAGACTTGGTGTGGCAGAGAGGTAATGACGATGTCAGAACCTTCTTTGTGCCATACCGCACGCATCTTGATGCTGCCGCGACCGTTACGGTAAATCTTCTCGATATCTGCTTGTGGTGAAGTAATTTCAGCTTCTGTTGGGTAATCTGGACCTTTCACAAACTGCATCAAATCAGGCAGTTCTGCTTTCGGGTTGTCGATTAAGTGGATGGTTGCATCCGCCACTTCACGAACGTTGTGAGGCGGAATATCCGTCGCCATACCAACCGCGATACCAGTTACACCGTTTAGCAGGATGTGAGGCAGACGTGCAGGCAACATTTGTGGCTCTTTCATCGTGCCATCAAAGTTTGGTTGCCATTCAACCGTGCCCTGACCCAGTTCACCTAGCAGCACTTCAGCAAACTTAGACAGTTTCGCTTCGGTATAACGCATTGCTGCGAACGATTTCGGATCATCTGGCGCACCCCAGTTACCTTGACCGTCAACCAATGGGTAACGGTAAGAGAATGGCTGAGCCATGAGTACCATCGCTTCGTAACACGCTGAGTCACCATGCGGGTGGTATTTACCCAGAACGTCACCAACGGTACGTGCTGATTTTTTGTATTTCGCTGATGCCGAAAGACCAAGCTCCGACATTGCGTAAATGATGCGTCGTTGAACCGGCTTCAAACCATCGCCAATGTATGGCAATGCGCGGTCCATAATTACGTACATCGAGTAGTTCAGATAAGCGTCTTCAGTGAACTTGCGCATTGGCAACTGTTCAACGCCATCATAAGTAATTTCTGTAGACATCCGTTAAACCTCTGCCATATCGCCGTTGCTTTGTAGCCAAGAACGACGGTCATCTGCTCGTTTCTTACCAAGCAGCATGTCCATCATTTCCATGGTCGCCGCTGAGTCATCAATGGTTAACTGAACCAGACGACGCGTATTTGGATCCATGGTTGTTTCGCGCAACTGAAGTGGGTTCATCTCACCCAGACCTTTAAATCGTTGCACGTTGATTTTGGCTTTCTTCTTCGACAAGCGCTCTAATACGCCATCTTTTTCGTCATCGTCTAGGGCATAGAATACTTCTTTGCCACAGTCGATACGGTACAGAGGCGGCATCGCTACGTAGATATGACCAGCTTCAACCAGCGCACGGAAGTGACGTGTGAACAGTGCACACAATAGCGTTGCGATGTGCAGACCATCCGAGTCCGCATCGGCAAGGATACAGATTTTACCGTAACGAAGGCTGTCTAGGTTGTCGCTGTCTGGGTCAATACCCAGAGCAACTGAGATATCGTGCACTTCTTGAGAAGCCAAAACTTGGTCTGCAGAGACTTCCCACGTGTTTAGGATCTTACCGCGCAGTGGCATGACCGCTTGGAATTCACGATCACGTGCTTGTTTAGCTGAACCGCCCGCCGAGTCACCCTCCACAAAGAAGATTTCGGTGCGGTTAAGATCTTGCACAGAACAGTCTGTCAGCTTACCTGGCAGTGCTGGGCCCGAGGCAACCTTCTTACGCACAACCTTTTTGCTCGCACGCATACGGCGATGGGCGTTCGCGATACAAACTTCGGCAAGTTGCTCTGCAAGTTGTGGTTTTTCGTTCAACCAAAGGCTGAATGAGTCTTTCACCACGCCTGATACAAACGCAGCGGTTTGACGAGAAGAGAGACGCTCTTTGGTCTGACCCGCAAACTGAGGATCTTGAATCTTAACCGATAGCACGTATGAACAACGGTCAAAAACGTCATCACCAGTTAGCTTCACGCCACGAGGCAGCAAGTTGCGGAACTCACAGAACTCACGCATTGCATCAAGCAAACCTTGGCGCAGGCCATTAACGTGAGTACCGCCTTGTGCGGTTGGGATAAGGTTCACGTAACTTTCCGTGATCATCTCACCGCCTTCTGGCTGCCAGATCACCGCCCAGTTTGCCGCTTCGGTTTCCGCTGAGAATTCACCAGTAAATGGTTCTTCTGGCAGAACGGTATAACCTTTTACACCTTCCGCTAGATAGTCTTTCAAACCATCTTCGTAGAACCACTTGTAGTCTTTGTTGTTTACTTTGTCTGTGAAAGTAATTTCTAGGCCGGGACAAAGTACTGCTTTCGCTCGTAGGTTATTCACCAAACGAGTTACTGAGAAGTTTGCAGAATCAAAGTACTTAGCGTCTGGCCAGAAGTGCACACTGGTACCACGGTTACGACGACCACATGTGCCGACAACCGTTAGGTCAGAAACTTTATCACCGTGTTCAAAAGCAATCTCATACACTTGACCATCACGACGAACGGTCACTTCAACACGCTTAGACAGCGCGTTTACAACAGAGATACCTACACCGTGCAAACCACCAGAGAATTGGTAGTTCTTGTTAGAGAATTTACCACCTGCATGAAGCTTACATAGGATCAGTTCAACACCGGATACCTTTTCTTCTGGGTGGATATCAACAGGCATGCCTCGACCATCATCGATCACTTCTAGTGATTGGTCAGCATGTAGGATGACTTGTACTTTTGAGGCATGTCCGGCTAGCGCTTCATCGACACTGTTATCGATAACTTCTTGGCCCAAGTGGTTTGGGCGCGCTGTATCCGTATACATCCCTGGTCGGCGACGTACTGGCTCTAAGCCATTCAGTACTTCAATGGCACCAGCATTATATTGTTCAGTCATAATACGGAATTGTTCTCAAAGTTTACTTGTAACCCGAGCCTCGCAATTGTGCGAGCCATACTCGAGAAACGAAAAAGCTACCTCGTCTGCATGCTTATCAAAGATAAGGTCACGCATAACAAAGTAGTCAGGGCTTCATACCCTTAAGATCTTTTTGGCAAAACATAGTCGGAAAGCCAGCCAACTATGTCAAGAAACGGTTGGATATAGCAATGAAAACTATGAGCCTATTCCAATCGTCTCGTTAGTATTACAGTTTTAGGAATTCAATGATTTGAGCAGGATAACGCTCAAAGCCTACAAAACTGTGATCACCGCCTTCTTCTACCGTTTGTTTCGCGTTTGCGAACTTTTCCACGGCTTGACGGTAGTCTAAAACCTCGTCTTCAGTTTGCTGTAAAAGCCAGAAGCTCTCAGGCGACGCGATGCTTTGTACATCAAGTGCTTTTAGCTCGTCAATATGACAGGCCTCAAGTGTATAGGTTTCGTGCGTATATGGGTTAGTTTGTTCACCGAGGTAATCCACCAGCAATTCATAAGGCTTCACCGCTGGGTTAACAACTACAGCAGGAAAGCCAAACTTTGCATTAAGCCAAGTCGACATGTAGCCCCCCAAAGAACTCCCCACTAAACCAATGTTGTAGTCGTCTTTGTATTGCTCAACGATATCCAATAGGCATTGAGCAGCCAATTGAGGGAAACACGGCAATTGAGGCACGATAACCTTGATATCCGGTCGTTGCTGCTCACAGAACGCTTTCATTAAATTCGCCTTCATCGAAAGCGGCGAACTGTTAAAGCCATGGATATAAAGCAACAAAGAAGGTTTACTCATGATCACCTCAAGTTAAAAAAGTAAGCCCGAACATAAGGTTCGGGCATGGTAATGATTAGTATCCGCTTGAGGTAAAGTCTGGCTGGAATTGACCATCTGGTAAACGGTTGACCTCAGTCGTAATGTCGCCATTACTGTGCAACTCAAGTTCTCGCCAACCTGGAGATTCAGTATCCAAGGCGAAGTCATCGGAATTCGGTTTGAACTGCACACAAGTTGACGGCGTTGCCATCACACGGATGCCATTATAAAGAACATTCATGTCTTGGTGCACATGACCACATAAAATGCCTTTTACGTTCTCAAAACGGTCCACAACTTGCCAAAATGCTTCTGCATCTTTGAGCGTGTGTTGGTCAAGCCACGCACTACCAACTAAAAGCGGGTGGTGGTGTAAAAGCACCAAGGTGTGTCTTTGCGGGTTTTCCGCTAACTTTTCTTCCAACAGAGACAATTGCTGATCACTTAAGCGTCCGTGAGGTACGCCTACCACTTGTGAATCCAATAGAATCAACTGCCAATGCTCGCCAAGCATTAGATGCTCAACGGCTTGAATTTGAGGAGATGGCAGTACACTGCCCATGTTTGGCTTGTAGTCGTGGTTACCCGGAAGCCAGAAACAATCTTTTTTCAGCGGCGCGATGCCTTCAGCAAAACGCTGATAAGACTCTGCACTGTGGTCCTGTGAAATATCGCCAGTTGCCAAAACGTATTCAAACTGCACCTGACGATGAAGAACCTCTTGTATCACAGCAGCAAAGCTGTCGGCGGTTCTTACGCTCAGCAAGCTGCCCTCATCTGCTTCAAACAGATGAGTATCCGTGATTTGTAATAGCTTTATGCTGTCACTAGATGATTGCAAAATGAAAACCTGATTCGTCCACTATATTGTTTTTTGTTATTTTCCCTTAGCGACGTGACAATCAATTGAAGGCAAGTGGCGTTCTACTAATGCCACTTCGTAAACAGAACGTCAGCCATTCACCAAGGAACGTATTAAGCTGATGCTTTTCATCTTTCTGCATCAACTGGTCGTTGGGATAATCATATTTAGCTTTGATGCGAGAAAACTCTCCGCTTGAGCATACTTCGGCGACTCTCGCATCGTGATAAAGCCTGACAGACATCGTAGGTAAAGGAAACACTGGTGTTTCATCACTCTGACATATCTCAACAACTGTGGTGTATTTTGTGATTTCATTCACGGTCAGTTGGTAAACCATGTTCGCCGCTTGGTAGCAACGAACATCACCAACTTCGGCAGAGACAGGCAGCAAAGCGTTCAGCTTAGCGTAGTTGGTCTCATAAGTTCTCATCAGACCCGCTAAGTCAACATGGTATCGCTGTTTTTCAGCTACTTGCGCCATCATTATTGCTCCACCTTTGAGGTTTGTCCCCATTGTGATGTCAATTCTTGGTGATTCAATTGTAACCATTGAAGTGCAATGATTGAGGCACCATTTTCGAATTTTCCATCCTTCACCCATTGATACGCAGTTTCACGGCTGATCACATGAACTCGAATATCTTCATTTTCATAGTCTAAACCATGAATGCCATGCGCTTTAGTTGCATCGACTTCACCGATGAACACATCAAGCTTTTCAGAACAACCACCAGAAGAAGGGTAATAAGAGGTAACCGAAGCCACACGTCCGACTTGGATACCCGCTTCTTCTTCCGCTTCTCGACGAATCACTTCTTCGGGTGATTCGTCACGATCAATCATGCCAGCGACAATTTCTAGCTGCCAAGGATGCGAATGTTCTAATGCGCCAACGCGGATCTGTTCAATGATCACTACCTGATCAGTCACAGGATCATACGGGAGCATGGCAGCAGCATGACCACGTTCGAACATTTCTCGTTCGACAATCCCACTCCATCCGCCTGCGAATAATCTATGCTTAAAACGGTATTTCACCATTTTAAAGAAGCCTTTAAACACGGTTTCTTTTGAGATTATTTCCACATCTTGGGGAGTAAAATCATTTTGTTGCTTGTCACACTGTTGCATTCAACACCTCTCTGAGTGAATCTTGTAGTTTACTCATTGTTATTCGCTTGCTCAAAGGACTTGGCTCAACTTTTTGTACAATAGTTATAAATTATTTTAAGCGTTTCCCAATTATTTATTGCACAAGTGGATAATTACGTGTAAAAAAGTGCAAAGTTTCGAGTAAATATCGTCCAAATTGAGTTAAACTACTGAGAATTAACCAATCTATATACCGCGGGAATGGAAAATGAAAAAACTGCTTCCACTATTTATCAGTGCAGCGCTAGGCAGTATGAGCACATCTGCATGGGCAGACTCTCTTGCTGAAATCTATGACTTAGCAAAACAAAACGACCCTCAATTGCTCAGTGTAGCAGCGCAGCGTGATCAAGCTTTTGAAGCAATCAACTCTAGCCGCAGTGCCCTACTACCACAAATCAACCTAACAGCGGGTTACGACATCGCTCGTGGTGAGACTGACTACAACGAGAACACCGCAACGTTGCGAGATCGTGATAACGACCAAAACGTATTGTCTGCAGGTGTTGGCTTCTCGCAAGAGTTGTACAACCGTGCATCTTGGATCACTTTAGATACGGCTGAGAAAACAGCTCGTCGTGCAGACGCAACGTACGCAGCAACACAACAAGGTTTGATCCTTCGTGTTTCTCAAGCTTACTTTGAAGTACTGCGTGCACAAGACAACCTTGTGTTCGTTCGTGCAGAAAAAGCAGCCGTTGGCCGTCAGCTAGAACAAACTAAGCAACGTTTTGAAGTAGGTCTATCGGCAATCACTGACGTACATGATGCACAAGCACAGTACGATGCAGTACTAGCCGATGAAGTATTGGCAGAAAACGATCTGATCAACAGCTACGAATCACTACGTGAAATCACAGGCCAAGAGCACAAGAACCTGAACGTTCTAGACACTGCTCGTTTCTCTGCAAGCCGCTCTTCTGAGCCAGCAGAAGCTCTGATTGAAGAAGCGAAAACAACCAACCTGAGCCTACTGTCTGCGCGTATCGCACAAGACATTGCTCGCGACAACATCTCGCTAGCAAGCTCTGGTCACCTACCAACACTATCTCTTGACGGTGGTTACAACTACTCTGACACAGCAGAAAGCACAGCGGATAACACGACGGATGGCTTCAATGTTGGTGTGAACCTAGCAGTGCCTCTATACACTGGTGGTCGTACTACGTCTGAAGTGAAACAAGCGGAATTCGGTTACGTATCTGCAAGTGAAGATCTAGAAGCAGAATACCGTAGTGTTGTGAAAGAAGTGCGTGCACAGAACAACAACATCAACGCTTCTATCGGCGCACTAAAAGCGTACGAGCAATCTGTAGTGTCAGCACAGTCTGCGCTTGAAGCAACAGAAGCTGGTTTCGATGTAGGTACTCGTACTATCGTTGACGTACTAGACGCAACTCGTCGTCTATACGATGCAAACAAGAATCTATCAGACGCTCGTTACAACTACATTCTTGCTGGCCTTCAGCTACGTCAAGCGGTAGGTACACTGAGCGAGCAAGATATCTTAGATGTTGATGCTGGCCTTAAGCCAGTAAAATAAACATCGATAGATAAGTAACACGCAAGACGCCAGCTGATTTTTCAGCTGGCGTTTTTTTGTTGGGGTAAGTAACCAAGCCAAGTGCGCTTAAGCTCCCCTCCCCTTTCTAAGGGGAGGGTTAGGGAGGGGTTGCTTCTCGCTCTAATTGACTACACTGGTTTTCAATTAGACCGAGCATTAACCCCCTCTAACTCCCCCTTGAAAAGGGGGAGGACTAGAATGCGTTTGTGGTTAGATTCGCTCCTTCAAAAACAATAAAGGCCGCTCGAAAGCGGCCTTTAATAATCAGTTTGTAGTAATTAGTTTGGTGAGAAAGGAATTAGCCCTTGCCACCTTTAATTGCGTTGATGATTTCGCTGGTTGAACAGCCGTCTTCAAAGTTCAGTACGCGAACTTCACCACCAGCAGCAATCACTTCTTTACCACCAGCGATTTCTTCTGGTTTGTAGTCGCCACCTTTTACTAGCAGGCTTGGCAACACTTCAGAGATCAAACGCTGCGGTGTGTCTTCGCTAAATGGAACTACCCAATCAACCGCACCAAGACCTGCCAATACCGCCATACGACGATCGGTTGGGTTTACTGGACGACCAGGGCCTTTTAGGCGCTTCACTGATTCATCGGTATTTACCGCAACGATAAGGCGATCGCCTAGCTCAGCAGCGTGGTTTAAGTAAGACACATGGCCTGCGTGCAGAATGTCGAAACAACCATTGGTCATCACAACCTTCTCGCCTTTCGCACGTGCTTTCTTCACTGCTTCAATCAGTGCTTGTTCTGAAATCACACCGTAGTCGGTGTCTTGGCTACCGTGAATCGCTTCTGCTAACTCAATCTCAGAAAGCGTTGATGTACCCAGTTTACCAACTACAACACCAGCGGCTGCGTTTGCCAGTGCACACGCTTCTTCAAATGATTTACCCGCAGCAACAGATGCCGCAAGAACAGAGATAACCGTGTCACCTGCGCCTGTCACGTCGTACACTTCTTTCGCTTGAGTCGGCAAATGGAACGGCTCTTGGCCACGGCGAATCAAGGTCATACCGTTTTCGCTGCGTGTTACCAATAACGCTTCAAATTCGAACTCTTCCACCAAAGCCAGCGCTTTCTCTACTAGCTCTTGGTCAGATTTCACTTTGCCCACGACGTCTTCAAACTCTTTCATGTTTGGAGTAAGCAGTGTTGCGCCGCGGTAGCGTTCAAAATCCGCACCTTTCGGGTCGATGAAGACAGGGATATTTGCTGCACGCGCTTTTTGGATGTAAGCCTGAACGTGCTCTAGAGAACCTTTCGCGTAGTCAGACATGATCACCGCTTTCACACTTGGCAGTGCGGTTTCCATGCGAGACAGCACTGGTTCTGCATCTGTGTTCTCGAACTTGTCTTCGAAGTCCAGACGAATCAATTGCTGACCACGGCTCATCACGCGAAGTTTAGTGATGGTCGGATATTCTGGCAGCGCCACGAAATCGCATTTCACTTTTAGCGAGTTCAGCGTTTCTGTCAGTACTTTCGCTGGCTCATCCATACCCGTTAGACCAACAATGTGAGCGTGACCGCCAAGTGAAGCAATGTTCATTGCCACGTTCGCAGCACCACCCGGACGCTCTTCATTGTTTTCTACTTTCACAACAGGTACTGGCGCTTCAGGAGAGATACGTCCAGTCGGGCCATACCAGTAACGATCTAGCATGACATCACCGATGATTAGCACACCAGCGCTGCTGTAATCAGGTAGAATTGGTTTCATTATTGGTCTCCAAAAATTAAATCGTGGTGAGTTTAACACAGCCTTTTTCTAGGCTGAACCTTGTGCACTACTTCTGCTTAGGCAAACCATTGATTCCATGCTTGCTTCACCCACTCTCGCTCTGCAACAAATTTCTCTTCTGCCACATCGGCATCCAAGTTGAGCAAGTTTCGACGATGAATCTCATCACGCATTGATGTGTATGCGCGCGTCAATTGCATCGCTTGATCTTCTTCCATGACACCTTGTGCAATCAGGGTTTCAAAAATACGCACGTTATCGCACCAGCGAATCAGCTTCGGCTTACTGTGACTGTAGTTGAGCACAAGGTATTGAGCGAGAAATTCAATATCGGTAATACCGCCGTTGTCTTGCTTCAGCATAAAACGACCGGATTTTTTCCCACCCAAGTGGTCACGCATTTTCTCACGCATATCGACCACGTCTTTCTTCAGCGCGTCTTGGTCACGCTGTTTACACAACACATCATGACGGGTGTTGTGGAAGGCGATAGCCAAAGGCTCATCACCATAAATCATACGCGCACGAACAAGAGCTTGATGCTCCCATGTCCATGCATCTTTGTGTTGATAGTCATCAAAAGCATCGGTTGGGCTAACCAATAACCCAGAAGCACCAGATGGACGTAAGCGAGTATCCACTTCGTACAGAATGCCTGATGCAGTGCGGGTTGAGAAAATATGGATGATGCGCTGCGCTAAACGAAGATAGAACTGGCGACCATCGATTTCTTTCTTACCATCGGTGTAGACGTTCACTGGGCAATCGTGCATGAACACGATATCAAGGTCTGAGTTATAACCCAGCTCCCAACCGCCAACTTTGCCGTAACCAATCACGGCGAAACCTTTACCTTCACGATCTTTCACATGCGTTGGTTCGCCATATTTTTCCGACACTTGTAGCCAAGCTTGGTTCACTACCGCTTCCACAATGGCTTCTGCCAAGTAGGTTAAGTGGTCACTCACTTTCATCACGGGAAGCACACCGGCAATGTCTGCAGCGGCAATACGCAAGATGCAGATCTGCTTGAACTGGCGCAGCGCTTCCATCTGTTGCTCCATATCATCCTCTGGGATGCGGGCAAGGAAATCACGTAACTCTGTTCGGTAGCTATCAAGTGGAATTGGGTTGTACAGATGCTGAGGGTCGATCAACTCATCAAGCAGAATCGGATAACGCGATAGCTGCTCAGAAATCATTGGGCTAGCGGTACACAGACGAACCAATTGTATTAAAGCCGCCGGATGCTCATCCAACAGTTCAAGGTACGTTGTTCGCGTACAGATGTTGTGCAGCAAGTGCAAAACTCGCGGCAAGCCAAACTGAGCATCCGGATGAGCAAACACCGCATCAAACACTTTAGGCATTAGCTTGGTCAGCACTTCTCGCCCACGTGGTCCAAGCGTCTTCTTCGCCAAGTCCGCTTTGAACTGCATAATGGTTTTCGCCAGCTGTTCTGGGTTCTCGGCTTTGATGTCCTCTTGTAGAACGTGTTCAAGCACATCTTGCTTGGTTGCCATGTCCCACAATTCGTGGAAATGACGAGCGACGGCTTCCGCTTCGTCCTCTTCATCATCACCAATCAAACTTTCAAACACCTTGTGTACGTTTGCCATGTGCTGCTGGGTTTGAGCAATCAGTGCATCCCAACTATCAAAGCGCATCGCAGTAGCAAGTTTTAGCTGCTCGTCTTCACAATCGGGCAAGGTTTGCGTTTGCTTGTCCGCCATCGCTTGCAAAAGGTTTTCTAACTGGCGCAGGTACTTATAAGCCGCTTCCAGGTTATCGACCTCTGGTTGCGTAAGCTGACCTAGCTCACCAATGGCATTTAAGGTTTCTAGCAGACCACGACCACGTAAAGAAGGTTCACGACCACCACGGATTAACTGGAACACTTGAGCGATGAACTCAATCTCACGAATGCCGCCCGCACCCAATTTGATGTTATTGCTTAAACCACGACGGCGCACTTCGCTGCTGATCATGGATTTCATACGGCGTAGGGATTGAATCGCACTGAAGTCGATATAACGGCGGAAAACAAACGGACGCAGCATCTGGCGCAACTCTTGATATTGCGGATACATTTCACTGCCCATCACACGCGCTTTGATCATCGCGTAACGTTCCCAATCTCTTCCTTGTTCTTGGTAGTAATCTTCGAGCGCGGCATAGCTCATCACCAACGGACCACTTTCACCAAACGGGCGCAAACGCATGTCCACGCGATAACAGAAGCCATCAAAGGTTTGTTGGTCGAGTGCTTTGATGATGCGTTGACCCAAACGAGTAAAGAATTGCGCGTTGGCAATACTACGGCGTGCACCTTGCGTCTCACCGTTTTCTGGGTACGTGAAAATCAAGTCGATATCAGAAGAGAAGTTAAGCTCACCACCGCCAAGCTTACCCATGCCGATGATCAGCATAGGTTGCGCTTCACCTTCGGCATTGGTTGGCGTGCCCCACTCATTGCAGCAAATCTTGTATTGCCATTGATAGGTTTCGAAGATCATCGCTTCGGCCAATTGAGACAAATGACTGAGCGATTCTTCTAGTGTCCAAGTGTGGGTAAAGTCTTTCCACGCAATGTAGACCATTTCGCGGTTACGGAACTGACGCAGCACACGGTGGCCTGCCATTTCATCTTGGCATTCAGCTAAGAGATCGGCGAGGCGTGTACGATAAGCTTGTTGTCGACTGCTTTCTGCCAGCATGCTTGGCAAGTTTTGTGCGAGTGTCTCATCACGATGAATCGCTTCGGTTATGAACTTACTTAACCCAGACACAAAACGAAATTGCTCAGCAATCTCGGTCGGCCATTGTTGAAAGTATCCCGCTTGCTCGGCGTTTTGAACCGCAGAATCCGCGACAGAAATCAGTGACGAAGGCAGCTGCATTTTTCTTCCTTGTGTGAAAAGCACTGTGGTTTGAGAGGTATACACTCTTTTATACCAGAGTTAGCACAAATAAAAACGCCCACAAAAGGTTTGTGGGCGTTTTATCAAAGCTTGCTGAAACTAGACTTCGAAAGATTTAATCTTCTTGTCGAGCTCTTCTGCGTTGTTTTGCATCATCTCTGAGGTCTCTAGCAACTCGCTGACCACCACAACCGATGCTTCCACAAGCTCACGAACATTGGTTAAGTTCTGGCTCATTTCTTCTGCGACGCTGCTTTGCTGACCTGATGCCGTTGCAATCTGGAAGTTCATGTCGTTAATTTGCGTGACTTGGCCAACAATGCCGTCAAGCTCTGTGCCAGCATTTGAAACCAGCTCGACACCTTCTGCCGCCTCAACCACACTCTTCTCCATCAACTCTACCGCTGAGGTTGCGCTCGCTTGAAGCTGAGTGATCATCTCTTGAATTTCTACTGTTGCTTGCTGCGTGCGTTGAGCAAGGTTACGAACTTCATCGGCTACTACTGCGAAACCACGACCCGCTTCACCCGCACGTGCCGCTTCAATTGCCGCATTTAGCGCAAGCAAGTTGGTTTGTTCTGAAATACCTTGAATAGTGCCAACCACGCTGCCGATGGCATCAACACGCTCTTCCACTTGGTTTACCGCGCTTGCTGAAGAAGCGATATCAGAAGACAGTTCGCTCATCTTAGACACGGTTTTCTGTAAGAACTGCTGACCAGTCACAGCTTGTGTCGACGCTTGCTCGGTAAGAGACGATGCCGTTTGTGCATGCTCTGCCACCGTTTGAACCGTAGATGACATCTCGCTCATTGCGGTAGCTAGCTGATCGATCTCGTTGAACTCTTCTTGTGCTGATTCTTTGGTTTCTGACATGCTGAGCGTCATCACTTCCGTCAGCGTAGAAAGCTCATCAGAAGCGTTGATCTGCATTTGAATCACGTCATGCAGCTGACGACGCGTTTTCTCTAGCTCACGGGCGACATCGCCATACTCATCTTTACAATCCATGCCAAATGGCACCGACAGATTTTTGCTTGCCATCAACTTGATTGCATCATTCAAGTACTGTGTTTGACGCAACATGACACGAGCAGCGGCGAGCAATAGCACAACAAACACAACAATAAGTATCGCAGTTTGCCACGCCACTTGCGTTAGGTAGGCTTCGTAATGTTGTTGGGCAACTTGCTCGTTCTGTGTTGCCGCTAATAATGAGTTATAGAACGTGCTCGCGTCCCATAATTGTTTTGCCACAATCAGGATGGTACTGAATACCATCAACATGACCATTTTCGGAACGAGCTTGATGTCGGATATCACCCTTTCCCACGGCTTAAATGCCAGCTTTTCCATTGTCAGTTCTCCACCGAGTCTTATATAGTCTTTATCTTACTTATAGTTATGCTCGCGCTTGATTCTGGTTGCGCGATTTATTTCGAGCTTCGTATGAAAAACTATGATATCAAAGACAGCACTAAACCGATGGGGTTGCTATCACTAATCTTGTCCTTCATGGCACTATTTGTGCTCTCTGGCCTGTTGTTTTTCCCGCTTGATCACGAAACCCGTCAAGTCTTTATCGGTCTGGATTTTATAATCTGTAGTATTTTTATACTGCAGCTCACTATAGATTTGATCCGAGCCACAGATCGCAAGTTATTTCTTAAGCACCACTGGATCGATTTTGTGGCGAGCATTCCAATGATTGAGCCTTTGCGCTTCGCTCGCTTATTCCATATCTTGCGCGTCATTCTGGTACTGCGCTCTTCCAAATTCATTCTTTTCCAGCTCAAGCAAAACCGTCGTGAAACCACATTAGCGTCCATTCTGTTGTTAATGGTGGTACTGATTACTTTAGGTTCTAGTGCGATGCTGTTTATTGAAGGGCAAAACCCTGATGCCAACATTCAGACAGGAACAGACGCATTGTGGTGGGCCTTTGTGACTATTTCGACCGTTGGCTATGGTGACCATTATCCAGTGACGACAGGAGGTAAGCTGCTTGCCGTGCTGATCATCATATGTGGTGTTGGTATCTTCGGTATGATTTCAGGTTTAATCACCTCGTTCCTGACCGCTCCCACTCGTCAGCAAGATAACCGTTCGAAGAATAAAGAGAAGCTGTTGGAACAAGTATTGGATAGGCAGGAACAGATCTTAGATAGGCTTCAATCCATCGAAAACGAACTCAATAAACAGAAACAACAGACAAAAAAATAGGACCTTAAAGGTCCTATTCTTTGTAGTCATCTTATTCTTGCCAGTAGGGTTCGACTTCCACGCTGATAGCGCGAGTCTGATCCATCGCGTGCAAGATGGAGCGCTCTTGGCGATGTAGCCAACGCTCTAACTGTTCTTGCTCTTCCCCTTCTAGCATACCAACTAATGGCAGCAAATGGTTGAGCATGAGCAGGTCGTCAATACCATGCACTAAGTCCGCCCATGGTAGACGGAAGCTGGTGCGCTCTTCGGCATCGTACAAGCTCGCGAAGCCAATACCAGTGTAAAGATTACGCAGCAGACGGTAACGTTGATCGACATATTCTTGTGCTGACAAATCACGCTCAGCAGGAAAAGCTTCCATCAACTCAGCCCAAGTGCGATCCAGTTGCTTCACTGAGAACGGTTGGATGTTACTCGACATCTTTTCGCGCGCTTTGTCATCAAGGAATGGCTGCCAGCCACGCGTTAAGATCCAACGGCTCAAATCCAATAGCAAACCAGTGTAACGAGCAGAACTTAGCAGCTCTAACACTTCTTCACGGCTTGGTAGCTCGCCCAGTTGTTGAGTTAACTCAGAAACAAGGAACTTACGTGCATCCAGCTTGCGCAGCACGTTACCTTTATCGTCCAGTAGCTCTTCTAAATGCGCGTGCTCATCGAGCCACTCAAGTTCTTCTTCCAACCATTTCATTTCTTGGCGCAGAATTGCACTTGCTCGGCGCGGTACCATGCTGCCAAAGATAGTGAACGTTTGGCGGATAAAGCGAATTGCGTTGACGATTTCTCTTAGTGATTCGACACAATCACGCTCTGCATAGATTTGCTCATGGTAATGCCAGTGTGCTAACGCATGCTCTAATGAGTTAATTAAGCAGTATTCCACGGTGTCGTTTTTGCTGCTGTCGACCAATGCCAGCGGCTTCACTTCATCACCCGTATAGCCACTTGCCAAACGGTAGCCTTTGGCCGCTTTGCTTAAGTTGCCTAGACGCATACCACCCGCTTCACATAGGCTGCGAGCAAGGGTAAACAGTGCATCTGTTTGACCAGATTTGAGTTCAAGTTCCACTTCACAGATAGGGTCTTGCTTTTCTTCTCCGTCTTCACCTAGGGCAATCACGGCACCTTGGTCGAACGCGACTTCGATTTGGCTGCCATCAGGCATACCAATCAGCCACTGTTCACGAGTGAAGTTAGTAGAGAATAGAGGCGTCAGCTCCGCTTGCAGTGTTGCGATATCTTTACCTGCTGGCCAGATATCAGAAGGATGAAGCGTGAGGTCCGGCTCATTACTGGTGTGCTCGGCATTGTATTCTGGTCTTTGATGAAGGCCAGCAACAACGCGTCCTGCTGTTTTTACAGTCTGGACAAAAACATCATCAAAACGGCGAATTCTTAAACCAATGTCGTGCTTTCTTAACCATTTATCAGCGGTATCAAAGTAGGTGTTACCTAAGTCACGACTACTGTGCTGAAGTACTTTTGTTTCGGAAATTTTAGCTCTTAAAGTTTCTGAAAATTCAGGAGAAACAAAAAACTTCAGTTCTATCTCGGTTTCCATAGCTATACCTTTCAAAGCAGATAGAAACAGGATATTGCCTAATTTCTCACACGGCAAGAAAGAAATATCACCCGAATGATGATCTAAAACAGTTTTAATGAGCGATTTAATGCGTTAACATGCGCGCCTTTATAGCCATCGTTCAACATTTCGCCAAGAAATGGTGTATGTTTTTTTAAGGTTATAGTTATTAGGTTGAATGACCATGCCAGTAAATACAATTATGGGGTTATTTGCAAAGTCCCCAATTAAGCCTTTGCAGCGCCACGTTGTGTGTGTCAACGAATGTTGTTCACACCTGGTTAAGTTCTTTGAAGTTTCTTCAAAGGGTGACTGGGAAAAAGCAGCTGAAATTCGTGCTCAGATTTCTCACCTAGAGAAAGAAGCGGATGTGCTGAAACGTGAAATCCGTCTAAAACTGCCTCGCGGTTTGTTTATGCCAGTCGATCGTACTGACATGCTTGAGCTTCTAACTCAACAAGACAAACTTGCTAACCTGGCAAAAGACATTGCTGGCCGTGTATATGGTCGACAACTTGTCATTCCTGAGGCTCTCCAACCAAACTTCCTCGCATACGTTCAACGTTGTCTTGATGCGGCTGATCAGGCGCAAAAAGTGATCAACGAACTTGATGAACTTCTAGAGACCGGCTTCAAAGGCCGTGAAGTAACGCTCGTTGCTGAAATGATTCATCAGTTGGACGTAATTGAAGATGACACCGATGCAATGCAGATTGAACTTCGCCAACAACTGATGGCGATTGAAGCTGACATGAATCCTATCGATGTCATGTTCTTGTACAAGATTCTTGAATGGGTAGGTGGTATTGCCGACCAAGCGCAGCGCGTAGGTGCTCGTTTGGAAGTCATGCTATCTCGATCTTAAAACATAAGTTAACGACATAACGAAGAGCATTACTAACGCGTGTCAGATGGACGATGACTATTTTCACCGTCTTATGGGCTGACGCGCGCAAAATTTTGCTCCGCTTGTTATAAAACAACTAGGTATTACGATGGATATCCTTGCGAACTACGGCACTGTCCTGATTATTGTTGCAGCGATTTTTGGTTTCATGATGGCGATTGGTATTGGCGCGAACGACGTTGCTAATGCTATGGGTACATCTGTTGGCTCAAAAGCGCTTACCGTTAAACAAGCGATCATTATTGCAATGATCTTTGAATTTGCGGGTGCATATCTTGCAGGCGGTGAAGTAACCGACACTATCCGTAAAGGTGTTATCGAAACATCTCTATTTGCTAGCCAACCTGACATTCTTGTCTACGGCATGATGTCAGCGCTTCTTGCGGCTGGTACTTGGCTTCTACTTGCCTCTTACATGGGCTGGCCTGTATCAACGACTCACTCAATCATCGGTGCAATCATCGGTTTTGCGTGTGTGTCTGTAGGTACAGAAGCAGTTGACTGGAGCAGTGTTCAAGGGATTGTCGGTAGCTGGATTATTACTCCGGTTATCTCAGGCTTCTTTGCTTACGTTATCTTTGTCAGCGCACAGCGTCTGATCTTTGATACTGAGAACCCACTATTCAACGCGAAACGTTTCGTTCCAGTGTACATGTTCATCACGACTATGGTGATTGCGCTTGTAACGATTAAGAAAGGTCTGAAACACGTTGGCCTTCACCTAAGTAATGGTGAAGCGTGGATGTGGGCAGCAATCGTCTCTGCTGCAGTAATGGCAGGTGGTTACTTCTACATTCAGAAGAAATTCGCGAACCGCGAAGAAGACCGCAGCTTTGCTGGCGTAGAAGGCATCTTCAGCGTACTAATGGTTATCACAGCGTGTGCAATGGCATTCGCACACGGTTCAAACGACGTAGCTAACGCGATCGGTCCACTGTCTGCCGTTGTTTCAACGGTTGAACACATGGGTGAAGTTACAGCGAAAAGCACAATCGCATGGTGGATTCTTCCTCTAGGTGGTTTTGGTATCGTAGTTGGTCTAGCAACGCTAGGTCATAAAGTTATGGCTACCGTTGGTACTGGTATTACTGAACTAACACCAAGCCGTGGCTTTGCAGCTCAGCTAGCAACAGCATGTACAGTAGTTCTAGCATCAGGTACTGGTCTACCTATCTCTACTACTCAAACTCTAGTAGGTGCGGTTCTAGGTGTAGGTTTCGCTCGCGGTATCGCAGCACTTAACCTAGGCGTGGTTCGTAACATCGTTGCATCTTGGATCGTTACGCTACCAGCAGGCGCACTATTGGCAGTAGTATTCTTCTACGGCATCCAAGCGATGTTCTCGTAAGAGTAAACACCGTCAATACAATGTAAGCGCTTTGTCATTATTGACTCAAACGCACAGAAAGGGAGGCTTTGCCTCCCTTCTTTGTTGCACCGAAGTTTGAAACTGCATAATATTCGTCTATTTCCGGCTCCAATAATTCGGTGCCAAAGCTGTATCCAAGAAAATCGTTAAGGGATTTACTGTGAAAAAACTAATCATCACGGTTTTGTTTACTTTGCTAGCAGCGCCAGCGGCACTAGCGGCAGACCGTTATATTTCTGATGACCTATTCACTTTTATGCACTCTGGTCCAAACAACACTTACCGCATTATGGGCAGTGTTAACGCAGGCTCTAAAGTACAACTTCTTCAAACAAACAAGGACACGGGTTACACACAAATCCGTGACGCTCGTGGCCGTACAGGCTGGGTGCAAAGCAAGTTTGTTACGAACCAAGAAAGCATGGCAATTCGTATGCCTCGCATTGAGAAAGAGCTGAAAGAAGTGAAATCTCAACTTGCAAACGCACGCCAAAACTCAGACACAGAAAAAGCGGGTCTAGTGACATCACTAGAAACACGCAACCAACAGATTTCTGATCTAGAGAAGAAATACTCTGAAATCAGCGACCAGCTTACTTCTGTTGAAACAGAAAACCGCGAACTTCGCGCTAAGCTAGATACGCAAAAAGATGACATGCTACTGAAGTACTTCACTTACGGTGGTGGTGTTGCAGGTCTTGGTCTGCTATTTGGTTTGGTACTGCCACACCTAATTCCTCGCAGAAAGAAATCGCCAGCAGGTTGGGCATAATTGCCTTTAGCTGAACGGATAAAGAAAAGCCAGTCGTACTCGACTGGCTTTTTTGTTGGCTTGTTAAGTAGGGTTCTTGTTACTCACCCATTGAACTGGATGCTCGGCGTCTGTCCGTTGCCCCGTAAATCTTGCCATCTTTTAGCTCAATGGCGTTCAAACCACTCACAACTGGAATCACGTGTACTGGGTAGCCAAGTTCCATAAACTCCGGTACCAGCATTTCTGCGAACGTTTTCTTCTCCACCAGCAAGCCCGTCGGGTCATAAGGCTTAGTGCGGTCTATTTTAGTGCCGTACTGAATGTTCGGCAAATCGATGGCCTCTTGCGCTGATAAGTTCCAATCCAGCACCCCAACGACGGTTTTCAACACATAACCCGGGATTTGCGAACTGCCCGGAGAGCCAACCACCAAACGCAGGTTGTCGTCACTGTCCATCACCATTAATGGCGTAATAGCGGAACGTGGACGTTTACCCGCTTCAATCGAGTTCTGAGTTGGTTTACCGTTAACCGTTGGCTGAGGTGAGAAGTTGGCCATTTGCGCATTCAAAATAACGCCATCAACCATCACTCCTGACCCCATACCAGTGCCTACTGTGCTCGTCATGGCAATAGCATTCCCTTCTTTATCGACGATAGAGATGTGTCCGGTATCTTTGCTCTCAAAACCTTGGTACTGCGCGTACTGTGTTGCGGTGACTGGCCCTGCTTTTGGATTCTCTTTTGCTACCCCTTCACTTGGAATAAGTCCACGACGCTCATCTAAGTACTCTTTGGACAACAATTCACCCGTTGGCGCTTCGACAAAATCTGGGTCGCCGGCATACGCGATACGGTCAGCTTTAGCGATACGCATCGCCTCAGTCATTAAGCGCCAAGGCTCAACGTCCGTCTTCGCCATTTGTGAGAGTTCGTAAGGCTCAAGTAACTCAAGGCTCTGCGCCACCATCACACCGCCAGAAGCTGGGTAACCAAACGAAACGATTTTGTTTCCTCGGTAATCGCTCTCAATAACCTCACGTTGCTTTACTTGATAGTTTTTGAAATCGTCTAATGACAACTTCTCATGTTGGTCATCAATGCGGCTATTGACCGTGTCTACGATATGCTTACCAAACTCACCGCCATACAAATAGCTATCACCTTGTTGAGCAATGTTTCTCAACGTCTCAGCCATCTTCGGGTTCTTCATCAAAGTTCCCGTCGGTTTAATTTCGTCTCCTTGCCAATACAAAGCTTTGACTTCCGGGTCTTGCTCAAGTCGGCTTTGCTCTCGTACGACAATGTCGTAGGTGTAGCTGTTCATCGCGTATCCTTCGCTCGCCAGTTCAATGGCAGGCTTAATGAGCTCTGACCATGGCAGCTTTCCGTATTGCTCGTGAGTGGTGTAAAGCAAGCGCAGCGTTCCCGGCACTGCAATCGAGCGAGGGCCAAGTATCTCATTGCGGCTAAGCACTTCTCCGTTTTCCACAAACATCTCTGGGTTTGCACTAGAAGGTGCTTCATCGCGTCCATCCAAGGCGAGAAACTTTTGTTTATCGTGCTGATAGAACAGAGCGAACGTGCCGCCACCAATACCTGTCATGTCAGGCTCTACAACGGACATCACCATTTGCATCGCAACCATGGCATCGACCGCGTTGCCACCTTGCTTCAATACGGAATAGCCAGTACTGCTGACATAAGGGTTGGTTGCACTCACCATAAAATGTTCACCAGTATTATCTGGCGTAATTGGGAAAGGTTCTGGCTTTGCGGCATGGCTCACCGCGGCAATCAAGCTCAAAGAAAAAGTAAGAATACGCATACGTTCCGGATAGACTCCTGTATTTATAAGATGTCTAACGTTGACTCAATGCTTATTGCGAAGTTCGTCAATATGGCGTTTTTTTACACAACACTGACTGGGGAACACCTATCAATAAGTACGCCGTATTGGAGTCATTTAAACGACAGGCATAAGGTATATTTTGTTTCTTTGAACCCTGAGTTGGCATCACTAAAATGGATAAACGAACCGCTCTACAGAGGTAAAAAGACAGAAGTAAAAAAGCCAGCGGCAAAAGCTCACTGGCTAGATTTGATTTGGAAGAGGAAACGGCTTTAGTTTGAAGCTTAGCCTTTCCATTCATAGAGAGCTGGGATACGGATTTTCTCTCCTTGGAATTCGACGATCACCGCTTGTGGTTGGATCTCTTTCAACGTGATCTGCCCATCAACCACATCGCCTTGATGGTACTCAACGTTGTTGATCTTCACCCAACGACGATTCACGTCACTCGAGTACATATGCGTTTGCAAGTTCATAGCCGGTAATCGTCCATGCCATTGCCGAGCGTCTCGCTCAAGATCATCAGCCGATGATGCATTATCTGCAGATGGTTGATCGTTGTTTGCTAACGCGTTCTCTACCTTCAATGCTAAATCTGGAGATAAAGAAGACAAATCAAGATCGTCCAGTGATAAGCCGAGATCATCATGGCTTTGCATTTTCGGACTGGTAGGCGCGGTTTTCTGAGGTACTTCTAACAAGTCTTGCTCACCCGGAACCGAATCATTATTAGCATACCCTTTATCAACGAACGTCCCAAACTCTTGTGAGAGTTCGGCAGTCGGCCAATCTCGTTGCAACTGCGCCAGTTGTGGCTCCTCGGGGTAACTCAAGCTTTCGAACTTAGGCTTAACCACTGGTTTTACTGGCTCAACGATCGGCTGCGCTTTTTCAACCACAACAGGCTCTGGGGCATCTTGGGCAAAGAGATCCAAATACCACGCCGCGCCAACCGCCGTAATGCTCACTGGCAATAGAAAGAGTCCAACATGCTTCATGACTGACATTATGCGTCCTCCTCATCAATTTGCTTTAGTTGTGGTGCATCCATTTGTACGCTCTGCTGCAATCGCTCCAATGTACGTTGTCCTGCGATACCATCAACACCAATGCCTTGCCAACGTTGGAACAACTCGACACGCTCTTTTAGTGCGCCGTCATAGATATCAGAACCTAACGGTTGCTCATTCACAGCCTGTGCCAACAGTTGGTCAAGAACATCAATCGCTGGCCCTTCCATATCTAAGCGCAACGTATCCTTGAGTGGCGCTTGCCACAACTCAATGATGTTGCCTTGCCACAATGGTTTAAGCCAAGAAACGGGAAGTCGCAAACGCTGACTGCCGTTGAGCACTTCGACTTTGTCATCACCAATGGCATACAACACAACATAACCGACTTGACCTTGATAGTTGAGCTCTAAGATAACCGGACGATTTTGCTGCACCAACAACGGCCATGTCGCCATTTTACGCTCGCATCGCATGGTGGATTGAGGCTCTGACAAACATAAATTGTCACGTACCGAAGCACGATAACCCCAAAGCTTGTACAGTTCATTCACCGCTAGATTCGATTGTTTTTGTTCTAGCAACATGTTGCGCTGCTCATTGGTCAATTGCTCATTCACTACAGGCGCAGCGATTTGAGGTACTGTGGTTTGAACGACTTGAACAGGCGCAGTGCTCACCGTCGACTTCAAAGGTATTTGCTGCATCACAGCCCAACCAATACCGACAGCAGCGCAAACACCGATGGCAGCCGAGCCCCATGTCGGCCACTCGAAACTGCGGCGAATGGGTTTATCTTGCTGATAAATCTCCGCTTGGAACTGCATTACCTCTTCACACGCTTGATGAACAGTTTGCTTATCCACGACCACATTGCCTTTGTAATAGCTCATGTTCAGGGATTTATCACAAATCAGGTTAATCAGGCGCGGAATACCGTGACTGTATTTAGCAATCAATTTGGTAGAACTGCGGTCAAACAGCTGCTTATCACCACCAGCGGTATGCAGGCGGAACGTGATGTAATCTGCGGTTTCTTTCTCATCAAGTGGCAGCAAGTGATAACGGCCAGTAATGCGCTGAGCAAGTTGACGCAGTTGCGTAGTTTGCAACAAGCGCTGTAATTCAGGCTGCCCCACCAAAAGCACTTTAAGCAGTTTACGCGTATCCGTTTCTAAGTTAGTTAACAGACGTAATTGCTCAAGCACATCGGCTGCCAAATGCTGAGCCTCATCGATAACCAACAAGGTTGTCCAACCTGACTTGTGATTATTCAATAAGTATTCATGAATCACTTGGTTAAGCTGCTTTAGCGTCGCATCTTGCGGATAGGTGACTTTGAATTCATCACAAACAGCTTCGAGTAAGTCTCGACTTGAGAACGTTGGATTGAGGATCAACCCCGCTTTGGTATTCTCGTCTAAGTTTGCCAACATGGCTTTTGCGACCGTGGTTTTACCTGTCCCTACCTCGCCTGTCAGCATGGCAAAACCACCACCATCGCCTAACCCCGCCTGAAGGTGCGTAATTGCCTCTTTGTGACGTTGGCTCAGATACAGATAACGCGAGTTTGGAACAATCGAAAATGGCAGTTCAACAAACCCGAAAAAGTCCTTATACATTAGGATCTCCAGCTAAAACCCACCCGCAATCAAATCGGGATATTCCTTATTAGACTTAAACAAAGCGCTAAGTTCTTTTAGATGTGAAGAAAAGTACCATTGCTTGCTACAATGTCCAACGTCATATCCATAAATTAAGAGGTAATCCGTGCAAGTTTATTTAGTTGGTGGTGCAGTTCGAGATCATTTGCTCGGAATCGACAGTTATGACAAAGATTGGGTGGTCGTCGGCTCGACACCAGAAATGATGCAAAGCCAAGGCTACACGACTGTCGGGAAAGACTTTCCTGTGTTTCTTCATCCCAAGACTAAAGAAGAGCACGCCCTTGCACGAACCGAAAGAAAATCTGGCGCGGGTTACACTGGCTTTGAATGTTTCTTTGATCAAAGCGTCACACTAGAAGAAGACCTCATCCGTCGCGATCTCACTATCAACGCCATGGCGATGGATGAAGATGGTAACTTGTATGACCCATATGGCGGCCAAAAAGATATCGATGCAAAAGTACTTCGTCATGTCTCACAAGCTTTTGTTGAAGACCCTCTGCGTGTTTTGCGTGTTGCTCGCTTCGCGGCCAAGTTAGCGCACTTGGGTTTTAGTGTCGCAGAGGAAACCATGCTGCTGATGCGCGACATGGCCGAATCCGGCGAGTTAAGCACACTAACGCCAGAACGTGTTTGGCAGGAATGGCACAAGTCGCTTTCTACCTCTCGTCCAGACGTGTTTTTATCCGTTTTAAGAGATTGCGGTGCATTAGCCGTTGTCTTGCCAGAAATTGATGCGCTGTTTGGTGTACCTCAACCAGAAAAATGGCATCCGGAAATCGACACGGGCATTCACACCTTAATGGTGGCACAGCAGGCAGCGAAGCTAAGTGATTCACTACCCGTTCGATTTGCTACGCAAGTACATGATTTAGGGAAAGGCGTCACGCCAGAAAACGAATGGCCGAGCCATAAGATGCATTGCCATACCGGTTTGAAGCTAATCAAAAAGCTGTGTGATCGTGTACGCGTACCTAATGAGTTCCGCGACTTAGCATTAATGGTGTGCGAGCAGCACTCCAATATTCATCGAGCGGCTGAGCTTAAACCTCAAACCGTCATCAAAATTCTCAATAAGTTTGATGTTTGGCGTAAATCCGAACGTTTACAAGATATTTTAATCTGTTGCCAAGCCGATCATGCAGGTCGAAAGGGGCTAGAAGACCAACCTTACCCGCAAGCAGAGCTGTTTATGCAAGCTTACCAAGCTGCGGCATCTGTTGATGTACAAGCGATCATTAAAGACGGCTTCAAAGGCCCTGCAATTCGCGATGAACAAGAAAAGCGTCGCGTTGAAGCGGTCAGAGTCACGCTAGGAAAATAAACCGATAAGTACATAACGGACAAACAAAAACGCCCGCTGTAGAAAGCGGGCGTTTTCATTCGGATTGAGTTTAAGCAGTCAGTAAGAAAGCAAACAAGCCAAAACCTAGAATCAGACGGTAGATAACGAATGGTGTCATGCCCATGCGTGAAATCATCTTCAAGAAGAAGTGAATACAGATGTACGCACTGATAAACGAAGTCACAATGCCCGTTAGTAGGAAGCCAACGTGTACTGGTTCACCGCTTGTCACCAACTTCATACCTAAGTAGCCACCTGCCAAAGTAATGATTGGGATAGACATTAGGAATGAGAAACGTGCCGCCGCTTCACGTGTGAAGCCAAGGTAAAGTGCCGCCGTGATTGTCGCACCAGAGCGTGAAGTACCAGGAATCATCGCGAGTGCTTGAGCAATACCGATAAACAGAGCCTTCTTCCAGCCCGTTTGGTATTCATCTGCCACTAGCTCTGCATTTTTATCTACCCACCAAAGCAGTAAGCCGAAAATGATAGTCGTGGTTGCAATCACGTAGGCACTACGCAGGTAAACCTCAATGATGTCTTTCATCAACAAGCCAAACACACAGGCTGGGATCGTTGCAATGACGATCATCCATGCCAGTTTGGCCTCTTTGCTGCGATCACCTTTAAAGATCGAGGCAAACAGTGCTTGGAAAAGCGTGATCACTTCTTGACGGAAGTAGATCACCACCGCCATCAACGTACCAACGTGAACGGCAACATCAAAGGCCAAACCTTGGTCTTCCCAACCAAGAATGGCAGAAGGCAGGATCAAGTGCGCAGAGCTGGAAATTGGTAAAAACTCTGTCAGACCCTGAATCAGAGCCAAAATAAAGGCTTCAAAGTAACTCATGTAAACAACTCAGATTAAAGTGAAAAAGAAACTGGTTTGAGTGAATCGACAGGCTGCATCACCTGCCAAATATCTGCGATTGTTCTTCCATCGCCGGGGATCACCAATTGAGGTTCGAGATCATACAGGGGCTTTGTTACAAAAGGATATTTGTAGATATCACTGCGAGGTAGCTCAGGTTTTTGCTGCGAAATGCACTCACCAAACAAGACTATATCGAGATCTAAAGTTCGATCCTGATACTTCTGCGCGTTTTCTTCACGCCCCCACTGAAATTCAATCTCGCGTAAGCGGTGACTCAACTCTTCGAGTGATAACTCCGTGGAAAAACTAATCACGAAGTTGTAGAAGTTTTGGCTGCTAAAGCCGATTGGCTCGCATTCGTATATCGGCGAAACACTCAGATCACATCCAAGCTTTTGCAGCTCTTGATAAGCCACAAGTGCGTGATGTTCTCGGTCAATATTGGTTCCTACACCGATATACGTTTTGATCATGCTTGACCTCGCTCAATCACAACGCCAACAGCGCGTGCTTGAGGTACAGCACCTGGTTTCGCTAAACGGATTTTCACCCAAGGAACAGAGAAACGTTGCATGATAAGCTCTGCGACTTCTTCTGCCACGCGTTCCACCAACAAGAAGCGACCATTTTCGATGTGATTTAACACCGCTTCGCTCACTTGTGAGTAATCCAACGCATCTTGAACATCATCACTCTTGCCCGCCGGCTTGTTGTCGTGCGCCATTTCGATGTCCAGAACCAGCTTCTGCTTGATTTGCTGTTCCCAATCGTAAACGCCAATGGTGGTGATCACTTCTAACTGTTCAATAAAAACTTTATCCAGAGCCATCTTATGTCCTTCTATTACAGAGGTCGGATACCCGATTTGGGCATTTTGATCGTACTATTCTATACCCAAGCAACCTGCTACGGCCTTTAACCACGTCAATTGGTGGCAAAAAGTCGCTTGGGTATAAACTGTGAAGACTCTTTATATACAAGAAATCCCATAATGCAAGCTCTATCGCAGAGAGTATTTTTGCTCGCAGCCGAATCGCGGTATGATAGCAATTACTCAGGAACTGAGCATTAAATTCCAATCCATCAAGGACTTCTATGGACGCACTGGCACTAATAATGACAATGGCCGCCTATTTGCTGGGTTCGATCTCCAGTGCGGTTCTAATTTGTCGTTTGCTGAGACTGCCAGATCCACGCAAAGTTGGCTCGAATAACCCAGGCGCCACCAACGTATTACGTATTGGTGGTAAAGGGGCCGCGATTGCCGTATTGCTTTGCGATATGCTCAAAGGCACCATTCCAGTTTGGGGTGGCTACTTCCTTGGTATCGACCCAATTATCCTTGGTGTTATCGCCATCGCGGCCTGTCTCGGCCATATGTATCCGATCTTCTTTCACTTTAAAGGTGGCAAAGGCGTTGCAACGGCACTGGGCGCAATTGCACCTATTGGTTTGGATTTGACTGGGCTAGTGATGCTCACTTGGCTCTCTGTGGCGGCTTTATTCCGTTACTCTTCCTTGGCTGCATTGGTGACGGTGCTGGTTACTCCTTTTTATACTTGGATGTTCAAACCCCAGTACACTCTGCCTGTGGCCATGTTGTGTTGTTTAATCGTTTTTAAGCACCATCAAAACATCCGCCGCTTGTTGTCCGGTGAAGAGCCCAAGATTGGCGAGAAGAAACTGATAGAAAAAAACTCGGCTTAATGCCGAGTTTTTGTATTTGAATCATGCTGGACAAAATTTTATGCATGTACTTTATTGAGGAAGTTCAACAGCATTTGGTTAACAAACTCTGGCTGTTCTAAAGAGCTGATATGTCCCGCTTCAGGAATCTCAACTAACTCACTGCCCGTAATGCAATCATTCATTAAGTAAGATTCAAACACTGGACGTGGCTTATCCTCACGACCAACCGCAATCAACGTTGGCAGTGCGAACATCTCAGAATCTTCAATCACATCACGACGACCAAACACCATGCGTCCAATACGAGCGACTTCAACGGCACGCTCACCTTGTAGAGCTTCAAGACTTTGTTTGAATGAAGCGACTAACTCAGGGTTTACTTGCTCGGCATTATTGGCAAAAAACAGCGGAGTGACGGCCTCAATAATTGGCGCTGGTACGGCTTTCACTTGGCTAATCGTATCTAACATCGCAAAGTACTTCTTGTGCGTCACTTCAGGTTCTAGACCGATGAAGGTATCCATCAACACCAATGACTTCACACGCTGCGGCGCTTGAGAAGTCAACTCTGCACCCCACATGCCACCGACAGACAAACCAACAATAGAGAATTGTTCGATCTCCAAATGGTCCATCAATGCCAACATGTGCTGAGCGTAATCCACCAAAGAACGGGTTGAAGCTGGCGCAGCATCTGACTCACCATGCCCCCAAAGATCTGGCACGATACAACGGTACGATTGGCTCAACACTTCAATTTGTGGAGCCCACATTTGGCAATCCCAAAGGTAGCTGTGACCAAACAGAAGCACAGGACCTTCGCCCTTATCTAAGTAAGCAAGTTCTTGGCCTTCAATTTCAAACTTATTCATTGTTATATCCATTTCTTATTCTTGCGCATTATCCTATCACCAAAACAATATAGAACTGCTCGCATCAGTCAGACTTTCACATTAATTACACGAAGCCTTTCAATTCGTTAGCTAAAAATAAAGGCCTCTGATGAGCAGAGACCTTTATTGTCGTGAATCTATTTCAAACCTTCAGCAGAAGTTTGCTTACGCGATTGGCGTCAGTTGGTCGATTGGCCAACGTGGGCGCGCTTCCACAGCCATGTCTGACACTTCGCCATTCTTCAGACGCTGCATACCAGCGTAAGCGATCATCGCACCGTTGTCGGTACAGAATTCCGTGCGTGGGTAGTAAACTTCACCACCGACTTTCTTCGCCAGCTTCTCAAGCTCAGCACGCAAACGACGGTTAGCACTTACACCGCCAGCAATAACGATGCGCTTCATGCCTGTTTGCTCTAGTGCACGCTTACATTTGATTGCGAGTGTTGCACACACGGCTTCTTCGAATGCTAAAGCGATGTCCGCGCGTGTTTGCTCATCATCACCGTTTGCCGCAATAGTATTAGCAGTAAAAGTCTTTAGACCAGAGAAGCTCATGTCCAAACCTGGCACATTGGTCATTGGACGTGGGAACTTAAAGCGACCCGGTGTGCCTTTCTCTGCCAGTTTAGATAGCAGTGGACCACCTGGGTAATCCAAGCCCATTAGCTTGGCGGTTTTATCGAACGCTTCACCCGCTGCGTCATCGATCGATTCGCCTAGGATTTTGTACTCGCCGATGCCTTTCACTTCCACCATCATTGAGTGGCCACCTGATACCAATACTGCCACAAACGGGAACGGTGGTGGGTTATCTTCTAGCATAGGCGCAAGAAGGTGACCTTCCATATGGTGAACAGGAACCGCAGGTACGCCCCAAGCGTAAGCGATACTGCGACCAATCGTTGCACCAACAAGCAAAGCACCAACAAGACCAGGGCCTGCCGTGTACGCCACACCATCGATGTCTTTTGGGGTTAGGTTTGCTTCTTTTAGTGCCTCTTTAATGAGAGGAATGGTTTTCTTAACGTGGTCACGTGAAGCCAACTCAGGCACCACGCCACCGTAATCCGCGTGAAGTTTTACTTGGCTGTAAAGCTGGTGTGATAGCAGACCTTTTTCATCGTCGTAAATCGCGATGCCAGTCTCGTCACATGAGGTTTCAATACCGATAATGCGCATGGTTTTCTCAGTGGGCTTTCTATATAGAGGAAATTTGGGCGTCATATTACCTTGCCTTGGTGCTTCAAACAAATTTTGTACAGACAATAAGCGATAAAAGGCTTTACAAAGCTTATGTGATCGGATTAAAATTCCGCACCATTTTTGATCAAGCTGGTAATAGACCAAACAATTGTGATTTGGTTTACTGAAATCCAGCGTTAACGAATAACCCCTGAGGTGAAAGGCATATGCCAGTAGTTAAAGTACGTGAAAACGAACCGTTCGACGTTGCTCTACGTCGTTTCAAGCGCTCTTGCGAAAAAGCAGGTATCCTTTCTGAAGTGCGTCGTCGTGAGCACTACGAAAAACCAACTACAGTTCGCAAACGCGCTAAAGCAGCAGCTCAAAAGCGTCACGCTAAGAAGCTTGCTCGCGAAAACGCTCGTCGCGTTCGCCTGTACTAATAACTGAGCTCCGGAAAGGAATTTAGTTATGGCTCTGATTGATAAACTCAAAGAAGAGCAAAAATTAGCGATGAAAGCCAAGGACAAATTGCGCCTTGGTACTATTCGTTTAGCTCTATCAGCAATTAAGCAACGTGAAGTTGACGAACAGATCACTCTGGGCGACGACGACATTCTTGCTGTATTGACTAAGATGGTTAAACAACGTCGCGACTCTGTAACGCAATTTGAAGCAGCGGGTCGTCAAGATCTAGCTGATGCGGAACAAGCTGAAATTACGGTTCTTGAGGACTTTATGCCTCAACCACTGACAGACGAAGAAGTTGCTATTCTTATCGAGAATGCAATTGCGGAATCTGGTGCAGCTGGCATGCAAGACATGGGCAAAGTAATGGGCGTTCTGAAACCGCAAATTCAAGGGCGTGCAGATATGGGTAAAGTAAGCGGTCTAGTTCGCGCTAAATTGGCTTAATACCCCACCCAATTGCAGCAAGCCGTGCTATCCTTTGGAACGCACGGCTTGTTTGTATCTGGCAGAATGGAATAACAAAAAGCCGTACACATGCTTTTCTCTGTAACCCATTCACACCAATCATGATTTTCTTTTTTTGTTAGGTTTTATGGCTGGACACATCCCTCGCAGTTTTATTGATGACCTCCTAGCTCGACTCGATATTGTCGATATCATCGACGCGCGCGTAAAACTTAAGAAAAAAGGCAAAAACTACGGTGCTTGCTGCCCTTTCCATAATGAAAAGACCCCTTCTTTCAGTGTCAGCCAAGAGAAACAGTTTTATCACTGCTTTGGTTGTGGCGCGCACGGCAATGCCATCGACTTCATTATGGAGTTCGAACGTTTAGAGTTTGTAGAAGCGATTGAAGAACTGGCGTCTTATCTTGGTTTGGACGTACCACGCGAACAGCGCAGTGGTGGCGGTGGTCAGTTTAAATCTGGCCCTCAAGCAAGCAGCAGTGAAAAACGCAGTCTTTACGATTTGATGGGCAGCATTGCTCAGTTTTATCGTAACCAACTCAAGCAGCCAGCAAGCAAAGTGGCGATTGAGTACCTGAAAGATCGCGGTCTATCTGGCGAAATCGTACAGAAGTTTGGCATCGGCTATGTAGCTGATGAATGGGATTTAGTCCGTAAGAACTTCGGCCAGAACAAAGACAACCAAGACATGCTGGTAACTGGTGGCATGTTGATCGAGAACGACAAAGGTAACCGTTATGACCGCTTTCGTGGTCGTATCATGTTTCCAATTCGTGATCGTCGTGGCCGAGTGATTGGATTTGGTGGTCGCGTCCTTGGCGACGGTACTCCGAAATACCTAAACTCACCAGAAACGCCTATCTTCCATAAAGGTAAAGAGCTTTATGGCCTTTATGAAGTTTTACAGGCATATCGTGAACCACCACGAATTTTAGTGGTTGAAGGTTACATGGATGTGGTGGCTTTGGCGCAATATGGCGTAGATTACTCTGTCGCTTCATTGGGCACGTCAACGACCGGTGACCACATTCAAATGCTGTTCCGACAAACCAACACCGTTGTGTGTTGTTATGACGGTGACCGAGCAGGTAAAGAAGCCGCATGGCGCGCGTTAGAGAACGCACTTCAATACCTAAAAACAGGTAACACATTGAAGTTCTTGTTCTTACCTGATGGTGAAGACCCGGACAGCTACGTTCGCAAATACGGCAAGCAAGCCTTCGAACAACAAATTGAACAAGCGACACCGCTTTCGAGCTATCTTTTCGATAACCTGATTGAATTGCACCAAATCAACTTGGGCAACAATGAAGGTAAATCCGCACTGCGTGCCTACGCGAGTGCCTTAATCGACAAGATACCTGATCCCTACTTTCAGGAGTTACTCGAAAAGCTGCTTGATGAACGCACGGGCTTTGATAACCGCTTACGCCAGCCGCGTAAGAAGACGAGCGAAACTCGACCTCAGCCGCACAAAGAGATCAAACGAACTCCAATGCGCGAGGTAATCGCTCTACTTATTCAAAATCCGAGCTATGCTCAAATGGTACCTGATTTGTCTTCGGTAAGAGATTTATCAATACCAGGACTAAGTTTATTTGTTGATGTACTTGATAAATGTCAGGCACATCCCCATATCAACACAGGCCAATTATTAGAGCATTGGCGAAATAGCCAAAATGAGACCCTTCTGTCTCGTCTAGCGAGCTGGGATATTCCCCTCGTAGAAGACAACCTAGAAGAAATATTTTTAGACTCACTGGATAAAATTATTGCCCAGTGCGTAGAAAAGCAAATTGAAAACCTGCAGGCCAAAGCAAGAAGTGTCGGTTTATCAGCCGAAGAGAAAAGGGAGCTGCTAGCTTTAATGCTAGATTTAAAAGCGTAACCCTGATTAATTAGTCAGCAACAATTAAATTTGCTATAGTAAGTGGTTTGCATTTCGCATACTAATTCCTTCACCAGATTACGAAGTTGGATACCGTCTATGGATCAAAATCCGCAGTCACAGCTAAAGTTACTTGTTATTAAAGGCAAGGAACAAGGCTATCTGACCTACGCCGAAGTAAATGACCACCTGCCTGCTGAAATCGTAGATTCAGAACAGGTAGAAGACATCATTCAGATGATCAACGATATGGGTATCAAGGTAGTAGAAACTGCCCCTGATGCCGATGATCTAGCACTGAACGATGACACAAACATTACCGATGAAGATGCAGCAGAAGCTGCAGCAGCAGCACTTTCTAGCGTAGAAAGTGAAATTGGTCGTACAACAGACCCAGTACGTATGTACATGCGTGAAATGGGTACTGTAGAGCTGCTGACTCGCGAAGGCGAAATCGACATCGCAAAACGTATTGAAGAAGGTATTAACCAAGTTCAATCGTCTGTTGCTGAATACCCTGGCACTATCCCATACATTCTTGAGCAATTTGACAAAGTTCAAGCAGAAGAACTTCGTCTAACAGACCTAATCTCTGGATTTGTTGACCCTGATGCAGACGACACAGCTGCACCAACAGCAACGCACATCGGTTCTGAACTGACTGAATCTCAGCTAGAAGAAGAAGACGAAGAAGACGTTGATGAAGACGAAGAAAGCGATGACGATTCAGATGACTCTGAAGAAGATGTTGGTATCGACCCAGAGCTAGCGCTTGAGAAATTCAACCAGCTACGCAGCACGTACCAAAACCTTCAGCTTGCAATCAACGAGCACGGTTACGAGAGCCCGAAAGCAACAGTAGCTAACGAGTTGATGCTAGACGTATTCAAAGAATTCCGTCTAACGCCAAAACAGTTTGACCACCTAGTGAATGAACTGCGTACGGCGATGGATCGCGTTCGTACTCAAGAACGTTTGATCATGAAGGCTGCTGTTGAATACGGCAAAATGCCGAAGAAATCATTCATTGCACTGTTCACAGGCAACGAATCAAGCGAAGCATGGTTGGATGAAATCCTATCATCTGACAAGCCATACGCTGAAAAAATCAAACGTAGCGAAGAAGAAATCCGTCGTTCAATCACTAAACTAAAAATGATTGAAGAAGAGACTTCTCTAAACGTTCAAAACATTAAAGACATCAGCCGTCGTATGTCTATCGGTGAAGCAAAAGCTCGCCGTGCGAAGAAAGAGATGGTTGAAGCGAACTTACGTCTAGTAATTTCTATCGCGAAGAAATACACCAACCGTGGTCTACAGTTCTTGGATCTAATCCAAGAAGGTAACATCGGTCTGATGAAAGCGGTAGATAAGTTCGAATACCGTCGTGGTTACAAGTTCTCGACTTACGCAACGTGGTGGATCCGTCAGGCAATCACTCGTTCAATCGCGGACCAAGCACGTACGATTCGTATTCCGGTACACATGATCGAAACGATCAACAAGCTAAACCGTATCTCTCGCCAAATGCTGCAAGAGATGGGTCGTGAGCCGCTACCGGAAGAACTGGCAGAGCGCATGCAGATGCCAGAAGACAAGATTCGTAAAGTACTGAAAATCGCTAAAGAGCCAATCTCTATGGAGACACCAATCGGTGACGACGAAGATTCGCATCTAGGTGATTTCATCGAAGATACTACGCTAGAACTACCGCTAGATTCTGCAACTGCGACAAGCCTGAAAATGGCAACAAAAGACGTACTTGCAGGCCTAACGCCACGTGAAGCAAAAGTTCTTCGTATGCGCTTTGGTATCGACATGAACACTGACCACACTCTAGAAGAAGTTGGTAAACAGTTCGACGTTACTCGTGAACGTATCCGTCAGATCGAAGCGAAAGCCCTACGTAAACTACGTCACCCAAGCCGCTCAGAAACACTGCGCAGCTTCCTAGACGAGTAATCGAAGCGATTAAAATCAAAAAAGGTGACCAACGGTCACCTTTTTTATTATCCGTGAAGCTAAGTGAATAAAAACTAAGCGCAATTGCCCTACCTAGTGGCTAGACACCTTGCAACGCTTCCCCTATAATCGTTGACCTATTAAGGCCCCTTAGCTCAGTGGTTAGAGCAGTCGACTCATAATCGATTGGTCCCCAGTTCAAGTCTGGGAGGGGCCACCAAATTCAGAAGGCTCGTAGAGAAATCTACGGGCCTTTGTTGTATCTGGAAGACAGAGATTCCATTCAATACCAACGACTCAACACTAACTTTAGAGGTAGTTTAGAACTGAGGTTTGCCTAGAGTTAAGGGCGCTCTAACTCTAGCTTGCTAACTTGGTAATCCTCTGTCGCTGCAACTAAGTCAGGGCGATTAATGACTTTCCACAAGAAATAAGGCGGGATCAGAAACGCGACGAAGTAAAACGATTCGTGGAAGAAGATATGCGCGATATTTTCTTGATGCTCGCACAGTGCCGCAAGGGCGCAGAAATCCAATAAGATACTCAAAACCCCGAACACCACAGAGACCACGATGGTCAAACCCAGTAACTCTCTGAGGTAATGTTTAAATGCCATTCTAGTAATTCCTTCTAACTAATCAGTGCGGTCAAAATTACGCCTCTAACTCCTTCTCTGAATTGACTTTTATCAACTTCATCGCCAAACAAATAAGAACTTAGTTTTATAAAAGATCACTTGCACAAATCAGAAAAAGAGCGGCAATTAAAATGCAATTAATTGAACATTAAAAAAGCCAGTCAAATGACTGGCTTCTACTGTTATTCAGGGTTAGCAATCAATAGAGTTAATCTGACAAGTAATACTGAACGGTTGAGACAACGCGTACTTTCTTAATATACGGCGTGTTGCTATCACGATCGTAAATAGAGAACTGGCCTTGCGTCGCACGCTTGATTTTACCAAGCGAGCTTTGCGAATCTTTGGCGAACTTCTCTGCCACTTCACGAGCGTTCTTGGTCGCTTCCTCAATCATATCTGGCTTGATGTCATTGAGCTTAGTAAAGCTGTACTCAACACGATTTGCATAAGGGTCTTGGTTAAGCAAAACACCCTGTTTACCTAGCTCACCAATTTCATTGATCGCCGCTCTGACGACATCAATATTCTGGCTATAAACCGTCACCGTTCGATTGGCTAAGTAACGATACTCAATGTCCTGCTCATTGCCGTATTGCTGCGCTTTGCGGTCTTTTACTGCGGGAGAGGAAAGAGAAAAGTTTGATTCATCCAACCCTTTAGCAGCCAGAAAATCGAGCACCAGCTTAGTTTGCTGATCAATCTCATCAAACATCGTCGGCATATCATTACTCGCAACAGTAAACTGAATTGGCCAAATCACCGTATCTGCTGGGTACTCACGCTCAGATAAGCCCTTTACCGTCACGACGCGTTCATAGGCTTTGTATTTTACCGCAGTCTGTTGAATGAAAAAGCCCAACACTCCTAACCCGATGATTAAGCTCAGCCCTAGCCACAGTGACGACTTATTGGAAATCCGCTCCATTCATCCTCCTAATTTCGTTAAACCAATCAATTTGTTATCTAGATAACATAGCCTAGATACTGCAGGAAAATAGCGACTGAAAGCTAAGTTTTTGTCATATCGCTCGAAATGCTAAGCGCAATGGCATAAAATCGAACAGTGTTTTATTTTCGAGTTTCATTACTATGTTAAAAACAAAGTTGATGGTGTTGCTCAGTGGCCTACTCGTCTCTGCGTCTTGTTTGAGTGCTGACAAGATTGCCTCTGAAGAGATGAGTGAAGAACAAGTGGTCGAAAGCGCAGCTCTAGACGAGTCAGCGATTGCTTGTACTGAGGAACATTGCGAAGGCAAGGGCTTTGATGGGCGTCTTCTGTTAGACAACGAGCCAACCAAGCAGGTATTGAGCTCTCTCGAAAGCCTTGGTGAAACACTGAACTCACTGAGTTTCTTAATGTTCGCTGGGGATAAAACCTAACGCTACCATTAGTAACTCTCGCCTCAACGCCTTTGGTCAATAAAGCTTCATTGGTTTGTCACCAAAGGCTCATGCTTTTGCCTCTTAACTGTCATCTGTAATTTCTACTATCCAATCAGCAACTTGTACGCTGAGGTAAATATGGATAGTTCGACCCCTTTTCGTCTCCCACGTAAAACGCCGTTTGGCATTGGTGAAAACGTTGCTGAATGGGCAACCGGTTTAAACCAACTTGATAAGTTCTACGCCCAACGCCCCGTTAATGCCGATACCAAAACTTTTCTTCGCTTCACGCTGGATATCTTAGGTATCGACTATCGCATTGCTCATGGCTCACTCGACTCAGTTCCTAAACAAGGTGCTACCGTCATTGTGGCGAACCACCCGCTTGGTTGTGTCGAAGGCGTGATCTTGGCTGAATTACTGTTGATGGTCAGAGGCGATATACAAATCCTAGCCAATCAATACCTTAAAACCGTGCCGGAGTTAGATCAGCTCTTTATTGGTGTCGATGTGTTTGAAGGCAAAGACGCCGTCAAATCGAATATGAAAGCGCTCAGAGCGGCCAATAAACACCTCGCAAGTGGCGGCTTATTGCTTGTCTTTCCTGCCGGTGAGGTTTCCCAGTTAGTCGATGCCAAACAGCAACGCTTGGAAGACAAAGCGTGGAGTCGAAGCGTAAGTAGCCTAATACGCAAAAACAAAGCAACGACAGTTCCAGTATTCATCAGTGGTCAGAACTCGAAACGCTTCTATATGGCAGGGAAAATCCATCCACTTTTGCGTACCCTACTGCTCGGGCGAGAACTGCTGAACAAACATGCACAAACCATCAACTTGTCTTTTGGCCAATCAATCAAATTCAAAGAAATCAGCACACTTAACGATGATCAAGTGGTGAACTATTTGCGGCTCAACACTTACTTACTCAATCGTGAAACCCAATCAGTGAAGCCCTCTTCCTCATCAGAACGGCTCTCACCAATAGCGGCAGGGTTACCCGTAGGCGAATTGCTTGAAGAGCTGAACAGCTTACCGAAAGAGTCCAAGCTACTAACAAGTGGTGAGTTCGATGTTTACTGCACGGAGTCGCAGAATATCCCTTCCTTACTGCATGAAATCGGTCGCCTACGTGAGAAAAATTTTCGACAGGTTGGCGAAGGGACGGGACTAGCAATAGACATTGACCATTTCGATCATGATTACCTACATCTGTTTGTGTGGGACAGAGAAAACCAATGCTTGGTAGGCGCATATCGTTTAGGTCTGGTTGATCAACTAATTGAAAAGCGCGGCGTAGCAGGTCTGTATTCACGAACCTTGTTTAACTATGACCAACGCTTTATCGATCAAATGGGTAAAACCATCGAAATGGGGCGCTCAGTGATTGCGCACCAATATCAAAAGAGCATGAGCGCGCTACTGCTGCTATGGAAAGGCATCGCAACGTTCGTGCATCAAAACCCAGATTACACTCACCTATTTGGTCCGGTAAGCATTAGCAACGACTATAGCGATACAGCACGCCAACTGCTGGCTCAATCAATGACACTGCACCACTACGACAACAATTGCGCAGAGTATGTCACGCCTTCTAACCCACTTCCCGAGCACCACCGTGACTGGAACACCAGCATGCTTACTGCTCTGGAAGATTTACAGTTACTATCACGCGTAATTGCCAGAATCGATGAAGGAAAAGGTGTCCCCGTTTTACTGCGTCAGTACTTAAGCCTCAATGGCAAACTGGTGTGCTTCAATGTCGACCCTGCATTCAATAACGCTCTAGATGGGTTAATTACGGTGGACTTGCGCGATGTTCAAGAAAAGACGTTGGCAAGGTATATGGGACGCGAACAAACTCATGAATACCTCACTTATCATGCTAATAGCAACCATAAGTAAGAGCAGTGAGTAAGAAGGGAGTTGTGAGTCAATAAAAAGCAGTGTAGCGACTATCTTTTACTTTTCTATCAATTAGATAAGAGCACTTCGTGAAGCACGCCGAAAAGACTCTTATAAATACATTCTATCGAAAAGTCGCAATGACATTGATCACACCAATCCCGTCGCAAACTTTCACAAAACACCAAAAACGACTCAGATCACACTTTATATCCAGACCAAACCAACACAAAATGTGACATTGATCATCACTGGTATTTAATTTGAATTTCAAAAGAAATCAAAAGTGATCAAAGTCACAAAGTATTTTGATTTTAAATTTGTCAGAAGATCGAATTGATCACTAAGATTTTTATTGACAGATTTGAAAGTGGCTTTTTGTTATTAAGTTACAAGTTAATAAGTTGAACTTGGTCACTTAAAAACCGTTTCTCAGCCTAAGAAATGCGGGCGTAGATCACGAAAAACCCGTTGTCAGTTCCAATTGGAAAATGTGTGGTAAATTGATTGGGTACTAAGCAATCAAACAAACGGTTTTGGCGAACCGTTTACTACAACAAGATTCATCAGAACATCGAACGGGGAATTGTTATGATATCACCAGATGCCAAGATCAAGATACAAAATTTTGGTCGTTTTCTGTCAAACATGGTAATGCCAAACATCGGCGCGTTTATCGCGTGGGGCTTTATCACTGCTCTATTTATCCCAACTGGATGGCTACCAAACGAAACGTTAGCCTCTATGGTTGGCCCAATGATTACTTACTTGCTGCCACTACTTATCGGTTACACCGGTGGTAAATTAGTTGGTGGCGATCGTGGTGCGGTAGTCGGTGCAATCACAACAATGGGTGTGATTGTCGGCACAGACATCCCAATGTTTATGGGCGCAATGATGGTCGGTCCAATGGGCGGCTGGGCTATCAAGAAATTCGATAACTACATCGATGGTAAAGTAAAAAGTGGCTTCGAGATGTTGGTTAACAACTTCTCTGCGGGCATCATCGGCATGCTATGTGCGATCCTTGCTTTCATCTTTATCGGTCCATTCGTAAAAATTCTTTCTGGTGGCTTGGCGGCAGGCGTTAACTTCCTAGTTTCTGCTCACCTACTACCACTGACTTCAATCTTCGTTGAACCTGCGAAGATCCTGTTCCTAAACAACGCGATCAACCACGGTATCTTCTCTCCACTGGGTATCCAACAAGCGTCTGAGACAGGTCAATCGATCTTCTTCCTAATCGAAGCAAACCCAGGTCCTGGTCTAGGTATCCTGCTAGCTTACATGGTGTTTGGTAAAGGTACGGCTCGTCAAACTGCAGGTGGTGCATCAATCATCCACTTCTTCGGCGGTATCCACGAGATTTACTTCCCATATATCCTAATGAACCCTCGCCTAATCCTTGCGGCTATCGCAGGTGGTATGACTGGCGTATTCGTTCTAACTATCTTTAACGCAGGTATCGTTTCTCCAGCATCACCAGGTTCAATCTTTGCAATCTTGTTGATGACTCAGAAAGGCTCAATCGTTGGTGTTCTAGCGTCTATCGCAGCAGCAACAGGCGTGTCATTCGCCGTAGCAGCACTGCTAATGAAGACACAAACGTCAACAGAAGAAGACGGTGATGAAGCTGCACTAGAGAAAGCAACATCACAAATGAAAGACATGAAATCTGCATCTAAAAACGATGCGGTGGTAAACAGCCAAAGCAAAGGTGACGTAGACCTAGCGACAGTACAAAGCATCATTGTCGCTTGTGATGCGGGCATGGGCTCGAGTGCAATGGGCGCGAGCATGCTACGCAAAAAGGTTCAAGACGCAGGTCTGAACATCCACGTAACCAACCTTGCCATTAACAGCTTACCAGAGAGTGCAGATATCGTGATTACTCATAAAGACTTAACGGATCGTGCACGTAAGCATGCTCCAAACGCACACCACATTTCATTGACTAACTTCCTAGACAGCGAAATGTACAACCAGCTAGTCACCAAACTACTAGCAGCGCAAAACCAATCCGCAGCCAATGACGACCAGATGGTAAAAGTGTCAGTCATGGCGGCGAACGACGACAGCTTTGAGCCACAACAACCATCGGTATTCCAAATCCAACGTGAGAACATTCACCTAGGTTTGAAAGCAGCCAACAAAGAAGAAGCCATTCGCTTTGCAGGCAACAAATTGGTTGAACTTGGCTACGCAGAACCAGAATACGTAGACGCGATGTTTGAGCGTGAAGCGTTGGTTTCAACTTACCTAGGCGAATCTATCGCAGTACCTCACGGTACGGTAGAAGCGAAAGACCGCGTGAAGAAAACCGGCATTGTAATCTGCCAATACCCATCGGGTATCCAATTTACTGAAGACGACGATGATGTAGCGAAACTGGTTATCGGCATTGCCGCTAAGAACGATGAGCACATCCAGGTGATTACCACCATTACAAACGCGCTCGATGAGCCGGAGGCAATTGAGAAGCTAACTAGCACCAACGATGTGGAAGAGATTCTGAACATCCTTGGCGGCCAGCAAGCGGCTTAATCACTCCCTTTAATTTGCTCCTGAGCAAACCGAGGTCAGCTGTCACCCCCTATGCGGTTGGCCTCACCCTAAATTCGTTTAGTCAACATTTCAGACATTGGTAGGTAAGAATTATGAAAAACGCAGTTCATTTTGGCGCAGGTAACATTGGTCGTGGCTTCATCGGTAAACTATTAGCAGACGCAGAAGTCGAGGTGACATTTGCAGACGTTGATGCACCACTCGTCGATCAGCTGAGCCACAAGCAAGAATACAAAGTAAAAGTGGTCGGTACTGAGTGCCAAATCGACACAGTAACTCACGTCACCGCGGTAAACTCAGCCAGTGAAGATGTAATCGACCGCATTGTAAAAACCGACTTGGTAACAACAGCAGTGGGCCCTAACGTACTGGACATCATTGCAAAAACCATCGCTACTGGCATTGCTAAGCGCTTTGCAGCAGGTAACGATAAACCATTGAACATCATCGCGTGTGAAAACATGGTTCGTGGCACCACACACCTAAAAGGTGAAGTGTACAAACACTTAGATGAATCATTGCACGCAAAAACAGACGAGTTGGTTGGCTTTGTCGATTCAGCGGTAGACCGCATCGTACCACCAGCAGAAGCGGCGAACGATGACCCACTAGAAGTGACGGTAGAAAGCTTTAGCGAATGGATTGTGGATGAGCAGCAATTCAAGGGCGAAATCCCTGACATCGCAGGCATGGAAAAAACCAACAACCTAATGGCATTTGTAGAACGCAAGCTGTTCACACTCAATACAGGTCACTGCATTACCGCTTACCTAGGTTGCTTGAAAGGCCATCGCACCATTCGTGAAGCGATTGAAGACCCAAGTATTCATGCTGAAGTAAAACAGGCGATGCAAGAGAGTGGTGAAGTGCTGATCAAACGTTACGGCTTCGACCGTGACATGCACAATGCTTACATCGAGAAGATTCTAGGACGCTTTGCCAACCCATACTTAGTGGATGAGGTTGATCGCGTAGGTCGTCAACCAATTCGTAAATTAGGTGTAAACGATAGATTAGTGAAGCCTTTACTCGGTACAATTGAGTATGGCACTGAAAATAAAACACTTTTGAAAGGCATTGCCGCTGCGTTGAAGTACACTAACGACACTGACCCACAAGCCGTAGAGCTACAAAACTCATTAAAAGAAGTGGGAGTGAAGAAGACGCTAGCGACATACACAGGTCTTGCAGAAAACAGTGCTGAAGTGACTCAAATCGAGACACTTTACAACCAACTTTGATTTACCTAGGGGAGCTTGGCTCCCCTTCTATATCCATCTCCATGAAGAGTTGGGATAGCTAATAATTAGAAATGTATTCAGTATATGGCAGATAACATCAACGAAACCGAGATCATTGAGCGATTAAACAGCGCACCATCGGTACGAGGCTTTTTCATTGCAGCAGTCGACGTTTTTAACGATTCGATCGACGGGTTAGTGCAAAGAATTTTTCGTAAAGATAACTTCGCTGTTCAATCGGTTGTCGGTCCGCTGTTACAAGACTCGGGACCGCTGGGCGATCTGTCTGTTCGTTTGAAGTTATTGTTTGGCTTGGGTGTGCTTCCCGATGATATTTACCACGACATCGAAGACATCATTAAGCTCAAAAACCACCTCAATAGCGACGCTTCTGACTACGAGTTCACTGACCCCAATATTCTAGACCCAATCAAAAAGCTGCATTTGGTGAAGAAGATGGGCATGGTGCAATTGGAAGTCAACGAACCAGATGACGACATCGACCTTGAGTTTTATCAGCTACAACTGCAACGTCAACAACAAATCATTAAGTCAGGGCTCTCGCTTGCGATTGTCGAGATCTGCAATGAACTCGGCAAAGAGAGCCCATTCTAATGCCACATTTTATACCCAAGCTACCTTCAAAAGGATTCGAGGTTGCTTAGGTATAACAAAATAACAATGTCAGCCGCTCTACACCCAAAAACGTAGGAGCCCTACCCAATGTTAAAAGCTGTACTTTTTGATATGGATGGACTGATTTTCGATACCGAATCCATCTACAAGCAAAGCTGGCAATACGCCGCGACCGAGCAAGGCTTAACCATCACCGATGATTTCTACCAACAGTTCATCGGTGTCCAAGACCCTGAATGTGAAAGAATACTCTCTGAGCATTTTCGAGACGCCATCGATATGCCGCGCTATAAAGCCGTGCGAGATGAACACTTCCATAATCTAAGAAATCAAGGCATTGCACTCAAACCCGGATTCGACGCACTGTTTTATGCCATCAAACAACATGGCTTATTAACCGCGATTGTCACCTCTTCTCACCTTCCAGAGGTAAAACACAATTTCGCAGGCAGCAAGTACCTTGCACAGTTCGATTTAGTAATTACCGCCGAAGATGTAGAACGCGGCAAACCAAACCCTGATTGCTATCAAATGGCTTATCGCCACTTAGGTGTGGACGCCAAGCAATGCTTAGTATTGGAAGATTCGAACAACGGCATCAAAGCCGCACTCGCTGCGAAGTGCCAAGCTGTAATGATTCCGGATTTACTTCCACCTCTGCCAGAGCTCGAAGACAAAGTCATCATTAAAGCGTCTCTTGAGGAAGTGATTCCACTGCTGAGTCAGCTTTAGCCGCTGGTAGTATCAAACGAAACTGGGTTTGGCTATCTTCTGAAGTGACGCTGATGCTTCCATCGTAGGCGTGAACAATCGATTGAGTGATCGACAAACCCAGCCCGGCTCCCACGCTACCTGAATGTTGGCGAGACTTGTCGACCCGATAAAAGCGGTCAAACAGATACGGCAGGTTTTGCTTGGGAATAGCCTCACCAACGTTGCTGACGGTTATCTTCACAAGTTCACCAACCTGCTCAATATCAACCGAAATCGTCGTCTCGTCATACGCATGGCGAATCGCGTTGGACAATAAGTTACTGATAGCGCGCTCAAACATGTTTCGGTCCATATACAACATCGCCTCACCTGAAGTGGTAATGGCCAGCGCTGAATCTTCCGCCAGTATTTCGAAGTACTCGATCAAATGAGCCACTTGTTCATGAGCCGCGAAGCGCTCGTTGTGTCGATGGATCAGTTTGTTTTCTGCTTTGGCGATATACAGTAAGTCATTGATGGTTTTGGTTATCCGTTCAAGCTCTTCCAAAGTAGAAGCAATCGCTTCTTGATACTCCTCAGAACTGCGGGCAGCACCAAGGATTACTTGGTTTTGAGTGGTGATGTTAGTCAGCGGCGTTTTAAGCTCATGAGCAATATCAGAGGAGAACTCACTCAAACGATGAAAGCCAGTTTGTAATCGATCCAACATCGCATTGTGCTTTATCGCTAATTCTCTTAGCTCGATCGGCAACGTCTCAGGGTCAATACGAATATCTAACTGTTCAGGGGTAATATGTTGGATGTGTTTGTTTAAGGTAAGAATCGGCCTCAAACCTCGATTTACTATGGTTCGGCTATATAGAGCAGAAGCTAAAAACGCAAAGCCCAACGACCAGAATAAAATCCACCCCAGTTTATTGAGGAACAGTATATGGTGGTTAATGCTGGTGCCTATCACCACAGTGACATCTTTGGCTTTAAAGGCGAAGGCTCGAATATCCAAAGAATCTTCATGCCACTCAATCGCGTTGTTTTGATTCAAAATCTGCGGCGAACTCAAGGTGAGAGACAGTTTGTTAGGAATAGAAAGCGTTGAGTTTTTGTAGGTTTGCTCTCCCTCCTCAAACGCCCACATGTAAGCGGAGCTGTTGTCGATAAGCAGATAAGCCGACTCAGGAGATACCATCATGGTCTTCTCTATCGCATTATATTTGCTGACCATTTCGTTATAGTCTTGAGTAAAGAAATGGCGCTCGATGGTATAATAGAGGATAAAGGCTAAAGCGAGGTACACCACCAGCGTCGTGCCGACAAACATCAGCACCAGTTTATTTTGCATGGATAGGTTGGCTGGGCGTTTAAACATCTGGCGCTTCCAGCTTATACCCCATCCCTCTAATAGTATGAATTAGAGGCGTTTCAAATGGCTTGTCGACTTTATTGCGCAGTCGTTTGATGGCGACGTCAATGACGTTTGTATCGCTATCAAAGTTCATGTCCCACACCAATGACGCAATGGTGGTCCGTGATAACACCTGGCCTTCTTTACGCATCAGCAACTCAAGCAGCGCGTACTCCTTTGCCGTTAGCGTAATACTTTGCCCTCCTCGCATTGCCACTCGCTTCATCATATCGAGCTCTAAATCGGCAATTTGCAGTGTCTGAGAAGAGGTCTGTACACGAGAAGAAGTATGATGACGAAAGACATTCTGAATGCGCGCTAGCAGCTCAGCAAACGCATAAGGTTTTACCACGTAGTCGTTGGCTCCTAACTCAAAGCCACGCACGCGATCTTCTATCTGCTCTTTGGCAGTAAGCATAATAACTGGGGTATGAATGTCACTACTGCGCAGCGTGTTGAGCACTTGCCAACCATCGAGCTTGGGCAGCATGATGTCGAGAAGAATAAGATCATAAGGTTCACTGGTGGCGTGATACAAACCATCGACACCGTCGCGAACCCAATCAACAACGTAGCCCGATTCCACCAGCCCTTTTTGCAGGTATTCCCCTGCTTTTACTTCATCTTCTACAATCAGTAGTTTCAATTTCAGCCCTCTATCTCAACGGGTGTGCTCAGCGTGGACGATCGCAAAAAGAGTACGACACAAATTGCATCATACTCTTTTCATTCAGTGTTTTTATCGATTACTGTCGCGCTGTGCGTAGTTCACTTTCACGTTCACAGTGCCCAGATATTCCAACTGTCCCTGCTCGTTCATGCGCTCTTGTACCGTAACAAAACCACCGTCCTGCAGGTGCGTGCTGTTTCTCGCGACATCGAAAGTCACGATGTTCAACTCTTTATTAAGCTCATGAGACGACATGTCTTTTAAAGAGTTTAGTTCAGCTAACGCTTGTTGATAAGCCGCATCCGAGGTTGCCGTTGGCTCAACTGAAATGGTCTTCATTTCTTCACGGCTAATGTATTTTCCACCAGTGAAAGTCGGCTGAGCGAATGCTGATGCGCTAGTGATTGCCATTGTTGTTACAAGGAGAGCGGTTTTCAGTACTTTCATGTTGATGACCTTTGAGTGTGTTTGTTTTCAATAGCTTCATTATTCAACAACACACCTGACACCAACCTATCTCGAAGATGACATTTTTGTCATAAACCAAAATAGTGATTGATTACCGATAACCACCCAAACTACAGCTCGTAAGTCAGACCAAAATGGAACTTATAGTCATCTTTTTCTGGCACCACACCTTCCGCATCGGCTTTGGTATCCGAAACATGGTCCCAAATCGCTTTAATGCTTAGATCTAGATCATCGACAAGATCGATATCAAAACCGAGCTCGTTGGTATGCCGAGTGCCACCGGCATCGTTGCTTGCCCAGTTGAGGTTATAGGTATGACTGAAATCGATATCATCGGTCAGTTCATACTCAAAGTTAGATTCGAAGGTTAAGGTGTTACTGGTTGCATCGCCAGATTCCCCTTCTTCTACCGTTTTAAAATCGGTGTACTGGTAACCGGGACCGATGGAGACATCCCATTCTGTCTGTGAATTAGCAATGATGAAGTAACCCATCTGCATCGAGGCATTAACTTGATAATCAATGTTTTGGAACTCATCCCTGAGCAGCGAGAGCTTAAGTGGCCTAAAGAAGAGTCGGTTACTTAGGTAAATGTCGTAGGAGCCATCAAACGAACTGTTGTTCGCGGTGGTCTCATCATTGGTCTTGGAGTTTTCGTGTTTGGCTTTCAGCTTAGTCCGCGAGCCAACGGTATTCCTTTCCGCTTCTACCTCACCAAGGAGTGAGAACTCATCAGTGTTGCCTTTGCTGATGTCTAATCCCAAAAAGATCTCAGTCGTCCAGTGGTCTGAATCTGTCTCTGAACCACGATAGATCGACACGACTTCTGTCACAGGGAATGCGATCTCTTCACCATCATTGCTGAGGTATAACTTGTCTTCGCGGATCGACAAATAGCCATCGTAGATATCGCCGCTGGAAGTTCGGATGGTAAAGAAACTTGCTGTCTCTAGCACCGCAATGTCTTCCAATTCGATCTCTTGATCGCCAAGATCATCACTATCGAATTCAACTTCTTGATCGAACGAGTTGGTTTCTTCCTTGATCGTGCCAGTCAGCTCCCCTTTGATCACTTCACCAGATTTGAGTTGTAACCAGTCATCGCTTTCATCGATAAATACTGTTTGGCTTTTGCGCTCTTCTGTTTGTGTTTCTTCCTCTGCCATCACTGATGGATGGTAAATCGAGGACGCGATACATAAAGCCAAGAGTTTGATTTTCATAGTGACCTTTTCAGTTCAATGGAAACCACATCCGTTGGGCTTACGATAGTGATGCTCACCGCTCGGCGTGTCAGAAAGTAAACAATTGAATGTCAACGTATTGCGCATCATAACCATGTCTACAGACATAAAAAAAGCGAAGTCATGTGACTTCGCTTTAGGTTCTCGCTACTTACATAGCGCAACATAAACAAGTGTAATCTTAATCACACCTTGCGCTGCTTACTCTACCGTTACTGCTTTCGCTAGGTTACGAGGTTGGTCTACGTCCGTACCTTTGATCAACGCTACGTAGTAAGACAGTAGCTGCATTGGGATGGTGTAGTAGATCGCCGCCGTAATTTCACTAACGTGTGGCATAGTGATGATCTTCATGGTCTCATCGCCTTCGAAGCCGGCATCAGCATCTGCGAATACGTAAAGCAGGCCACCACGAGCACGTACTTCTTCAACGTTTGATTTCAGTTTCTCTAGAAGATCGTTGCTTGGTGCAACAACCACAACTGGCATATCTGCATCGATCAACGCCAGAGGACCGTGTTTCAACTCACCCGCTGCGTACGCTTCTGCGTGAATGTAAGAGATCTCTTTCAGTTTTAGAGACGCTTCCATCGCGATTGGGTAGAACTCGCCACGACCTAGGAACAATGTGTGGTGTTTATCTGCAAAGTCTGGTGCTAGTGCTTCGATTTCTTTTTCGAAAGACAACGCTGCGTTGATTTGCTTCGGTAGAGCGTGAAGTGCTTCTACGATCTCTTTTTCTTTCTCTTTGCTGATGCGGTTTTGTTGCTTACCAAGAGCAGTTACCAGCATCAGTAGTGCTGAAAGCTGAGTCGTGAACGCTTTAGTTGATGCCACACCGATTTCCACGCCTGCACGAGTCATGAATGCGAAGTCAGACTCACGAACCAGAGAAGAACCCGCTACGTTACAGATGGTCATTGCCGCCATGTAACCTTTCTCTTTTGCTAGGCGAAGTGCTGCTAGCGTATCTGCTGTTTCACCAGACTGAGAAAGCGTGATCAATAGGCTGTTTGGACGCGTCACAAACTTGCGGTAACGGAATTCAGAAGCGATTTCTACGTCACAGCTTACGCCAGCAATATCTTCGAACCAGTAACGTGCTGTCATACCTGCGTTGTAAGATGTACCACATGCAACGATCTGTACGTGTTCCACTTTGCTTAGGATTTCTGCCGCGTTAACACCGATTGCCTCAGTAACAACAGAATCAGCCGTGATACGACCTTCCATTGTGTTGATCAGCGCAGTTGGTTGCTCGTAAATTTCTTTCTGCATGAAGTGACGGTATTGGCCTTTATCGCCTGCGTCGTGTTCCGCGTTTGATTCTGTGATTTCGCGTTCTACGCGCTCACCTGTTGCATCAAATACAGTCACGTCACGACGAGTGATTTCTGCCACGTCACCTTCTTCTAGGTACATGAAACGACGTGTCACGTTAAGAAGCGCAAGTTGGTCAGAAGCAAGGAAGTTTTCACCCACACCAAAACCAATGACGATTGGGCTGCCTGAACGTGCTACGACGATGCGTGAAGGATCTTTACGATCCAACGCTACCGTGCCGTATGCGCCATCCAATTGTTTTGCTGTCTTCTGTACCGCTTCTAGTAGCGTTTCTGAAGTGCGAAGTTCCCACTCAACCATGTGAGCGATAACTTCAGTATCCGTTTGAGATTCAAATACGTAACCACGAGATTGAAGCAGTTCACGTAGCTCTTCGTGGTTTTCGATGATGCCATTGTGCACCACTGCAATGTCACCAGACATGTGTGGGTGTGCGTTCACTTCTGAAGGTTCACCGTGTGTTGCCCAACGAGTGTGCGCAATACCAGTACCACCGATCACTTTTGCTTCGTCTACTGCGTCTGCCAGCTCTTGTACCTTACCTAGACGACGAATACGCGTTAGGTTTGTCTCACCATCAACAATCGCAACGCCCGCAGAGTCGTAACCGCGGTATTCCAAGCGACGTAGGCCTTCAACTAAAATTTCTGCAACATCTCGTTGTGCTACTGCACCTACGATTCCACACATGTGTTTATCTCCGTTTGTAGTTTTGTTCTTCCCTGACCATGATTTCAAATAGAGGCAGCAAGCAAAGGCCTTTATCCAGAGGGAAGTGAAATATGAAACTGTTTACATTATTAGATTAGGCGCAAATGACTTTAACGCCATGTTGTTCAATCTGTATTTTGTGTTCTGGCTGTAACTCTGCATCAGTAACCAACACATTAATTTGGTCCCAAGCGAGTTCTAAGTTCGGGATCTTGCGTCCTACTTTTTCTGACTCAATCATGACGATGACTTCACGGGACACTTCTGCCATGACCTTACTTAAGCCAACTAATTCGTTAAACGTGGTGGTACCGCGTTCTAAATCGATGCCATCAGCACCAATAAACAACTGGTCAAAGTCGTAAGCTCTTAATACAGATTCGGCTACTTTGCCTTGGAAGGATTCTGAGTGCGTATCCCAAGTTCCGCCTGTCATTAACAGGGTTGGTTCGCTCTCTAATTCGTTAAGTGCATTGGCGACATGCAACGAGTTGGTCATGACAACCAAGCCTCGTTTGTCGTTTAATTGCTGAATCAGCGCAGCCGTCGTACTGCCACTGTCGATCACAATTCGGTTATGTTCTCGGATCAGTGATGCCGCTGCTTTTGCCAGACTTAACTTTCGACTCGAAACATTCGGACTCATTTCTTCATGGATAACTTCCGTTGGAATCGCAATTGCACCACCGTAACGGCGCAAAAGTTGTCCGTTTTTCTCTAAAGAAGCTAAATCCTTTCTAATCGTGACCTCTGAGGTTTCAAATTTCTGCGCTAGCTCATCTACGCTAACTTCCCCAAGCTCATTTACTAGGTTAGAAATGGCGTGTCTTCTTAGTTGAGTGTTTCGTTTCGACATTTAAATTTTGATTTTAAGTTTCGGTTTGAAATTTATTATAGTCAAAACGAAACTTTTAAGTCCATTTATTTCGATCCAAAAAATTAATATTTCTCGATAAAACCTTGTCCTAAGACAATTCTTAAACAGTGATATTGGATTCATTCGGTGGTAGAATTCGCCACCGAAAAGAAAAAAAATTACAGAATTGACGGTTATTTTTTTGCAACTTTCTGCATATAAAGTGGGATTAGTCACAAAAAGGTAACCATAATCGCCGATCTTTTAGTCATAAAATGACTAAACTTGGTGAAAGACTTTCAGAATCTGAAGTTCCAATAATGTGGCGGAAAATCGGTGGGTGGCAGGCACTAAATGTCATCAAAGCGCCCTAACTTCAGAGTAAACAACCGACTTTCAAATTGTAACTATACTTACCGGAGAGTATCTTCCATGAAAAAGACCAAAATCGTATGTACGATTGGCCCTAAAACTGAATCTGTAGAGAAGCTAACTGAACTAGTAAACGCTGGCATGAACGTTATGCGTCTTAACTTCTCTCACGGTGACTACGCAGAGCACGGCACTCGTATCGCGAACTTCCGCCAAGTAATGGAAGCTACAGGCAAACAACTTGCAATCCTTCTAGACACTAAAGGTCCAGAAATCCGCACTATCAAACTAGAAGACGGCAACGACGTTGATCTAGTAGCTGGTCAAGAATTCACTTTCACAACTGACATCTCAGTTGTAGGTAACAAAGACAAAGTTGCAGTAACTTACGCTGGTTTTGCTAACGACCTAAACGTTGGTAACACTATCCTAGTAGACGACGGTCTAATCGAAATGGAAGTTCTTGCAACTTCTGAAACTGAAGTTAAGTGTAAAGTTCTTAACAACGGTGCTCTAGGCGAAAACAAAGGTGTTAACCTTCCTGGCGTTTCTGTAAACCTACCTGCACTATCTGAAAAAGATAAGAACGACCTTAAATTCGGTTGTGAGCAAGGCGTTGACTTCGTAGCTGCTTCTTTCATCCGTAAAGCTTCTGACGTTCAAGAAATCCGTGAAGTACTTGCTGCAAACGGCGGCGAGAACATCCACATCATCTCTAAGATCGAAAACCAAGAAGGTGTTGATAACTTCGACGAGATCCTAGAGCTTTCTGACGGCATCATGGTTGCTCGTGGTGACCTAGGTGTTGAAATCCCAGCTGAAGAAGTAATCTTCGCTCAGAAAATGATGATCGAGAAGTGTAACCGTGCACGTAAGATGGTTATCACTGCAACTCAAATGCTTGATTCTATGATCAACAACCCACGTCCTACTCGTGCGGAAGCAGGCGACGTTGCTAACGCAGTAATGGACGGTACTGACGCAGTAATGCTTTCTGGTGAAACTGCTAAAGGTAAGTACCCAGTTGAAGCGGTAACTATCATGGCTCAAATCGCGAACCGTACTGATTCAGCTCTAAAAGCTGAACTAGGTTCTCGTCTAGACAGCCCACGTCTACGCATCACTGAAGCAGTATGTAAAGGCGCAGTAGATACAGCTGAGAAACTAGCTGCTCCACTTATCGTTGTTGCAACTGAAGGCGGTAAATCTGCACGTTCAGTACGTAAGTACTTCCCAACTGCAAACATCCTAGCACTAACGACTAACACTAAGACTGCTGCACAGCTAGTTCTAACTAAAGGTGTTACTCCAGTAGTTGTTGATTCAATCGACAGCACTGACGCATTCTACGTAGCAGGTAAAGAACTTGCTCTAGAATCTGGTCTAGGTAACAAAGGCGACATCGTTGTTATGGTTTCTGGTGCTCTAGTAGCTTCAGGTACAACGAACACAGCTTCTGTACACGTTCTATAAGACTGACGTATTCAATCATCAGTTCAATAAAAAAGAGGGCTTCGGCCCTCTTTTTTTATATATTTTATCTTGCCCTCATAATCAGTACGCTGTATTATCAACCGCAACCGAACTACGTACTGTTTAGTTGTCGTCACGATAATAAAATTTCATGAGGTTGCTTGTGTCTAGTCCTACCCTAACCGATAAAGTTGCAAAAATGATCTGCCAGGACATCCTGACAGGTGCTCTAAAACCAGGCCAAAAGCTTGTGGTTGCTGACCTGAAAGAGAAATACAACGTTGGTGCATCACCTATCCGCGAAGCCCTTGTGCAACTGTCTTGGAGCAAGTATGTAAAGCTTGAGCCACAAAAAGGCTGTTGGGTTGCACCCGTGTGCAAAAAAGAATTGAACGATCTATACGAAAGCCTTCGTGTGGTTTCTTCTGTATTGCTTAAGAAAGCAATCTTGGCGGGTGATGAAAGCTGGGAGTTGGATGTACTGACGTCTTACCACAAGCTATCTCGTCTGAACTTTGATGAAACTTTCTGCTGGCAAGAGTGGGAAGAGCGTCATCACCAGTTCCATGTTTCTCTGCTTGAAGGCGCGGATTCAAAGAACATGTTTGAGTTCTTTAGTGACCTGATTAACCAGATCAAGCGTTACCGTTACTTTGCAATGCAAACGTTAAACTCAGAACAAGACGCACTGTTCAACATTGATGAGCACGAGATGATCATGAAGCTTGTTCTTGCGAAGAACAGCGAAGAAGCAATGGACTTACTTGATAAGCACTTGTTGAGCTCAATGCAACGCATCGAAACAGCGTTAGAGCTAGAAACCGCTTAATTCGGTTCAGCAGCGAATAGAAAAAATCGGGGTTATCCCGATTTTTTGTTTTGTAGAAAAGCCTCAGCCTATCTGTTTATCGCAACAGTCTCTAAGCAATGTCATCGAAACTGTGACAAATCGACACTCGGTTACGCCCTGCACTCTTTGATTCGTACAGGGCGATATCCGCACATTTATAGCTGCGTGTTCGGTCTCCAGTGAGATCACTGTAACCCACACTCACTGTCACTGCTTTTTCACTGTTTAACTCTACGGCAACTCGAAGTCGATTCAATACCACTTCCGCTTCTTGCGTCGTCGTATGTGGCATGATCACGGCAAACTCTTCTCCGCCGACACGAGCAACAAAATCGGTATTTCTTACCCCATTCGACAACGTGTCTGCCACGCCGCAAATCACTTTATCACCCTCATCATGGCCCATTTCATCATTAATGCGTTTGAAATGGTCGATATCAAACAGTGCAAGGCAAGTCGTTGGCGTATCCGGATAACGTTCAACCATATTGGCATATTGCGCGAGCTGCTCTTCAAACTTACGACGATTCCATAAGCTGGTTAAGCCGTCTTTCTCACTCAAGTTTCGCAGTTTCTCTTCTAGCTCTTTACGCTCAGAAATATCCACCAGCGAAGTAATGTAGTAGCTAACTTTGCCAGACTTCGCCATGATGGCCTGAATGCGCATGATAGCGGTAAATACGTGGTTGAGCTTAGTGCGACAACGTACTTCCCCTTCCCACACTTGCTCGATACCAAGCTTATTCCAAATCGCCAGAATCTCTTCGATGTCTTCAGGAATGAAGATTAGGTTATGTGCATTCCAACCACGCAATCGCGAAGAGCTATAGCCCATCATGTTTTCAAACTCTTGGTTCACCATCATGATTCGATGTGACGTGTCCGAAATCATCACCGCCGTCATGCCATCCAATGCAGCGCGGGCAAGTTTAGATTCAATGCTATGACGACGATAATGCAGTGCCAAAGAAGTGATAGGCAGAGCAAACACCAACATTAAACTCAGCACAAAGAAGGCTTCTTGGACTAAGTCATCGATATCTCGGTCAGCTCGCTCCAACAATTGTTCTTGAGAGAGGTCAATGAGTAAATGGAGAGGCTCACCCGGCACAAATTCAATCGTGTTGAAGGCAATCAGGTGTTTACCATCATACTTATAGCCCATCTTCTGTGAGCCGATATTTTGCCAGATATCAGGATGGAGCAAACCAAAGTTAAATCGAGCACGATCTGGGATAATATCGCCATACAGTTTGTCGCTGTGAGAGCTTGCTGCGTAATAACCCGATTGGTTTATCAGCTCGATGTTGAAATCTCTGACTGGGGAATAATTCAAACGAGAAGAAAGGTATTTTACGTCGATATTGAGGATCAAATAGCCTTCACGAATATCATCCATAGCCACTGGCATCATAATGCGAACAGAGGGGCTGTACGGATAAACGAGATTGCCGTTCTCTTGCTCGAGCTCAATTCCCCAAGATCCGATTTGGTCATTTTTTAAATTCTGAGCATATTGGAAATACTCGCGATCGGATTTGTCTTGCAGAGTACGAGCGGCAGCTGCAGTGCCAGTTTTGAAGTCATAGTTGATTCTGACATTCTCTTGCCCATTGACGTTAAGGAAGCGAATCTGTCGATACCATTTCTGGTTAACCGCAACAGAACTCCACACCTCCTCTAAAATGGCGAGATTCTTTGGGTTTGGGTGGCGCAGGTAATCATATAGGCTTTGGCTATGACCGAGCAGGTCACTGATGGAAGATATTTGGTCTTGAACGTTGTTGTATTCACGCTCTGAGTAAGCCAGTTGATGAAGGGCTTCTTTAGCCGTATTTTCTACATTAGCCGCTAACAGAGTCTGGTATTTCTGGTAGTAGTAGATAGAGATGAGCGCGCTAAAAAATAGCGTGGTTGCCAGCAAAGCGCTGACCAACTTCCTTACTTTCACGCGTCCTACTACCCAATTTGTTTACGAAAGCAGCAATTATATCATTAATTGTTATTTTCTAAACAAAAAGCCATCGATGAACGATGGCTTTTCTTAAATGCATTCAGTGTAATTACGGTTTGAGACAACGCTCTCCTCGTGCCACACCGACCACACCACTTCGAGCGACTTCAACAACTTCGGTAACTTCAGAGATTGCTTGGATAAACGCATCCAGCTTTTCACTCGTACCTGCAAGTTGAACCGTATATTGAGCAGCCGTGACATCAACAATCTGGCCACGGAAGATATCCGCCGTGCGTTTTACTTCTGCACGCGCAAAACCGCTCGCTTTAACCTTCACCATCATCAACTCACGTTCGATGTGATCAAACTCTGTCACCTCTTGCACTTTCAGTACATCAATCAGTTTATGCAGCTGTTTTTGGATCTGCTCAAGCTGCATTTCATCCGAGTTCGTCGTGATGTTTAAGCGCGATAGCGTCTCATCATCGGTTGGTGAAACGTTCAGAGACTCGATGTTGTAACCACGCTGAGAAAACAGACCAACAACTCGAGACAACGCACCAGGTTGGTTTTCCATTAACAAAGAAATAATGTGTCTCATATTAAGTACGCTCCGTTTTGCTTAGCCACATCTTGTCCATACCCTCGCCTTTGATCTGCATTGGGTATACGTGTTCGGTTTCGTCTACGTTGATGTCAACAAACACCAGACGATCTTTCATGTCTAACGCTTTTTGTAGACCCGCTTCAAGCTGATCTGGCGTTTCAATGCGAATACCGACGTGACCATAAGCTTCTGCAATCGCTGCAAAATCAGGAACAGAACTCATGTATGAGTTAGAGTGACGGCCTTGGTAAATAATGTCTTGCCACTGTTTTACCATGCCTAAGAATCGGTTGTTCAAGTTGATGATCTTCACTGGAATGTCGTATTGCATTGCTGTCGACAGTTCTTGGATGTTCATCTGAATACTGCCGTCACCAGTTACAACTACTACTTCTTCTTCTGGCATTGCGAACTTCACGCCCATACCAGCAGGCAGACCGAAGCCCATCGTGCCTAGACCACCAGAGTTAATCCAACGGCGTGGCTTATTAAATGGGTAGTAAAGCGCAGCGAACATTTGATGCTGGCCTACATCCGACGCCACATAAGCATCACCGTTCGTCAGTTTATGCAGTGTCTCAATAACCTGTTGAGGCTTGATACGTTCAGGCGACGTTTCGTATGCAAGGCAGTTACGTTCACGCCAAACTTGAATGTCGTTCCACCATTGACCAATTGCTTCTTGGTCATTGTTGCTACCCTGCTCGTTCAGCAAGCCAACCATGGTCGCTAGCACTTTATCGGCTGAGCCTACAATAGGCAGATCCACTTTCACGTTTTTAGAGATTGAAGATGGATCGATGTCGATGTGCATAACTTTCGCGTTAGGACAGTACTTCTCAAGGTTGTTGGTTGTACGGTCATCAAAACGAACACCAATACCGAAGATAAGGTCAGCTTCATGCATCGCCATATTGGCTTCGTATGTGCCGTGCATACCGAGCATACCTAGAGAGTTTTTATGTGTGCCAGGGAATGCCCCCAAGCCCATCAAAGTGCTCACAACGGGTAGATTCAATTCGTCTGACAATGCTTGAATATGCTCGTGGGCACCAGAAATAACGGCACCGCCACCGATGTACAAAACAGGCTTCTTCGCCTCAAGCAAGGCTTTAAGTGCTTTCTTGATTTGACCTTTGTGGCCAGACGTCGTTGGCTTGTAGGAACGCATGGAGATGCTTTCCGGATACTCGTAAGGGAGCTTAATTTGCGGGTTAAGGATATCCTTTGGCAAATCAATCACAACCGGACCTGGTCGGCCAGTCGTTGAGATGTAAAACGCTTTTTTGATCGTCTCTGGAATGTCTTCCGCTTTCTTAACTAAGAAGCTGTGTTTCACCACTGGGCGAGATACCCCCACGATGTCACACTCTTGGAATGCATCATTACCGATGAGATTGTTTGGTACGTTACCAGAGATAACGATCATTGGGATTGAGTCCATGTACGCCGTAGCAATACCTGTAATGGTGTTGGTTGCACCAGGACCCGAACATACTAGTACCACACCCGGCTTACCCGTTGCTCGAGCATAACCATCTGCCATATGCGTAGCAGCTTGCTCGTGTCTTACTAATACGTGTTTGATTTGGTCTGTTTTGGCGTGCAGGGCATCGTAGATATCTAAAACGGAACCACCTGGGTAACCAAAGATTTGTTCTACGCTCTCTTCGATCAGAGATTGCACAACCATCTCTGCGCCTGACAACATTGCTGTCATAATTGCTCTCCTTACCAGTTTTCCTCACCGTAAGGCCAACGGTTTGGTCTGGTTTTACATAGTCTAGGTCTTATTCGTAGCCTAATAGAAATACTTCCACTTTTTCAGCTATGTCTTGCGTCTGTCATAACAAAACGCAAGGTAACACAACAAATGTAACGTTTTATTATCAACGGGTCTAATGAGAGTTGAATCAAATTTTAAACAAGATGCTGTAAATCAGAACAAAGGTAGGGTTTGACGCTATCAAGTGCGTTCAATTTGGAATCAATAAAAGAAAGAAGAAGAAAATAAAGTGAATAATTTCACTCAAAATAGCTACTTCGAGTGATTATTTCTCTTTATCGAGGGGAAAGAAGTGTGAAAGACAGTCATAAAAAATCCCCAGCAGCACAATATTAGGCAACTGGGGATAATTTCATCAATCTGAAATCTAAGTCAGCTGAAGTTACTTTTTATCTGACTTTTCGTTGTACATTTCTTCGATTTCATCTTGGTATTTGTCATTAATGACTTTACGACGAAGTTTTTGCGTTGGGGTCAACTCACCATCATCCATCGAGAACGCTTTTGGTAACAGTTTGAATTTCTTAACTTGTTCAAACTTAGCCAGTTCTTTTTGCAGGTCATTAACGCGCTTTTCAAGCATCTCAACGATTTGGTGGTGTTTGATCAACTCCACACGATCGTGATACTTGATGTTCAGCTCTTTCGCGTACTCTTCTAGCGAGTCATAACACGGAACAATAAGCGCTGATACAAACTTACGTGTATCGGCAATAACCGCGATTTGCTCGATGAAATGGTCTTTACCGATCGCACCTTCTACAACCTGAGGCGCAATGTACTTACCGTTTGAGGTCTTCATCAGCTCTTTAATACGGTCAGTAATGAACAAGTTGCCATTTTCATCAATGTAACCGGCATCGCCCGTCTTCAAGAAGCCGTGCTCGTCGAATGTCTTCTCGGTTTCTTCCGGCATTTTGTAGTAGCCACGCATCACCATTGAGCCACGCACCAAGATCTCGTTGTTTTCGCCGATCTTAACTTGTGCACCTGGCATCGCCATACCGATAGAGCTTGGGTCAAAACACTGGTCATCCCAACAAGAAACCGTTGCCGTGGTCTCCGTCATGCCATAGCCAAGCTTCACGTTGATGCCGATCGCATGGAAGAAACGACCGATGGTCTCATCCAACTTCGCACCGCCACATGGCATGAAGTTAATGCGACCACCCAGCAATGCACGTAGCTTGCTCAGAACCAGTTTATCCGCCAGAGCATATGCTTTACGCAGCATCAACGAAGGTTTACGGCCTTCTTGATGACAAGCTGCCATCTTCGCGCCCATGTTTACGGCCCAAGTGAACATGATCTTACGGTGAACAGGTGCTCGTGATACTTTCTCATGAATTGCTGAGAAGATTTTCTCGTAGAAGCGTGGTACCGCACTCATGACTGTAGGGCGTACTTCGCTTAGAGCATCACGCACTTGCATGGTGTCTTGTAGGTAGCAGTTAGTTGCGCCTTTGTAGAGCACGTAGAACGTCCATGCACGCTCAAATACATGTGATAACGGAAGGAAACACAAAGACACGTCATCTTCAGTCAAACTTAAACGCTCATCGTGGCCTTCAAGCTGAGCCGAAATGTTAGCGTAATCCAACATAACGCCTTTTGGCTGCCCTGTTGTACCAGAGGTATAAATCAACGTGAGAAGGTCTTCTTCTTGCGCTTGATCTAAACGAGAAGTTAACTCGAGCTGCTGACTATCATCACCTTTGGCAATGAAATCATCCCACGTCATTGCAAACGCGTGTTCGCCGAGTTCAATGTCATCCGACATCGCAACGATCAGTTCTAGCTGCTGGCATTCGTCAAAGATGCTGACAGCTGCGTCAAATTGAGGTTGCTCACCGACAAACAGCACTTTTACGTCTGCGTTATCGATGATGTAAGCAGACTGCGCTGCTGTATTGGTTGGGTAGATCGGAACGGTAACGCCACGTAACTGCAACGCTGCAAAGTCAGCGATAGTCCACTGCGGCATGTTGTTTGAGAAAATACCGATCTTATCTTGAACGCCCAATCCTTGAGCCAAAAGTGCAAGCGACAAAGCATCCACTTGCTGACCAAATTGCTCCCAAGTAATACCTTGCCATGCGTCGCCTACTTTATGTTTGAGCGCAACACGAGTACCACCCTTCGCAATTTGTTCACGAATACGTTTAACGATATGAAAATCTAACTTGGCCATTCTTTACATTACCTTTTGGCTTACAGGCGTAAGCTATTTGAGCGCACAAGTGTAACCTCGACGCTTAAAAACGCAACTGACCATTATCAAACTTATCATTATTAAGAGAGCACTATCACTAATGAGAGCATAGCTCATGTTTAACTGATGAAGGTTTAATCAACTTAAGTCGCTGTTTCAGCTGTTATTTAGCGGATATAAAAAGACCCCGAGAGACGGCAATCTCTCGGGGCCAAGGAATTGTAAAAATTGATGATTACAAATCCAGTCTGACCAGTTAGTCAGGCTAAAAGTTAGGCTTATTTAAGCGCTACAACTTCACCACAAGTGATCATTAGTTGATCACGTAGCCAGATGTGGCCTTTGTCTTTCTCACTTGATTCGTGCCAGCTTAGGTAGCCGCTGATTTCTTTGTTTTCAAATGGGAAATCTAGGATTTGTAGCTGATCGCTGTTTACTGCGTTTTCAGCCATCCAACGTGGCGCGATAGTCACAAGCTCAGACTGGCTTACTACGTATAGTAGGTTGCTTAGGCTTGAACCTTCGTATGCCGCTTGGCAATCAAGCTCACGGTAAGCTTGCTCAGAGAAGCTACGTTGGCCATGTACACGTGATAGTTTCGCGTGCTTCTCGTTGATCAGTTGTTCTGCAGATACACCGCCTTGAATACGAGGGTGTGTCTTAGATGCAATCACAACTAGCTCATCTTTGAAGATTTCAGTGCTTGAGAAACCTTGGTCATCGAAACGAGCGTAGTCGATTACGAAGTCGATTTCTTGGTAGCGCATGCGTTCAGAAAGAAGACGATCAAATTCCGCATCTAGGTGAAGCTGTACGCTTGGCGCTTGCTCATTGACGTTCGCCATGATGCGAGGTGCAAAACGCATGTCACATGGGCTACAAATCGCTAGCTTAAATAGACGAGTTGAAGACTCAGGTTGGAATACTGAGCTTGGTAGTTCGTTGCGAATAAGCTGTAGTGCTTGGCGGATTGGGCCAAACAGTTGACGAGCGCGTTGAGTTGGTTGAATACCACGACCCTGACGCATGAATAGCTCATCATTAAACATTACTTTTAGGCGAGCAACCGCGTTACTTACCGCTGGTTGAGACATGCCTAGGTTGTGTGCTGCACGAGTGATATTTTGCTCTTGCATCACAGCATCAAATACAGTCAATAGGTTTAAATCTACACCACGCAATGTGCTTTCCATACGGTAGCTAGCAATTGCGCTCATCGCGTCTTTTTTATCTAACATGGAGTGCGCCTCTTATGTAATCGTCAACTTGGTTCAATGAATTCTTAACGAATAGAATCCCTTTGCGCACAAACGACCGTGGCTGGATTCAAATCATTTTTGAAGGAATAGAAAACCGAATTTGTATTATATTTATCGTCCGGATGTTTCCGGCTTGAACTGTACTATCAACTAATCAATCAAGGTTTCGCAACTAGATTGATATTTAATCATTAAATTTTAGCCAATTAGGTATTTAATCCATATTTATCATAACGTTAAGAAAAACATAAAAAAGTATAAAACAACTAAATCAGAGATTTCTGACAACCTATTTAGCACGTTAATGACAATCTACAGGGGTTATACAATCCATTTGCAGGAATTATTGTTTCCATTTCACTTCAAAAACCAGCATCAATAGTTCCGTTCACAAAACACACAAATCAGTTAAAGAGGCAGCAAAATCGCAGTGAATAGAAATGATTTTGAGGGCATAAAAATGCAGCCAATCAGGTCATGAATGACTGCAAGAGAAATATGGGGTGAGAGTTAAATATTGGCTACGTAACTTGGAAAATCCACTTGTTCCCAAAGTTGTTCAGAAAGCTTCTCCGGCGCGTCCCATACCCCCTGTAATACCCAACTCGCGATGGCTTTGGCTACATCTGGATACTTTACGCTTTCGGCATGTTGCTCCTTCAACCACTGACGTACGATCGAAATATCCAGATTATCCATAGAAGTCGCCAAACCAAGATCTTCTAACGTAGCGACATTACTCTGTTGCTCAAATTGTCCCGCCAGTGGTTTAAGCAGTAATTTCTTACCAAGCGACAGGGCCTCTGAAGGGAGTTCAAACCCACCGTTGGCAATCACGCCACTACAACGCTGCAAATGATATTGGAAATTGGTGTGACACAACGGACGCAATTCAATGTTTTCGATACGCTCACACTCAATCACGTTTGGGTGGTAACAGACGAAAGACTGTTGATTAAAATGAAACAGCAAATCACTGATGTCTTCAATTGACTCAAACGGCAGATACACCAATACAAAGTTTTCACTGCCTGAGGCATGGTCAAGTGTATGAACAATAGGAGGAAGGATGGGCTGATCAAAGTGGTACCAATGCAAGCCCAAGTGATGTCGCGAAGGAGCAAAGTGTTCAATCACCGATTTATCAAACCAACTCGCTCCTTTCAATGGAACCGGATAGCGAAAAGCATTTTGATGACTGATACCAATACATGGCTTGTTTTGCTTACGTGCCGCCCAAGCCGAAACAGGCTCAAAGTCATTGATGACTAAATCATAAGAAGAAAGATCAAGCTGCTTCACTTCTTTGAAAAACTGAATGAGATTATTGTTCAAAGCTGTTTTGGTGTAATTGACTGATCCTTTTTCCGTAACAAAAGTGAATCCGCGACGCGTTTGATAGTCCCCAAATGCTTCCATGGAAAAGTACTTTTCTGGCTCACGTCCTGAAAAAAGAAAATCGACCTGCACATCGTGCTCTTTGAATGCTTCACTCATGGCTCTTGCCCGAGCGATGTGACCATTCCCCGTACCTTGAACACCGTAAAGGATTTTCATCCACTAGCCTCCTACTATAGCAATTGCTAAAGAACCACAAAGGCTACCCAACAAGGCGCCAATAATGATGTCCGTAAAGAAATGCACGCCGAGCAAAATTCGTGACGTGCCAATTAAGCTCGCCCATACAAAGGCGAAAGTTCCAAGCTCTGGGTAAAAGTGATTGATGATGGTCGCCATAACAAAACCGGCAGCTGTGTGACCAGAGGGTAAGCTATAGCGATCAGACGGCGTGATAAATGCAGGTAGAAGTGCACTCAATTCTTCAGGACGACGACGCTTAAAACTGTTTTTAAGCATCCAATAGATTGGCAGTTCAAACGCAAATGCGGTAAGCCCTGCGAGTAAAAACCATTGCCCATGCTGCTTATCAAGGAACCAGGCCAGTAAACCTAGCACCAAATAAAGGTGCCCATCCCCACTGTGGGAAACACCTTTACTGATGTTTGCAACTTGTTGGTTAAAGCGGTGCTGTAAGCACACACTAGAAAACGCCAAATCAAATTTAGCGATGCTTGCCATTGGCTGTGAAATTGTCTCTAAAGCTCGCATGTGACTTCCCTATACTTTGACAACGCCCTTGTATGAAAAGTAGGCGCAGAAAGTGACAGCTACATGACGAGAATTTGGACAATTAATGACACGTGATGGCTTAGGAGAAAGAGATCAATAACCAATGATTAGACGGTACTAAAAAGCTCGGTGACAAATACATGATCGACCGAGCTTTATAATTGAGAGGGGCGATTACTTAAGATTGGTTCGAGCTCGCCATCGGAACATCGATATACCAAACTTTTCTTTTTTTGCGGCATGCTCTGAGTGAACCCGCAGTTATATTACCGTCTTTCGTCAGCTCATAACTCAAATCACGACAAGTGTAGTTACCGAACAGCTCACTTTCGGCAGGCTCTACTGGCGCAGGTTCATCACCACATAATAAAGGGTTTGGTTTAATAGAGAGAATATCGTGATTGACCTCGTTGATACGCGCATAGTCCTTATGAACATAACCTCGAACCATGCCCTTTTGCTCGACTAACAGCCAAGGTTCACCCTCAACTTTTGCAATCGCATTAAACTCTTCATCCTTATTTAGCTCCCCGAGCTTTTCTCCGTCTAAGCTTGGCTTTGAGCGTAAATTCAGGTTGGCTTTAGAGCGGTATGACACATCCATAAACTCTAGTGTTTTAGAAGTGTCCACTCCGTCGGCGATTGGGCGACTGACTTCCGCCTCTTTCCATTGATTAGGCTGAACTCGGATCTTCCACCATGAATATGTATCGGGGTCTTTGCCTTTGAACTTGTTACGGTTGTCAGACTCCAACGCCACCAGCATCTGATTCAGAAATGATGCTCGTCCATCTTCACTCAGGTACTGATCCATCTGTTGATTGATTACCATAACGCTTTCAGCATGATCATCCATCATCACAGAAGAAACCGTATGGGGCTGAGAACCAAACTGCAACAGTTGGCACCCAGATAAAGAAACCACAGCGATTGCCAGCGCAGAACGTCCAAATTGTTTTGCTAAATCCATTAATCCCTGACCTATTTACTTTGAAACTCTATAAATGCATCCGCTCTACTATAAAACGCTATGATGGAATTATGCCAACCAATTGACCCCTTTGTGTGATACCTCGCAAAGCGTGCGGTATAAAATAGGAAAGAACTTTCCCAGCCGCGTACCCTTTACCCTCGTAACAACCTTCGTAACGCATATATCGCCAAAAATACTCATTCAACAAAAATATCACTTCTCACTTATTTATTGTCATACTCATCCGATATGAATAAAAAATCGACTTTAGGGTTGACGTGTTCCATTGAGTGCGGTACTAATTTGTTAACTTAATTTTGTGGAATGCTTAACAACTATGTCAGCACGTTTTTCTATCCTGCTTAGCCTCCTCCTGATCGTGACCAACTCGCGCGGGTAGGCTGTGGAAGAAAAATAACCACACCAATTTCTAAGAAACCCGCATGCAAATGCGGGTTTTTTTATATCTAAATACCGGAAGTAAACGATTAAATTGCACGAAAAGTGCAGAAATCATGAAGGAAGCAAACATGAACGATCAGGTCATTATATTCGACACCACATTGCGTGATGGCGAACAAGCGTTGTCAGCAAGCTTGACGGTTAAAGAAAAACTGCAAATTGCCTATGCGCTGGAAAGGCTAGGCGTTGATGTTATCGAAGCGGGTTTTCCTGTTTCTTCTCCGGGTGATTTCGAGTCCGTACAAACCATCGCAAAACACATTAAAAACAGCCGAGTTTGTGCCCTTTCGCGTGCCGTTGCGAAAGACATCGATGCTGCCGCTGAAGCGCTAAAAGTCGCAGATGCATTCCGAATCCACACCTTCATTTCTACCTCTACTGTCCACGTTCAAGACAAACTGCGCCGTAGCTACGACGATGTTGTAGAAATGGGCGTGAAGGCCGTAAGACACGCACGTAATTACACGGACGACGTTGAGTTTTCTTGTGAAGACGCAGGTCGCACGCCAATCGACAACCTATGTCGTATGGTTGAAGCGGCCATCGATGCTGGCGCAAGCACCATCAACATTCCAGACACCGTTGGCTACACCGTACCAAGCGAGTTTGGTGGCATCATTGAGACCCTATTCAACCGTGTACCAAACATCGACAAAGCGATTATCTCTGTTCACTGTCACGATGACTTGGGCATGTCTGTTGCGAACTCTATCGCAGCGGTTCAAGCAGGCGCTCGACAAGTAGAAGGTACCATTAACGGTATCGGTGAGCGTGCAGGTAACTGTTCTCTAGAAGAAATCGCGATGATCCTAAAAACTCGCCAAGAGTTCATGAGCGTGCATACGGGTCTAAAACACGACGAAATCCATCGCACCAGCAAGTTGGTGAGTCAGCTATGTAACATGCCAATCCAGAGCAACAAAGCTATCGTTGGTGCTAACGCGTTCAGCCACTCTTCAGGTATTCACCAAGATGGCATGTTAAAGAACAAGAACACTTACGAGATCATGACGCCTGAGTCGATTGGCCTTAAGAACCAAGCATTGAACCTAACCAGTCGCAGTGGCCGTGCTGCGGTTAAGAGTCACATGGACGCAATGGGCTACAAAGAAGAAGAGTACAACCTAGATGCGTTGTACGAGGACTTCTTGAAACTTGCCGACCGCAAAGGTCAGGTGTTCGACTACGATCTAGAAGCACTAATGCACTTCTCGAACTTGCGTGAAGAAGACGACTTCTACAAGTTGAACTACCTAAGCGTTCAATCTGGCAGCGTAATGGCAACCACCAGCGTCAAAATGCAATGTGGCGATGAAGAAATGTGTGAAGCTGCCGTCGGTAATGGTCCGGTTGATGCGCTATACCAATGTATCTACCGCGTGACAGGTTACGAAATCGTCCTAGACAAGTTTGACCTAACCGCAAAAGGCGAAGGTGAAGACGGTCTTGGTCAAGCAGACATCATCGCTAACTACAAAGGCCGTAAGTACCACGGTACCGGCGTTTCTACCGATATCGTAGAAGCATCTGGTCAAGCGCTATTGCACGTTATCAACAGCATTCATCGTGCCGATAAGATTGAAGAGATGAAGCAAAAGAGAATTGCGACGGTTTAATCATTAATTCATGGAGCTTGAGCCTCACAACTTAGGCTCCAACCAAATTAGTTTTAGACAAGCTCAAAAATTTAGAAAACTTAAAGGATTACCATGACAGACAAATCATACAAAATCGCCGTTTTACCAGGCGACGGCATCGGCCCAGAAGTAATGGCGCAAGCACACAAGGTGCTAGATGCAATCGAGAAGAAACACGGCATTGCGTTTGAGCGTGACGAGCATGATGTGGGCGGCATTGCGATTGATAATCACGGTTGCCCACTTCCAGAAAGCACCGTGAAAGCGTGTGAAGAGTCTGATGCAGTCCTATTCGGCTCAGTTGGCGGCCCTAAGTGGGAACACTTACCACCAAACGACCAACCTGAGCGCGGTGCCCTACTGCCGCTACGTAAACACTTCCAATTATTCTGTAACCTACGCCCAGCGCAAATCCACTCAGGTCTTGAAGCTTTCTCACCACTACGTGCAGACATCTCCGGTCGTGGTTTTGATATCGTTGTTGTCCGTGAACTGACGGGCGGCATCTACTTCGGCCAACCAAAAGGTCGTGAAGGTGAAGGTCCAACAGAGAAAGCGTTCGATACTGAGGTGTACCACCGTTACGAAATCGAACGTATTGCAAAAATTGCTTTTGAGTCTGCTCGTCTACGTCGCAAGAAAGTGTGCTCTATCGACAAAGCGAACGTTCTACAAAGTTCTATCTTATGGCGTGAAGTGGTCGAAGAAATCGCAAAAGACTACCCAGATGTCGAACTGTCACACATGTACATTGATAACGCGACTATGCAGCTTATCAAAGACCCTGCTCAGTTCGACGTAATGTTATGTTCAAACATCTTCGGCGACATCATTTCTGATGAGTGCGCGATGATCACAGGCTCTATGGGTATGTTGCCTTCAGCGAGCCTAAACGAAAGCAAATTCGGTCTGTACGAGCCAGCAGGCGGCAGTGCACCAGATATCGCAGGTAAGAACATCGCTAACCCAGTGGCACAAATCCTATCTGCTGCACTGATGTTGCGTTACAGCCTAGGTGAAGAAACGGCGGCACAAGACATCGAAACGGCCGTTTCAAAAGCACTATCAGCGGGTGAGCTAACGGGTGACCTTGCTGGTGACAACCCAGCACTTTCGACGTCTGAGATGGGCGATAAGATCGCTGAGTACATCTTAAACTCTTAATACAGCACGATTTCATAATAATTATTTGCTCCTGATGAGCCGTTGTCGGGAGCTATACACGAGATAGCAAACAATGGGCAAAACACTATACGAAAAAGTCTACGACGCACATGTTGTCGTCGCAGCAGAAGGGGAAAACCCAATCTTGTACATCGACCGTCACTTGGTACACGAAGTGACGTCTCCGCAAGCATTTGACGGCTTGCGTGAAAAAGGTCGTAAAGTGCGCCAGGTCAGCAAAACTTTTGCCACCATGGACCACAACGTTTCGACAACCACCAAAGACATCAACGCATCCGGTGAGATGGCCCGTATCCAGATGGAAACGCTATCGAAAAACTGTGAAGAGTTTGGTGTTACGCTTTACGACATCAACCACAAATACCAAGGTATTGTGCACGTTATGGGCCCAGAGCTTGGTATTACCCTACCGGGCATGATCATTGTTTGTGGTGACTCGCACACGGCTACACACGGTGCATTCGGCTCTCTAGCTTTTGGTATTGGTACATCAGAAGTTGAGCACGTATTAGCGACTCAAACGCTAAAACAAGCGCGCGCTAAAACGATGAAGATCGAAGTGAAAGGCAAAGTAGCTCCGGGGATCACAGCGAAAGATATCGTGCTAGCGATCATCGGTGAAACTACAGCAGCTGGCGGTACAGGCTACGTGGTTGAATTCTGTGGTGAGGCGATCACCGACCTTTCAATGGAAGGCCGTATGACCGTATGTAACATGGCAATTGAGCTAGGTGCGAAAGCCGGTTTGATTGCACCAGATGAAACCACATTCGAATACATCAAAGGCCGTAAATTCTCACCTCAAGGTGCCGATTTTGATGCAGCAGTAGAATACTGGAAGACATTAAAAACTGACGATGACGCTCAGTTTGATGCGGTTGTGACGCTAAACGCAGCAGACATTAAACCACAAGTCACTTGGGGTACTAACCCAGGCCAAGTTATCGCAGTAGACCAACCGATCCCAGCACCAGAAAGCTTTGCCGATCCAGTAGAAAAAGCTTCTGCTGAAAAAGCGTTGGCTTACATGGGCCTAGAAGCAGGCAAGTCACTGTCTGATTACAACGTCGATAAAGTCTTCGTTGGTTCTTGTACTAACTCACGTATCGAAGACATGCGCGCAGCCGCTGAAGTAGCGAAAGGTCGCAAAGTCGCATCTCACGTTCAAGCGCTAATCGTTCCTGGCTCTGAGCAAGTAAAAGCGCAAGCAGAAGCGGAAGGTTTGGACGTTATCTTTAAAGAAGCGGGGTTTGAGTGGCGCCTACCAGGTTGCTCAATGTGTCTAGCAATGAACAACGACCGTTTGGGTCCTCATGAACGCTGTGCATCCACATCAAACCGTAACTTTGAAGGCCGCCAAGGTCGTGATGGCCGTACCCACCTAGTGAGCCCTGCGATGGCAGCGGCAGCAGCAATTGCTGGTCACTTTGTTGATATTCGTGAGTTGGATTAGGTTAAGGAGAGAACAGATGTCAGGTTTTAAACAACACACAGGCTTAGTTGTTCCTCTAGATGCAGCGAACGTAGATACTGATGCCATTATTCCAAAGCAGTTCCTACAAAAGGTCTCCCGCCTAGGGTTTGGTAAGCACCTATTCCATGACTGGCGCTTCCTAGATGATGCTGGCGAACAACCGAACCCAGAGTTCGTAATGAACGCTCCGCGTTACCAAGGCGCATCTATCCTGCTAGCACGTGAAAACTTCGGTTGTGGCTCATCTCGTGAACACGCACCATGGGCACTAGTGGATTACGGCATCAAGGCGATGATCGCACCAAGCTTTGCCGACATTTTTTACGGTAACTCGATCAACAACCAAATGGTGCCAGTTCGTTTGACTGAGCAAGAAGTGGATGAAATCTTCCAGTTTGTTGAGGCGAATGAAGGCGCAGAAGTGGAAGTAGACCTAGAAGCGAATGTGGTTCGTGCCAACGGCAAAGAATATGATTTTGAAATCGATTCGTTCCGTCGTCACTGCTTACTAAACGGTTTGGACAACATTGGTCTAACCCTTCAACACGAAGATAAGATTGCCGAGTACGAAGCGAATATCCCGAGCTTCTTAAGCTAATTAAAATCGCAATTTAAATAAACAAAAGGTTGGCTTATGCCAGCCTTTTTTCTTTTATTTTCATTGCCTCAAGAAAGAAACTTCGCCTTATGCAGGTCTACAATATCAATAAGGTTTTAACCCAAAGGTATCTCTATGAAGCGTCTGTTATTACTCTTGTGTGCGCTCGTTTCTTTCTCGACATTTGCCGCACCTAAATCCGACTTATGGCCGTATTGGAAACAATCGAATCAAGCCAATCAAAGTCAAATCTCTCATCAAGATTGGCAGCACTTGCTCGATGCTTATTTAGTTGAGCAAGGCGAGAATAGCTTGTTTCGTTACAGCCAAGTCACCTCGGCCGATAAAACTAAGCTGAAACAATACATCCAACGTTTGGCAAAACTCGATCCTCGACAATACAACCAAGCGGAGCAATACGCCTACTGGGTAAACCTTTACAACGCCATCACTGTAGACTTAATCCTAGATAACTATCCTGTCGAATCGATTACCAAACTTGGTGGGCTATTTAGCTTTGGTCCTTGGGGAGACGATGTGGTCGTGGTCAACGGGAAAGACCTGACTTTAAACGATATTGAACATCGTATTTTACGTCCAATTTGGAATGACCCTAGAACACATTACGCGGTTAACTGTGCCAGCCTAGGATGCCCTAATCTGCAGTCTCAAGCATTCACAGCTGACAACACGCAAGCTCTACTCGATAGTGCCGCCAAAAGATTTATCAACAGCAGCAAAGGCGTATCTATCCAAGGTAACACGGCACAGCTGTCTTCTATTTATGATTGGTTTGCAACGGACTTTGGTGGAGAAAAACAAATCTTCAACCACATCGCAAAATACGCACCGCAATACAAAAATTTCTCTGGCAAAGTGAAATACGAATACGATTGGGACTTGAATCAGACCAACTAAACTGGGGAATTTGAGGTCAATGAGCGTTAGGATCATGATAGGTCAAAAGCTAAAGACATCGGTAACTCAAAGACTAAGACATGAAAAAAGGGCACTCGGTGCCCTTTTTTAAATCCAATACTTGATAGAAAACGTCCGACTACTTAAAGCCTTTGACTTTCTTAATCAAATCGTAAGCATTTTGAATCTCTTGAGATTTCTCTTTCGCAACGTTCATCATCTCTGGTGGCAAACCTTTTGCCATCAATTTATCTGGGTGATGTTCATTCATTAATTTACGGTAAGCACGTTTGACCGTTTTGCCGTCCGCATCTGAAGAGACATCAAGGATTTTGTAGGCATCTGCCAGTTGATCCGCATGTGAAGCTTGCTGCCAACCTGCACCTGAAGATTGATATTGCCCTTGTTGCTGACCATGGAAACCACCTTGGCTTTGAAAACGAAACGCGGCTTCTTGCATGTTCAGGCGACGTTCTAATTGCTCCGAAGAGAACCCTAAACCACGGGCAATTTTGTGCAATACACTGCGTTCACTTGGGTGGATGGAACCATCAGCAAACGCCGCTGAGATTTGTAGTTCCAAGAAGAACTGCAACAGGTCAAAACGCCCTGCTGAAGAGATTTTCACGCGAACCAATACATCTTCAAGTGGGAAATCACTCTCTTTACCATCACGGAACGCTTCTTGTGCTGCACGACGTTGATCGCCATGCAAGCTCATGCGATCCATCATCGCAGACGCAAGTTGAATCTCTTCTTTGGTCACTTGACCTTTGGCTTTTGCCACGTGTCCCATAACTGCGAATGCAGCCTTAAAAAATTCTTCTTGGCGCTGGGCTTGGCTTGGACCTTTACCAAAGCCTCCGGTAGAAAACCCAGCTTGGCTTAAACGACGCGCTTTATCGAATTGGTGACCGATAAATAGGCCAAACAACAAACCGAATGGACCACCGAGTAACAAGCCAAAAAAGGCACCCAAAATTTTGCCAAAAATATGCATTATGTGTTCTCTATCAATGAATTTTTATCGACGACGGCGGTCTTATAGTGCCGGACGCAACGATTTCCTTTATGATAATGGAATTAGTTTTTTTATGATCAGGCTATTTCGCCTGCTTATCTTTGCAGCTATTTTATATCGGCATTATGCCACAGCGAATCCATGCTCTGGGATAATTGCAAACTATAGTTGATTCATTTGGCTATAAAGCGAGGGTACAACAAGCCCTATAGCCATCGAGTAGTAGTGACACAGGAAAGTTCAATTCAATGCAACATTTCTCCCGCACATGTTTAGCGGCCTCTATCAGCACCGCCTTGTTTGTACCCACCACTCAAGCTGAAGCGAATATCAATGATAGTGTGCAGGAAATGCCCACCACAGATCAATGTTTGGTCGAAACAAGTGGTGAGGAGGACGCGCTTAACTCCGAAGTCGTAGTACAAGCAGACCGCTTACAAGCCATCAATGGTGACAAAGCTCAGTACTCTGGCAACGTAGAAGTCACGCAAGGTCCAAAGAAAATCACCGCGGATAGCGTAACGCTTCACCAACAAGACAATGTTGTTGTCGCTGAAGGTAACGTAACCTTCAACGATGGCAAAGTAAAAGCACGCTCAGATCGCGTCACCAACGACATTAATCAAGATACTTTCTCGCTAGAAAACACCGATTATCAATTCCTCTGCCAACAAGGTCGCGGTACAGCTGCGTACATTGCACGCACGGGCCAATCTGTTTATGAACTAGAAGATGGTTCCATTACCTCTTGCCCACAAGGTGATAACTCTTGGCGGTTAGTGGCATCAGGAATCGATGTTGACCAAGACGAAGAAACGGCAACCCTGCACCACCCTCGTTTTGAGGTGTTGGATGTACCAGTGTTCTACGTGCCTTATTTGACCATGCCAATTGGTGATACGCGTAAAACAGGTTTCCTCTTCCCTTCTATGTCGTACGGTTCAAGCGATGGTATGGAAGTTGAGATTCCGTTCTACTGGAACATTGCTCCTCAATACGACATGACAATTACGCCTCTGTACATGCAAAAGCGTGGTACTAAGCTAGATACTGACTTCCGCTACCTAACCAATGGCTGGGGTGACGGTGAGCTTAAAGGCGAATACATGGGCAGCGATAAACGCTACCAAGACGAATCGCGCTGGGGTTACCAATTCAAACACGATGGTATTATCAATAAACAATGGGTTGTCAGCCTTGATTACTCCAAGGTAAGTGATATCGACTACTTCCGAGATCTCGACTCTGATATTGGTAACCGCGAAGACGGTCAATTGCTACAAGAAGGTGAAGTTCAATACCGTTCTGACTTCTGGGATGCGTCACTGCGAGTACGTGATTTCCAAATCCTACTCCAAGAAGACAACCAACCATATCGCTTGCTTCCTCAGCTCGATCTTAACTACTACACGCCGCTTTGGGGTAACTACGTTAACTTCGATGTGAAGAGCCAAGTGAGCCGCTTCGACACCGATGACGCTGCAAAACCAAACGCAACTCGTGTTCACGTCGAACCAGGTATTACCATCCCGCTGTCAAACTCGTGGGCAGATTGGACGACTGAAGCACGCATCTTATCGACTTACTACTCTCAAGACCTTACTGGTCTAACTGATACAGAATTGCGTAACACACTGGATGAAAACGTTTCACGTGTGATCCCAGAATTCCGCACGCATGCTCGCATGTACTTAGAGCGTGATACCAGCTGGATTGAAGGTTACACACAAACGTTAGAGCCACAGCTACAGTACTTGTATGTACCTGATGAAGATCAGAGCAACATTTACAACTACGACACCACCTTGCTTCAAACCGACTATTACGGTCTATTCCGCAGTCGCAAATACAGTGGCATCGATAAAATCGCTTCAGCAAACCAGTTAAGCTACGGTGCAAGTACTCGCTTTTTCGATGATGACTACAAAGAGCGCTTGAACGTCTCGTTTGGTCAGATCTATTACTTTGATAAGAAGACGAAGATCAGTAACAACCCAAGCTTGCCAGATGAAACATCAAACTACTCATCATGGGCGGTTGAGACTGACTTCAACTACAACGATTACCTGTTCTACCACGGCGGTATCCAGTACGACATCGACTTGAGCTCGATGCAGCTTGCAAACAGCACGTTGGAATACCAATTTAATGGTGGCTTTATTCAAGGTAACTACCGTTATGTAACGCGTGAATACATTGAAGATACGATCATTGTCGAAAACCTAGATACGATCACTCGTAAAGGTATTTCACAAGCAGGTATCGTGGCGGCATACGAGTTCAACCCGAACTGGTCTGCAAGTGGCCAGTACTACTATGATCTGAATGAAAACATTGATATGGAATGGCTTGCTAGTGTTCGCTACCAATCAGATTGTTGGTACTTTGGTCTGACTTACTCGAACCAACTACTGGGTTGGGATGACAGAGCAATCGGCAGTGATGGTGCATCACCAGAATACGAAAACAACATCAGTGTGAACTTCGGTATTCAAGGCTTTGCAACCAACCAACGCGCAGATTTGGCCGCGAAAGAGCTTGATGGCTCAGACAACGCGATTAAATACGGTCGTCCATTCTATTTGAACAATTAATTGAATTAAGCGTCTTACCTATAACAAGACGCTTAAACACCATTACTGACGGAATTTTTAATGAAAATTTGGAAATCACTCTTATTCACCACCCTACTATCTTGTGGTGTGACAGCAGCGCCAGTAGAGCTTGATAAGGTTGCAGTCATCGTTAACGATGGCGTAATTCTACAAAGCGACATCAATACCGCGATGAAAACGCTGCAAGCTAATGCTCGCCAAAGTGGCAAGAGTCTCCCTTCGGCAAGTGTGCTGAAAGACCAAGTGGTAGAGAAACTGATCATCGACACACTGCAAGGCCAAGAGGCGGAGCGTATCGGTGTTCGTATTGATGACAACCGCCTGAACCAAGCGATCGCAGAAATTGCTCGCAACAACAATCAAAGCGTGGAGCAGTTAGCCGCGTCAGTTCAAGCAGAAGGTCTCAGCTATCCAGAATTCCGTGAGCAGATTCGTAAAGAGATTGCAGCTTCTGAAGCGCGTAATGCACTGGTTCGTCGTCGTATCAACATTTTACCAGCGGAAGTCGATAGCCTTGCCGACCAATTAGCGACCGAAACTAACGCTACAGTTCAATACAAGATTGGCCACATCCAACTTCGTTTCTCTGACGATAAAGACAAGTCAGAAGTCGAAGCAGAAGCCAATGCATTGGTTAAGAAACTAAAAGATGGTGCAGACTTCTCTGAAATGGCATACACCTACTCAAAAGGCCCTAAAGCACTACAAGGTGGTGATTGGGGTTGGATGCGTAAAGAAGAAATGCCAACCATCTTTGCAGACCAGATCAAGATGCAAAACAAAGGCAGCATCATTGGTCCATTCCGAAGCGGCATCGGCTTCCACATCTTAAAAGTAGAAGATGTGAAAGGCCTTGAGACCGTAGCGGTAACAGAGGTAAATGCTCGCCACATTCTGATCAAGCCAACCGTTATCTTGAGTGACGACGGTGCAAAGAAAGAACTAAACGAGTTCATCCGTCGCATCAAAGCAGGTGAAGCAACCTTTGCTCAACTGGCAACACAGTACAGTCAAGATCCTGGTTCAGCAGCGCAAAATGGTGAGCTAGGTTACCAAACACCTGATTTATACGTACCAGAATTTAAACACCAAGTAGAAACGCTACCTGTTGGCTCAATCAGTGAACCTTTCAAAACGGTACACGGTTGGCACATTGTTGAAGTTCTAGACCGTCGCCAAGTCGACCGTACAGACTCAGCAATGAAGAACAAAGCTTACCGCATTCTATTTAACCGTAAGTTTAATGAAGAAGCTGGCGCATGGATGCAAGAGCTACGCGCAAGCGCATTCGTTGAAATCGTGGATGACAATGATGGCAACTAATTCGATTCGCAGAATCGTCGTGACCGCTGGGGAACCTGCGGGTATCGGCCCGGATTTGGTACTGGCTCTGTCTAAGGAAGACTGGGCTCACCAAATCGTCGTCTGCGCAGACAGAAATATGCTGTTGGAACGTGCCAACTTGCTTGGCATTGATGTTCAACTGACTGATTACAATCCAGAAGAAGCGCCAAAGGCACAAAAAGCAGGCACCTTGATCGTTGACCATATCGAAATGGCAGAAAATGTCATCGCAGGTCAACTCAATGAAGCCAACGGCCACTACGTGTTAAAAACACTAGAAAGAGCCGCTTTGGGCTGTATGAATGATGAATTTGATGCTATTGTCACCGGCCCTGTACATAAGGGGGTGATCAATCGCTCTGGTGTTGCGTTCAGTGGGCATACTGAATTCTTCGCCGAGAAGTCCAACACACCGTTGGTCGTGATGATGCTAGCCACCGAAGGGCTACGAGTTGCTCTAGTAACAACGCATATTCCTTTGGCTTACGTATCTAAAGCCGTCACGGAAGAGCGATTAGAAAAAATCATCGATATTCTTCATAAAGATCTTGTAGAAAAATTTGCCATCTCCCAACCAAACATCTATGTTTGCGGGCTAAATCCACATGCGGGAGAAGATGGCTGTTTGGGTCGCGAAGAGATCGAGACCATCACTCCAACATTGGAAAAGATTCGACAAGAAAAAGGAATCAATCTGATCGGTCCATTACCGGCAGACACCATTTTCAATGAAAAGTATTTAAACGATGCTGATGCTGTTTTAGGCATGTACCACGATCAAGTATTGCCAGTTTTGAAATACAAAGGCTTTGGTCGTTCAGTAAACATTACTCTTGGTCTACCTTTTATTAGAACATCGGTGGATCACGGTACTGCATTAGAACTGGCAGGGACAGGTCAAGCGGATACAGGGAGCTTCCGAACAGCGCTCACGCATGCGATAGAATTGGTAGAGAAGAAACAATGAGAAATGATGTCCATTTAGGACACAAAGCGCGTAAACGTTTTGGTCAAAACTTCCTGAACGACCCATACATTATTGATGGCATCGTATCAGCAATTAACCCAAGACCGGGGCAAAACCTGGTTGAAATCGGCCCTGGTCTAGGTGCAATCACCGAGCCTGTTGGTCGTGAAGTCGACAAATTCACGGTTATCGAATTGGACCGTGACCTAGCAGAACGTCTACGTAACCACCCTGAATTGGCAGACAAACTTACGATTCATGAAGGCGATGCAATGCGCTTTGACTTCACGCAGTTAGTGAAGCCAAACAACAAGCTACGTATCTTCGGTAACTTGCCATACAACATCTCTACACCATTGATGTTCCACCTATTTGAATTCCATAAAGACATTCAAGACATGCACTTTATGCTTCAAAAAGAAGTGGTAAATCGCTTAGCGGCAGGACCTGGTAGCAAAGCTTACGGCCGTCTAACCGTAATGGCACAGTACTACTGTAAAGTGGTACCAGTACTAGAAGTACCGCCAACGGCATTTGTTCCGCCACCGAAAGTAGACTCAGCCGTAGTACGCTTGGTGCCTTACGAAGAGCTGCCACACCCAGCAAAAGATCTACGTTTGTTGGAGCGTGTATGTCGCGAAGGTTTTAACCAACGCCGTAAGACTGTACGTAACTGCTACAAGTCGCTACTAAGTACTGAAGTACTAGAAGAACTGGGTATCAACCCTAGCATGCGTCCAGAGAACCTAACGCTACAACAATTCGTCGCCATGGCGAACTGGCTCGCGGACAACCCGCAGCAATAAGAACTCAAACGATAAGCCAAACCCTTGCCGGTTTGGCTTATTATTATTGGGATACAACGTTTCTCGAGGAGTGCACATGGACGTCATTCAACCTTGCATCAAAATCCAAGTTCATACCAAATACATTGAAGAACAGTCCAACCCAGAACTGCAGCGATATGTCTTCGCTTATATCATCACAATAAAAAACCTCAGCCAACAAACTGTCCAATTAGTTAGCCGTCGCTGGTTAATCACCGATTCAAACGGTAAACAAATGACGGTCGAAGGTGAAGGCGTTGTTGGTCAACAGCCTTTTATTCCGGGCAACGACGAATACACTTACAGCAGCGGAACTGCGCTTGAGACACCGGTTGGCGTTATGCAAGGACACTACATGTTGTTGGATGAAAAAGGACAGCAATTTATCACCGAGATTGATCCATTCCGTTTAGCGGTTCCAAACGTCTTAAATTAATCAGGAGATTCAGTGGCGACTTATATTGTTGGTGATATTCAGGGCTGTTTTGATGAGCTTCAGCAGCTACTAGAACAGGTTAATTTCTCTTCGCAACACGACCAACTTTGGCTAGCCGGAGATCTCGTCGCTCGCGGACCTAAATCTCTAGAAACATTACGTTTTGTAAAGTCTCTTGGTGACAGTGCCAAAGTGGTACTTGGTAATCATGACCTACACCTAATGGCGGTGTCGCACGGACTGAAAAAAGTCAAAGACAAGGATAAGACTGCACCTATTTTTTCCGCTCCGGATAAACAAGAGCTGCTTACTTGGTTGGCTCAGCAACCTCTTATGGCCGAACATGACGAGTTCGTTATGTGCCACGCTGGTATCTCTCCACTGTGGGATCTTGATACTGCAAGAGCGTGTGCACGCGAAGTTGAAAGCATCATACAAAGTAAAGAGCTACCTTGGCTGCTAGAAAACATGTACAGCAACCAACCCGATCTTTGGGATGAATCCTTGTCGGGTCTCGATCGTTATCGCTACACCATCAATGCGTTTACTCGCATGCGTTTTTGCTTTACTGATGGTCGCTTAGATATGGATTGTAAACTGCCACCGCAAGAAGTGTCTGAAGATGAGCTTGTGCCTTGGTTTAAGCTGCCACAACGAGTCCCACTAGAAAAAGCAGTGCTATTTGGGCACTGGGCAGCACTACAAGGTCATATCGATGAGAGCATAATTGGTCTTGATACTGGCTGCGTTTGGGGTGGTTCGCTCACCATGATTCGTTGGGAAGACAAGCAAGTCTTCACTCAAGAAGCACTCAGTTAACGGCTCTGATTGCCGGACGAGAAAACAAAAAGCACCGCATTTGCGGTGCTTTTCTCATTCTATCCGATTACTTTTCGAGGACAGTAAAACGCATGTTGTAAGCGTTTTTCTCATCCGCTTGGTACGCTTCAGAGTACGTTTCTTTGAACTCAGTTCCCCAATCTGGGAACTGAGTATCTCCATCAATTTCAGCTTCAATATGAGTAACATACAGCTTGTTAGCCATGGGGAGGCACGCGGCATAAATCGCCCCACCACCAATGATCATGACTTCTTCTACTTCACCAGCAACCTCAAGTGCTTGCTCAATTGACGTGACCGTCGTAACACCTTCAATGGAAAGTGAAGCATCACGACTGATGACAATGTTCAAACGACCAGGTAACGGACGCCCAATAGACTCATAGGTCTTACGCCCCATCACAACTGGTTTGCCCATGGTGCAACGCTTAAACCATGCAAAATCGGCAGGAAGGTGCCAAGGCATCTGGTTGTCTTTACCGATGATTCGGTTGTCTGCCATCGCGGCAATCATGCTGATGATCATATTGGATCCTTATACTATGGGTCTGCGGCGATAGAATAACAGCCCCGGAACCGCCAAGCCAACCGCTAAGCCAGCAATAATAAACATCGCCTTAAGAAAGTTTTCCATGCACGTCGCAATAAGCTCAGGTGAGTAACCTAAGTGGTTTATCTCTACCATGGCAATCATAGCTTTATAAGCGAATACACCCGGAACCATAGGAATCAAAGCAGCCACAGTGAAGACTTTTGGATGAGCAAGAAAACGATGGGACCAATGCACACCAATCAAACCTACTAGCGTCGCTGCAAAAAACGTTGCCCATTCAATTGGCAAGCCAAAGTGCATCATTAGGTAGCGGCTGCCGTGACCAATCGCTCCACCTACCGCGCAGTACTTGAGTGCTTTCTGGGGCACATTAAACACCATCGCAAAACCAACGGCAGGAATAGCGGCGAAGAACATATCGTTCAACAGCCCTAAGATGAGTTCAAATACACTCATTAGCTCATCCACCCCCAAATCCCCGTTACTTCCATTGCTGCAACAATACCGAGGCAAGTTGCTAAGGTTAACAAGCTCGCCATGGTAAATCGCGCAATGCCCATGTTGATATGGCCTTTCAGCATATCAGCAACCGAGTTAATCAATGGGAAACCAGGTACTAGCATCAACACCGATGATGCCATCGCAACAGTTGGCAGGTTGCCAATGTCAAAAATCACCGCTTGAGCAGAGATTAGGGTGGTCACAAACGCTGTGACAGCGAAGTTGAGAAGAGGGTTAAAGTGGCGGTGGCCAATTTCTTGTCGAACGGTCATGCCGCCAGCAGAAGCAAGAAACGTCATGACAAACACACCTAAGTCTCCACCCGCTAAATGGCTGAAAGCCGCGCAAGAAAGGCCTATCATGAACACCACCAACCAACGGTTATAGCGCTCTGGGCTAATGGTGTTGAGTTTCTTCTGCGCCATTCTCACATCGAGTAAGCCGCGCTCCATCATGATACAAATTCGTTGGATCTGGGTGATCACTCGCATGTTGATCCCGCGATCGGCGCAACTTCTGGTCGTTGTAATGCAATGATCGTCTTTGACTGTCGTGACAACCAAAGCATTCGCAGATAATGCCACTGCCACTTCGCTGACACCACAGGCAATACCGATGCGCTGCATGATGTCACTCACAAGCGTACTTTCTGCCCCGTGGGCTAAGAGCATTTGCCCTGCTTGGGCAACGAGCCGAGAAATGGCCCTTTGGTTGGATGCCGTCGTTGCACAAGACGGTATAACTTCCGATGTCATAAATACTTCCTAAGTCCGTTAAGCTCATTATTGTGCCGCAAATCACATCGTCTAAACATGATTTAGATACAAAAAAAGCCGCAATAAACATTGCGGCTTAATGAATTAGCTAGCGATTAGTCGCGGACGTAAACAACGTGACCGTCGTCTTCTTCATCGTCCCAATCATCCCAATCGTCGTCATCTTCTTCAGTGATAACGTCTTTACCAGCGATTGCGTCTTTATGGTAATCATCCCACATGAAGTTCACTTTATCTTCTTCAGCAACTTCTTCCTCTTCACGAGGTAGGTTTTCCATAAAGTCAGCGAGCTTGTAGCAAAGCTCTTTTGTACCGTTACGGTTGATCGCTGAGATCTTAAAGAACTCATCTTCCCAACCTAGCGCGTCCAAGATCTCTTGGATCTTTTCATTCGCTTCTTCTTCTGGCATCAGATCCGTTTTGTTGAAGACTAGCCAACGAGGTTTACCAGCTAGTTTCTCACTGTACTGCTCCAGTTCATCAATGATGGTTAGAGCATTTTGAATTGGATCTGACTGATCGATAGGCATGATATCAATCATGTGTAGCAGTACGCGGCAACGCTCTAGGTGCTTAAGGAAGCGAATACCTAGACCAGCACCGTCAGCTGCGCCTTCGATTAGACCAGGGATGTCTGCAACCACAAAGCTCTTCTCAGGAACCACACTCACAACACCCAAGCTTGGGATTAGCGTTGTAAATGGGTAATCTGCTACTTTTGGTTTTGCTGCTGATACTGCGCGGATAAAGGTTGATTTACCTGCGTTAGGTAGACCAAGCATACCAACGTCAGCCAATAGCAATAGCTCTAGACGGATTTCACGGATTTCACCTTTAGTACCTAGCGTTCTCTGACGAGGCGCGCGGTTTACTGAAGATTTAAAACGCGTGTTGCCAAGACCGTGCCAGCCGCCTTTTGCGACCATCACTTTCTTACCGTGTTCTGCTACTTCTGCAACGATTTCGTTAGTGTGGATATCAACTGCGCGAGTACCTACTGGAACGCGAAGTGTGATGTCTTTACCACGTTTACCAGTACAGTTACCGCCGCGACCGTTTTCACCGCGTTCTGCTTCGTAAAAGCGTTGGAAACGGTAATCGATCAGGGTATTTAGGTTTTCATCGGCTTGGATGTATACATCACCACCATCACCACCGTCGCCACCATCTGGGCCACCTTTAGTGATGAATTTTTCACGCCAGAAACTTACAACGCCGCTACCGCCGTCACCAGCCTGAACTTTTACTACCGCTTCATCTACGAACTTCATCTTTTACTCCGACTACTTCGTGCGTGGATTAAATCTGATTTGCCATCAAACAATTTTAGCAGATGACAGATCTAAGCTCCCAGATTCCAACCGCTCAGGGATAAAACGAGAAACTTGAATATGTCGACTGCTATAAATAAAAAACCCCGCCGAATCGGCAGGGCTTTTGAATTCAGCTATAAAGCTTTAGTAATTAACCTAAAGGTAAAATTACTCAGCTTCGATGCTTACAAACTTACGGTTCTTAGGACCTTTAACCTCGAACTTCACCTTACCTTCAGTAAGAGCGAATAGAGTGTGGTCTTTACCGATACCTACGTTGTTACCAGCGTGGAACTTAGTACCACGTTGACGAACGATGATGTTACCTGCAAGAACAGATTCACCACCGAAACGTTTAACACCTAGACGTTTGCTTTCTGAATCGCGGCCGTTACGAGTAGAACCACCAGCTTTTTTGTGTGCCATTGTTAAACTCTCCTAATAGATTAAGCGTTGATACCAGTGATCTTCACTTCAGTGAACCACTGACGGTGACCCTGTTGCTTACGAGAGTGCTTACGACGACGGAACTTAACGATTTTAACTTTATCGCCACGACCGTGTTGTACTACTTCAGCAACAACTTTGCCGCCCTCTACAAGAGGTGCGCCAACTTGGATTTCTTCGCCGTTAGCAACAAGAAGAACTTTATCAAATTCAACAGTTGCGCCCGTTTCAACGTCTAATTTCTCTAAACGAAGAGTTTGACCTTCGCTTACACGGTGTTGTTTACCACCAGATTGGAAAACAGCGTACATATTTTACTCCGCTTTTTCCGCACAGCCTTTTCATGAGGGTGTGCGCTAAACTAATCATCAATAGGGCGCAGATTCTACAGAAGAGATGCCCCTATGACAAGCCATATTTTGAAAAAATTGGCGAAAAGCTAATCGCCAAAGAAAAGTGCGGCAATCATGCCCTTTAGTAATGTATTAATCAACGTTTTTTAGTGTATTATTCGACAATTATATAAATCGAATAAGCCTTGCAGGGTCTAACTTCAGCCGGATATACGATGGATTTTAAAACTATCCAAGCGCTTACTGCCGATGACATGGCAAAAGTGAATGAAACAATTCAAGCCCAACTAAATTCTGATGTCTCTTTAATCAACCAACTCGGTTTCTATATCGTGAGTGGTGGAGGCAAACGCTTAAGACCACTTCTGGCGATATTGTCAGCACGTGCTCTTGGTTACCAAGGTAACGGCCATACAATGGCAGCTGCGTTTATTGAGTTCATCCATACGGCAACCTTGTTGCACGATGATGTGGTAGACGAATCAGACATGCGCCGTGGTAAAGCGACAGCAAATGCTGCGTTTGGTAATGCCGCTAGCGTGTTAGTTGGGGACTTTATTTATACTCGCTCATTCCAAATGATGACTGAGCTAGGATCAATGAAGATCCTTAAACTGATGAGCGACGCAGTTAATGTGATCGCGGAGGGTGAGGTTCAGCAGTTGATGAACTGTAATGATCCTGACACGACAGAAGAAAGCTATATGCAGGTCATCTACTCTAAGACCGCACGTTTGTTTGAATCCGCTACACAGATTGGTGCGATTCTTAACGATGCGCCGGAAGAAGTAGAAGTGGCATTCCAGAACTACGGTAAATATTTGGGCACAGCATTCCAACTGATCGACGACGTGATGGATTACACGTCTGACGGTGAGGATATGGGTAAGAATGTTGGTGATGATCTGGCTGAAGGCAAACCAACGCTTCCTCTACTTCATGCAATGCGCAATACCACGCCAGAGAATGCGCAGATGATTCGTGAAGCGATTGAGAAGGCCAATGGCATGGACCGACTAGAAGACATTCTAGCGGTAATGCAGGAAGCCGGTTCGCTAGAATACACCACGCAAAAGGCGATGGATGAAGCAGACAAGGCAATTGCAGAACTCGCAATCCTTCCAGAATCTGATTACAAGCAAGCGCTGATTACTCTAGCCCACATGGCAGTTAAGCGTACCAGCTAAGCTAGTAAAAGAAGACCCTGATGAAAAAAGGAAGAGTGCTACTCTTCCTTTTCATTATGTTTGGCGCTCAAGCGATGTTTCGTTAGTAATAACGGTCACAACTGTCGTGAAGCTGTGGATTGTCTTCTATTTCATCGAAGCTAACTGCAAGCTGCTCTTCTGAACCTTGCTTAGCAAGCAGCACTGTCTCTGCCTCTTGGTCGATGACTAAAATCGTACCGACACCTTGCTGACACTCAACGACCATACCTTTACGGATTCGATTTGCTTCCATCACCCTCTCCTTCACAAAGTTACCCGATTCAGACTCTGTTACGCGAGATAAGGTGAAAGGATCAAAAAAGCCGATCATCAGATCGGCTTTCAATTAAAATTGTCTTCTTTATATAATCTATATAAAAAGACGCTTATTTCGCAAATTCAACACCAATGTTGATATCGCCATTTAGTGTTTCTAGCATGCCATCTAATGCTGATTTCTCGTAGTCGCTTAGCGCACCGTAGCTTAGAACTTCTTCTACGCCGTCTTTACCTAATTTCACAGGTTGTGCGAAGTATGGTGCATGTTCGCTGCCACCGTCTACATAAGCACACTCCACTACGCCTTCTTCACCTTGAAGAGCACGTACTAGCGCTAAGCCAAAGCGACATGCAGCTTGGCCCATAGATAGAGTTGCACTACCGCCACCCGCTTTCGCTTCTACTACTTCTGTACCCGCATTCTGGATACGTTTCGTTAGCGCTTCAACTTCTTCAGCAGTGAACTCAACTCCTTCTACTTGAGATAGAAGAGGAAGAATAGTCACACCAGAGTGACCACCGATAACAGGAACGCGAACGTCACCTGGATCTTTGTCTTTTAGTTCAGCCACGAAGGTTTCTGAGCGGATAACGTCCAGCGTTGTAACACCAAACAGTTTGCGCTTGTCGTAAACGCCTGCTTTTTTCAATACTTCAGCAGCGATTGGCACTGTTGTATTCACTGGGTTAGTGATGATACCAACACATGCTGTTGGACATACAACTGCGATCTTTTCCGCTAGCGACTTAACAATGCCAGCGTTTACGTTGAACAGATCCGCGCGATCCATACCAGGTTTACGAGCCACACCAGCTGAAATTAGAACAACATCCGCACCTTCAAGTGCAGGTGTTGGATCTTCGCCAGCGTAACCTTTAATAGAAACCGGAGTTGGGATGTGGCTAAGATCTGCAGCCACACCAGGAGTTACTGGAGCAATATCGTATAGGGCTAAATCTGAACCTGCAGGAAGACGGTTCTTAAGTAGAAGGGCCAGAGCTTGACCGATGCCGCCAGCGGCACCAATAACGGCTACTTTCATGTAGTTCTCCTTGAGAGTATTTCTCTTATAAACGTATTCGTAGGGTATTTTGTAACCAGCTGAAATAAAGCTATCGGAATCACAACTTGATTACAATCAATTAACGCCAGCTTTGCGACCTCGCGCAACTCGCTGTTACCGTGCTACAAACAAAGGCTTGATTATTCGTTTATTCTGTTGAAATGACAAGAAATTCAGTGCAATAAATAGGTCAACAATTTCATACTTAAAGAACCCTATCCTGTTTAGGGTTTACAGTGATGGAATTAACATAATGTCGTGACTTTTTGGCACTGCATGAATATCTATGCGAGAATATGCAAAATTGCTGACCCTTGATAAGAGAATCATAACGACTATGCGCAATTCAGAAAAACAAGATAACTTAGTTCGCGCTTTTAAAGCCTTATTAAAAGAAGAGAGCTTTGGCTCACAGGGTGAGATCGTTGATGCACTAAAACAACAAGGTTTTGAAAGCATCAACCAATCCAAAGTTTCTCGCATGTTGACTAAGTTTGGTGCCGTACGTACACGTAACGCAAAAATGGAAATGGTTTACTGCCTACCAGCAGAGTTAGGCGTACCAACAGTGAGCAGCTCTTTGCGTGAACTGGTGTTAGATATCGACCATAACGCAGCTCTTGTCGTTATCCACACCGGCCCAGGTGCCGCTCAATTGATTGCTCGCCTACTGGACTCATTAGGCAAATCAGAAGGCATCTTAGGTGTGGTTGCTGGTGATGACACCATCTTCATTACCCCGACAATGCCAGTTTCTACAGAACAATTGTTCAAATCTGTGTGTGAGCTTTTCGAGTACACAGGCTAAGTAACTGTTTGTGGGCTATGAAATTAGTTGAATTTTGTAGCCCATGAAAAATGTAAATTTTTTGATTTTTTAGCTTATTTTTTACCCACCCTATTTGTGATTTACATCACGCTATTGGTTTTTTTAATACCCTCGCCAACATGCAAGATAAGTAATTGTTCTAAAAAGAATTAGTCTACGAATTTATCCCCACATACCAACGCACACTTTAGACTTATTCGCTATAGTTTTTAACAATCGGATAATTTTCTGCCAATTTTTTGTTATGATTCGCTCGCTTTTTCAAACGATTGGATTGGAAAAGATGCCGTTTCCAAATAGGAAACTCCTGAAGTAATTTTTGGTTATTTCCGAGTTAATAATGAATATAAGGAAGGGAAATTCATGGCATTTAACAAACTTCTTAAAGTAGGCGCTATCGCTGCAGCAGTTATGGGCGCAGGCGCAGTTAACGCTCAAGAGTTTATTACTATCGGTACTGGCTCTGTTACAGGTGTTTACTACCCTACTGGTGGTGCTATTTGTAAATTGGTGAACAAAGGTCGTAAAGATCACAACATCCGTTGTTCAGTAGAATCGACTGGTGGTTCAATTTACAACGTCAACACAATCCGTGCTGGCGAGCTAGACTTTGGTATCGTGCAATCGGATTGGCAGTACCATGGCTACAACGGTACGAGTAAGTTTGCTGAACAAGGCCCGTACAAAAAACTACGTGCAATGTTCTCTCTTCATACCGAACCTTTTAACATCATCGCACGTGCAGATTCTGGCATCGAAAACGTTCAAGACCTTAAAGGTAAGCGTGTAAACATCGGTAACCCTGGTTCTGGTGACCGCGCGACAATGGGCGTAGTGATGGATGCTATGGGCTGGACTAACGACAGCTTTAAACTTGCATCAGAACTAAAAGGTTCAGAACGTTCTCAAGCACTATGTGATAACAAGATCGACGCGTTTATCTACATGGTTGGTCACCCGAACGGTTCAATCAAAGAAGCAACAACCTCTTGTGATGCGAAGCTAGTTCCAGCAACTGGTCCAGAAATCGAGAAGATCGTTGCTGATAACCCTTACTACGCGTTCAGCACAGTGCCTGCTGGCATGTACCGTGGTACAGACAAAGACGTAAACAGCTTCGGTGTTGCGGCAACGATGGTAACGACTTCTGATGTTTCAGATGACGTAGCTTACAACGTTGCAAAAGCGGTATTCGAAAACTTCGATACCTTCAAGCGTCTACACCCTGCATTTGCAAACCTGAAGAAAGAAGACATGGTGAAAGCTGGCCTTTCAATCCCTCTTCACCCAGGTGCAGAGAAATACTACAAAGAAGTAGGCCTGCTTAAGTAAGCAACTACTAACTTCAAGCTCAGACAGAAAAGGATGGTTTTCTGTCTGATTGAGTATGCTGGTCGAGCACCTTCAACCAGCATACTTTGTTCAATTTTGCCGATTTCTCCCGGAAGTCGCGCTCACACACCTAAGAAAAAGAAAACGCACTTTTCCATACCTATGAATCAATGGGTTGAAGGATTGTAGCGATTCACTCGAAAGCAAACTTCGCTCTATTCACTACACTGTTATAGCGAAGCGCGGTTCTCGATACACAATACAGACAGGACCATCAATAATAAGGAAAAAGTACATGGCGACGAACAACACTCCGTCACAAGATGTGCAAGAGATGGTGGCTCAGGCAGATACAGGTGCGCGTAGCCCAATGGGCATGCAAGGTCGAATCTTATGGTTCGTTCCGCTGTGCTGGTCGCTATTTCAATTATGGTATGCCTCTCCGCTACCATTTATTTTTAATTTTGGCGTACTCAACGACACTGAAGCGCGAGCAATTCATCTAACTTTTGCCACTTTTCTCGCTTTCACTGCTTACCCAGCAATGAAGAACTCTCCGCGTGATCGTATCCCACTCATCGACTGGGTATTAGCGCTCGCGGGTAGCTTTGCTGCGGCTTACATTTATATTTTCTATACCGAGTTAGCAGGACGTTCCGGAGCACCTACGACGGTAGATATCGTCGTTTCGGTCACTGGTATGGTATTGCTACTTGAAGCAACCCGCCGTGCATTAGGTCCACCGCTCATGGTGGTCGCAGCGGTATTCTTAACTTACACCTTTGCTGGCCCATATATGCCAGACGTCATTGCCCATAAAGGCGCTAGCTTAAACAAAGCGATGTCGCATTTATGGTTAACGACAGAGGGTGTATTTGGTGTTGCACTTGGCGTATCAACGTCGTTTGTATTCTTGTTCGTACTCTTCGGTGCGATGCTTGAACGTGCCGGGGCTGGTGCTTACTTCATTAAAGTAGCTTTCTCATTGCTTGGCCATATGAAGGGCGGTCCTGCAAAAGCGGCGGTTGTTGCGTCTGGTCTATCGGGTTTGGTTTCTGGCTCATCGATTGCTAACGTAGTAACTACAGGTACCTTTACCATTCCGTTGATGAAGCGAGTTGGTTTCCCTGGCACAAAAGCTGGTGCGGTAGAAGTTGCAGCTTCAACTAACGGCCAGCTTACACCACCTATTATGGGTGCCGCGGCCTTCCTAATGGTGGAATACGTTGGTATCTCGTACGTAGAGGTCATTAAAGCTGCCCTGCTTCCTGCACTTATCTCATACATCGCTCTGATTTACATCGTTCACCTTGAAGCGTGTAAAGCCGGTATGACAGGTCTTCCTCGTCGCCATAACCCAACCATGCTACAAAGCCTGTTGTCATTCACTGGCACCATTCTCGGCTTGTGCGTGATTAGTGCTTTGGTTTACTACGGTGTGGGTTGGACGAAAGACGTCTTCGGTGATGCAGCAACACCTATCGTAACCGTAGCACTACTCATCGCTTACATCGGTCTGGTGAAAATTTCAGCCAACCACGCCAAAGACGGCGCAATTGAAATTGATGCAGAACTCACAGAGGTTCCAGATCCAGGTCCGACGATTAAATCTGGCCTGCACTATCTGCTACCAATCGTTGTGCTGGTTTGGTGTTTAACCGTTGAGCGCTTCTCTCCGGGTCTATCGGCATTCTGGGCAACCGTGTTCATGATCTTTATCTTGCTAACCCAGCGCCCATTGATTGCTTTGCTATCCAAACAAGGTGACTTGGTTGAGCAAACAAAAGATGGCTTTGTTGACCTAGCAGAGAGCTTGGTATCTGGTGCGCGCAACATGATCGGTATCGGTGTGGCAACGGCTGCGGCCGGTACGGTTGTTGGTGTGGTAACACTAACCGGTATTGGTCTGGTGATGACAGACTTCGTCGAGTTCATCTCTGGCGGCAGCATCATCCTAATGTTGTTGTTCACTGCAGTGATCAGCTTGATCCTTGGTATGGGTCTGCCAACGACAGCAAACTACATCGTGGTATCAACTCTGATGGCTCCAGTTATCGTAACTCTGGGTGCAGCTCATGGCTTGATCATCCCACTGATCGCGGTGCACTTGTTCGTGTTCTATTTCGGTATTCTAGCTGATGATACCCCTCCGGTAGGTTTGGCAGCCTTTGCGGCGGCAGCTATTGCAAAATCCGACCCAATTCGAACGGGTATTCAAGGCTTTACCTACGATATTCGAACCGCAATTCTGCCATTCATGTTCGTCTTCAACACTCAGCTCTTGTTGATGGGTATCGACAGTTGGTGGCACCTTGCTCTTACCGTGATTTCCTCAATCATTGCGATGTTGATTTTCTCAGCAGCGACGCAAGGTTGGTGGTTTACACGTAACAAGTGGTGGGAAACCATCTTGTTGCTTGTACTGACGTTCTCTTTCTTCCGTCCAGGATTCTGGTGGGACATGATCTACCCTGCAAAAGTTCTTTCCCCTGGGGTTGAGATAGCTCAAATCACGGAAGGGCTAAATGTAGGAGAATCCATTGAGCTACGAGTCGCAGGTGAAAACCTAGAAGGTGACTACGTAGAGAAAACGGTACGTCTTCCGTTCGAAGATAAAGCAAAAACTGCAGAAGAGCGCATCTCTTCTATGGGCCTAATGCTAACCGAGAACGACGGCAAAATGATCGTAGACATGGTCGAGTTTGGTAGTCCGGCAGAATCGTCTGGCGTCGACTTCGACTGGGAGATCAAATGGATTGTTCAAGACGCAGAGCGCCCAATGAAAGAATGGGTATTTGTGCCTTGCTTAATGATCTTGCTGGTACTTGCCATGAACCAAAAACGTCGTGCTCGTAGGGAACAGTTGAGCGCATAACCGATTAGGCCCCGAGGACAAGGGGCCATGATGAGAGACACTGAATGTATAAACAAATTCTTGTTCCGGTTGATCTAAATGACCAAGGCTTCTCTGACAGAGCTGTTGAGCTGGCTGTTTGGCAAGCAAAACAAGCCAACGCGGAAGTTCACTTACTGACTGTACTGCCTGGCATTCATATGTCGATGGTCGCAACTTACTTCCCGAAAGATGCGGCAGCGAAGATGAAGCAAGACGTGAAGCAACAACTCAAAACGTTTGCTGACCAGCACATCGATGATGAAGTGATTTACAAAGTACACGTTGCAGAAGGCAAAGCGTATGCAACCATCCTTGATTACGCTGAGCGCTTAGGTGCCGATCTTATCATCATGCCAAGCCACAAACGCTCAAAGATCAACAAAGTGATGTTGGGCTCTGTAGCGAGCAAAGTGGTAGAGAACTCACCAATCAATGTGATGGTAGTGAAGCCACAAGGCTAACGTACTCATTCAAACTCCCAAAATAAAAAAAGGTTGATGCTCGCATCAACCTTTTGTTTTTCTCTCGCCTAATTCATCAAAGATAAACGGCGCTCTACCCTGCCGCTCGCACAAACGCTGCTAAAACATCGCTAGAGTGCGATACTGCCAATTCATCAATGTCACCTGACGCTTCGACCTGACCACCAGCGACAAAAGCAAAATGACTCGCAATCGCTCTTGCATCACTCAAGTGGTGCGTCACCATTAACACGGTAATACCACGATCAGTCGCAAGCTGTTTCACCAGTGTCAGCATCTCTTCGCGCAGCACGGGATCAAGTGCAGAGAAAGGCTCATCGAGTAGCCACATCGGATGCGGCTGAACAAAGCAACGTGCGAGTGCCACACGCTGGCGCTGACCACCAGAAAGGTGTTCCGGTAAGCGATCTAAATACTCAGCAACGCCGACTTGCTTGGCTGCTTGCTCGACAAGAAGCTTTTGGTCTGCAGTAAGCTTTAACCCCGGATGCAACCCTAGACCAATGTTGTCCCTTACTGACAGGTGAGCAAACAGATTATGCTCTTGGAACAGCATTGAAAACGGACGCTGATACGGCTCTTTACGCACGATAGACTCACTATCAACCAGAATATCGCCATGGTCTGGATTAATAAAACCAGCAACTAACGCCAATAGGGTTGATTTGCCCGCCCCACTCGGCCCCATCAGTGAAACGATTTGTCCACGCTGAATAGCTAACTCAAAACGAAACAGTTCACGTTGATAGGTGTACTGCACATCATCCAACACTAACATTACGCTCTCTCCTTCGTTTTCAACACTTTCTCAACCAAAGCAAAACAGCCGACGCTGAGTAACAGCAAGGTAACCGACACAACCGCTGCTGCATCCATTTGATAACTGCCGAGCAGCTGGAATAGGTAGAGCGGTAAGGTTCTAAATTCTTGCCCGCCAAACAAAGCGATCGCACTTAAGTCACCAATAGCAAACATAAAGCTGATGGCAAAAGCATGGGCAAACGGCTTACGCAGTGCTTGCCACTCCACGACTTTAAATCGTTGCCAACCACGCATGCCCAAGCTGGCACACACGTACTGATATTGCTGCTCAATGTGCAACATAGGTTGAGATAAAGTCTTGATGACGTAAGGCAATGCCATCAAGCCATTAACCAAAATCACGACAAAAAACGCTAAGCTGAATACATCAGTAAACGAACGCAGCAGTAAAAACAGTCCTGTGCTAATCACCAAACCTGGTGTCACTAAAATGATGGTTCCGATAAGCTCAATTTGATCGGCGCGAGTATTTTTATACTGCAATCGCCAACGTCGACTGGTCAGCAAAATCGATACGCCTGCAGCAACGGCAAGAGAGCTCGCCAGTACCGCAACTTTGAGTGAATTAAACAGTGCTGACCAAAAACGCTCATCGGTCAGTACCGACCAAACTTGCTGATTGATACCACTGAACACCACCATCACAAGCGGCGGTATAACTAGTAAAAAGGCACCTATGATCCAAAAGCTATCCCAAGCTTTTGACCACCCATGATCCTTCGTTAAATATTGCTGTACAGATGTGCTGCCAGCGCTTACTGAAACTGGCTTCGTCAACTTCTGTACGCCAATTGCTAACAAGCCACATAGTAGCATTTGCCACAGTGCCAAAAGTGCTCCAGCCTGCAGATCAAAATCGAACTTAATCGCTTGATAAATGGCGAGTTCAATGGTGGTCGATTTCGGTCCGCCGCCTAATGCCATCACGGTGGCAAAACTGGTAAAGCAAAGCATAAACACCAAGCCGCTTACGTGTGGCAATTGCTGTCTTAGGCGTGGCCATTCCACCCAACGAAACTTGTCCCAATGGCTCATTCCAAGGTGTGCGCACAGTTTATGTTGCTCTGCTGGGATCGATTCTAGTGCCTGCAAAAGGAGCCGCGCTGCATAAGGCATATTGAAGAACACATGCGCAAGTAAAATACCGTTCAGACCATAGATGGAAAACGGCAGCTCAGCGTCGATACTTTTTAGCCATTGCGCTAGTAAGCCGCTGTTACCGTATATCGCCAATAAGCCAAACACACCGACCAGAACAGGCAGAACTAAGGTAGACGCAAACAACTTGAGTAATAGAGACTTCCCAAAGAACTCACGTCGAGAAAGTGCGTGAGCAACAGGAATAGCAAAGCCAACACTCAATAGTGTCGAAAGGAAAGCTTGGTAGAAGCTGAACTTGGTGACGTGTTGATAGTATGGGTCTCCCCACACCATAGACACATCAAGTGAAGGCGCTTGAACAATCAAAGCACCTAGGGCAGAAATAACAAAGGTCGCGATAATCATCGCGACCCCTAACCCTATTTTTGGAACAGAATTCAAAAGTAGAACCTATATTAAAACGTCAATGCGCTTTGCCACTCGCGAATCCAAGTCTTACGCATTTTCGCTACTTCGTCTGCACTAAAGCTAAGTGGTTTGCTTGGTACGCTCAGAGTTTCAAAACCTTTTGGCAACTCAACGTCAGTCACTGGGTACATCCAGTTACCAGTTGGCATCGCAGATTGGAAATCATCACTCAAAATAAAATTCATGAACTCATCTGCTAGCTCAGCATTCTTTGAGCCTTTCACCTTAGCCGCCACTTCCACTTGCATGTAGTGCCCTTCGGCAAAATCTGCGCTTGCGTATTTCGCGTCATCTTCTGCAATCAAATGGTACGCGGGAGAGGTCGTGTAAGACAGCACTAAATCTGACTCACCGTTCAAGAACATCGAGTAAGCTTCTGACCAGCCTTTCGTAACCGTAACGGTTTTAGTCGCCAGTAGCTTCCACGCTTGAGTCGCATCGTCGCCATAGATGGACTTCATCCACAACATCAAACCTTGTCCCGGCGTCGAAGTGCGAGGGTCTTGGTAAATCACTTTCAGATCATCACGCTCTTCCACCAGCTCTTTCATGCTCTTTGGAGGGTTCGCCAACTTCTCCTTGTTGTACACAAACGCAAAGTAGCCGTAATCGTACGGTACGAAGGTCTTATCATCCCAACCGTTAGGCAAGGTCGTCTTTGAGGTATCAACGTTGTGCTCAGCCAGAAGCCCAGTCTTTTTCGCTTCCGCCATCAGGTTATTATCCAAACCTAACACGATATCCGCTTTGCTGTTGCTTCCTTCCAAGCGAAGGCGGTTAAGGATTGAAACACCGTCATCCAGCGCAACGAAATTAACGTCACAACCGCATTTGGCTTCGAACGCTTTTTCGACTTTAGGACCCGGTCCCCAATCAGCAGCGAAAGAGTCGTAAGTGTAGACAGTTAGGGTGTTTTCAGCGGCAAACGCTGAAGTAGAAGTGATGGTTGCAAGGGCAATCAGACTAAGAGTGGTTTTCACTGCTCGCTCTCCATTTGCATTAGTAACATGAGTTGAGCGGCACAGGGTTGAGGCGGTATTTAGGACTTCCAATATCCAGACTCAATTCCTACGCCAGCATTATCTGGTTCAGGTAATACGGGTCCCTGTCTGCTCAACAATGTTAAACAATTAGGTCTCAGCGCCCCTTGGCATTGATAAGGTCAATACCTGATGGGTTTGCTCCCCGATGAGTTGGATGGATTGTAAAGATCTTTTATTGATTACACAATCAACGTTGGTCATAGCCCCAACGTGGCACCAAGCCTTGCTCAATACCGAGGTGATCGAGAATTCTTGCCACCATAAAGTCAACCAAGTCTTCAATGCTCTTAGGCTGATGATAGAAGCCTGGTGCCGCAGGCATAATGGTGACGCCCATCTGCGAGAGCTTGTGCATGTTTTCAAGATGCAGTGTTGAGAATGGCGTTTCACGCACCACAAGTAACAGTTGCCCACGCTCTTTCATCACCACGTCGGCAGCACGTTCAATTAAGTTATCTGACATGCCATGTGCAATGGCCGCGACACTGCCCGCAGAACATGGACAAACCACCATTTGCTTTGGTGCCGCAGAACCAGAGGCCACTGGCGAGAACCAATCGTCTTTACCACAAACGGTGATGTTATCTGGATTGCAATTAAGGTGTTCAACCAGCGCCTTTTGCGCCGCTTCAGGGCCGCTTGGTAGTTTCAGGTCATGTTCGGTCGCCATTACCACTCGCGCAGCCGAAGAGATCAGCACATACACGTGGTAATCAGCGGCAACAAGACATTCAAGAAGACGGAGCCCATACGGGGCACCAGAGGCGCCCGTTAGTGCTAATGTGATGGCTTTTTTAGGGGTTACTTTTTGCTGCATAGATGTCATTAAGCTTTTTGTTTCAGTTGTTCTAGAAGCTTGCCGTGGATACCACCAAAGCCACCATTACTCATTACGAGGATTTGGTCACCCGGCTGTGCTTGTTCTACGATTTTTGCGACAAAGCTGTCCATCTCTGCGTCAACAAAAGCAGGTTGTTTACACTGGTCTGCAATCTCTTGTACCGACCAATCAATGTTGTCAGGCTGGAAGAGGAACACCTCATCAGCACTGTGCAGAGAAGCTGCCAAAGTATTCTTATGAACACCGCGCTTCATCGTCGCAGAGCGTGGCTCCAAAACGGCAAGAATACGTTTTTCGCCAACCTTGTTACGTAAACCGCCCAATGTCAGTTCAATCGCCGTTGGATGATGAGCAAAATCGTCGTAAACCGTCACGCCCTGCTCTTCACCTTTCAGCTCTAAGCGGCGTTTGGTATTGATAAAACGACCGAGAGCCTGACAAGCCAGTTCCGGCGCAACACCAACATGACGTGCAGCTGCAATGGCCATAAGAGCGTTATCCACGTTGTGGTCACCAACAAGGTCCCAATCTACGACGCCTACTTTCTCACTTTGCAACGACACTTCAAATTTAGAACCATCAACAACCAGTTTGTGTGCTTGCCAATCACCATCCACACCAGAGAACTGCTTTTCAGTCCAACAACCGCGCTCGATCACGTCTTGCAACGACTGATCTTGCTTCGGTGCAAGGATCAAACCGTTCCCCGGAACAGTACGCACTAAGTGGTGGAATTGACGTTTAATCGCTTCAAGATCGTCGAAGATGTCTGCATGATCAAATTCAAGGTTGTTCATGATCAATGTGCGTGGGTGGTAGTGAACAAACTTAGATCGTTTATCGAAAAAAGCACTGTCGTATTCGTCCGCTTCGACGACGAAAAACATACTTTCACCTAAGCGTGCTGAGACACCAAAGTTACCCAACACACCACCGACAAGGAAACCAGGCTGGTAGCCACAGTCTTCCAAGATCCAAGCTAGCATGCTTGAAGTGGTGGTTTTGCCATGGGTACCCGATACCGCCAGAACCCAGCGATCGTGCAATAAGAACTCTTGTAACCACTGTGGGCCAGAGGTATAACGCATATTAGTATTCAGCACATGTTCAACACATGGGTTACCACGGCTCATTGCGTTACCAATCACCACAAGATCAGGTTGAGGGTCAAGCTGAGAAGGGTCAAAGCCTTCAATAATTTCAATACCTTGAGACTCCAACAGGGTGCTCATTGGTGGATAAACGTTGGCATCCGAACCCGTCACTTTATGACCTAGCTGACGCGCTAAAATTGCCGCACCGCCCATAAACGTGCCGCAGATACCCAAGATATGAATGTGCATAAACTTAACCTTGTAATGCTTTCTTTAATCCTTTCATTATCGTGATAACCACCAGAAAAGCGAGTGCCTTTCGCCCTGTTCGTGCAGTCTCTTTCACAAATCTGACAGGGCTTAGTGCTGACTGACCAAGCATTAACCAAGTGACAGACTTCTTATGCAATAAGACAAATAAATTGAGATCTCAGTCGGTTACTTCATTACCATTAATAAGATCCGCGTCATAAACTTACATCTAGCGCAATCGTTTAACATCCATAAAGAGATGACCCATTGCGCGACACCCCCAACGAAATGAAAAATGTAAGGATAAACCATGTCAGGACTGCGCACCCTAGGCGAATTCATTGTTGAGAAACAAGCGGATTTCCCCCACGCTAGCGGTGATCTTTCATCTCTCTTAGCTTCCATTCGTTTAGCTGCCAAAATTGTTAACCGCGAAATCAACGCGGCAGGTCTTGGTGATATCACCGGCGCTGTAGGTACGGAAAACGTGCAAGGCGAAGATCAGCAAAAGCTTGATGTATACGCGAACGACAAGTTCAAAGCAGCACTTGAAGCACGTGACCAAGTGTGTGGCGTTGCAAGTGAAGAAGAAGATGAAGCGGTTGCGTTCAACAAAGAACTCAACCAAAACGCAAAGTACGTTGTACTAATGGACCCACTCGATGGCTCATCAAACATCGATGTGAACGTATCAGTCGGTACGATTTTCTCTATTTACCGTCGAGTTTCTCCTATTGGTACCCCGCCAACAGAAGAAGACTTCCTACAGCCTGGTCACAAACAAGTGGCGGCGGGCTACGTGATTTACGGCTCATCTACTATGTTGGTTTACACCACTGGTAATGGCGTAAACGGCTTCACTTACGACCCATCGATTGGCAGCTTCTGTCTTTCTCATGAAAACATGATGATCCCAGAAGATGGCAAGATCTACTCGATCAACGAAGGTAACTACATCCGCTTTCCGCAGGGCGTGAAGAAGTACATCAAGTACTGCCAGGAGAATGTGCCGGAAGATGGTCGCCCATACACATCTCGCTACATCGGCTCACTGGTGGCTGACTTCCATCGTAACCTGCTGAAAGGCGGCATCTACTTGTACCCAAGCACGCAAAGCCACCCTCAAGGCAAACTACGCCTGTTGTACGAGTGCAACCCAATGGCATTCTTAATTGAGCAAGCTGGCGGTCTAGCGTCTGACGGTGTAAACCGCATTATGGATTTGAAACCGACCGAACTGCACCAACGTGTGCCTTTCTTTGTGGGTTCAAAGAACATGGTCAACAAAGTCGAAGAGTTTCTTGAGCTGAATCGCGAAGAAGACTAATTTCAGACCTTTGTCCAACGCGGCAGGTGTTTACCTGCCGCGTTTTTGTCGTTAAAGTGAACTGCGTAAATGTTAGCCAGATTAAGCCTCTAAACGCTTAATCCTCAATGAAAAGGAATATTCAAATGAGCTTAAACAACGTACCAGCAGGTAAATCACTGCCTGACGATATCTATGTCGTTATCGAAATCCCTGCTAACGCGGATCCAATCAAATACGAAGTAGATAAAGACACTGGTGCTGTATTTGTCGACCGTTTCATGTCTGCGCCAATGTTCTACCCATGTAACTACGGCTACGTGAACGACACCCTTTCTCTAGATGGTGACCCAGTTGACGTACTGGTTCCTACTCCTTACCCATTGATGCCTGGCTCTGTTATTCGTTGTCGCCCAGTTGGCGTATTGAAGATGACGGATGAATCGGGTGAAGATGCGAAAGTCTTCGCTGTCCCGCACTCAAAAATCTCAAAAGAGTACGAAGGCATTCAAGATGTGGGCGATATTCCGGAACTACTCAAAGCCCAAATCACACAGTTTTTTGAGCGTTACAAAGAACTTGAAGCAGGTAAATGGGTGAAAGTGGATGGTTGGGCAGATGTTGCTGCAGCGAAAGCAGAAATCCTAGAATCTTACGAGCGTGCGCAAAGTAAATAATCGCGAACGTTAAAAAGAGAAAGAGCTGCACACAGGCAGCTCTTTTTTGTTTTCACGATATATCGTTAGTAACCACCAGCCGTCGATAGCCTGCCTGATTCATAATCGTTTTGAAAAAATGGATCAACGTCATCGCAGATACCAAAGTAAGGCGCGCCCTGTACACCAAGAATGTAAGCACTTTGCTCGCAGTATTCTTGTTTACCTTCTTGATAGCCAGTTTTGTATGCCGTGATGAGTTCAGGAGTAGCACGATTAGTGTCATCTAACTTGGCGATGCGCTCTTCCGATAATTCAATCGCTCCGTCTAACGCTGATTGCTTACCGAAAGCCTGCCAGTCTGTCACGCTCACAGAAGTTGGTAACGTTGTCTGAGCACAAGCGTTGAGGAAAAGTAACATAGCGCCGACCACGAATAATCTCATAATCACTCCTTACTGATTGCTTACTAGTAACGTTTACTGCCCTTCGCTGTGCGCCCCAACTCGTATTCACGACGGAATCGGTCGTCTAGGTCATCACAGATACCACGGTAGTAACGCCTACTTTCACCGAGTGTAAAAGCATCTTGAGCGCAGTAATTAGCTCGACCACTTTCGTAACCATTACTGTAAGCCATGTATAGCTCATCGTCTTTATTGAACTCTTGCATAGACAGTTTGGTATCGCCCGCTTCTGCACGCTGCATACCATATTGCTTCCATTCCATGCTGTCGTTGCCACTAGGTGGTGCGGTATTTGAACAACCGACCAGTAGCAGCAGTATGATTGGTGAAAGATATTTCATCGCAGACCTCCCAAGTCTTTGTTGTATATATCGTCAATGCATACGTTACTGGTCTAAGTATAGTTCACACGCGTTGGCACCAATCGCCAGATGCTATCTCTTCCGTAAGTTGTTCTGTGTCTTGATATAAGTAGATCCAAGCTTGGCCAAATGGCGTCGCAATGGTTTCTCTTCGATACTCGACCGGCACATCTTCCAGCTTATCTAGCTCAACCAAGGTGTCATTCTCAATCAAGTAAACTTCGCCTTGGATAACTTGCTGCCCCGTCGACAAAGCGGGGTAAGGCCCCAAGTCATAAAGCGCGAACTGGGCATCGGTTTGATGATGCCCAAGAAATTCGGCAGTACTCAAAAAGTGATGGTTGTGCTCTCCTTTGCGCAAGGTGCCATACACAAAAACCAAATGCTGCATAACCACTCCTTAGTTATGTTTAAAAGCTAAGCTTAGTTGAATTCAAATTGGTAAAGCAGATCAACCGCACTATCGACACCGGATACCGCTTCTAAGTACAAATCTTTCATCAAACGATAACGAACAGTGAACTCGCCTAAAGAGGTAAAGATACCCACGCCGTATTTCACTTGAAGACCAGGCAGAATGTAACCACTCACCGTCACCTGAGAATCATCACCCGAACCTGCCGTATCCAATTGCAGGTCTTGTACACCAAAGGCTTCACCGATTTCACCCACGACTTTACCGCTCTTCGCCAAGCTGAGACCGATCAAGGTTGTGGTCATCGCGTTACCGCCCGACTCCGCATCGATATCTTGACCACGCAATAGGTAAGACAGCGCGTTTGCTTGTGGCATTGCAGGATCCGAGAAGATTTCTACCGTTGGGTCACTCGCAGGTCCCGTAACTCTAACACCTGCCGTCACATCATCTTGCGTGTTGTCTGGGTTACGAATCGCTTTAATCGATACGTAAGGCTGATCCGCCGGACCATTCATCATGATCTTACCTTCTTCAATCACCAAGTCTTGGCCGAATGAGCGGTAAGAACCGTCGACGATATTCACTTCACCGACAATGAATGGACCTTTGTCTTTTTGCGTCACATTCAGGTTACCTTGCAAGTCGCCTTTTAGGCCAAATGCTGATAACTGGAAGTCATCGCCAATCTTAATGTTGATGTCGGTTTCGACATTAAACGGCAGCGCTGGCTCACCATCGACCGGCTGCATGTCTTTGTTCAAGATAACCGTATCGCTCGAGACACCAACTGCGCTTGGCGGCAATTCATCCACCAAGATACGGCCCCATGGTAGATTGATATTACCTTCTACCTTGGCAAGTTTCGGTGTGACATCAATGGTCATATCTGGCTCGACCTTGATTCGCACCATCGGCGGCATATCAACTTTTAGCTCTTTAGCAAACACACGAGCTTTGGTGTGCCAGTTTTCTAGATCGCGCCAATCTGCGTCACCGTTAATTTCCAACTTGCCATCCGGCGTAATAATGCCAGCGTCTAAATCCGCTTGGTGACCTTTAAAATTAATCGCGACTTGGCCAGAGTTGATATCAATTGGCGTCACTTCACCTTGCAGCTTCATTTGGTCAATCAAGAATTGGCCATTGACCTTCGGATGCATCACATCACCCGACAGAGCCAGATCCGTATTCATTTTCGCTTTGAACAAGCTGTATTCACCAATCAGCGGGGCTAAGAAATCGAGATGGAACGTCGATAGTGACACTTTACCGTCGATAGTTGGCTTTTCTGAAGAAACGTCATTCAACGATACCTTACCGGATAAATCACCGTTGTCTGTGACGTCAAGTAGCCACTCAGCATCTAATTTATCCTGAGCTAATTTTGCTTTGAGGCTCACGCTTTCCCAACCGACCTTGATTGGTTGCTCTAGCGTTTGCTCAACCTGACCTTTTGGCATATCCACATTCACCGTAACTTCCGGTTTCATGTCTGGTGCCCATTTCGCAAACGCGTTCGCATTCACCGAACCTTGCAGTTTGGTTTCTGGCGGTAAGAATTGTTTGATTTGGTCAAAGTCAAAGTTGGTGATGGCTAACTTCGCTTCGCCGCTCTTACCTACGCTGATGTCCTCACTCAAACACACACTCGACTTAGACTGTAACCAACAGTGCGCTTGTACATCAGCTACTTGCTTGTCGATGTTCACTTTCACTGCCGTCGATTTCTGCAGTGCCCAAGGGCCTTGTGGCGTGCTTAGAGTAAGTCGGCGTAAGGCACCATCCCAGATCATTTCCGGTTTCTGCTTAAACGTCCCTTCAATTTCTAAGCTGCTTGAAACGATGTCTGATACCACATCCAATGTCAGTTGGTGCAACTTCTCATCGCCCGTCACTTCAAGATCTGCGCTGTCGATTTTGATGTCATCGTAAGTGATGTTTTTCGCAATCAAACTCACATCAGCTTTCGGCGCAGGCAGAGGTGTCACGTCGCCCTTCAGGGTAATCGTCTCGACCTTCGCTTGTTGTTGCCAATTCACTTGGTTAAGCGCGAGATCTAAGTTGATGTCTGGCTGTTTCAAGCTACCGCGAAGTGCGATATTACCATTCATATTACCGCCAAGATCCGGCACGCTTTTCGCGAAATCAGGGAAATTAACCTCAACATCCATTAAGATTTGCTTGTCGATCTTACCTTTCGCTCGCAATGAGTTAGGGCCATGCGACAAGGCTAAACCTTGAGTGTTCAGTTGAATGTCTTCGCCTTTGCCAGTCTTGTCCGCGGCATCTAATTGGCCTTCAATATTTAATGGGTAGCCACGTAGAATACCGTCGATGTCCAGTTTAGGCAGACTCACTTGCCAGCCACCTTGAGCGGTTAGTGAGCCTGAAGTCGATAGACTACCACTGATATCACCTTCGGCTTCTGGCCACTGTAAACCTGGTTGAATGTTCTTCAGATTCAGATCAGCTTGCCAGTTGATTGGCGTCGCCCAGTTAGCCATTACCTTACCCGCTAACTCACCACCTAACGTTTTGATTACAATGCTGTCTAAATCAATCTGCTCAAGCGTACCTTTGCCGTTCAACGCCACATCGACTGCTGGGATATCTTTGCCCGATGCCTTCGTTTCTAGCGCAACGGTGTAGCCATCTAGTGAGCCTTTCGTCTCTAAACTCGGCACAGAGACTTGATAGTCACTTTTTCCACTTAATGGCCATTGTGCTTCGACATCTTTCAGTTTGATATCAAATGGCAACTCAGGTTTAAGCGGTTGAACTTGACCTTCAATCTTGGCTTTAACCAGATCAGAAAGCGTTGCTTGTAATGACAAATCACCCACAGAGCCAGACGCAGATAACGACAACTTCTGGCCTTTCACGTCCGCTTGTTTAACCAAGGCATCAATCTGCGCTTTAATTGGGTAATCAGCCGATAATGTCACTTGCGTACTTAGCTGACCTTCTACTTCCGGCATATCAAGCTCAAGCGTTTTAACATCGACTTTATTACCGCCTGCCGTTGCTTCGAGTCCTAAGTGATGAACGATAACCGGCGTGTCACCAGACAATTTAAAGTCATGAATATCAAGACGCTGCGCGTCGATGGTCAGTGGAATCCATACCTCTGGTAAAACAATACCTTCAGGCTCAGCTTCTGCCGTTGCTTGAGGCTGTGCCTTATCTTGTTGTTTTGCAGCAACCTCTTGAGTTGGGGCTTGTTCTGATGGTTGCGTTTTATCTGTCGCTTCAGATGCTGTATTTGCTGACTGCTGAGCCACCTTGGTTTGTGACTCGCCTTTCTCGTCTGCAGCTTTGGCCTCTGGTGCTTGTGCAGATTGCTTTTCTGTCGCCTCTTCACTTGGTGCAAGAGCCACATTGATGGCTTTCAATGCCGTTGGTGCAATGACTAAACGGTCACCCTGCATCGACAACGCCGTCGAGAAATCTTGCCAATCAATTTTGTTTCCTAAGATGTTTAGGTTGATGTCGTTAAAGCTGACTTTATTGACAAAAATTGGCACAGGAGTGCTGATGGAACGCAGCGGCGGGGTTTCTTCTTCCGGCTCTTCACTTGCAGGAGGCAACTCCGGCATTTGGAAGTTCACACCTTGCAGAGCTAGCTCATCCACACACACTTTCGGATCAAAGAAACAACGGAAGTTGATCGCGAGCGTTAAGCTCTCAACCTTTGCATCAACATTCAGCGACTCGTCAACAAAGCTGACGTTGCGTAAAGCAAATCGAGGGAACAATGAACCTTGAATTTGCTCAACTTTAAGTTGTGGTAAAGCTTTCTCTGCGCCCCAAAGCGCCAGCTTTAAACCTGGATGCGTAAATAGAATGGTGCCGACGAAGATCGCCAGCAAAAGAATTAGACTCAGCAGACCGATTGAGAACCATTTCGTCCACTTCAAGGTTGTTTTCATCATAGCTCAGGCCCCAATGAGAAGTGGATGCGGAATTCAGGATCTGGCTCAGAGTCTAGACCCCAAGCAAAGTCAAAGCTGACCGGACCAACTGGAGATGCCCAGCGAATGCCCACACCCGCGCCCGATTTCCAGACTGGGGTTTCATTAAATGCGTCACCGATATCGTAGAAGACTGCGCCCCACCAGTTACCAGTTACGCGATATTGATACTCAAGCGTGCTGGTCACCATGTACTTCGCACCAGTCAATGCCCCACTGGCATCGGTTGGCGAGATAGACTCATAACCATAACCACGAATGTTGTTGTCACCACCGGCGAAGAAACGCAGCGATGGCGATAGCTTTTCAAATTCATCAGTGATGTTGGCACCACCTTCTAGACGGAATAAGCCACGATGGTTCTGACCAATCCCTCGAATCCAAGACGTACGACCCAGAAGACGAAGAACGCGAGTTTCAGACAACAATGCAGGGTCGCCGTATTCAACGGTCACACTCTGCTTATCACCCCACATTGGCATGTTGCCGCCACGAGTTCGTGTACGAGAGAACGACGCACCCGGCAGAACAAATTGCACACCATCTTCTTGCAAACCTTGCGAGAAGTTTTCGTACAAGTGGCGAACGTACAGAGTCTTGTGCCAACCACCATCAGTGATCCAGTGACGCTCTACCGCAAGATTCGATTCCAAACTCTCCGTATCGCGGTTATCAAGGTGCTTCAAACCGAACTGAAGTTGGTAGTACTCATGCAGTACATCATCAAGTGGGATTTTGTAGCCCGCTGTAATGGTTTGTTCAGGTTTCGATAGCGAAAGCGCGGTATCAAAACTGTGGCCACGAGCGCTTACCCATGGCTTTTTCCATTTCAACGTACCGCGCACACCGGTATCGGTAGAGTAACCAATACCCGTCTCCAATTGGTTTTTCGCAGCAGGAGCAAGAGAGACTTTGATTGGCAAGTCACGACCGTCATCCAACTTACTCAGATCCGGCTCGACAAACACCGAAGAGAACCAATCGGTGTTAGAGAGATTTTGGTTGTATTCGCCAACTTCGGAAACCAAGTAAGGCTCACCAGTTTTAAATGGACGCAGAGAGTCCACGCGATCTTCCCAGATCTGGCTGCCCAGAATTTCAACCGTACCAAAGTGATAGCGAATACCACTGTCATAGTGGAGACGGACATTCGCTTCGTTTAGCTCTGGTACAATTTCTAGGCGGCTCAGCTTAAAGTCACCATTAAAGTAACCGCGTTGCAGCGCTAAGTTGCGAATTCCTGATTTTAGAGCGTCGTATTCCCCTTGATTGAGGATACGACCTTCTTTCAATCGTGATTTGTTGATGAGATTCGTGAACTCTTCGTCTTTCTCGGCTTCACCCGAAATCACCACGTCCATCTCTTTTATTCTGACCGGCTCGCCAGGTTTGACGTTAACGATCAGTTCATCATTATCTTTCGTAATAGTGTATGAAATTTTCGCATGATAATAGCCGAGCGCATTCAACGCTTCAGTGATACTTTGTTCCAATCGCGCCTGAAAGCGCAAAGACGTAGAGTAGTCGTCTTCAGGAATTGAAGACAAATAAGCGTTCACATTATCTTCTAGCGCGCCATCGATGCCCTTGATCGTCAGGGAAACATCGGCGTAAGCGCTATGAGAAAAGGCAAGGAGGCTAGCAATTATCGGGGTAGCTTTTCTTATCATGCTTTTTAGCTGGACGAGGTTAAATAAACGTAAACAATAATAACGCCAATTAAAGGCTAAGTCTGTAATATTAATAGGTTTACTACGGTCTATGTCATCACAACATCATATTCAGACTGAATAAAATAATTCGCAAAATTAAGACACGTATTGAAGGACAAATACCATGCTCAACAAACAGACAATGATCAGTATAGAAGATGCACTGCCTGGTCGAGAGGCATCAATGCAAATCGATGACACTCATTTTGTAAATCAATCGAGTTTAACGGCTCAGCCACAATCTCACCAACAGCAAATTTTATTCGGAATGGGCTGCTTTTGGGGCGCTGAACGCCTGTTTTGGCAACTTGAAGGCGTCGTATCAACATCCGTCGGTTACGCAGGTGGTTACACGCAAAATCCCACTTACGATGAAGTTTGTACAGGCAAAACTGGCCATACCGAAGTGGTTCGCGTCGTATTCGACGAGCGCATAATTTCTCTGGAGCAATTACTGGCAACGTTTTGGGAAAGACACGACCCTACACAAGGGATGCGCCAAGGTAACGATTTAGGAACTCAGTACCGTTCTGCGATTTATACCTACTCACCAGAACAACAAAATGCGGCAGAAAAATCGAAAACCCAATATCAACAAGCGTTGCAAGAAGATCAGCGAGCGGCAATCACGACAGAAATCCAAGCAGCGGGCCCTTACTACTTTGCAGAAACCTACCACCAGCAATATCTAGCAAAAAATCCAAACGGTTATTGTGGATTGGGCGGCACAGGCGTTTGCTTCCCACCGAGCCTTCAAGGTTAATCCGAAACGAAAAAGAGCGACGAAAGTCGCTCTTTTACAAATCTTGTCATTATACCGGGAGCGATAATATCGCTTGGTTTACTTCTCTAAATACAGAGAGTTGTTTGGGGTTTTTGACGTCAGGTAATAGTACTTTGCCGTTATCAAAATGGAACTCACCCACACCTGCAATTGAAAACTGACCTTTGAATAAAGTCTTAACGAAACGCGCCACCTGACGTGGACGGTAAACAGCAAACTCACGTAGCATAACCAACCTCAACATCCTTTTGAGAAAACACTGATTGCTCTTTCCTTGGCAACCTTTTATGCGCAATTTGCGACGTGGTTCATTCTATCAAATTTCAACGTTAACGCAACAATATTAGACACCATACGTTAAAGAATTGTTATAAACGGTTCTACATTTTTATGCACTGTAAGTATATACTTGGGAAGTCTCACAACCCATATGGAACATAACAATATGAAAACTAAGACTCTCCTCCCTCTTTTCCTTGCTCTTACTCCGGGTCTAGCGCTTGCTCACAACCTGTCTCTTGGAGAGAGTGTACCCGCAGCAAAAGTTGATGCTTACGGTGAAATCGTACTGCAAGGTGAAGGTGTGGCTTACCAACCTTGGGCAACTCAACAGATGCTAGGTAAGGTCCGAGTTATTCAGGCTATTGCAGGGCGCAGCAGCTCAAAAGAAATGAATGCACCATTGATGGTCGCACTTACTGACGCAAAATTCCCAGCAGACGCTTACCAAACCACAACCATCATCAATCAAGATGATGCAGTTTGGGGAACAGGCTCGTTTGTGAAGTCTTCAGCACAAGACAGCAAACAAGAATTTCCTTGGTCTTCTATGGTTCTGGATGAAAACGGTGTAGTAGCAAGCTCTTGGGCCCTAAAAGAAGAAAGCTCTGCAATCATTGTGCAAGATAAACAAGGTAAAGTGTTGTTCATCAAAGAAGGCGCACTGACTCCTGATGAAATCACGCAAGTACTTGGACTTATCAAACAAAACATCTAGCTGTTTTACGCTCCTTGCCACACTTGGCAGGGAGCGACTTCCTTATCTCTCCCAGATTACTCTTCTCATAAGCACTTCTTTCACCAAAGATAATTTGCTCTGCACTAACAAAAGAGTGAACTTTTAGCGAAAATGGATGTTATATTATAACACCAAGTATCATTTCGGGCTTTAAGATGCACTATCGCTGGCTAGCAACCACACATCATTGGCGTCGCACTGTTGTCTTGCTCAGTGTTGCGTTACTGATCGTATGGAATTTCGCTACCATTGCCCATGAACTTGACCTAATTCCAGAACATCACAGCCACCATCACTGCCAAATGTTTGCAGGAGCTCATCATGGTCTGGTTAAGGCTCTACCAGAAATTCTCGCTCCAACGTATCAACGTTCAACGCATTCTGACGTTATCGAAAAGCACTTAAATGTCAGTGATGTGCGCTACACAGCACGTGCGCCGCCGATATTTGCTTAAACTTAAGAAGTCCCCATACTAGAAACAAAACTGGTTGCTAACCTCATGATTTAATTCAGCAACTACAGCAAAATAATTAAGCAAATTAGGAAAAAGAAAATGCCATCTAAACACGCTCTAGCTCTTGTTATCGGCCTATCACTAGCAGCAACTGCTAACGCAGAAGAATACCGTCAGCACGAAGCGCACGTTCACGGTCACGTAGAATTCAATATTGCTCAAGACGGTAAAGACCTATTGATTGAAATCACTTCTCCGGGCGCTGACGTAGTGGGCTTTGAACACGCACCAGAAAATGCAGAGCAAGAGCAAGCACTTAAACAAGCGATTGCTGCGCTAAAAGATACAGACAAGCTATTTGCTATCAACCAACAAGCAAAATGTGTGATTGACGATGTTCATGTATCTCACACACTAGGCCAAGATTCTCACGAGGGTCATGACCACCATGATCATGAAGGTCACAACCACGATAAGCATGACCACGAAGGTCACGATCATGACAAACATGACCACGACCATGATCACGAGCATAAAGGCCATGATCATGAAGAGCATGCGCATGATGACCATGACGGCCATGAGCACCACGATCACGAAGGTCACGACCATGAAGGCCACGATCATGAACACGGCGGCCACGGTGAGTTTACTGTTGAATACCGTTACCACTGTGATTCAGTCGCAGACCTAAACAGCATTGATACAACTTGGTTCAAGCAGTTCCCAGCGACAGAATCAATCAGCGCAAATCTATTCACTGACACTACTCAGTCAGCGACAACGTTGAACAAAGGCAACACAAAGATCGCAATTAAATAACTCACATGGCGTGTGAGTACTTACTCACACGCCATTGCTTTGGTAATTTATTATGACTGAAACCACGTCAAACGTTGTTGAGCTTGCTAACGCCCAGTTTGTCTGGCCCGGCTCTGAAAACGCGACCATTAATATTCCACACTTACACATCGCTCAAGGTGAGCATGTCTTTATCAAAGGCCCTAGCGGCTGTGGTAAATCGACTCTGCTTGCCCTACTAACTGGAATCAATACTCTTACATCGGGTTCTCTGTCTGTACTTGAGACCGATCTTGCTAGCTTAAGAGCAAGTCAAAGAGACAAATTTCGTGCCGATCACATTGGCTATATCTTCCAACAATTCAATTTGTTGCCTTACTTGAATGTGATCGAAAACGTCCTAATCCCATGCCAATTCAGCAAAATTCGCCGAGATCGCGTTGCACCAAACGCTTCGACTGCAACGCTTGAAGAGCAAGCAACATCACTGCTAGAACGTTTGCATCTTCCGAAAGCACTGCACCATAAGCCTGTCTCTGAGCTGAGCATTGGCCAGCAACAACGCGTTGCAGCTGCCCGCGCACTGATCGGCCAACCTGAACTGGTTATCGCTGACGAGCCAACTTCAGCCTTGGATCATGACAACCGCAAAGCGTTTATTGAGTTATTGATGGAACAAGCCAATCTTGCCAACGCTACATTGGTTTTTGTTAGCCATGATCCAACTCTGGAATCTCTCTTCCACAGAACACTCAACTTGCCTGAAATCAATCAAGCGCAAACCCTAGGAGCCGCATCATGAGTGCCGTAGTAAAGCTCGCTTGGAAAAGCCTGATGAACCGCAAAGCGACGGCGATTCTTACCATCATGACCGTCGCGATTTCTGTTGTCCTTCTGTTAGGCGTAGAGCGAATTCGCACTCAAGCCAAAGACAGTTTTGCCAACACCATTTCTGGTACTGATTTAATTGTCGGCGGGCGTTCAGGGCAGGTAAACCTGCTGTTGTACTCGGTTTTCAGAATCGGCAACGCAACCAACAACATTGACTGGAAAAGCTATGAAGAATTTGCCAATCACCGAGCCGTTGACTGGGCGATTCCTATTTCATTGGGTGATTCCCATAAAGGCTTCCGAGTCATGGGGACCAATCACAGCTATTTCGAACATTACAAGTACGGAAGTAAGCAACCACTAACTTTCTCTGAAGGTCGAGAATTCAACGGTTTATTCGAAACGGTTCTAGGTTCTGATGTCGCCAAAAAGCTGGGCTATAAAATCGGTAGTGAGATCATCATTGCCCATGGCATCAGCGATGTTGGCTTTAGCCGCCATGACAATTTGCCGTTTAAAGTCGTTGGTATTCTTGCTCCAACAGGCACACCCGTCGACAAAACCGTCCACGTCTCATTGGAAGCAATTGAAGCGATACATGTCGGTTGGGAAAGTGGCGCTCGTCTTGGTCCAACACCGAGCGCAGAAGAGCTCAAGGCAAGAGACTTCCAGCCTAAGCAAATTACTGCGATGTTGATCGGCTTGAAATCGCGCATTCAAACCTTCGCCTTACAACGACAAATTAACACCTATCCGCAAGAGCCGCTTAGCGCCATCATGCCGGGTGTCGCCCTACACGAATTGTGGGGAATGATGTCTATTGCTGAACAAGCGTTAATGGCGGTATCAGGATTTGTCGTGGTCGCAGGTTTATTAGGGATGCTGAGCAGTCTACTCACCAGCTTACAAGAACGTCGCCGAGAAATGGCCATCCTACGAGCAATGGGAGCAAGACCAAAACACGTGTTCTCTTTGCTGATCAGCGAAGCAAGCTTACTGACATTTGCAGGCATCATTGCTGGGGTCGCAGGCTTGTATTCTATGCTTGCCCTCTTGCAACCGATAATCCAACAAAGTTATGGTATACACCTAACATTAACGGCACTGTCGCCGTATGAATGGATGTTGCTTGGCTTTGTGCAGTTCGCAGGCATTGTGATTGGCTTCATCCCTGCATTCCGTGCTTACCGACAATCGCTCAGTGATGGAATGACAATTAGGATTTAGTAAAGATGTGGAAAAAGATACTCGCTAGCTGCTTGCTACTGATTTCGTTCACTGCGCCAGTATTGGCAAGTGATGAGCCGTTGAAACTCGACTGGATTGATCTAGTCCCTGAGAATGAGCGCAAGATGTTCGACAGCGTAGGCATGCCTGCGACTGACCACACCGGTGGCGCGGCATTACAGTCAAAGATTGGTAATGTTCGTCCAGAACTGAACGGCAGCAAGGTAAAAATCCCTGGCTTTGTGATCCCATTAGAAGGTGATGCGAATACAGTTACGGAATTTTTGCTGGTGCCATATTTTGGCGCTTGTATCCACGTTCCACCGCCGCCACCAAACCAGATCATCTACGTGAAGTTTCCGAAAGGAGCGCCAGTACAAGAGTTGTGGGATGTCATTTATGTCGTGGGGACATTAAAGACCGAGACCATAGAACATGAACTGGCAGAAACGGCCTACGTGATTGATGGCTCAGCAATTGAAGCCTACGATGACATGTAGTTTGTAGCTCAATGAGCTCGTATAGCTGATTAAGTAGATACACCAAGGCGTCGATTCGGCGCCTTTTTTCTTTCTGTTAGTTAAACAATGTAGCGCGACAAATACGCTAATACACCAACATATAAAACCAAAAGTAGCGCTATCGACAGGTGCTTTCTCAGTTTGCTTACGTCTGAATATTTCATCACCCCTCCAAAATAACGATAACAATTTTAACAACTCATTATCATTTTGAATAGCCTTTATTCTGTCAATTTCAAGACATGCCTCTCTGGTCGAGAAAACAGGAAAGGTGTAAATTTAAGCAAGCGCTAATCGCCAGTCTTGGTAGGAAATGAAATGGCAGAACCAACAAAGCAACCTGTTGTTATCGAACACGAACCCACACAACAAAAACATACTCACCATGAAAAGAAGTCTGGTTACATTAAAGACAGTGCGAGCCGTGTTCAAAGTATCGCCCAAATCTACGGGTTAGACGCATTGTTGCAAAGTGATCCTCCAGCCAAAACCGCACTTGAGCGAGCTCAATTAAGAGAACAACGCCGCCAAGAACAAAGACAGAAGAACTTAGAGCAGATCCTCAAACTGGCACACAGTTCGTGTCGAGATGAGACCGCAGGTGAACCTGACCAAGACTGGTTGTATCGATTTTTCGATATGGCTCAGGACATCCACAACAGCTCGATGCAAAAACTCTGGGCTCAAGTTATGAAACGCGAAGTCACCAACCCTGGTTCAACTTCGATGAAAGCACTTAAAGTGCTGAAAGACATGTCGCCGAGAGAAGCCCAAACTCTGCAACGTGCCGCGACGTTAGCGTGCAGTTTTGGTGGTGATTCAAGTAGAAAACTGTTGATTGGCTACAAAGCGCATGGCGGAATATTCAGTTTTGGCAAACGCGATACCACCAGCAATCTCAACATGGGTAGCTTCCAACTTCCTTATTCAAGTTTGTTAGTGTTGATTGAATTGGGGCTGCTACACAGTACCGAATTAGAGTCTGGCGAAATTGGTATTGAAACGCCTTTGATGCTCAGCTACCAAGGTAAGAATTTGTCATTACAGGTGAATACAAAAGGTGTGCGTCTGCTTTACTACCGCTTTACTCCGACAGGTAATGAGTTGTGTAAGCTGCTTGGTAACAAACCTAACAATCAATACTACGACCAGATGCTAGCACTTCTAAATCAAAGATTTAGCGTTCATAGTGAAGCAAAAACCACAATAAACCACACTGTTTAGTACATTAAAAAGAGCTTTTGGTCACCTATGATCCAAAAGCTCTTTTAACTGCTCAGTGACTTTTGGGCCACCCATGATCCAAATGCTTTTTTATCGGATCACACCACGTTGTTTAAGGTCGATTAAACACAACTCCACCAGCTCTTCGACACTCTTTTCACCCGCTGGCAAATCAATTTCTGGGTTTGCTGGAGCTTGGTATTCAGAGTCAATACCTGTGAAATTCGGGATTTCTCCTGCGCGTGCTTTCTTGTACAAGCCTTTCGGGTCACGGTCTTCACACACTTCTAAAGACGCATTGACGAACACTTCAATAAACTCCCCCTCAGGCAGTAGATCACGCACCAATTGACGCTCTGCACGATGAGGAGAAATAAATGCCGACAGAACAATCAAACCCGCGTCTGCCATCAGCTTCGCCAGTTCACCAATGCGACGAATGTTCTCGCGACGGTCTTGCTCAGAAAAGCCTAAGTCGCTGCACAAGCCATGACGCACATTGTCGCCATCGAGCAAATAAGTGTGGTAACCCAGTTCGGCTAAGCGATTTTCCAATGCACCAGCCACCGTTGATTTGCCCGCGCCAGACAGCCCAGTAAACCAAAGTACTGCAGGCTTCTGTTTTTTTAATCCAGCACGAAACTGTTTATCAACCGAGTGCTGATGCCAAACGATGTTTTCATCTTTTACCGGAGTTTCGGCAGTCATAACGTATCCTTGTAAATTTACAGATTAAAACGGAAAGAAGACCGGAATCAGCGTCAGTACTAACACTGAATACACGATAGAAATCGGCACGCCAATTCGCACATAATCGGTCAATTTGTAATTCCCTACGCTGTATACCAATAAGTTGGTTTGGTATCCGTAAGGAGAAATAAAACTGGCACTGGCGCCAAACAGCACCGCCATAATGAAAGGCATTGGATCAACGCCATAACCTACCGCCATGCTATAGCCAATAGGGAAAGACAGCGCTGCCGCCGCATTGTTGGTAACAAGCTCGGTTAACACCAGAGTCATGATGTAAGTGGCGACCAAAGCGCCAAACACACCCCAACCATTAAAGGCTTCAATAAACATATCGCCCATTCGCACCGACAAACCGGACGAAATCATTAACTGTGCAATGGATAACGCAGAGCCGACAATCACCACAATATCAATTGGGAAACGACGACGAAGCTCAGACAGTTGAATCACGCCAAAGGCAAGCAGTGCTATCAAATAAGCCGCCAAACCTTTGATAATAGGGACAAGCTCCAACAACGCACAGCCAATCACTGCCGCAAAACCAAACAGAACTAAAGCGGATTTATTCGAATCCAAGCGCGCGCTGGAATCCAGATCGTTGACTAAAACAAACTCTTTTCGGTGCGCACGTCGCTCTGCCTCAAATCGTTTGCCGGGAACCAAGACCAATGTGTCACCCGCGGCTAATGTGATATTGCCTAACCCACCTTCAAGGCGCTCATGACCACGACGGATCGCTACGACTACCGCATCAAATCGGTCACGGAAACGGCTCTCTTTAAGGGTTTTATGACAGAAGGTCGCCGATGAACTGACTACCACTTCAATGAAGTTTTGACCATTGAGATGTTGATGACCAAATAGCGTTAAACCGGGGATCTCTTGCAATGTCGCCACGCTTTCTACATCGCCACAAAATAGCAATCGGTCTTTGGCATTCAGAACAAAATCCGGACCAACAGAAGAAACCGTCACGCCATCTCGAATCACTTCAGCAAGGAACAATTTTCTCAGGGCACGCAGGTTATTTTCGGTAATGGTACGACCGACCAAAGGTGAACCTGGCTCAACACGAGACTCTAAGAAGTAAGGTAAGTCCTCTTGGTTTTGGTCATCGTAATTAGGTAATAGATAGCTCAGCGGGATGAGAATAAGCACACCGCCCACTAACACCGCTAAGCCAATCATGGTTGGAGTAAAAAAGCTCAAGCTTGGTAGGCCGGCATCTTCAACAAAGCTGTTGATGATTAAGTTGGTCGAGGTACCAATCAACGTCAACGTACCACCAAAAATCGCGGCATAAGAAAGCGGAATCAAAAGCTTAGAAGGCGCATGTTGTTGGTTGCGTTTAATCGCACCAATCAATGACACCACAACCGCCGTGTTATTAGTGAAAGAGGAAAGTAAAGCGGTAGAAAAGCCCAACTTGGCAATCACACTACCAAGATGACCTTCAGAAATACTGCGACTGACCCAGCTGATCAATAAGGTTTTTTCTAATGCGCTCGATGCGAGGATCAACAGCACTAGGGTCAGAAGTGAAGAATTAGTAAAGTTTGCCGCAATGGTATTGAGCTCAATCATCCCCGCCATAAAGGCGATGAAAGCGGCTCCTGCAAACACGTAACTTGGTTTAATTTTGGTTACGAGTAAACAAGTGATAATGCCAAGCAAAATCGCTAATACAAATCCTTGTTCCCACATAGCCAATCCTTACCAATAAACCCAATACGGGCACAACAACGACTCGTGCAAACTTAGCTGCACGGAGTGACAAACGAGTAACCAGACAAAAAAGCAAAGCAAGCGAAAAAGAACGCCAGAATGCTCGGTTTCTTGGGCTTCCGGAGCATTCTGGATTCGGGGGAAATCAGCCTGACAGGTTTCGCAATCCAGTCAGGCTAGGTGAACCAATTACTTCTTCAATAACTGGCTCAGGTCTTTAGCTTCCCAATGCGGGAAGTGCTTACGAACCAAAGCATTGAGTTCAAGTTCGAACGCTGAAACATCCACAAGACCACGCTCAACAGCCGCCAAGCTTTCTTTCACCATGCCTGCACCAACCGTTACATTGGTTAGGCGGTCGATGATGATAAAGCCGCCGGTATCGGCACAATCTTGGTAGTTATCCAACGCGACAGATTCGTTCAGCGACCACTCACACAAACCAATGCCGTTGAGAGGCAATTCAGCTGCACCGTGAGTCGAAAGGTTGTTGATGTCGTATTGGTGACGAATGGCTTCAACATGACCAACCGTCTTCTTACCAGCAATCTTAATGTCGTAATCACGACCTGGTTGCAGTGGTTGCTCTGTCATCCACACAACGTCAGCTAACAAGTGGTTAGTTGACTCTACTTGTGCATTTTCTAGCACCAGCAAATCACCACGACTGATGTCGATTTCATCATTCAATGTCAACGTCACAGCCAGACCTGCTTGTGCTTCCTGTACATCGCCATCGAAGGTCACGATACGTGCTACCGTTGAGGTTTTGCCTGATGGCAGCGCCTTAATCGCATCTCCTACTTTCACCGAACCCGATGAAATCGTGCCAGCAAAGCCGCGGAAATCGAGGTTAGGACGGTTTACATACTGAACAGGGAAACGGAAGTCACCTTCGCCTTTCTCGTGGTCAACATCCACAGTCTCAAGTAACTCAAGCAAAGACGGACCTTCAAACCAGCTTAGGTTTTGTCCTTTCTCTACTACGTTGTCGCCTTCTAGCGCTGACAACGGAATAATTTGGATATCCGTCTCACCCGCTAGGTTTTCTGAGAACTGCAGGTACTCATCGCGAATCTCTTCAAAACGTTCTTGTGAGTAATCCACCAAGTCCATTTTGTTGATAGCAACAACGAAGTGTTTCAATCCCAATAAGTTAGAAATGAATGAGTGACGACGCGTTTGGTCTAGTACACCTTTACGTGCATCAACCAGAATCACAGCCAAATCACAGGTCGATGCACCTGTTGCCATGTTACGTGTGTACTGCTCATGCCCTGGCGTGTCAGCAATGATGAACTTACGTTTCTGCGTCGAGAAGTAACGGTAAGCCACATCAATGGTGATGCCTTGCTCGCGTTCTGCTTGTAGACCATCTACCAGCAATGCCAAATCTGGCTTTTCACCCGTGGTGCCTACGCGTTGGCTATCCGAGTGAACTGCTGCTAGCTGATCTTCATAAATTTGTTTTGAGTCATGGAGTAAGCGACCGATTAGGGTACTTTTACCGTCATCTACCGAGCCACAAGTCAGGAATCTAAGTAACGACTTGTACTGGTGTTGTTTTAAATAGCCTTCAATACCAAGCTCGGCTAATTGAGCTTCAACTGCACTGTTCATTATCTTTCCTTAGATCCTTTAGAAGTAACCTTGACGTTTCTTAAGCTCCATCGATCCTGACTGATCGTGGTCGATCGCACGACCTTGGCGCTCACTTGAGGTTGCCACCAACATTTCTTCGATGATGCCTGTTAGCGTGTTGGCTTCAGACTCAATCGCGCCAGTCAGCGGGTAACAACCCAAAGTACGGAAACGCACACTCTTCTCTTCAATCACTTCACCTGGCTCTAGCTTCATGCGGTCATCATCTACCATGATCAGCATGCCATCACGCTCAACAACAGGTCGCTTATCAGCAAGATACAGAGGCACGATCTCAATGTTTTCTAGGTAGATGTATTGCCAGATATCCAGCTCAGTCCAGTTTGAAAGTGGGAACACACGAATGCTCTCCCCTTTGTTTACTTGACCGTTGTATGTTTTCCAAAGCTCCGGACGTTGGTTTTTTGGATCCCAGGTATGGTTCTTATCGCGGAATGAGTAAACGCGCTCTTTTGCACGTGACTTCTCTTCATCACGACGCGCACCACCGAATGCCGCATCAAAACCGTACTTGTTCAGAGCCTGCTTCAAACCTTGAGTCTTCATGATGTCAGTATGCTTTGAAGAGCCGTGCACAAATGGACTACAGCCCATTGCTAGACCTTCTGGGTTCTTATGAACCAAAAGCTCAAAGCCGTATTTCTCAGCGGTACGATCACGAAACTCGATCATCTCGCGGAATTTCCAATCCGTGTCTACGTGCAGTAGTGGGAATGGAATTTTGCCTGGGTAGAAGGCTTTGCGCGCAAGATGCAACATGACTGATGAATCTTTACCAATCGAATACATCATGACTGGGTTATCGAACTCAGCAGCAACTTCGCGGATGATATGAATACTCTCCGCTTCGAGTTGTTTAAGGTGAGTTAAACGTTGTTGGTCCATGTTTTGTCTTTCCTTTTTAAGCTTGAAGGCTCATTACGTCCCTAATCTTTGGTCTGAAATTATATGGAGCTGGCAATAGCACTTTTGTTGAATTCAGTACTAGACAAAAACCAGTCCAACTTTTGAGACAGACGTACAACTTCGCCGACAACAATTAAAGACGGAGCTTGAGCTTCTTTAGATAATTCAGATAGTTGAGAAAGTTCTCCGGTGAAAACTTTTTGCTGGATTTGCGTACCGCGCTCGATGATGGCGATAGGGGTTGAGGCTGCCCTACCATGTTTGATGAGCTGATTCTGAATATAGTGTGATTTCATCAGTCCCATGTAGATCACTAAAGTCTGATTCCCACGCGCGAGCGTCGACCAGTCCATGTCGTCACTTTCTTCTTTCAGATGACCCGTAACAAACAGTGCTGATTGCGCGTAATCACGATGCGTCAGTGGGATACCTGCATAAGCGGTCGCACCTGCAGCAGCAGTAATGCCCGGAACCACTTGAAAACGCACACCAGCATCAGCCAAAACTTCCAGCTCTTCACCACCGCGACCAAACACAAATGGATCGCCACCTTTAATGCGCACCACTTTGTAACCTTGCTTAGCAAAGTCCACCAGCAATTGGTTGGTCTTCTCTTGTGGCACACTGTGGTGCCCGGCACGTTTACCCACGCACACCAAAATGGTTTCGCTTGGAATTAACGCCATGATCTCGTCAGACACTAAGTAGTCGTAAAGCACGACGTCAGCTTGTTGTAGGCAGTTGAGTGCTTTCAGCGTTAATAGTTCAGGGTCACCCGGACCAGCACCAACAAGGGCTACTTCCCCCGGTTGAAGGGACTGCTTGCTGAAACGCGGAAGATCGGCAGCTTGGTTATCCGAAACCAGCCGAGGCTTGTTGATTGGGAAATTCGTTACTGAATCGTTAACTGCCATGTGCTTGCTCATCATCCATTGATATCGTTATGGATGGCATTATGGCGGTGGGTTTATATTACCGGAAATTCTAAAATTTCATTTTTTATTCAAAAAACTGCTAAGAAGCTTTTGTTAGGTCTCATTCAAAATGGTGAAAAAGGCATCACTTTGACACTTTCCTCCGCATTTAATTGCCTAATGTTCACAGTTTTCTGCATCTTAGCCTGAGCTTGCACTAATATTTGTTACATTACGCTGTACGACCCCTCTATCCCATTTAATTGGAGCACCTCATGAAAATGGCAGTTAATCCCGTATCCGTCGCAGTTTTAAGCGGTATGTTGACGCTTGCAGGCCCAGCGATGGCGGACACCATCAAGCTACGTATTATCGAAACCACCGACATTCACACCAATGTGATGGATTACGACTACTACAAAGATCAGCCTTCTCAGCAAATCGGTCTTAGCCGTGCGGCGACACTGGTTAAGCAAGCTCGTGAAGAAGCAGTGAACAGTGTTTTGGTCGACAATGGCGACTTGATTCAAGGCAGCCCGATGGGCGATTACATGGCAGCGAAAGGGATTAACGCTGGCGAAATCCACCCGGTATACAAAGCGATGAACCAGTTGGATTACGATGTGGGTAACATTGGTAACCACGAATTCAACTACGGCCTTGAGTTCCTAAAAAATTCTATCGACGGTGCGAACTTCCCTTATGTTAGTGCTAACGTTTTCGAAAAGAAGACAGGCGAGCACTACTTCAAACCTTATCTCATTAAAACGCACACGTTCAAAGACACTGATGGTCAAAGCCACGAAATCAAAGTGGGTTACATCGGCTTCGTCCCGCCACAAATCATGGTATGGGATAAGAAGAATCTAGAAGGTAAAGTCTTCGCTGAAGACATCACTGAGACAGCGAAAAAGCTGGTTCCTCAGATGAAGAAAGAAGGCGCAGACGTGATTGTGGCAATTCCGCACTCGGGCATTTCCACTGACCCATACAAGCTAGGCGCTGAAAACTCGGTTTACTACCTCACAGAAGTTGAAGGCATTGATGCGATTGCATTTGGTCACTCTCACGCCGTGTTCCCAGGTAAAGACTTTGCCAAGCTACAAGGCGTCGACAACGCAAAAGGCACAATTAATGGCGTAACCGCAGTAATGCCAGGTCGTTGGGGTAGCCACGTTGGCGTAATGGACTTGATGCTGAAAGAAAAAGATGGCAAGTGGCAAGTGGTTGAAGGTCAATCTGAAGCGCGCCCTATCTTCGATAAAGCAAATAAGAAGTCTTTGGCCGAAGCTGATAAAGGCATCGTGGATGCACTTGTTGATGACCATAAAGGCACACGTGAGTTCGTCAACCAACCAATTGGCAAAGCAAATGACGTGATGTACAGCTTCCTAGCGCTTGTACAAGATGATCCAACGATTCAAATCGTAAACCTAGCGCAGAAAGATTACGTGGAACGCTTCATCCAAGGCGACCCAGACCTTGAAGGCATTCCAGTATTAAGCGCAGCTGCACCATTTAAAGTGGGCGGACGTAAAGACGATCCAAATGGTTTCACCGAAGTCGAGTCAGGTCAGCTGACTTTCCGTAATGCCGCAGACCTTTACCTCTACCCGAATACGCTTGTAGCGATGAAGGTTAAAGGCAAAGAAGTTCATGAATGGCTAGAGTGTAGTGCAGGTCAGTTCAATCATATTGATGTTAACAGCACCAAACCTCAGTCTTTGATCAACTGGGATAGCTTCCGTACTTACAACTTCGACGTGATGGATGGTGTGAACTACCAAATCGATGTTACTCAACCACCGAAGTACGATGCGGATTGTAAAGTGATCAACCCAGATTCACAGCGTATCGTGAACCTGACTTACAACGGTAAGCCAGTTGATCCAAAACAAGACTTCATCATCGCTACTAACAACTACCGTGCTTACAGCGCAACCTTCCCAGGTACTGGTCCGGACTTCATCGCGTTTGATGCTCCAGATGAGAACCGCTCAGTAGTGGCCGCTTACATCTCTCGCATCAGCAAAGAACAAGGCGAAGTGACACCAAGCGCGGATAACAACTGGTCTTTCGCACCAATCAAATCGGATAACAAACTTGATGTTCGTTTTGAAACCTCACCAAGTGATAAAGCTGCGCAGTTCATCAAAGAGAAAGGACAATACCCGATGAAACGTGTCGCAACTGACGAAGTTGGTTTCGCGATTTACCAAATTGACCTGAATAAGTAAGGCAAGTTTGGCAATGATTTCAAGCGGCTCTCATGAGCCGCTTTTTTGTTGTCAGTAAAAACCGTTAGAATGAGAAAAACCGTTTCTGAGTTATCACATGCACAGCGATCTTTTTTCTGACTTAATCAATCATGGCTTCCTCGAAGAGGAAGCGAATCAGCTAATTGAACATGGGCAACAGCTAGAGTTGCCGACACGCCATATTCTCAATCACCAAGGTGAATCCAGTTCGCACATCTACTTTGTGTTAGAAGGTTTATGCCATGCCAGTTATCTGACCGATAAAGGGAAGGAGTTCAGTAAAGAGTTCTACTGGGAAAAGGATTGGGTGATTGGCTTTGAAGGGGTTATTAAGAATCAGCCCTCGCCGTACTTATTAGAAACGCTGACACCTTGTCATCTGTTTTGCTTGCCGATTGAAGTGCTACACCAATGGCGTGAAGAAAAGCATCCTATCTACTTAAAGCTGCTCGAAGCGCAATTAATGCATAAAGAAAACAAAGAACGCTTTATGTTGCTCTACTCACCAGAAGAGCGTTACCAACTATTTTGTCAGCATTACCCAGACTTAGAACAGCGTATTACCGATAGCCAGATTGCCGCTTACTTGGGGATTACCGCGATCAGTTTAAGTCGAATAAAAACCCGTTTGAAGCAGCATCACGAAAAGTAAAACTAAAATAATATTGACAAAAAACAATCACTTTCAGTAGTCACACTCTTATTATTAACTAACGCTATTTGTTTGAAGTATAAGCAAAAATCTCAAATCCCATCTGGATATGCATAAGGATATACCACACCCTGCATAGCCAAATTTCATATCATTCGCCTCACATTGTGGGCGAGTGTTTCATCATGAGTTAAGGGAAAAGATTATGTTTGGAAAACTGAAAGCCGCCGCCGGTGATGCCGCAAACAATAAAGCAGCAACACTCATAACGACACACGTAGAACCCGTAATGGAAGAAATCCAAGGCTACTCTCCGGCAGTTATCATGGAAGATGAGACCTACCAGAGCCAAGTGATTGAGCCGACGCTCGTTGCACTTCAAGCGGCTTCGTCAGGCGTGACCTCAATGCTGCCAAACTTTAATGAGAAATTTAGCGCCTGCATGTTCCACCTTCGTGGCGAACTGCTCGAACTATCAGAAGATAAAGTCGCACTGATCGACGACTTCAAACAACAGCTACCTGCAGCTGTTATGGAAGGCTTAAAGCTATAGCGGTGTACAAAAACAAAAAAACGGCTAAATCGTTAGCCGTTTTTTACTGTATTGCTGGTTTTACTTCAGCAAACGGGCACGGAATTGACGACCTTTCATCTTGCCGCTACTGATAGTTTGTAGCGCTTTCTTCGCCACTGACTTTTCTACCGCAACATAAGCACGCATTGGGAACAGGTGAATCTTACCCACTTGTGCGCCTGTGATGCCATTTTTACCCGTTAAGCAACCTAGAATGTCGCCTGCGCGCACTTTCTGCTTCTTACCGCCATCGATGTTAATCGTCACCATCTTCGCTTGGTATGGCTGCTGAGTTGATTTCGCTGGCAATGTTGCTGGTACCACGTCCATGTCTAGATACTCTTCGATACGAGCCACACGCAAGCCGTCTTTTTCACCAAAGAAGCTGAATGCTAAGCCTTTGCTGCCCGCACGACCAGTACGACCAATACGGTGAACGTGTACTTCAGGGTCACGAGACAGTTCGAAGTTAAATACTGCATCTAGGTTGTCAACGTCCAAACCACGTGCCGCCACATCTGTTGCAACAAGGATAGACACACTCTTGTTAGCAAACTGAACCAAGGCTTGGTCACGTTCGCGTTGCTCTAGATCACCATGAAGATCGATAACACTGAACCCTTTGTGATGCAGTTCATCTGCTACATTCTGTACTTCTTTCTTGGTATTACAGAACACCACAGCCGATTCTGGCTGGTGCGTCAGTAGTAGGTTTGCTAGAGCTTCATCGCGCGCTTCTGAACCTTCTACGTTGTAAAAGTACTGCGCAATGCTTGACGTATCGTGAGTGGATTCTACTTTGATCATCTCTGGCGATTGCATAATACGTTGAGCGATCTGTTCGATTTTCTCAGGGAACGTTGCACTGAACAGCAAAGTCTGACGCTGCTTTGGCGCGGCTTCAATGATCGCATCGAGTGCATCTTGGAAGCCCATATCTAGCATACGGTCCGCTTCATCCAGAACTAGTGTGTTTAGCTCTTCTAGGTTAATGCGACCTTTCTCTAGATGATCAAGAATACGACCTGGCGTACCAACAAGAATGTGAGCGCCATGTTCTAGTGAACCGATTTGCGGTCCCATTGGCATACCACCACACAATGTCAGTACTTTGATGTTGTGAATGCTACGGCCCAAAGTACGAATTTCTTTTGCCACCTGATCAGCCAGTTCACGCGTCGGACAAAGCACCAAAGATTGCACACGAAAGCGCTTTACGTTCAGGTTGGATAGTACGCCAAGACCAAACGCTGCTGTTTTACCTGAGCCAGTTTTACCCTGACCAATTACATCACGCTGATTCAAAATCGCAGGTAAGCTCAACGCTTGAATTGGCGTCATATGGGTGTAGTTCAATGATTCAAGCGTCTCTAGTAGCGCTGGAGTAAGCCCTACTTGGTCAAAAGTTTGTTTGCTCACAGGGAAATATCCTCAGGTGGGATGAAAAAGAGGGCACATTATCGCCAGATTTGTCACGAAGACCAGTGAAAATTAACCATTGTTAATGAGTAATAGCAGAAAACGACGTAAAGTCAGCTGCATTCGCTTATTAATGGATATTGGAAATGATCAACTGGACTGCCCTACCTTTCTCTCAACTGACAACGACACAACTCTACGAGATGCTGCGCCTGCGCGTTGATGTCTTTGTGGTGGAGCAAACCTGTCCGTATCCAGAGCTGGACGGCAAAGATACACTGGAGGGCGTTTTTCACCTATTGGGCTACAAAGGCGATGAACTGGTTGCCTGCGCTCGTCTATTGCCTGCTGGCACCACTTACGACAATGTGAGTATCGGCCGTGTGGTCACCAAACAAAGCGCTCGCGGTGGTGGTCTTGGGCATGAACTGCTTGAGCAAGCTTTACAACATTGCCAACAGTTTTGGACAGGCCAAACGATCGATATCGGAGCACAAGAACACCTGATGGCTTTCTATGCGAGCCATGGCTTTGAAGTGATTTCTGAAAGCTACCTTGAAGATGGCATCCCTCATGTCGATATGCGCCGAGTAAGCTAAATGTCGCCTTACCACCTAGCACTATTCTTACTGGTGATCGGAAATTTGGCGGCATCACTCTCCGATGTCGCCGTTAAACTGATTGAAGGTGGTATTAGCCCGTTCCAATATATGTTTGTTCGCCAACTGGCTTCACTGCTGCTCATCTTACCTTTTTACCTCAAACAAAAACCAAATAAACGTAGCCTGAAGCAAGCGCCTATAACGATTTTACGTGCGCACCTGATATTGATTGGCAGTGGTTGTATGATGGTTGCGGTGACTCACCTCCCTCTGGCAACTGCCAACGCGGTTTTTTACGCCGCCCCTATTCTAATGCTGCCACTATCGATATTGTTTCTTAACGAGCACCCACCTCTGAGCAAAATTCTACTAACTTGCTTCGGGTTCCTTGGTGTCTTAGTGGTATTACGGCCGGATCATTTTCATTGGGCAGCACTGTTTGCACTCGGCACGGCGACCACACTGGCGATGTTCAATATATTGGTAAGAAAACTACCGAGCGAGCAATCTGTCGTTACCACACTTTGGTGGACTACGCTGCTCTCGTTACCTGTCTCTGCAGTACTGGCTGGGTTTTACTGGCAACCTATAACGTGGCAAGAACTGGCATTGGTTGTTGCGAGTGCGGTTTGCATCTTAAGTTATAACGGTTTGGCAGTATTGGCTTATCAAAAAGCGCCGGCGGGAGAGATAGCCTTAGCTGAATACTCAGGCTTAGTGTTTGTCACGCTCTTTGGGATATGGTGGTTTGATGAAATTCCAGATTGGCTGACAGCTGTAGGGATAATAATGATCGTATTACCGCTCTTACCATGGAATAAAAGAAGAACACTCGCTAGAAAACAAATTAGACGTTAACAGATCAACAGCCATAAAAAAGGCGCGAATCATCGCGCCTTAAGAATAATGGTTATCTAACGTTATTTGTTGCGACCAAATGTGCCATCAGATAAACGGAAGAACATCACCGACTCGCCACTTTTCTCTAGCTGAAGCATATCTAATTTACCATCGTCAGCAAGCTTAAAGCGCACCAATTGACCTTGCTTAATGCGACTCAAAGGCTTGTCGCTGCCTTCAATCTTAACTAGGGCGTTTAAGTCTGCCATCGGCAGTTGATTGCTGCGGAATACTTGAGCCAAGGTATCGCCATTTTTCACCGTGTATTCTTTCCACTGCTCAGATTTAGGCTCTGAGTTTTGTGCAGAGCGCTGCTCACTTAAGCTTTGCGCGTTCAACTGAATCGCAACACGTTGATTCTCTACTTGGGTGTCTTCAAGCAGTACTTCTGTATCTTTTGGTACTGGGATGATCAAAAGCACCAACACCACTGGCACCAATACCATCAGTGCACGTTGATGTAGTTTTGGAAGACGATGCCAAAACTGAGTCACAGGCTGTAATCTTTCCTGCCACTTCTCTTTATTGAATGGCTGCTTCCAATCGATAGCAGCGAACTTTTGTTTCATCAATTCGACATGGTCGACTTGCTGCTTTTTCTTTCTGCGACGATTCATTCTGATGAGTCCCTTAATACTTCTGATGTCAGTATAAAAATACCAGCGCGGAGAGTATATGTTTTTCACCAAAGTAAAATGTAATTTGGCGTAAATTAGCAGAAATTTCACTTGGAGTAAGAGATAAGTCACACCCTCTACTCCTCATAGAGACATTCGAGCGCAATCATTTAAACCTAGCCTCGAACCTGATATCCTGTGCCTTTATCACTCCTAATAAGAGCGACATTCATGTCTGAAATTAAATTTGAAACTGCAGAACAAAAAGCAAGCTACGGTATTGGTCTGCAAATGGGTCAGCAACTTGCTGGTTCTGGTCTAGAAGGTCTTAGCGTTGACGCTATCGCTGCTGGTATTGCAACGGCACTAACTGGTGACATGCCTTCTATCGAAATCGACGAAATCAACAACGCACTGCAAGAGCTACACACTCGTGCAGAAGCAGTTCGTCAAGAAGCAGCTAAAGCTGCAGCGGCTGACGGCGAAGCGTTCCTAAAAGACAACGCTCTACGTCCAGAAGTAAACGTTCTTGAGTCTGGTCTTCAGTACGAAATCATCACTGAAGGTACTGGTGAAATCCCAACTGCTGCATCTCAAGTACGTGTTCACTACCATGGTGAGCTAACTGACGGCACTGTATTCGACAGCTCTGTATCTCGCGGTCAACCTGCTGAGTTCCCAGTAACTGGCGTAATCAAAGGTTGGGTTGAAGCTCTTCAACTAATGCCTGTTGGTTCTAAGTGGAAACTATACATCCCACAAGATCTAGCATACGGTGAGCGTGGCGCAGGTGCTGCTATCCCTCCATTTGCTGCTCTAGTATTCGAAGTAGAACTACTAGACATCCTGTAATTGAGACTCTCCTCAATACAAATTCGAAGCGGCGCTCACTAGCGCCGCTTTTTTTGTCTAAAATAAACAGACTTAAGCTCAACAACCTTAATGTCTCTGTTATCTTAAGTAGTGAATAAACAATAATAATCGCAAGCCACACGGAGGTATTATGCGTAAAACACTCCTCACCTTAACGCTGCTTTCAATGAGCATTGGTACAGCCCACGCTTTTCTTGATGCAGTAACCGATAAGGAAAGCCAAGAAGGGTTAATGGACATGGTCAGCCAAGGCATGAATGCGGAATCATCTCCGCTCACCGATTTACTCACTAGCCAATTGCCCGTGTCAACCGAGCAAGCTGCAGGTGGTACAGGAGCCTTGTTAGCACTTGCACAAAGTCAATTGTCAGACCAAAACAGCAGCGAACTGAAATCCCTAATTCCAGGCATGTCGAGTCTAGATGGTGCGCAAAGCTTATTAGGTAATATTGAAAGTTTAAGTGCAGTACAAAGTACTTTTGATAAATTAGGACTAGACCCATCGATGATCAGTCAGTTTGCGCCGGTGATACTTGGCTATCTAGGTGACCAAGGCGCAAGTGAAGGCTTGCTGAATTCGTTAAGCGGATTGTGGGGTTCAGGCAACTAGACGTTTCGCCTAAACATAAATTAAGACTCAACATTCGATTATCGAAGATTGGCTTTGAGAGGGGAGACGGAAAACTGAATGTGTTTTCCCTTTCAAATACAACAGGTACAAAAAAGCCGAGCTAATGCTCGGCTTTTTTTGTTCTTACGAACTGAGATTACTCAGCAGCTTCTTCAGCAGCTGGGCGATCTACAAGCTCAATGTAAGCCATTGGAGCTTTATCACCAGCACGGAAGCCAGCTTTTAGGATACGAGTGTAACCGCCCTGACGAGCAGCAAAACGTGGACCTAGTTCGTTAAACAGTTTTGCAACTACTTCGTTATCACGAGTACGTGCAAATGCTAGACGACGGTTAGCAACACTGTCAGTCTTAGCTAGTGTAATCAAAGGCTCAACTACGCGACGTAGCTCTTTTGCTTTTGGCAAAGTAGTCTTGATAACTTCATGACGTACTAGAGAGCTAGCCATGTTGCTGAACATCGCTTTACGATGTGAGCTGTTGCGGTTGAGTTGACGACCACTCTTACGATGGCGCATGACCTAATCCTTCTAACTAGTATCGATTAATCTTCAGCGATTGATGCAGGTGGCCAGTTTTCTAGGCGCATGCCCAGAGATAGACCACGTGACGCAAGTACGTCTTTAATCTCAGTAAGAGATTTTTTACCAAGGTTAGGCGTTTTAAGTAGCTCAACCTCAGTACGTTGTACTAGATCACCGATGTAGTGAATCGCTTCTGCTTTCAGACAGTTAGCAGAGCGAACTGTTAGTTCAAGATCGTCTACAGGACGCAGTAGGATCGGATCGAATTCTGGCTTCTCTTCCTTCTCCTCAGGTACACGTACATCACGAAGATCTACGAACGCATCCAATTGTTCAGCTAGGATAGTAGCTGCACGACGGATTGCTTCCTCAGGTTCTAGAGTACCGTTTGTTTCCATATCGATAACAAGCTTGTCTAGATCAGTGCGCTGTTCTACACGAGCTGCTTCTACAGCGTAGGCAATTTTGTCTACAGGGCTGTAAGTAGCATCTACTAGTAGGCGACCGATTGGACGCTCGTCTTCTTCGTTATGGATACGCGCAGAAGCTGGAACATAACCACGACCACGTTCAACTTTGATACGCATTGCGATCTCAGCGTTGTCATCCGTTAGGTGACAAATTACGTGTTCAGGGTTAGCGATCTCTACATCACCATCATGGGTGATGTCACCTGCAACCACAGGGCCCGAGCCTGATTTGTTCAAAGTAATGAACACTTCATCTTTGCCTTCGGCAACGCGCACAGCCAAACCTTTAAGGTTTAGAAGAATTTCAAGAATATCTTCTTGAACGCCTTCTTTCGTGCTGTACTCATGAAGTACGCCTTCAATTTCTACTTCTGTTACAGCACAACCTGGCATAGAAGATAGAAGGATGCGGCGAAGTGCATTACCCAGAGTATGACCAAAGCCACGCTCTAATGGCTCAAGAGTTACTTTTGCGTGAGTCGAGCTGATTTGTTCGATGTCAACTAGACGTGGCTTAAGAAATTCTGTTACAGAACCCTGCATTGTGTCCTCTCTTTAGTTTAAACCTTACTTAGAGTAAAGCTCGACGATCAATTGTTCGTTGATGTCAGCTGATAGATCAGAACGCTCAGGCATACGCTTGAATGTACCTTCCATCTTGCCACCATCTACTTCAATCCAAGTTGGTTTTTCACGTTGTTCAGCAACTTCTAGAGCTGCTTTGATACGAGCTTGCTGTTTAGCTTTCTCGCGGATAGAAACAACGTCATTAGCCGCTACTTTGAAAGAAGGAACGTTTACAACTTTACCGTTAACTAGGATAGCTTTGTGGCTAACTAGCTGACGTGCTTCTGCGCGAGTTGCGCCAAAGCCCATGCGGTAAACTACGTTATCAAGACGACCTTCAAGAAGCTGAAGCAGGTTCTCACCTGTGTTGCCTTTAAGACGTGCAGCTTCTTTGTAGTAGTTACGGAATTGTTTTTCTAGAACGCCGTACATACGACGAACTTTTTGCTTCTCACGAAGCTGAACGCCATACTCAGATAGACGACCGCGACGAGCGCCGTGTACACCTGGTGCGTTATCAATTTTACACTTGGTATCGATCGCGCGAACACCAGACTTAAGGAATAAGTCAGTGCCTTCACGACGGCTAAGCTTCAGCTTAGGACCCAAATATCTTGCCATGATCTTTCTCCAGTAATCTAAAAAACGTTATACGCGACGTTTCTTAGGTGGACGACAACCGTTATGAGGGATTGGTGTAGCATCAACAATGTTTGTGATGCGGAAACCAGCAGCGTTCAGTGCGCGAACAGTAGATTCACGACCTGGACCTGGACCCTTAACCATAACTTCCAAGTTCTTTAGACCGTATTCTTTAGCCATTTCAGCACAACGCTCAGCAGCAACCTGTGCAGCGAACGGAGTAGACTTACGAGAACCACGGAAACCAGAACCACCTGCAGTAGCCCAAGCTAGAGCATTACCTTGACGGTCAGTAATGGTTACGATTGTGTTATTGAAAGAAGCATGGATGTGCGCAACGCCATCTGCAACTTGCTTGCGTACGCGCTTACGAGCGCGAGTTGGTTGTTTAGCCATTGTACTCTACCTTCCCGATTATTTCTTGATCGGCTTACGCGGACCCTTACGGGTGCGAGCATTGGTTTTAGTACGCTGTCCACGTAGTGGTAGACTGCGACGATGACGAAGACCACGGTAACAGCCAAGGTCCATAAGACGCTTGATGTTCATAGATACTTCACGACGTAGATCACCTTCTACAGTGTACTTAGCTACACCATCACGCAGTTGATCGATCTGCTCTTCAGTTAGTTCACTGATCTTAACATCTTCAGCAATACCCACTTCAGCTAGGATAGCTTGAGAGCGAGTTTTACCGATGCCGTAGATTGACGTAAGTGCAATCACAGCATGTTTTTGATCAGGAATGTTAATGCCTGCTATACGGGCCATTATTCACTCCTAAGTGTTTCTATAAAAGAATTAGCCGCAGCAAAGCCCGTTATGGATACGCTGCGGAGTACTACTTCTTTTGCACGCAAAAGGTAGGCCGAGGAATATACTCGACCTAACCTTCGTTTTCAAGTAAAAATTTCTGCTAATTAGCCTTGGCGCTGTTTGTGCTTTGGCTCACTGCAAATCACGCGAACGACACCGTTACGCTTGATTACTTTACAGTTACGGCAGATTTTTTTAACGGAAGCACGAACTTTCATTGCTAAACTCCGTAATTGAAACTGAGTCTACCGCCGTATTAACGACCGTAGCCTTTCAGATTCGCTTTCTTCAACACAGAATCATACTGTTGAGACATCAGATGAGTCTGTACCTGTGCCATAAAGTCCATGATAACAACAACTACGATAAGTAGTGATGTACCGCCGAAGTAGAAACGTACGTTCCACGCGACCATCATGAACTCGGGAATCAGACAGATAAAGGTAATGTACAGTGCGCCCGCTAGGGTTAAACGTGTCATTACTTTATCGATGTACTTCGCTGTCTGCTCACCTGGGCGGATACCGGGTACGAATGCACCGGACTTCTTCAAGTTATCCGCTGTTTCACGCGGGTTGAAAACCAACGCCGTGTAAAAGAAACAGAAGAAGATAATCGCTGCTGCATAAAGCATTACATACAGAGGCTGACCTGGGCTAAGAGCCAAAGACACGTCAGTTAACCAACCGAACGCGCTGCTCTCACCGTTCTGACCAAACCACTGAGCCAGTGTTCCTGGGAACAGGATAATACTTGATGCAAAAATCGCTGGAATAACACCTGCCATATTAATTTTAAGTGGCAGATGCGAGCTTTGTGCAGCAAATACTTTACGACCTTGTTGACGCTTAGCGTAGTTAACGACGATTCGGCGTTGACCACGTTCCATGAAAACAACGAAGTAAATTACTGCGAAAGCTAATACCGCGATTAACAGTAGAAGAAGTACATGCAATTCACCTTGACGCGCTTGCTCGATTGTTTGACCGATTGCAGAAGGCAATCCAGCAACAATACCTGCAAAAATCAGAATGGAAATACCATTACCGATTCCTCGCTCTGTAATTTGTTCACCTAACCACATTAGGAACATGGTACCGGTTACTAAACTTACGGTAGCAATTAGCGTAAACATGGTTTGGTTCATTACAACCAGATTGTCGACCATGTTTGGTAAGCCAGTTGCAATACCAATAGCTTGGAATGTTGCAAGTACAAGCGTGCCGTAGCGTGTATATTGGCTGATCTTACGACGGCCTGCTTCACCCTCTTTCTTGAGTTCCGCTAACGCTGGATGAACTACAGTTAGCAATTGGACAACAATAGATGCCGAAATATACGGCATGATGCCCAATGCTAATATAGATGCACGCTCAAGAGCACCACCGGAGAACATGTTAAACATTTCAACGATGGTACCTTTTTGCTGTTCGAACAAATCGGCAAGTACAGCAGCGTCAATACCAGGAATCGGCACAAATGAGCCGGCTCGGAATACTAAAAGTGCACCAATCACGAATAACAAGCGCGACTTTAGTTCACTTAAGCCGCTCTGAGCACTACGAAAATCTTGTCCTGGTTTCTTAGCCATCTGTACCTCGTTCCTCGAGATTATTCCTCGATTTTACCGCCTGCAGCTTCGATTGCAGCTTTAGCGCCTTTAGTCACACGTAGACCTTTAACAGTCACTGCTTTATCGATTTCACCAGATAGAACAACTTTTACGAATTCGATGTTCTTAGTGATGATGTTAGCAGCTTTAAGGCTGTTTAGATCAACCACGTCACCAGAAACTTTCGCTAGTTCACCTAGACGAACTTCAGCAGACACTAGGCTCTTACGAGAAGTGAAACCGAATTTTGGTAGACGTTGTTTCAGAGGCATCTGACCGCCTTCGAAACCTGGACGAACTTTACCGCCAGAACGTGATTTTTGACCTTTGTGACCACGGCCACCAGTTTTACCTAGGCCAGAACCGATACCACGACCTACACGCTTAGGAGCATGCTTAGAGCCAGCAGCCGGTGCAAGAGTATTCAAACGCATTTCTGATTACTCCTCAACTTTAACCATGTAGTAAACCTTGTTGATCATACCGCGTACGCACGGAGTATCTTCAAGTTCTACTGTGTGGTTGATTTTACGAAGACCTAGACCACGCAAAGTAGCTTTGTGCTTTGGTAGGCGGCCAATTGAGCTTTTAGTTTGAGTTACTTTAATAGTTGCCATGGTGTTCTTACTCCGAAATAGCTTCAACAGTTAGACCACGTTTAGCAGCAACCATTTCTGGCGACTTCATGCTACCTAGTGCATCGATCGTTGCACGAACGATGTTGATAGGGTTCGTAGAACCGTATGCTTTAGATAGTACGTTGTGTACGCCAGCAACTTCTAGTACTGCACGCATCGCACCACCTGCGATAACACCAGTACCTTCTGCAGCAGGCTGCATGTAAACTTTAGAGCCCGAATGGCGACCTTTCACTGGGTGGTGAAGAGTGCCTTCGTTTAGCGCGATAGTAGTCATGTTACGACGCGCTTTTTCCATTGCTTTTTGAATCGCTGCAGGTACTTCACGAGCTTTGCCGTAACCGAAACCTACACGACCGTTACCGTCACCAACTACTGTTAGTGCAGTGAAGCTCATGATTCGACCGCCTTTAACCGTTTTAGAAACACGGTTAACTGCGATTAGCTTTTCTTGCAAATCATTCGCTTGAACTTGTTGTTCTTTAGCCATCTTCCAACCCTACCTTAGAATTTCAGACCAGCTTCGCGAGCAGATTCTGCTAGCGCCGCTACTCGACCGTGGTATTGGAAACCAGAACGATCAAATGCAACTGCAGTTACGCCTTTTTCAAGAGCGCGCTCAGCAACAGCTTTACCTACTGCTTTAGCTGCATCAACGTTACCAGTGTATTTCACTTGCTCACGGATCGCTTTTTCTACAGTAGAAGCTGCTGCGATAACCTCAGAGCCATTAGCCGCGATAACCTGTGCGTACACGTGACGAGGAGTACGGTGTACAACTAGGCGAGTCGCACCCAGTTCTGCAATCTTACGACGTGCGCGTGTAGCACGACGGATGCGAGATGCTTTCTTATCCATAGTGTTACCTTACTTCTTCTTAGCTTCTTTAGTACGCACATTTTCATCTGCGTAACGAACACCTTTACCTTTGTAAGGCTCAGGTTGACGGTAAGAACGAATGTCAGCCGCAACTTGACCAACTAGTTGCTTATCACAACCAGTGATGATGATTTCAGTTTGGCTTGGACATTCAGCTTTAATACCCGCTGGCAACTCGTGCTCAACTGGGTGAGAGAAGCCTAGTGTTAGACCTACAGCGTTGCCTTTGATAGCAGCACGGTAACCAACACCTTTAAGAGTTAGCTTCTTAGTAAAGCCTTCAGTAACACCAACAACCATGTTGTTAACTAGAGCGCGAGCTGTACCAGCTTGTGCCCATGCGTTAGCAGCACCTTCTTTAGGACCGAAGGTTAGGTTGTTTTCTTCCTGAGCGATAACCACAGCGCTGTTAAGAACGCGTGATAGTTCGCCCTTAGCACCTTTTACAGTGATTTCTTGGCCGTTTAGTTTCACCTCTACGCCAGCTGGAATAGCGACAGGTGCTTTAGCAACACGAGACATATTCTACTCCTATTAAGCTACGTAGCAGATGATTTCACCACCAAGACCTGCTTTACGTGCAGCGCGGTCTGACATAAGACCCTTGGAAGTAGAAACGATAGCAATACCAAGACCACCCATTACAGAAGGAAGATCATCTTTCTTCTTGTAAACGCGTAGACCTGGACGAGAAACACGTTTAAGTTGCTCGATTACTGGTTTAGCTTGGAAGTACTTAAGTGTAACTTCTAGCTCAGGTTTTGCTTCGCCTTCAACAGCGAAGTCAACGATGTAACCTTCAGCTTTTAGTAGTGCAGCAATTGCAACTTTAAGCTTTGAAGAAGGCATTTTAACAGCAACTTTGTTTGCTGCCTGACCGTTACGAACACGGGTCAGCATATCCGAAATCGGATCTTGCATGCTCATATGATTTACTCCAAATGATTAAGTGGCAATTACCAGCTAGCCTTACGAAGACCCGGAATCTCGCCTTTCATGCAAGCTTCACGAACCTTAATACGGCTTAGACCGAACTTACGTAGGTAACCGTGTGGACGACCAGTTTGGTTACAACGGTTGCGCTGACGTGATGCACTTGAATCACGTGGAAGAGATTGCAGTGTAAGAACCGCATTCCAACGATCTTCTTCAGATGCGTTTACATCGCTGATGATAGCTTTTAGCGCTGCACGCTTTTCAGCGAACTTAGCTACTAGCTTCGCACGCTTTGCTTCACGTGCTTTCATTGAATTTTTAGCCATAACAGTAACCCTTCACCTTACTTACGGAATGGGAAGTTAAAGGCAGCCAGCAGAGCACGGCCTTCCTCATCAGTACCAGCAGACGTCGTAATAGTGATGTCTAGACCGCGTACTCGATCAACTTTATCAAAGTCGATTTCCGGGAAGATGATTTGCTCGCGAACGCCCATGCTGTAGTTACCGCGACCGTCAAAAGACTTAGCGCTAACACCACGGAAGTCACGTACTCGTGGAAGAGCGATGTTAATCAAACGCTCAAGAAAATCCCACATACGTTCGCCACGCAAGGTTACTTTACAACCGATAGGGTAGCCTTCACGGATTTTGAAACCTGCAACAGATTTACGAGCTTTAGTGATAAGTGGCTTTTGACCAGAGATCGTTGCCATATCAGCAGCTGCGTTTTCTAGCAGTTTCTTATCGTTGATTGCTTCACCAACACCCATGTTTAGGGTGATTTTCTCGATTCTAGGGACTTGCATGACGCTTGTGTAGCTAAACTGTTTGGTCAGTTCAGCGACTACAGACGACTTGTAGTAATCATGCAGTTTCGCCATAGTAGAACTCCAAATTACTTCTATTAGTTAGAAACGATTTCGTTGTTAGACTTAAAGAAACGAACTTTCTTACCATCTTCAAAACGGAAACCGATACGGTCAGCTTTACCAGTAGCTGCGTTAAAGATCGCCACGTTAGAAACATCGATAGCTGCTTCTTGCTCTACGATACCGCCTTGGATACCTAGTGCAGGAACAGGTTTCTGGTGTTTCTTAACAAGGTTGATACCTTCAACGATAACTTTACCAGTTGCTAGGACCTTAGTTACTTTACCTTTCTTGCCTTTGTCTTTACCAGCAAGAACGATTACTTCGTCATTACGACGGATTTTAGCTGCCATTTCTACGTGCTCCTTACAGAACTTCTGGAGCCAGTGAAACGATCTTCATGAACTTATCGCCACGAAGTTCGCGTGTCACAGGACCAAAGATACGTGTACCGATTGGTTGCTCAGTGTTGTCGTTCAACAATACACAAGCATTTCGGTCGAAGCGAATGACAGAACCGTCAGGACGACGTACGCCTTTACGGGTGCGCACTACCACCGCCTTCAGAACGTCACCTTTTTTAACTTTACCGCGAGGAATTGCTTCCTTAACAGTAACTTTGATAACGTCACCGATATGTGCATAACGGCGGTGAGAGCCACCCAGAACCTTAATACACATTACGCTGCGTGCGCCTGAGTTATCAGCTGCGTCCAGCATACTTTGCATTTGGATCATGTTAGTGCTCCGCTAAATAATAAAAAAACTAGACCCTCTCGGGTCGGGCTGCCTCTTTAAAAGGGACGCGAATTGTACCACCCTTTTTTCAGATTGGGTAGTCAAAAAATAAACGGCTCCAAAAATTATTTTTGGAGCCGTTTCTAATCATAGAATAAAGAAGATTAGATCTTCGCTTTTTCTAGGACTTTTACCAATGTCCAAGACTTAGTCTTAGACAGTGGACGACACTCAGCGATTTCAACTGTGTCGCCTAGGCCACACTCGTTGTTCTCGTCATGTGCGTGTACTTTAGTCGTGCGCTTTACGAATTTACCGTAAATTGGGTGTTTAACCATGCGCTCGATAGCAACTACGATAGACTTGTCCATCTTGTCGCTAACAACACGACCTTGTTGAGTACGTTTTACTTCGCTCATTATGCGCCTGCCTTCTCAGTCAAAACAGTTTTCACACGTGCGATATCACGGCGTACAGCTTTCAGAGTATGAGTTTGCTGTAGCTGACCAGTTGCAGCTTGCATGCGCAAGTTGAACTGTTCGCGTAGCAAATTCAATAGCTCAGCGTTAAGCTCTTCAACGCTTTTCTCGCGTAGATCTTGTGCTTTCATCACATCACCTGCTTAGTTACAAATGTAGTTTTGAATGGCAGTTTACGAGCCGCTAGGCGGAACGCTTCACGAGCCAATTCTTCAGGTACACCACCCATTTCGTACATAACCTTACCAGGTTGGATTTGGGCTACCCAGTACTCAACGTTACCTTTACCCTTACCTTGACGAACTTCAAGTGGTTTTTCTGTGATTGGTTTGTCTGGGAACACACGGATCCAGATTTTACCTTGACGCTTAACGTGACGTGTCATTGCACGACGTGCCGCTTCAATTTGACGAGCAGTTAGACGACCACGGCCAACAGCTTTAAGACCGAATTCGCCGAAGCTTACATCAGTACCTTTAGCTAGACCACGGTTACGACCTGTCTGAACCTTACGGAACTTAGTACGTTTAGGTTGTAGCATCTGTCGACTCCTTACTTACGGCCTTTACGCTGCTTCTTAGGCTTGTCGCCTTTAGGCTCTACAGCGTTAGCTGCTGGCATACCACCTAGGATCTCACCTTTGAAGATCCAAGTTTTAATGCCGATCACACCGTATTGAGTGTGAGCCGAAGAAGTTGCGTAATCAATGTCTGCACGTAGAGTATGTAGAGGTACACGACCTTCACGGTACCACTCAGAACGTGCGATTTCAGCGCCGCCTAGACGACCGCTTACTTCCACTTTGATGCCTTTAGCACCTAGACGCATTGCGTTTTGTACCGCGCGCTTCATAGCACGACGGAACATAACACGACGCTCTAGTTGAGACGCGATGCTGTCACCAACAAGCTGTGCATCAAGCTCAGGCTTGCGTACTTCAGCGATGTTAATTTGAGCTGGTACACCTGCAATTTTAGCTACAGCTGCACGTAGTTTCTCAACGTCTTCACCTTTCTTACCGATTACAACGCCTGGACGAGCAGTGTGAATAGTCACACGGATGCTCTTAGCAGGACGCTCGATAACGATACGTGAAAGAGATGCTTTTTGTAGTTCCTTAGTTAGGAACTGACGTACCTTGAAGTCGCCGTCTAGGTTGTCAGCGAAATCTTTGGTGTTAGCAAACCATGTAGCATTCCAAGGCTTAACGATGCCAAGACGAATACCATTAGGATGTACTTTTTGACCCATTGCTTACTCTCCTAGTCTCTAGCGATCTGCTACAACAACAGTGATGTGGCTTGAACGCTTCAAGATACGATCCGCACGACCTTTAGCACGAGGCATAATACGCTTCATGGTTGGGCCTTCATCTACAAAGATTTTTGCGACATTCAGATCGTCAATATCTGCACCTTCGTTGTGCTCCGCGTTAGCGATAGCAGACTCTAGAACTTTCTTAACTAGAGCAGCAGCTTTTTTGTTGCTGAACGTTAGAATTTCTAGAGCTTGGTCAACAGATTTACCACGAATTAGATCCGCAACTAAGCGAGCTTTCTGAGGCGAAATGCGAGCAAAGTTATGTTTAGCAATAGCTTCCATTATTTACTCCTTAACGCTTCTTAGCTTTCTTATCCGCAGCGTGACCGCGGTAAGTACGTGTTGGTGCGAATTCACCTAGTTTGTGACCGATCATTTCTTCGGTAACGAAAACTGGTACGTGCTGACGACCATTATGGACAGCGATGGTCAAACCGATCATCGTAGGGATGATCATTGAACGACGGGACCAAGTCTTAATAGGCTTTTTGTCTCCGCTTTCCACCGCTTTCTCTACCTTCTTCAGCAAGTGTAGGTCAATAAAAGGACCTTTCTTGAGAGAACGTGGCATGGCGATTCCTCTTTATATAGATTACTTGTTACGACGACGTACGATGTACTTGTCAGTGCGTTTGTTCTTACGAGTCTTGAAGCCTTTAGTAGGCATACCCCAAGGAGATACTGGGTGACGGCCACCAGAAGTACGACCTTCACCACCACCGTGTGGGTGGTCAACCGGGTTCATTACTACACCACGTACGGTTGGACGTACGCCGCGCCAGCGTGAAGCACCAGCTTTACCAAGTTCACGTAGCATGTGCTCAGAGTTACCAACTTCACCGATTGTTGCACGGCCTTCAGAAAGAACTTTGCGCATTTCGCCAGAACGTAGACGGATAGTTACGTACGCACCGTCGCGAGCAACGATTTGAGCGTAAGCACCAGCCGAACGAGCTAGCTGACCACCTTTACCAGGTTTTAGTTCAACGTTGTGTACAGTTGAACCTACTGGGATGTTACGCATTGGTAGAGTGTTACCCGCTTTAATCGGTGCATCAACACCAGATTGGATAACATCACCCGCGTTAACACCTTTAGGTGCTAGGATGTAGCGACGCTCACCGTCTTTGTAAAGAACTAGAGCAATGTTTGCGCTACGGTTTGGATCGTATTCTAGACGCTCAACTTTCGCTGGGATGCCATCTTTAGTACGTTTGAAGTCAACTACACGGTAGTGGTGCTTGTGACCACCGCCGATGTGACGTACTGTGATACGACCGTTGTTGTTACGACCACCGTTCTTAGAGTTTTTCTCTAGAAGAGGTGCGTATGGCTTGCCCTTGTGTAGGTCAGCGTTAACAACTTTAACAACGTGACGACGACCAGGGGAAGTCGGCTTACATTTAACAATAGCCATTCTTAACTACTCCTGTTATTCCGCGCCGCCAACGAAGTCAAGATCTTGACCTTCTTTCAAAGTAACGTACGCTTTCTTAACGTCGCTGCGGCGACCTTGGCGTAGACCTTGACGTTTGGTCTTACCCTTAGTGATAAGAGTATTTACAGACTTAACTTCAACTTCAAAAAGCTTTTCTACAGCTGCTTTGATCTCTTTTTTAGTTGCATCTTTAGCTACTTTGAAAACGATAGTGTTCGCTTTCTCAGCTGCCATAGTTGCTTTTTCAGAGATGTGCGGAGCACGTAGAACTTTTAGGATACGCTCTTCAGTGATCATGCTAGCATCTCCTCAACTTGCTTAACTGCTTCTGCAGTCATTACAACTTTGTCGAACGCGATTAGTGAAACTGGATCGATACCAGCAACGTCACGTGCGTCAACTTTGTATAGGTTACGAGCAGCTAGGAATAGATTCTCATCTACTTCGCTAGTCACGATTAGAGCGTCAGTTAGCTCAAGCTCTTTAAGCTTAGCAACTAGCTCTTTAGTCTTTGGCGCTTCAACTGAGAAGTTATCAACAACGATTAGACGCTCTTGACGAACTAGCTCAGAAAGAATGCTCTTCATAGCACCGCGGTACATTTTTTTGTTTACTTTTTGGCTGTGATCTTGTGGTTTCGCAGCAAAAGTAACACCACCTGTACGCCAGATTGGGCTACGGATTGTACCAGCACGCGCACGGCCAGTACCTTTTTGACGCCATGGCTTAGCGCCACCGCCAGAAACTTCTGAACGTGTTTTTTGAGCACGAGTACCTTGACGAGCACCTGCTGCAAATGCAACAACTACTTGGTGTACAAGAGCTTCGTTAAACTCACGTCCGAAAGTAGTTTCGGAAACAGTTAGTGCATCAGCACCTTTAACCATTAGTTCCATTACTTACTCCTGAGACGTTATGCTTTAACAGCTGGTTTAACGATCACGTTGCCACCTGTTGAGCCTGGTACTGCACCTTTGATAAGAAGCAGATTGCGCTCAGCGTCAACACGTACGATCTCTAGGTTTTGAGTCGTTACACGCTCAGCACCCATGTGACCTGCCATTTTCTTGCCTTTAAATACGCGACCTGGAGTTTGACATTGGCCAATTGAACCCGGTGCACGGTGAGACAATGAGTTACCGTGAGTCATATCTTGAGTACGGAAGTTCCAACGCTTAACAGCGCCTTGGAAACCTTTACCTTTAGATGTACCAGTAACGTCTACTTTCTTAGTTTCGTTGAATAGTTCAACTGTTAGCTCAGCGCCAACTGCAAACTCTTCACCGTTTTCCAAACGGAATTCCCAAAGACCACGACCAGCTTCAACGCCAGCTTTAGCAAAGTGACCTGCTTCAGCTTTGTTTACGCGGTTAGCTTTCTTAGAACCAGCAGTTACCTGGATTGCAGCGTAGCCATCTGTCTCAAGAGTTTTAACTTGAGATACACGGTTTGCTTCAACTTCAACAACTGTTACTGGGATAGAAACGCCGTCTTCAGTAAATACGCGGGTCATGCCCACTTTACGACCGATTAGACCAATCATTCTTCTAATCTCCCTTAACCTAGGCTAATTTGAACGTCAACGCCCGCAGCAAGGTCTAGACGCATTAGAGCATCAACAGTTTTGTCTGTTGGCTCAACGATGTCGATTAGACGCTTGTGAGTACGAATTTCGTACTGGTCACGTGCTTTCTTGTTAACGTGTGGAGAGATAAGAACTGTGAAACGCTCTTTACGAGTAGGTAGTGGGATTGGACCACGAACCTGTGCGCCAGTGCGCTTAGCTGTTTCAACGATTTCCGCTGTAGAAGCATCGATTAGTTTGTAATCGAAAGCTTTTAGGCGGATACGGATACGTTGGTTCTGCATGAGACAGAGCTCCAATATTAAAAATTACACAAACAATATCGCCACTCAGACTCGTCAAGACGAGAGAATGCCGATTGATTTATGTGAAACCGTAGCGTCCAAGATTAGGACACATTGTCAGTTAATTTTCGATTAACTATCCCTATATGCCAGAGTCACGTCTGGGGATAGTTTTTCCGAAGAAAAGATAGCTAATTGTATTAACCGCGAACATAAGCTGAGTCTACATTACCTCGTAAATCCGAAGATTTACTCGCTCCTCACTGCTCATTGGTTCACAACTGGCTTAACCAGTGCGCCGCATTATACAGATCACACTTTAGGATGCAATAGCCGAGTGAAAAATAATCGAACAAATTTTAGTCGCTCGATTCTCCCCTACTTTTGCCCTAGCCATAAACAAAAAGGACGCCGAAGCGTCCTTTTCTAAACTGTAATCGTAATAGCGTCTGCTATTATTTCTTACCGCTTGATAGTGCACCGAAACGCTTGTTGAAGCGATCAACACGGCCGCCTGTATCAACGATACGTTGCTTACCAGTGTAGAATGGGTGACACTTGTCACATACGTCTAGGTGGATAGAATCTTTACCTAGAGTAGAGTTGAACTCGAAAGAGTTGCCGCAAGAACAAGTAGCAGTTACTGCTTTGTATTCTGGGTGGATACCAGCTTTCATGGGATAACCTCAATTGTAGGCCGTGTCGCTATACGAATCTAAGCCGCACACCACACGTAATTAATAATAAAATGCGATACCGCATCGACCATTTGCCGAAGCCATATCTCAAGGCGCAGTATACTAATGAATCGCTAGGCTAGGATCAACACATTTGGCAACTTTTTCGCCACTTTTTTCACCAGTACTTTAGTACTGAGAGCGATCACTTCCCCAAAAATGCGCAGCGCTCGAATTTTTCACTGCGTTTTAATAGACTATACCTCTCTTCCCTCTTTTATATAGTAAAGATTCTATGCGTCCATCCATCGCCCGAGTGGCACTACCGGTCCCTCTAGATAAGCAGTTTGACTATGTCATTCCTGGGCACCTGTTTCCGGTGATTGGAGGACGTGTTTCTGTTCCTTTCGGCCGACAAACCTTGGTTGGCGTTGTCACAGCGATGGTTAATCATTCTGATTTTCCAAAAGAACAACTAAAACCAATTAAAGCCGTCTTGGATGCCCAACCTGTTTGGCCTGAGAGGCTTTATTCTTTACTAATATGGTGTAGCCAGTTTTATCAGTACCCTCTTGGGGACACTTTGCACAATGCTATGCCAGCCGCTCTGCGAAAGGGTAAGCCCGCGGATTTCGCCACATTACAAGAGTGGCAAATCACCGCCTCGGGTAAAGACAAGTTAATGCAAGGACTTGGGCGTGCGGTCAAACAACAACGCGCTTTGCAGATGTTGGTCAACGGTGCCGTCCCACACCAAGAGTTTATTGATCAAGAAATAGGCTCTGCGGTACTTAAGTCTTTGGAAGAGAAAGGCTGGGTTGAACGCATAGAGAAAAAGCCTACAGTAACTAAGTGGAGCACTCAGGCTGAACGTGACGTCGAAAAACCAAAACTCAACCATGAGCAAGCGCTTGCTATTGCCAGCGTAAACAGCCAAACCGGTTTTGCCTGCTATTTATTAGAAGGTGTGACAGGCTCAGGTAAAACAGAAGTTTACTTGAACCTAATCAAGCCAGTTCTTGAGCACGGCAAACAAGCTTTGGTTTTAGTACCCGAAATTGGCTTAACTCCACAAACCATCAACCGCTTTAAACATCGATTTAACGTGCCTGTTGATGTCATCCACTCTGGGTTAAATGACACCGAACGTCTTAATGCTTGGCTATCTGCACGAGATAAAGCAGCTGGTATTATTATTGGTACCCGCTCTGCCCTACTCACTCCCTTTGCGGATCTGGGCATCATTATTGTCGATGAAGAACACGACTCCTCATATAAGCAACAAGACAGCTTGCGCTACCACGCTCGTGATGTCGCGGTCATGCGCGCGCACAAGGAGCAAGTGCCTATTGTTCTTGGCTCAGCGACCCCTGCTTTAGAAACGCTGCATAATGCGCTATCGGGCAAATACCACCACTTAACATTGACTCAACGTGCTGGCTCTGCGGTACCCACCACCAACAAAGTACTCGATGTTAAAGGGCTTTATTTAGACAGTGGTTTGTCCGCGCCTTTGATTGCTGAAATGCGAAAACACCTTAAAGCTGGCAACCAAGTGATGTTGTTCCTAAACCGTCGCGGCTTCTCCCCTGCCTTGATGTGCCATGAGTGTGGTTGGATTGCAGAATGTAAGCGGTGTGATGCTTATTATACGTTCCATCAATACAGTAATGAGATTCGCTGCCATCACTGCGGTTCACAACAACCGGTAATTCATCAATGTCAGGGCTGCGGTTCTACCCAGCTAGTGACGGTTGGCGTGGGTACTGAACAGCTTGAACTGCAATTGGCAGATCTATTCCCTGAATACAAAGCGATTCGTATTGATAGAGACAGTACTCGCCGTAAAGGCAGCTTGGAAGATGCACTCGAGTCAATTCGTAAAGGTGAATACCAAATTCTGATAGGGACCCAGATGTTGGCGAAAGGCCACCACTTCCCTAATGTCACCCTTGTTGCACTATTGGATGTCGATGGCTCTCTATATAGTAGCGACTTCCGCGCCTCCGAAAGGCTCGCTCAGCTATTTATTCAAGTTGCGGGGCGTGCAGGCCGTGCAAGCAAGCCTGGCGAAGTGATTCTTCAAACTCACCACCCTGAACACAGCTTACTGCAAGCCCTGCTTCAGAAAGACTATCGTCACTTTGCTATGACGGCGTTGGAAGAGCGCAAACTGGCTCAGCTTCCACCCTATAGTTTCTTAACCTTGTTTAAGGCAGAAGCCAACCAAAGCGAAGTAGTTGAAGACTTTTTACGTCAGGTTCGTTTTACTCTGGAATCACATCCGCTATTCGATGACTCTTGCATGGTGTTAGGCCCTACGCCATCACCTTTGGCTAAGCGTGCCGGTAAGTATCGTTGGCAGCTTTTACTGCAAACTCAACATCGCTCATTGATGCAAAAGTTATTAACCAGTGCCAAACCTGCTATTGAGTTGTTGCCAAATGCCAAGAAAGTCCGCTGGAATTTAGACATAGAACCACAGGATCTCAGCTAGCAAACGTTTAACTATGTAATGAATTACCTTTTAATGTGATGGAGTTCTCATTAGGATTGCAATTTTTGTTAAACAGACCGTAACTTTCCCTTTAGAAATGAATAGACTATTCAAATTAGTAAAGTCTAAAGTGGATCAGTCACATAGACTTCAATTAGAAAAATGATGAACGTCATCTTGGCAATTATTTTAAGAGGGTAAAAACTATGGCGACAATGAAGGATGTTGCCCAGCTTGCAGGGGTATCTACTGCTACGGTATCGCGAGCATTGATGAATCCAGAAAAAGTCTCTTCATCGACAAGAAAGAGAGTGGAAGATGCCGTACTAGAAGCTGGTTATTCACCGAATTCATTAGCTCGTAACTTACGCAGAAATGAATCAAAAACCATTGTCACTATCGTCCCAGACATTTGCGACCCGTACTTCTCTGAGATTATTCGCGGCATTGAAGACGCAGCAATGGAACACGGCTACCTTGTTCTACTTGGTGATAGCGGTCAGCAGAAAAAGCGTGAAAGCTCATTTGTAAACTTAGTCTTCACCAAACAAGCTGATGGCATGCTGCTTCTCGGAACCGATCTGCCTTTTGATGTCAGCAAGCCGGAACAGAAAAACCTACCACCTATGGTGATGGCGTGTGAGTTCGCACCAGAGCTTGAACTGCCAACGGTGCACATCGATAACCTTACTTCTGCGTTCGAGGCTGTAAATTACCTGACTCAACTTGGCCATAAGCGTATTGCTCAAATTTCTGGTCCAGACACTGCGGTACTTTGTCAGTTCCGCCAACAGGGTTACCAGCAAGCACTTCGTCGCGCAGGCATTAATAAAGAAGAGCAATACAGCGTAATCGCTGACTTCTCTTTTGAAGGTGGCGTGCAAGCAGTCCGTAAACTTCTTGAGTTACCGGAACCGCCAACTGCACTCTTCTGCCACTGTGACACCATGGCAATTGGTGCCATTCAAGAAGCGAAACGTTTAGGTTTACGTATTCCTCAAGATTTATCGATCGTGGGCTTTGATGACATTCAGTTCGCACAATACTGCGATCCACCGTTAACGACTATCTCCCAACCTCGTTATGAGATCGGTCGTCAAGCAATGTTGATGATGCTTGAACTATTGAAAGGCCATGACGTTCATTCCGGCTCTCGCTTACTAGAGACTAAGCTGGTTGTTCGTGGCAGCGCAGCGCCACCGCCATTGCGTTAATTGGTAAATAAACATGAAAGCGATGCTTCCGGCGTCGCTTTTTTATATCTACTTTCCTGTACGTAGCTAACAAGAATGTTCGAATAGGGTGTTTTCTCATTGCGTTCTGGATTAACATATTTGCCAGAATCCTTGATGACCTGAAGTAACCGTGGCAAATAGAGATTATGTAAGACGCGGACGCGGCGCTCCGAAAAAGTCTACAAAAAAACAACCTTCAAGAAAAAAACCATGGCGTAGTGGTCTACTGGCAATCTTGCTCGTGGGCGGCTTTGGCTATGGACTGTATTTGTTAAGCTCAGATCCAGAACCTGAGCAAACTGTTGTGGTTGAAAAGCCCGTAACAAATACCACCAGCAAGCCAAAAGCGAAGAAAGACATCCCACCTCCACCAGAAGAAAAGTGGGAGTACGTGGAGTCTTTACCGCAGCGTGAAGTGGAAGTCGTTGCGAAAGAAATTCAAGTATCCAAAGTACCTTACGTGATGCAGTGTGGCGCTTACAAAAAGCAAAGCCAAGCCGAAGAGCGTAAGCTAGCTATCGCCTTCCAGGGCATGACCAGCCGAGTCATTAAGAAAGAAGGCAGCTCTTGGTATCGCGTTGTTCTTGGTCCATACAAGTTCAAACGAGATGCAGAAAAAGATCGTCACAAACTGCAACGCGCGAAGATCGAGCCATGTGCTATTTGGAAAGAGAATCTATAATTCTCACAGTTCGATGAAATACGGAGACCAACCGAGCGATCGGTTGGTCTTTTCTTTTAACTAAAGGGCAGAAAAGCGAGATTCCCTACTCGTTTAGCTTCACTGTAGGGAGTGACACAGATAACACGTCACCAGCACGCCTTATCTCCCCCAACTCCATAGCTCTCATTCTTGTTCAAAAAGACAAAACACTCTGTCTATCATCGAAAAACAACTTCCCCTTGAATCCACAATTCATTTGCCCCATATACTTAATTAAATCCAAAGAGAAATAATTAAGAGGTCGACTGTGACTACCATTGTATCTGTACGTCGAAACAATAAAGTCGTCATCGCGGGTGATGGCCAAGTGTCGCTAGGCAATACCGTAATGAAAGGCAACGCGCGCAAAGTACGCCGCCTATACAACAACCAAGTCCTTGCAGGCTTCGCTGGCGGTACAGCAGATGCCTTCACCTTATTCGAGCGCTTCGAAAGCAAGCTGCAAATGCACCAAGGCCATTTAACAAAGGCAGCAGTGGAGCTAGCAAAAGACTGGCGTAGCGACCGCGCACTTCGCAAACTAGAAGCCCTACTAGCAGTAGCAGATGAAACCGCTTCTTTGATCATCACGGGTAACGGTGATGTGGTACAGCCTGAAAACGATCTGATCGCAATTGGCTCTGGCGGCGCGTACGCGCAAGCTGCAGCAACAGCCCTATTAGAAAACACAGACCTAGACGCGCGTGAAATTGCGGAAAAAGCATTGAACATTGCTGGCGATATCTGTGTATTCACCAACCATCACCACACTGTAGAAGAACTAGAATCTACAGTAGAGCTTCCTAAGCCAACGGCTTAAAAGCAATCGTAACGAAGTAAGGAAAGAATATGTCTGAAATGACTCCTCGCGAAATCGTTCATGAACTGAACCGCCACATTATTGGTCAAGACAAAGCAAAACGTTCGGTTGCGATTGCACTACGTAACCGCTGGCGTCGCATGCAGCTTGAAGAAAGCTTGCGTGTTGAAGTAACGCCAAAGAACATTCTAATGATTGGTCCTACTGGTGTTGGTAAAACTGAGATCGCTCGTCGTCTTGCTAAACTGGCAAATGCACCATTCATTAAAGTAGAAGCAACTAAATTCACAGAAGTGGGTTATGTAGGTAAAGAAGTGGAAACCATCATCCGCGACCTTACCGATGTTGCAGTGAAGATGACTCACCAACAAGCTATGGAAAAAGTAAAATTCCGCGCTGAAGAGCAAGCGGAAGAGCGTATTCTTGATGCTCTACTTCCACCAGCTCGTGATGCTTGGGGTCAATCTGAGCAAAAAGAAGATACATCGAACACGCGTCAAATCTTCCGTAAGAAACTGCGTGAAGGCCAGCTAGACGACAAAGAAATCGAGATCGATGTAGCTGCACCGCAAATGGGTGTGGAGATCATGGCGCCTCCTGGTATGGAAGAAATGACTAACCAGCTGCAGGGCATGTTCCAAAACCTAGCGGGTGACACCAAGAAGAAACGTAAGCTGAAAATCAAAGACGCAATGAAAGCGTTGGCAGAAGAAGAAGCGGCGAAACTGGTTAACCAAGAAGAGCTGAAAGAGTCTGCAATCTTCAACGTAGAGAACAACGGCATCGTATTCATCGACGAAATCGACAAGATTTGTAAGCGCGGTGAAAGCTCTGGTCCTGATGTTTCTCGTGAAGGTGTTCAGCGTGACCTACTACCGCTAATCGAAGGTAGCACGGTATCAACGAAGCACGGCATGGTAAAAACAGACCACATCTTGTTTGTGGCATCTGGCGCATTCCAAGTAGCGAAACCTTCTGATCTGATCCCAGAACTACAAGGTCGTCTACCAATCCGCGTAGAACTTGAAGCGCTAAGCAGCAATGACTTTAAACGCATCCTAACCGAGCCAAAAGCGTCTCTGACAGAGCAGTACATTGCACTGATGAAAACAGAGAACGTAGATGTAGAATTCACTGAAGATGGCATCACACAAATCGCGGAAGCGGCATGGACAGTAAACGAAACCACTGAGAACATTGGTGCGCGTCGTCTACACACTGTGATGGAGCGTCTGATGGATGAGATTTCTTACGACGCGACTGAAAAAGCCGGTGAGAAATTCGTCATTAACGCGGCATACGTAAAAGACCGCCTAGGCGATACGATTGAAGATGAAGATCTAAGCCGCTTTATTCTTTAAGCGAGCCTCGACTCTCATCAAGGCTGCCATATTGGCAGCCTTTTTATTGCCTCAAATATGGAAACTGTGTTCCTTCTCCGTAACCCTTTGAGTCTTAATTGACTTGCTTCAGGTCAATAGCGTATTGAGCGCTTTGTGCTTATACTGGGCACATTGGTTACTAGCACGAAATATCCATGAAACAATCATTGCAGATCTGGCTTGAAGCCGCTCGCCCAAAAACATTACCTCTCGCACTGGTGTCTATTTTGACCGGTAGCGTACTCGCCTACTCTGCGGGACACTTCTCGCTGACGATTGCCATTATGGCGTTTGTCACGGCAACCCTACTGCAAATTTTGTCGAACCTTGCGAACGACTACGGCGATGCAGTGCAAGGCACGGATAACGACAACCGTTTAGGCCCTCAGCGCGCAATGCAATCTGGCGCAGTCACAGCACAGCAAATGAAAGTCGCGATCATCTTCAATATCATTCTGACGGCAATTGCTGGCTTAACTCTAGTGTTTTACGCACTGAGTTCTTTTGAGAGCATCATTACCTTTATCGGTCTTGGCATTCTTGCCATTATCGCAGCGATTGCTTACACCATGGGTAGCAAACCATACGGCTACGTCGGCTTAGGCGACCTGTCCGTTTTCATCTTCTTTGGTTTACTTGGTGTCTCTGGTACCTACTTCCTGCATACCGGTCATGTAGATGCGACATTGTTCTTACCGGCATTGGGCTGTGGCTTGTTAGCTGTAGCAGTGCTGAACATCAACAACATGCGTGACATCGAGAACGACAGCGAATGTGGTAAGCGCACCATGGCCGTTCGACTTGGCCAACGTAAAGCAAAGCAATACCACTTCATTTTACTTGGTGGTGCGCTACTGGCTTTCGCAGCTTACCTGCTTATTCAAGACAAGCCAGTATGGATTAGTCTGCCCTTCTTGATCAGCATTTACGTGGTGGCTCATCACGGCAAAGCGGTTTGGGATACCGAAAAGCCAGCACAAATCGCACCTATGATGCCTGTTGTTGTGAAATGCTCACTGGTCACTAACGTTTTATTTGCAACAATTGTGGTAGCTCAAACTCTGATGAGTTAAAAAAGGATTGTCATTGCATTGACTTAATGCCTAGATATACTCAAAGACAACAGTTTCTGTTTAGAAAGGTACGCTATGGAATACAATACCTCAGCACTCTGTGATATCTATCTTGATCAGGTAGATGTAGTTGAACCGATGTTCAGTAACTTTGGCGGTCGAGCGTCGTTTGCCGGGCAAGTGACAACGATTAAGTGCTTTGAAGACAACGCACTGATCCGTGAAACGTTAGAACAAGATGGTATCGGACGAGTATTGTTGATTGATGGTGGCGGTTCCCTACGCAGAGCCTTAATCGATGCAGAAATCGCAACGCTTGCAGAAGAAAACGAATGGGAAGGAATTGTGGTTTACGGTTGCGTCCGTGAAGTGGACGAGCTGGAAGACATGAATCTTGGCATTCAAGCTCTCGCATCTATCCCTGTTGGAGCGGCGAACCAAGGTATTGGTGAAATCGACGTACCGGTTAACTTCGGCGGTGTTAGTTTCCTACCCGAAGATTACATCTACGCAGACAGCACTGGAATCATTCTCTCTCCTGAGCCTCTAAATGTAGATTTAGAGCTCGATGAAGAAGACGAAGGTGAGGAAGGTTAAACTAACCTCACTCCATGATTAGCGACTAACTCCAGCGCTAAAAAAAACCATCGCCAAATACGCAAACACCCGCCGAAGCGGGTGTTTTTGATTCTGGATACTTGAGTGGATTATTCCACTTCGTCCATCTTGCCAAGTAGTGCACGAATGCGCTCTTGCCACTGAGCATGCTCTTGTTGAGCTTGCTGAGATTTTTGCTCAAGCTCTTCACGTTGAGAACGCATTTCGTTAGCTTCAGCTTCTAATTTCACTTTGTCTTCTTTCAACTCTTCAACTTCCATCTGAAGAAGAGTGATTGTGTCAACTGCAGTTTGAATTTTCGCTTCTAGTTGTTCTAGTACTTCAAAAGACATCTTGGCCTACCTATTGTTATTCCGTGGGACGATGCGCGAGCGTTCGCTTGCACCTTACCTATGAGGTTCATTCTACTCAGCGTAGCGATGAGAAACACTTACTATATTCGATATTTTGCATCATTCGGTTAAAAAATCAGCGCAATCTCACTAAACGCTGACTTTTCTTATCCTCGAAGCATTTTTGAGCAATGTATTTTCCCATCACTACCCCATAAACTCACCCAAGTATTGATCAAATTCAACTTAGTTAAAGTAAAAGCTCAGCAAAAAGGCAAACGTTTAACTGACGATGTGATAAAATCGCCGCGCAAATTATTCTTCCCTCTTGTTACTTGGAGACATCATGAAACGCGATTTAGCAATGGCATTTTCCCGTGTTACTGAAGGTGCCGCTTTGGCTGGTTACAAATGGCTTGGCCGTGGCGACAAAAACGCAGCGGACGGTGCTGCAGTTGAAGTGATGCGCACCCTGCTGAACAAAACAGACATCAGTGGTGAAATCGTTATTGGTGAAGGTGAAATCGATGATGCACCAATGCTGTACATCGGTGAGCAAGTGGGTATTGGTGGCGATGAAGTTGATATCGCAGTAGACCCAATCGAAGGTACTCGCATGACCGCGATGGGCCAATCTAACGCACTGGCAGTATTGGCAGCGGGTGAGAAAGGCAGCTTCCTGAAAGCGCCAGACATGTACATGGAAAAACTGGTTGTTGGCCCAGGTGCGAAAGGCGTTATCGACCTAGGTAAGCCGCTAAAAGAAAACCTAGAAAACGTAGCGAAAGCGCTGAACAAGCCTCTTGATACGCTAGTCGTTATTACGCTTGCAAAGCCTCGTCACGACAACGTGATCGCAGAGATGCAAGCCATGGGCGTTCGCGTATTCGCAGTGCCAGACGGTGACGTAGCCGCTTCAATCCTAACTTGTATGCCAGACAGCGAAGTAGACATGATGTACTGCATCGGCGGCGCTCCTGAAGGCGTTGTATCTGCAGCGGTGATTCGCGCACTGGACGGTGACATGCATGGTCGTCTTCTTCCTCGTCATGAAGTAAAAGGTGATACGGAAGAGAACCGCATCTACGGCTCAGCGGAACTACAACGCTGTGAAGAGATGGGTGTAAAAGCGAATGTTGTATTGAAGATGGAAGACATGGCGCGCAGCGACAACGTAGTATTCTCTGCAACGGGGATTACTAAAGGTGACCTACTAGAAGGTATCTCTCGCCAAGGCAATATCGCAACAACAGAAACTCTGTTGATCCGTGGCCGTTGTCGTACTATTCGTCGCATCAAGTCTACGCACTACCTAGAGCGTAAAGACCCTGAAGTGCGTGATATTATTCTTTAAGCATTATTCGAGGCTCCCGCTCACTCTGAGTTGGAGCCTTTCTTTCCTTGCAAGTCATTTACGCTTCCTTTGTCATCATCAGAGTTCGTCATCCTAGCGAGCTCAAGCGAGACTAAGGATCTAGTAACAGCGCCCCCAACTCTTCCTCATTCACCTTAAACCACAGCACAAACGGACAATAGATTCTGAATCACCTCGTCCCTCGTTGTTCAGAATGACGACATATCTTTGTGCGCATGAACACAAACCCAACAAATCCACACACAAATTAAGTCAACACTTTTCTTTACTAACCCTATCGCGCATAATATGTACTGACGTATAAATGGTGGGTATATGAAGACCGTAGATAGGATTTTGCAAATCGTTAAGCGTGATGGCTCGGTCACCGCGAAACAACTCTCTTCTGAACTGGGTATGACAACCATGGGTGCGCGTCAGCACTTGCAAGGTTTGGAAGATGATGGCGTCCTGTCGATTCATGATGTAAAAGTCAAAGTTGGTCGCCCAACTCGTCATTGGTCTCTGACACAAAAAGGTCATGAGCAATTTGCAGATCGTCACGGCGAACTGACCATCCAGTTTATTGAAGCGGTAGAGCACATCTTCGGTAAAGACGGATTGGAGAAAGTCACGTCCGAGCGCGAGAAGCTCACCTTACAAAACTATCAACAGCATCTTGAGCAGTGTGACTCTCTAGAGAGCAAACTAAAGACATTGGTTACTCTGCGTGAGCAAGAAGGCTACATGGCAGAATTAGAGAAAGATGAGCATGGGTTTATTCTCATCGAAAACCACTGCCCTATCTGTAAAGCCGCGACTCGCTGCCCAAGCTTGTGCCAATCTGAGCTTAGCGTGTTCCAGTCACTTCTTGGCAATGACACCAAAATAGAACGAGCTGAGCACATCATCAGTGGTCAACGCCGCTGCGTATATCGCATTCAAGCTTAATATCTCGATTCTCTTCCACCTTATTATGAACATACGCTCTTATTAATGAGACGATGTTGTAATTCTTTCTATCTCCGTTTCTGCATGGATTAAGCTTTTATTAACTAGGAGCAACATCCAATGGATTTGGAGATAGCCATGCCAAGCACCCACAAACCACAAGTTTTGCCCTCATTCGATGAAATGGTAAAAATGGCAGAATGCGATCCCGAAGCCTTTGAACAGTTTCGTCATGATATGGCAAAAGAGATGATCGAAGGTGCCTCAGAACAAATGCAGCCAAGGTTATGGGCGCAACAAAGCCACATAGATAGAGTCATCCACAACTGCAAAAATCCAAATCACACTAATGTCGTGTTGATGAATGAACTGCAGAAACAGGTCGTGAAATTTAGAGAGGCATTGCAAGGAGAAACTACTTCAACTAAAAAAGCCGATGTGGTTGAGTTGAGAGCGTTTAAAGATAGAGATGATTTTTACTAAGGGATAGGAATAAGGCTCCAGAATCCTAGAACCTTATTTAAAACTCAGAGGGCTATACTTACTTCGGCTCAGGACCGTAGTTGTTCTGGCCTGCGGTACCTTTCAAGAAACCACACTCCACCAGAATCCATAGGCCACAAATAAGAGAAATCGAAGCGATCATCATTTGCGGTGTTGATGGGTCTTGTGCTGCTGGATTCGTCATTGGCGTTGCGACTCGACCAATGATCAACGGGATGTTCAACGCTAGCCAGTAAATCGACTTATTACGGTCATGCCAGCGCTTAGTGGTGATCGCCAAATCTGGGATAAGAAGAATCAATAAGAAGATAGGCAGAAGAATATAAGAGAACGCTGGGAACAACTTACTGATGCCTGCACCGAAGCCCAAGATCATGATGTAGTAGATGATATTCCACATCCAGTAAGTTTTACGGCCTATACGACCTTGGAAAGAAAATAGTAATTCTTTAATCGACATCGAAACACTCAACATATTGAAAGTGCGACAACTCCTTGGCCGCACTAAGTAAATCTAGTGTGTCTAATTTACCACCTTCTGGAAGCAATCAATATCCATATCTCGAACATTCACGGTCAAACTGCGAACATGGCTAGCTTGTTCTTGCAACACTACCATCAGTGCTCTTGATAATTCCCGCTTCTGTTCTGGGCTTCTTCCTACGAGCAAATCAAAGTTGATGTGGATAAAGTCCACACTATCGCCCTCTTCCCCGACTAGCCAGTTGTGGCAACGAAGTGCACGAGACTTAACGGAAGCAAGCTCGAACAAACCACTGTCTAAAGTCACTTTGTGTAGGTCTTCTAGTAGGCCTTGAACATTCACACGCTCATCGACCGAGTTGGAATATTCTAAAACTAAGTTTGGCATTTTGATTCCTTTCTTATTACGGCTAACTTTTAACCCGTAGTAATACCAATCTAAGCGGCAATTTCCGAGGAATGGACTATCATTCTGTCTACGCGATCACCAATCGATTGCTTTTGACAAAAATAACAGAACAAATGCAGCACCGACCAGATAAAGAAAGCCGAATAAGACATGACGCCAATCATGATCTGTTCACATTATTCTGTTATATTCCTACGTAGATTTTTTACATTAATAGACTATTTACATTAAAGATAAGGGAGATATTCCTATGCGTCGTCCTGTAGTGATGGGTAACTGGAAACTAAACGGTAGCAAAGCAATGGTAACTGAGCTACTAACAGGTATTAACGCTGAGCTTGAAGGCGTTGAAGGTGTAGACGTAGCAGTAGCTCCACCAGCTCTTTACATCGATCTAGCTGAGCGCGTAATCGCTGAAGGCGGTAACAAAGTTATCCTAGGTGCACAAAACACTGACCTAAACAACAGCGGTGCTTTCACTGGCGACATGTCTCCAGAAATGCTGAAAGACTTCGGTGCTTCTCACATCATCATCGGTCACTCTGAGCGTCGTGAATACCACAACGAATCTGACGAGTTCATCGCGAAGAAATTCAACTTCCTAAAAGAAAACGGTCTAACGCCTGTTTTCTGTATCGGTGAATCTGAAGCTCAAAACGAAGCTGGCGAAACAGAAGCAGTATGTGCACGTCAAATTAACGCAGTTATCGACACTTACGGTGTTGAAGCTCTAAACGGCGCAATCATCGCTTACGAACCAATCTGGGCTATCGGTACTGGTAAAGCAGCAACAGCTGAAGATGCACAACGCATCCACGCTTCTATCCGCGCACTAATCGCAGCGAAAGACGAAGCTGTTGCAGCACAAGTAATCATCCAATACGGCGGTTCTGTTAAGCCAGAAAACGCAGAAGCTTACTTCTCACAACCAGACATCGACGGTGCTCTAGTTGGCGGCGCTTCTCTAGACGCTAAGAGCTTCGTAGCTATCGCTAAAGCAGCGGCAGCAGCTAAAGCTTAATTTAGCTTTTTACTAAGCAGAAGTAACAAAGGGATGCATCACGCATCCCTTTTTGTTTGCTTACGATCTAATGAGTTTTGTCATTCCGAGGAGCCTAAGCGACATCAGGAACCTACTCAAAACAACGACAAACCACTTACAGCGAAACAAAGAACCTAATCGCACTTTCGATTACTCCCGATCAATTCCATCCAACCAACGAACTCTATTCACTTACCCTACCCCCTACCCTCAAGATTTATAGTTACTGATACTTGTTCAAGGAGGAGCAATCGATATGACAATACCAATATAAGACATTGCCAGTGTGATTAACCAACGCGACTTGTCCTCTTCTTCGCTAATTATCCTAGACTCACCGCTCGCGAAAAGAGTCACTACGACCTACTGCCGTTTCAAAAAACTGTGGGGGAAAGAAACAAAGCAAAAGCTCAATAATTATCGTCATCCTCTCGCATTTGAACGAGGCATGAGCGTGGAAAGCCATAGAGAATATCAAGCACTAGTGAATCGACTAGCCGCCACCGATGAGCCTGCAATTGTCGCAGCTGCATCCAGTATGTGCGAAGAAAAAAGAATCATCAATTACTTAAAAGCTCTCTTGCCGGACGAAAGAAATGATGTGTTGTTTGCGGGTTATCGGACGCAAGGCGCCTTAGGACGAGAAATCCAATCAGGTAGCCACACGGCGAATATCGATAACCAACCAATCGAAGCCAATGCACACAGATCCATACCATCTCTGGATATTCTACACACGCAGACCAAAGCGATTTATTGAAGTATGTTACTGAGATTCAAACACAACCAAAAGCCGTACATTTGATACATGGAGAGAAAGAAGCAAAAAATGAGTTAGGAGAGAAGATGGAAGCAGAGGGAATCGAGGTGGTTTATTGATTAGAGCGAAGTAAATACTTTAGTAAGAGCAAAGAGAGAAGGTCCTAGCAGACTAGAACCTTACCAGAGATTGATTAGTCGCTACCAAACAAGTCGCGCGTATAAACTTTATCCGCTACGTCTGCTAACTCTTCTACCATGCGGTTAGAAACAATCACATCCGCACTTTGCTTAAACTCATTCAAGTCTTTAATTACTCGAGAGTTAAAGAAATCTTCTTCTTTGAGCACAGGTTCGTAAACCACGACCTCGACACCTTTCGCTTTGATACGTTTCATGATGCCTTGAATAGAAGAAGCGCGGAAGTTATCCGAACCCGCTTTCATGATGAGGCGGTAAATACCAACCACTTTTGGTTCGCGCTTAAGAATAGATTCAGCCACAAAGTCTTTACGAGTGCGATTTGCATCTACAATCGCGCCGATGATATTGTTCGGCACTTCTTGGTAGTTCGCAAGTAATTGCTTGGTATCTTTAGGAAGACAGTAACCACCGTAACCAAAAGACGGATTGTTGTAGTGATTGCCAATACGAGGATCTAGACCAACACCTTCAATGATCTGACGCGCATCCAAACCATGCGCTTCTGCGTAAGAATCTAGCTCATTGAAGTACGCGACACGCATAGCAAGGTAGGTGTTTGAAAACAGTTTTACGGCTTCAGCTTCTGTCGAATCAGTGAATAGGACTTGAATATTTTCTTTTACAGCCCCCTCAACCAGCAAGCCAGCAAATACTTCAGCACGCTCACTTCGCTCACCGACGATGATACGTGATGGGTGAAGGTTATCGTAAAGCGCCTTACCCTCACGAAGAAATTCTGGAGAGAAGATTACATTCTCACAACCAAGCTCTTCTTTAATGCGAGCCGTGTATCCCACTGGTACGGTAGACTTAATCACCATTACTGCATCAGAGTTGATGGACATAACATCTTTAATCACCGCTTCAACAGAAGAAGTATTGAAGTAATGCGTGACTGAGTCATAATCCGTTGGCGTTGCGATCACAACGTATTCTGCACCTTGATAAGCTTTCTGCTTATCGGTTGTTGCGATGAAGTTTAGTTCCCTTTTTTTAAGGAAATGTTCAATCTCAGTATCAACAATTGGAGATTGTTTTTTGTTTAGCAATTCAACCTTTTCAGGAACGATATCTAGTGCAACCACTTCGTGGCTTTGAGCTAACAACATAGCATTAGAAAGCCCAACGTAACCTGTACCAGCGATAGCAATTTTCATAATTTTACCCGAGTTCTAAGAGTTATATTTATTAGAATTAAACAACACAACTCTTAAGCAATCTAAAGATCTTTGTTATCAGTGACTAAGTGGCATCAATCAACAAAAACAAACGGACACTAAGTGTCCATTTGAGTCTATTCGTTTACAATGAGTTCTGTATCAACCAGGTTTAATTCCAACTGATTATGGCTCCAGACTAAATCGCCAATACCATCTGTAGGATTAAAACCAGTAGGGGCATTTAACAATAATGTACGGATATTCTCGTGATCCATATTATGGCAGGCAAAGTCGAGCTCACTCAACAACAAATCGTATTCTTCTAGAGGTAAATGAACCTCATGAGCAGTCATAATTCGCTCATGCGCTGTCTGCTTGACATTATCACCGATGAGTAGTTCTTCATAAAGCTTTTCCCCCGGACGAAGGCCCGAGAATTGAATCTCAATATCACCATGTGGATTGCTCTCAGTTTTTACCTCAAGGCCTGATAAATGAATAAGATTGCAGGCTAAATCAGTAATTTTTACTGATTCCCCCATATCCAAAACAAAAACATCACCACCTTTGCCCATCGCGCCTGCTTGAATTACTAGCTGCGCAGCTTCAGGGATCGTCATGAAAAAACGGGTGATTTCTGGATGAGTGACCGTTACCGGTCCACCAGACGCAATTTGCTTTTTAAAGACGGGAATCACCGAGCCTGAAGAACCGAGAACATTACCAAAGCGTACCATGCAGAATCGAGTGCCATTTGGTTTTGCATTTTCCTGATCAGCAAGAGCCTGTAAACCAAGTTCTGCCATTCGTTTGGTTGTGCCCATTACGTTAGTAGGGCGAACGGCTTTATCAGTAGAAATCAAAACAAATGATTCAACGCCAGCCTTAATTGCGGCGCACGCTGTATAATAAGTCCCATAAATATTATTACGCACACCTTCAATTACGTTAAACTCGACCAATGGAACGTGTTTATATGCTGCTGCGTGATATACCGTTTGGACTTTAAAAGAAGACATTGTCGTTTCTAAACGATGCTGACGCTGAACAGAACCCAACAACGGAATAATGTCGCAAGTGAGCCCTTTTTCAGCCTTAAGTTGATTTAGTTCGCGATCAATTTGATATAGACCAAACTCAGACAATTCAAATAATATTATAGACTTAGGTAATTGCTCCACGATTTGACGACACAATTCAGAACCAATAGAACCACCAGCACCTGTCACCATAACTACTTTGTCTTTAATGTTAGCTTCCAACAATACTTGTTGAGGAGCGACCGGGTCACGACCCAGCAAGTCCTCAATCGCGACATCCTTAAGCTCATCAATTTTGGCTTTACCAGAGACAATATCTGTCATATCGGGAACAGTAAGCACTTCAACAGGCAGCTTAGCCAATTCATCAAGAATTACTTTGCGACGAGAACGCTTAGCACTAGGTACCGCAAGTAAGACTTGAGAAACGTCATATTTGTTGATGAGGGGCATTGCATCTTCAATAGCAATAACAGGTAAGCCCAAGATCATGGTATTACAAAGAGTCGAATCACCATCAATAAATGCTCTTACGCGATAGTCTCCACTACTTCTCAATGCCATTGCGAGTTGTCGGCCTCCTGAACCAGCACCGTAAATAAGAACCTCTTTACTTTGTGTAGAGTAGCTTTGTGCAATCAAGGAGCGAACTATAACGCGAGGGCCACCACAAAAAAGAGCAAGAAACGCAGCATAAATTATCGGAACAGTTCTTGGAAACGGGTCACTCATATAGAAACTTAAAGCTGCGACAAGTGTTGCCGATATGATTGCACCAGCAGTAACTACAAACAGCGCTTGAAAAGTTAAGTAGCGAAGCACTGCTCTATAGAGCCCTAATCGAGCAAAGACTGCGATTGTAACAATTGCCACTCCAATTTGAATTCCCCAAACAGTAGGGTATGTGAAGTAGTTTGTTTCACCTGAGCGTACTAGTATCGCCAAATGAAAAGCCAAAGAGATCAGAACCACATCAATCAGTACACTGACAATCCTTTTGTGTGTTCGAGAAAGCTGCCATATAAATTGTAGACGTTGCATAAAATATCTTTTTAGTAAGTAGGCAGGTTTGAAACTAAAAACGTTTCGCTCCGAGCTAGGTTAGTATTGTAACGGAAATCTCTATACGACATACATACTCGGAACCTGCCGTTTATCACAATAGGTTGTATATTAACGATAAAAATAAAAGTTAAACTACAATCCTCTGAACTCTCGCAGTCAACTGACTAAGAAGCTCGTAAACTGATTGACCGGATATATTAGAAACCGTACTTATGTCTAATCCATCACCCCAAATTGTAACGAAATCACCAACTTGAGCTCCATGATTCAACCCCAAGTCTATCATTAACATGTCCATACAGATAAGTCCTATTATTTTACACAACCTACCCCCAACTAAAACATGACCGTCATGCCCCATGCATCGCGGATACCCATCACCATAACCAATAGAAACTGTGGCAATACAACTATTTTCCTTCGCCTTCCACGTGCCATTATAGCCCACTTTCTCTCCAGCCTGGAGTTCTCTAATAGCTATAATTGGAGCCTGCAAAGACATTACAGTGCGTAGTTGAGATTGATACTGTCCGCAATCAAATGGACTGATGCCATATAAAGACAGTCCGGCTCTTATGTAGCTATACTCTGAGCTACTACCCTTTGTAGGACTGTCCAAGGCAGCCGCAGAATTGAAGATCGATGTTTTCAAATTGCATGGTAGGCTATTCTCAATAGCTTCAAATACTCGATATTGCTCTTTAGCATCACCTGCTTCTCCTTTTTCTGAATCAGAAAAATGCGAAATCATTCCGATTATGTTGATATTTCCGCATATTTCTACTGAACGATATAGATTAAAGAAACTCTCTGAACTTACCCCTAACCTATTCATTCCAACATTGAGTTTTAACCAAGCATCAATAGAAACATCCAAGTTTAAATCATCAATAATTTCAACTTGAAAAGGATCATGAATAACAACTTGCACATTATTTTCGGAGCACCAAATTATATCTTCTTTTAAATAAGCACCTTGTAGAACAACAATATCCCCAAGTTCACTATATTCCCTTATATTTATTGCTTCTTCAACCCTAGCAACTGCGAAACATCGAACCCCATGTTCAAGCAATATGTCAAACACTTCAATCAACCCATGTCCGTAGGCATTCGCCTTTAGCACTGGGATTACTTTGGACGGAAAGTTTGCATTTGTCAGAAAGTCGTAATTGTGAAGAAGCGATTTTTTATCAATCGTTATTCTAGGAGAACTCATTTTTATCCAAAATCACATTAAGTATCAATTCAATACAATTATCTGGCTGTTTTAACAAAGAATAGCCTTCTCCAAAGTTTTGATCAGGAGCCCCATCAACAAATGACATAACTGTGCTTTCTAAACTATTATAATCATTAACTTTATCTGCAACGCCCATTTTTACATAATCTACAGGAAATTTATCGTTACCGTAATTGAGTACAATTAATCGTTTATTTTGCATAATTGCCTCCATTCCAACACTAGAATAAAAGGTAAAAACACCAATTGAATTTGATATTATCTCTTTACTTTCTGTAGACTTTGATAAAGAAAAGTTATTTGGAAATTTTTTAGTGAGCACCTCATACCTTTCAAATATCTCATTAGGATGAGGCTTTAATAAGAACTTTACGTGCTTCATCTTTAATGATATTTTATATAAGTCGTTCAGAATACTTTCTATGTTGAAATTACCTGGCTGAGTAAATATAGATACTACTTTATTTATTACTTGTTTATTACTCTCCAAACTTTCATACATGAAGTTTGGATTACCGGTAACATTAATTTTTTTTAAGTGTTCATTGCTTTTTAACGCATAATTATATGCAAGTTCATTAGTAACACACAACGTACAATCATAAGGTATGGCCAGATTCTCTATGACCAAGTCCAACAATCTAATAACTTCAATTCCCAAGCTATTAGCAACTTTGGCGACAGATAATTCCATACGTTGACCACACGTAACAAAAACCTTGTCAGGTTTAATTTCTAAAAGTAACCTTCTAGAAAAATCTAATGGTTCAAATATTTTTCTACCATAGGTATCAAATAAACTTTCCGTTTTTTCCAAACCAAATTCACTAATTAGCTCACAAATTGACACACCGTAATAAAAAATTGTGTCTTTATCCGCTAAAGAAAAGTGTAAGGACGCAAATTTAGTTCCGTAAAAGTCTATACTATCAAGTTCTTTAGGTGTATAAAGATTTCGATATTGAGAAATCTTTTTATATGGCAACCCAGATTTATCTAGTTCTATAGAACTACTCGTTAGAGCCAATATATCTACACAAACATTAGAATGAAATTTTTTCAGCGCGTTAGCAATTGGAACTATAGCTTTTACATGTCCAGCTCCGTAAGTAGGAAAAAACACTTTCATATATTTTTCCTAGAAAGAATGCTAAGAGCAGTGTCGACCATAACTTCCGATATATCTATCCCTTTTTGAATAAAGAAAGGGTACGCACTACCATTAAAGCCTGTAACAATGACAGAGTTCACTTCCAAAATATAAACAAGCTCATCTTTAACTATAAAGTCCACTCTCACTAGACTCGGGATATCAAATTCTTCAATAAGCTTCCTCGATAAATCACAGATTTCTTCTTCCTGTAACTGGCTCATTTTTACAGAGTCCGCACCAGAGAACCCCTTCAGGTTATACTCCTTTGCCTTGCTATAATAGGTCACTCCAAAATCTTTCGTAGAACCACATGAGTTTCTTACAGCTACAGTACAGTCATTTCCATCAATAAACTGCTCGACTAGGGCTTTAGCACCGCTGGAAAGAATATGATCTACAATTTTTGAAAGTTCGGCAAAGTTAAAAATTTTCTCTGGTTGGGTGGTATCAATATGGGATTTCACTACCAAAGGATAAATTAGAGCTGCCTTAATCTTTACCAAATCTTCTTTTTTTTCTACTACATAATAGTTTGGAGTAAGGTAGCCCCGCTCAAGCATCGCCTCTTTAAATTTCACTTTATCTTTCAAAAGCAAGCACTTTTCATAACTCAGGTTAGTAATAATTCCATTCTCTTCCAATATCGGAATGAGGGATATAGCAAGTACATGCCCAGTTGCGATAACAACCATGTCTACACTACTATCAATAAAGAACTGAGCAATTTCACTAGTGTTAGACAAATCAGTGATTAGTTTTTTTGTATAACCTACATTACTGGTTTTATCGCCAAATCCAAATACGACTACAGTCTCATAACCTCTTTCTGACAGCCTCTCTACTATAGAGTCACTACTACTACCTGCAATAACACCGATTGTTTTATTTTTCATTTTATATATCCTAATTTGCTGAAGAGCGGGTAATAACTTTGAACACTGTAAGTATCAGAATTTTACAATCGAGTGTAAATGAGATATTTTTCGCATATTCAAGCTCTAAAGCTCTCTTTTTCTCTGGGGTTAAATCACTGCGTCCTGATACTTGAGCAAGGCCTGTAATTCCAGGTTTGACCGTAAAAATATCAGACTTTAAGTCTCGACCTGTATAATATTTCTTAATCCCAGGTCGAAACCCAATTAAGCTCATATCCCCTTTAAGTACATTTACTAATTGAGGAATTTCATCAAAGCTAGACTTTCTTAAGTACTTCCCAAAAGTCGTAATTCGATTATCACTTATTGAAGTTCTTTCTAAACCAATCTTATCCGCATCTTTGACCATAGTTCGAAATTTAATAACATTAAATTCATTACCATGTTTGCCAACTCTCTTTTGAAAATAAAAAATAGGGAAACCGCTATTTATATAAATTCCTAAGCTAACTAATAACAATATCGGAAATAAAATTAGCAGAATAGCGGCCGAAAGAACCCTATCTATAGATGGCTTAACTATTGATGTATACACGCTCATTTTGGATTAACCTTGTTTAAAATCAATTTCCTAAAGTGCTCAGAATCATCATTAACCTTACTATCAACAATTCTGTTCCAGTAATCCCTTAATCCTTGTACTTTTTTAGAGTATGAAATTAAGAATTCAGCTTCGTTATCGTATTTATCACGCTGAGAAAAACTGCGAGATAGGATACACATTCTAGAACCTAATTTAAAATGTTCGTTTAACACAAGTTCAGCGGGGATATCACCTTTACCGATCTCTGCTACTCCACCGATACCAAACTTAATATCATTACTTCTAAACTTATTAACCAAATCATCAACGATACCATTAACAAAAGGCTCAAACATGAAATTAAGTTTATAGGATAAATGCAGATCATTAAGGCCAATATGAATTGCTTCATAAGAGTCCTTCAAGTCGATAATTCTGTCTATATCTTCAACTGCTTCTTTGTTTTCTAGCAATAGGATAATTTTGACTCTTCCTCTTACTAATTTAACAATAGCTTCTACGTCTTCTTTGCTTTTAAAGTAAGGAAGCATTATTATGTCTGCACCGTAACTAATTACCGATTCAACCTCATAAATAGAGTCATCATTTATTGGGTTAACTCTGACAAGTAATTTAGAGTTTGAAACAACTTGACGGATTTTTCCGACATCTTCAATTTCATGTTTAGAAATTACGGTATCTAAATGCCCCTGCCTTAACTCTTTGCCTAAAAGCTCCAAGTCAACAAATATATAGTCCACACCTGATTTATCGGCTTGTTTAGCTAACTTACAATCGTTAGTAATACACATCAACTCAAGCTTGCTCATTTAAAAACCTTTTTTTTTATAACTTTCAAATTAATCTCGCTAACTTCTCTAACTCTAACTAATCTCAGCAAAAGTAAATATATACAGAGTAAAGTTATCGAACCTATCGAGAAGCCTGTAATTTCATTCGTAGATTCACTTAAAGACGGAATTAATTGCTCCCCTAGAAAGGCGCAACTTAATGAAACAAACAACACCTTACTAAACAATAAAAATATACCTTTCGTTTCCATTTCAAAATTATTTGACTTATAACTATTGAACATCAAAACACAAATTAATGTACTAGATATCAATGTCGCCATTGCTAGCCCTTTCATTCCAAAGTATCTAGATAAAATTATATTTAAAACAATATTACAAAACACCCCAAACATAGCATTCCACATAGGTGTTTTTGTATCTTCCATAGCATAAAAGTACCGCGACACTATTTGTCTTAGAGCATTAAAAAATATAGTTAGTGAATAAATAGAAAGTAATGATGAAGTGATTAAAACATCCTCTTTAGAAAACTCACCACGTCCATAAACTATATTCACAATCTCGTAAGAAAACGTTGAAAAAAACACTGATACCGGAAGGGAGATAATTATAACAACTCTAATTGATTTTTGAATGAACTCATTAGTTTCCACTTTACCTTTTTCCGAAAAAACTTGAGAAGCCTTACTGAAAACTACTAGTATAATCGGAGAAATTAGTATCCCTTCTACCAAGAGGATTAATCTTTCTGAGTAGTTAATAATTGATATACCACCAGGCATGAGAGTTGAAGCTATATTTTTGTCTACAACTCGGTTTACCTGCTCAACACAAGAACCTATTACTGCTGGGATTGCCAATAAAAATATGTTGCTTATTTCACCTAAATTTCTTTTGAGCTTAAAGTCAATATTAATTCCGTTTTTTATAGCGAAAAATATTAGCATGGATACCTGCGCTATTGATGCAGCAATCTTTCCTATCGCTAAGTATTCTACGCCATGTTTGACGGAAAAAAAGACTGAAGCGAGTAAAATTAAATTATATGGTACATTTGTAAAGGCAGTGAAAATAAATTTACTTTTTGCATTTAAATATGCATTAAATAGGAACGTTAACGTATATAGCACGATACCCAAACAACATATTTCCGTTAATTCAATAGCCCATAACTTTGCTTGCCCTTCTAATCCTGGAGCAAAAATAAAAACCACTGCTTCTGAGAAATAAATCAGAATAAATGTAATTAGTAAAGAAAGAAAACAAAAGTACAAGCTCAACGTACTAAAGAAACAATCTGCAGCTGCGCTATTCTTTGACTCTTTTATCCTATTATATACGGGAATCAATGTAGTTGAGACCGATATTCCGAATAAAGTAAGAAAGAAGCCAGGTATCGACTGAGCAACATTGAAAGCATCAGTAACAGGTGATACGCCATAGTAGTAAGAGACAAACAACTCTTTTGTGAAGCCAACTATTTTAGAGAGTAAGCTAAAGATAAAAATAAGAATAACAGCCTTCTTCATATATCACCTTAAGAAGACTTATTATAATACATTGCGTTCCTCATGGAATATATAATTTTTATTATGTTTCTAAATTTCATAAGCGTCATAAAATAAGCTCTATATAAAAACTTACTTTTTATTTTCTCTTTAAAATACTTGTTATTTCTAAATTCTGGGAATAACTTAGTAAACTCTTCAATTATGTCACCAGCTTTTTCATGTTTAACAGGATAAAACTTTCTGTAGCAACCTATTGTGGTATTTATTAAGTATATGTTAATAATGTAAAACTCAAGTTCACTCCTATATTTATCGTAGAAACTATCATTTCTAACTTCATCTATTAACAATTTTGCTGTGATAATTCTCTCAAAAAACTTATCATTATTAAAAGTTCTTGTGACTGATATATTCTTCATATTGTAATTTATCAAAGACTTTTCAACTTTTGATATCTTATCTGCATTACAAATTATAACTGGAACTATAAAGTTATCTTCATAAAAGACTCTTTCAGGAAAGCGAATCTCTTTAACTTTAAATATTTCTGATGAGTATAGTGCAGTCCAAATTGGACTTGGAGCCAAAATTAATTTCCTTTTTATCTCATCTAGGTTATCTTTATCCCAATCAACATTATTTCGACAAACAACCCTGTCAAGCGCAGGGTCATTGTTCCGTGTAGTATAATTACAGTAAACTATTTCATTCTTAATACCTGTTGTTCTAGATATAAGAGATTCAATTAACTCTGGCTCAACCCAATCATCACTATCTATAAAATATATATAGTCCCCTGATGCAAACTCAATCCCTGCATTTCTAGCACCTCCTTGTCTTACATTCACCTTCAAGTCGATTACTTTCACTCTTGGATCAACTTGCTCAAACTCATATAACAACGACAGACTATTATCGGTAGAGCAATCATTAACACAAATGATTTCAATATTATGATATGATTGAGATAGAACACTATTTATACATTTTGTAAGATGCTCTTCCATGTTATAAACAGGAACAATAATACTTACTAACATTTTCCTTATATTCCTCATAATTTTTGAATAACCTGATAATTCCATATTTTTTCATTACTAAAGTTTACACTCAATATAAAAAAACAAAAGGAAATTATAAACAACAACATTAAAGTCCTACTAGAACCGGATTTAAAATAGAAAACTAAATTTGCTAGCAATATAACATCAAGAACTTTAAAAAAAAGGTTTATTCTAGTCGCAAGAAGGGAATTGTTAAAGAAGATACTATAGAAAAATATCGACAATACGTACAATTGCATTATCTTTTTTTCCTCTAGAGACATACGGTCATATACAAAAACAAGAAGCGAGATAACAAAAAGCCTTATTAGATAACTAGCATAACTAACACTGCCTTCAAAAATATTACTATATGAAGCCATTTTATCTGCTATTGAAACTATAGGTAACTGTACAATCAAGGAAGATATTTGAGAGTTTAAGATCACTAAGAAGCAAGAAAGCGCAATAAAAGATATTAATCTAACCTTAGTTGCTTTTATATTCAAAAAGAAAAATGATATTATTATGAATATACCTGATGAATGCATTAAAAATGCGGCGGCCGATATCAAGCATGTTTTTAGCATTTCTCTATTCAAAATGTACTTCAGAGAACAAAGGTAAAAACCTATAGCTATCCCTTGACCTATTGCATTAAAGTTCATTGGTATCATATACAAGCAAAAGTATATTAACAGTGATAATCCAACGGCTCTACTATGATTTGATATACCTATATAAACCATAATTATGCTGACTAATCCAAATACTGCCATTATATATTCAGGGCTAATACCTAGAAGCCTTAGAAAGTAAACAACAATAGAGAAGCCTGGTTCGAAATTAACGTCAAATATATTATCTCTTTCTCTTCCAAAAAAGTCATAATATGCAAAGTAGTCAGTACCTACATCATAGCGGAGAGCTACCATCAAAAATAGCCCAAACGTAACCAAAATATAATGAAATTTAAATTTAGGTTTTAGCGTGTCTATTACACTAATTAAGGAAAGCCAAATATATGTATATATATATATCAAAACGAATAAAACTCCGCTGTGCAATTAAAGGGTTCTACATGGTTACATATATTGTAGCCCTATGCTTATATTTAGAAAATAACTAGCGTTGAGGCAGTTGATATCTATGACAATCGAGTTAAGAAAAACTCCGCCATGTCGAAATCGATTTGATTATCAATATCAATCGATGCGTTGTTTGGCATTTTATAAGCATAAGTATCTTCTCTATATGCTAATTCACCTATAGCTAATAATCTATGAAGATCATATACGTATATCGCACCGTTTAAGCGAAATGCTTCCCCAAGATCTTGAGAACGCTTCCCATCACCCAATCGAAGGAAATTTTTCATCGAACCATTGTCTGGTAGGGTGTTTGCCCATTGAGGTGGGTGCTCACATGGTGTCACTGACACAACAGAAAAAGCGGACTTTTCAACCAAAGACTCTATAGCCTGATCGATATGACCAGAGCTACGGAATGGTGATGTTGGCTGAAGCAAAACGACAATATCGGCTTCCTTGGCGTACTTCTCTACCGTATAGAAAAGAACGCTTTGAGTGGTTGCGGTATCTGTTGATAACTCTTCCGGCCTTAGCTCGGGTACAGTTATGCCAAACTGACTCGCTACATCTGCAATTTCTTGGTCATCAGTACTGATAAAAATTTCATCTACATAAGTACTATTTTGCGCAGCTTCAATTGTCCAACCGATCAGAGGTTTTCCTCCCAATGGAAGTATATTCTTCCTTGGCAGACGCTTGCTGCCCCCCCTAGCAGGGATTACAGCAATCACTTTTTTACCATCTAACATTACTCTAGCCCCAGAGACAGTATATCCATCTGCGCACGGTTAAAGTCATCCATACGGCCAATATCAAGCCAATATTCGTGAATTGGGAACATCAATACTTTTTGTCTATCTTCCATATGTTGCTCGAGCAACGTAGGCATGTCGATTTTCTGATTCTTTTCTACTGATTGAATCACCCGAGGAGACACAACATAGATACCAGCGTTAACAAAAAAGCGTTGAACTGGTTTTTCAACCATGCTGGTAATTTGATTACCGTCCCCTTTAATAACACCATAAGGAATTTGGTAGTCGTACTCTCGAACACACATTGTTGCATCTGCATCATTTTCCATATGGAAATTTAGCAAGCGCTGGAAGTCTACTTTGGTCAACACATCGCCATTGATCATAATTAAAGGTAGATCTCTTGGCATATCTTCAGGTAGCAATCCTAGAGCACCACCGGTGCCTAAAGGAGTCTCTTCATGTACATATGAGATGCTAACCCCCAAATCACTACCATCACCAAAATGTTGGTGAATTTGTTCAGGCATGTAGTGCGTTGAAATGTAGAAGTTGTTGAAGCCCGCTTTAATAAAACTCTTGATTACAGTTTCTAGAATAGGTTTATCACCAACTTTTAGCATTGGTTTAGGACAGTTGTCCGTCAACGGTCGTAAACGAGTACCAAAACCACCAGCCATAATGAATACTGGGTTCTGATATTTACCTTTACTCAGCGCACTGTGAAGAGTTTCCAAACCTACAACTTTGTTGTCTTGGTCAAGTAATGGAACCGATAGAATTTGCTGTTTTTCCATTAACTCTACAAGATGCTCTTTTGATGCACCTTGCTCTGCGGTAATAGGCTTAGAATTCATCACTTTGGCAACAGAGTCGGTTAACAGCAGATCATTTAATAAACCACGTCGAATATCACCATCAGTGATCATGCCTAGAAGCTTTTTATCTTGATCAACAACCACAGCGACACGCAATGCTTCGCTGTTGATGATTTCTAACGCCTGCTTGATTGTACTTGATTCTGATATCAGCGTTTTTTGCCAACAATGACTCATATTCTACCTTTTTTCTAAGAATTTGTTTTAATTTCTGCTCTAACAGGATATGCAATGGTATTTTTTTCTAAAGACTGAGTGAGGCTCGCACCAGCCCCCACGATAGCGCCACTGCCAATAGATATCCCTTGGATAACCGTTGAACCAGCTCCAACATAGACACTTTCTTTTGTCTCGACTTGACCACATAACGTTGCTTTAGGAGCGATATGGTTATAAGCACCTATTTTACAATCGTGCTCAACCAAAGCGCCCGTATTGATTATACTATGGCTCCCTACTGTAGCCCCAGTCTGAATCATCGCCATAGGTAAAATCTGAGCACCAATTTCAATTTTAGAAAAAGGTGAAACGAATGCACTGTCTGCGATGACCGTTCCAAATTGATAACCTAATGAGAGAAAGTATTCATTAATTTTTTTCTTAAAGCCGGATTTGGGCATCATTCCAATACCGTTGACCAAAAGAATCTTATCTTTGTCAAACCTCAGAATATCTTCGTCCTTTTCAAGGATGGTAATTCCCTTAAATACAGAACGTTGACTGACATCTTCAGGACTTATCACGGCAAGTATGTCTCTTCCCTGCGTAAGCAATATTTCAGTAAGAACGGAGGCATGACCGCCTCCACCAATCATTACAATAGGAAGGTCCACCTCATCACTCAATGATCAGCTCTCCTGCTTTGTATCCTTTGGTTGCTTTAGTGCCAAGGAGTTCCCAATAACGGTAAGGGGACAAACCAAGACCTGGACGCTTAATTGTGAGGTTAGATTCTGTTAACTCTTCACCCTCTTCAATATCCATCGCTGCCACTAAGCTCTTTCGCGCTACGGATTTGTTTTTCACTTCAGAAACTGTAGGAGTTTTTACGCTAGAGCCTAATGCAATCTCAATCTGACGGATCGCTTTTACCATTGCCTCTAGCTCTTGTGGCTCTAGAGAAGCTTTATGGTCTGGACCTTCCATGTTTTTATCTAATGTAAAATGCTTCTCTATGAGAACAGCACCACGGGCAACAGCTGCAATTGGTATCGTTATTCCTTCACTGTGGTCCGAATAGCCTGCCGCCAAGTCAAATGTTCGCCCTAGCGTATCCATTGCTCTGAGGTTGATTTCTTCCATTGGAGCAGGATATTCCGTCGTACAATGAAGAATTGTTACTTTCTCTTTTAGCGCTTTTTGACCAGCTTCTGATGCATAAGCTTCTTGGAAACCTAGCATCGAAGGTTCTGCTATTTCATCTGCCGTATATCCGAAAGCAATCACTCCAAGAGCCGTCTCTATTTCGGAAAGTGTTGCCATACCTGTTGATAAAATAAGATCGCAACCGGTACGAGCATGAGCCAATACAAGAGGAGCGTTCGTTAACTCACCGGAAGGCAACTTCAAGCGCGTTAAACCAAGATCATTGACTAAGAAATCTAAACTTTCTAAATCGAAAGCTGTTGATAGAAACTCAATACCAAGGGACTCAGAGTATTTTACGAGATCATGGTGGGTCTCGTACGACAGTTCTAAACGGCTTAACATCGCTAACTGAGACTCTTGCTTTTGAGTATTTGCTACTTGATATTCAGCTTGCTTAGCCTCTTCGGTAACTAGGTTTTTTGCTTTAAAAGTTTGGAACTTTACTATATCCGCTCCGGCTTTGTGAGCAGCATCGACCAAAGAAAACGCTAGTTCTTCTTGGCCGTTATGGTTTACACCCGCTTCAGCAATAATCAAAGTCATTATTGTCTCACTCTACTTTCTTGTTTAAGTCAGGTTCAATGTTTACATCATAAAAAGACTTACAAGGATCAAAATCCAGTCCTTTAATCATCTCTATGACTTGCTTGCTACTATCACCTTGCCCGTAAGGGTTAGCAATATTTTCATCTTTAGCTTTATACTTTCGGCTCACAGCGAGACAAATCGTGCTACTTATGGCTTCTTTCGTAGCAGTGGTGTTTAAAACACTTTTTGCGGCCAAGCGCCCCTTTTGTCTAGCTCCTATGTTCACTGTAGGGACATCAAAAGCTGGTACTTCAATAATACCACTCGACGAATTACCGATAACTGCAGCCGCATGCTTTACCGAGCTCAGATAACGCACTTGCCCTAGTGATGGGATTGCCAAGACACGTTTTGGTTGACTTGCTGCATAATCTTCTAGCATTGGGATAATACGTCGACCACCGTCATCTGCGTTAGGGTAAGTCAATATAACTTGATGATCAGGGTATTCATCCAATGCGTCTAAAAGCGATTGAAAGCTTTCCTCTGGAGATTCGTTACCCAGAGTAACAGGGTGATAAGTCACGACAAAATAAGGTTTTGTGAGTTCAAAACTTAGTGATTCACTCAACTCAGAAACCGCCATAAAAGACGCTCGGTTTAGGTGGTCTAAGCCAATTGCACCAATATTTCGTACACGCGCTGGTGATTCACCAAGTTGTATCACTCGGTTTCGGTATTCGTCTGTCGACGTACCATGTAGGTAACTCAACTTGGTAATCGCATGACGAATTGCATCGTCATAAGCACCTTCGGTTATTTCACCACCATGAAGATGAATGATCGGAATACGAAGTATCATAGCCGTCTGCGCTGCAGCGAGCGCTTCAAAGCGATCCCCAAGAATGACAAGAACATCTGGTGTTAGTCGCGACAAGGCATCGGCAAACCCTAAGACCCCAAGCCCCATACTTTTCGCTGTACCTACAGCGGAATCAGAAGACAACAAAATCTCTATTTTCTCATCGATATTGAAGCCATCTTTTTCAATTTGTTTGTAAGTATCACCGAATTCCGGTGATAGGTGCATACCAGAAACAAGCAATTGAAGTGTTAGGTGAGGATCGCTTTGTATGTCCTTTAAAAGCCAAAAGAGCAGACCATACTCTGCTCTTGTACCAGTAAAGACCGCAACCTTTTTATGTGTCTGCGTCATGTATGTATTAAACCTACTTAGCCTTTGATTTCCACTGGAGTACTTGGAAGATTGATTAGGTGCGCCTCAATAAACTCTGAGTAAGTTAGGTCACCACGTATTGCATTCTCAAACATAGGTAGCCTGTGCATGAGCTGCCAAATAGGTCGAGTCATCACGCCTGAACCATTTGTGCCTTTAAGTACCTCTTCGCGACTTTCTTTATCCGGACAAATGATTGCATTTAACCAATAGTTTGACTTCGCATATTCTGGCTCAGTGACAAATTTAAAATCTGTACCTTTGAAGAAGTTTTTATAGCGTTCTGCAAGCAATCTCTTTTGCTTCAAATACTGCTCGATACCTTCCATCTGTGCACATCCCAGAGCAGCATTCAGGTTAGGCATGCGGTAGTTAAAGCCAGGTTCATCATGGAAGAATTCATACGGATGAGGAACTTTTGCTGTCGTCGTGACATGCTTAGTACGCGCACCTAATTCTTGAGTCTTACATAACACCATGCCACCACCGCCTGTGGTGATGATCTTGTTGCCATTGAAGCTGACAGCACCAAAATCACCAATAGTACCGGTGTGTTTGCCCTTATAGAACGAGCCTAGGCTTTCTGCAGCATCTTCAACCAACGTGATGTTCCATTTCAAGCAAACGGCAACCAACTCATCAAGCTCTACAGGGTGACCAAACGTGTGCATTGGTACAACGGCTTTGATTCTTCGACCTGTTTTTTTATGGATACACCCCACGTCTGTGACTTCAGCATTCTCTTCTAAAAATGCATCCACAGCCTTAGGGCACAACCCTAAACTCACTGGAGATACATCCAGAAAAATAGGCTCAGCCCCCATATGATAAAGAGCATTGCAGGTTGCAACGAAAGTCAAAGCTTGCGTGACGACCAAGTCGCCTCTTTGAACATCAGCCATGTACAATGCAGCATGCAACGCTGCTGTGCCATTCACTGTCGCTACAGCTTTAGCCGTACCAGTGTAAGCTTCAATTTTTCTCTCAAAATCATCAACAAATTTACCGACGCTAGAAACAAATGTACTTTCAATCGTTTCCATTACGTATGCTTTTTCGTTGCCATCGAACGTCGGTGCATGTAAGGGAATAAATTCGTCTGTTTTGTAAGTATCTCTCACAAACTCAACAATAGATGTCGCTTTCATTGAATGCTCCACTTACATCTTGCTATCGAGGTATTTACCCGTTTCTTTGTGCCCAAAATCAGGGATCATGGTAAAGAACAGTTTCACAATCTGCTCTTTAGTCCAAGTTCGCTCACCTTTCATCTCAGAGATGCTGCTTTCAAACAAAGTAAGAAGCTCTTGCTCATAAAGAGGTTCATTTTTGATGATGCCCAGATTTTCGAATCGAGACATATCCAGCTCTTCTTTATCTGTAAAAAACTCTTCGAAGTCTTTTTCACCTGTTGTATCACTTGCAGTAAATAAACATGGCCACTTACCTTGCTCTGGCAGCGTATGTGCAAGTTGGCGTGCTTCTTCTTCTGTCTCACATAGGTGAGGTTCAAAACCAAGTTGCTCTAGGTATTTAACCGCAATATCTGCAAACGAAATAAGATGCAGAGCTTCGCTCAGTTTCGGGAAGAAAATGTCACGGTTTTCACCAAAGATACAAGACATTAAGCATAGTTCACCCGACTCTTGAGGAGTAACAAAATAACGCTTGATGTCGTTTGGGGCTACGATAGGTTGACGCTTTTGGATACGTTGGTTAAATCCGTGTAGCAGCGAGCCATCAGAGAATGCCACATTTGCAAAGCGAGCAGTTGAGATTGCCATTTGCTCACTTTTACGCATAAGGAACATTTCCATAATGCGCTTTGACGCCCCCATCATGTTAACAGGGTTTGCAGCTTTATCTGTTGAAACACAAAAGTACTTTTTCGCACCAGCATCAATAGACTGCTGAATTGTTTTGTCGGTATTAAAAACATTTACATCGATCATGCGCATCAATGTATAAGGATCTTTTTCACTTCTAACATGCTTAAGCGCAGATAGGTTCAATACATAATCGAACTTACCATCGGCTTTAATGAATGCGTCGTACTCTAGAGAACCAATGTCCAAAGCAAATGTTTGGAAGTCACCATCAATGTAACCAAATGAACTTCGGATATCTCGAACAAGCTCTACCATATTGTTTTCACTAATGTCGACAACATGTAGCTTCTTAGGGTTACGTTTGAAAATCTCTTTAGTTACGGCTTGGCCAATTGAACCTGCGCCCCCTAGGACAAGAAAACTTGATTCAGAAACAATGCGTGATAGCTCTGCTTCATGGTTTTCAATGTCTTGTGTAAAAAGCGCTGCGGTGCGGCCAATCAGTGGCAAAATCTGATTCATTCTCGATACCTAACTTAAATTAATTACTTCTTCTAAAACTTTTCCACAAATTGAAATGCTTTTATTCAAAATGTGGTACTGCTTTCATTATCTCATTTTAACTTACTGGACTTATCTATTACCCACTCCCGATTAGTGCGAACAGCTTGAAGCTAGTCCATACATTCTTCTTTACGGAAGGCAAAATTTACCAGAACAACCGCCATACCAAGCATGCCACCGAGTAAAATACCTAACATACAGATCAGGGCACGTTTGGGTCCATCTTTAAGTTCAGAAACAACTGCTGGGTCAACAACTTTAAAGATGAATTCTTCCTGTACCTCGGCCAACATTAAACTTTTGGTTTGTTCTTCAATAAGCTTATAGAATGTACTTTGCATATCGGCTATAGCTGTTTTTTGCAATTGAGCATTAAGGTAGTTTAAGTTTTGCGATGTTTCGGAAATAGTGCGCTCTCGCATAACTTTATTAATATCCTCAATTAACCAATCTACCCAATGTTTCGCAATGTATGGTGAATAATGCTTGACCGAAACTGTGTATAAACCACTTTCTTTGTCTTGGTTAATACTTAAAGTTTCATTTTTGAACACTTCATAAGCTTCTTGTGCCGTTGGTATTGCACCACGCATGCCATTAGGCTCACGTAACCATTCGCCTGTATTTGAGTTATATAGCTCCTCATCTAAGATCAGCTTGTTGTTTGCTAAATCCCAATCTTTTGCTGCCATTAGAGGCACTAGCAAATCATGTTTGTTGATAAATGCTTCTACAAACTGGCGAGACTTCATAACTTGTACTGCCAGATCTGTTTGCGAAGATTCTCCACCTCCAAGATTAACACCAGCCAGTGCAGCCAAACCACCAAGCTGACCTGCCATTTTTGATAAGCCACCTCCATTAGAACTTTCTGCAGGCGCAAGTAATGCATCTGATTTATATATATTTGGCAGGCTAAGTGCGTATAGCACCGCACCGACCGCAAAAATAAATGTGATAGCAATGATGATCCACTTACCTTTCCACAAGGCTTTGAAAATTCCACGCAGATCGATTTCATTGTCACTATGTTGTGGGTTGGGTGGATATGGTAGGTAATTTGGGTTGGATTCTTTTTGTGGTTCCATTGGTCTTTAATCCTAATCTCTGAATTTCGTGCTATTACTATTAGGTTCAGAGGTTGGTGAAATTTGTTAGATTATTCTCCGACTTTCAAAACACAACCGCGTTTTGACAAGATTCCTAGTCTCGCTTCGGCTAGCTGGAACGACGAGCTACGGCTGAATAATGCCACTATTTAGTGTTCAGAGTAGTATTTACCGTTTTGATTAATAGCATTTATAAAATTGAGCTTATGTAACTTCAATCGTTACATAAGCTCTTACTATTATTGTATTTCTAATCTTTTGTTTTAAGCTGATTGTAATGACCTTGTCGTTCCTTACTTCAGCGCGTTTATCGCTACACCTGTTTGGTAAAGAATCTGCGTTGCAGCAGTCCAAGTGCTTAGTGCATCGCGGTAGTCGGTATCAATTGGCACAACAATTGTATCGCCCGCTTTTAACTCTTCATGGTTGTTACCGAACCAGTAGCCTGACGTTGGTTTGTAAACCGAACCATCTGCGCGCACAACGAAGATACGGTCTTCATCTGCTTGTTTTTTCGCACCGCCGGCTTTGTTCAAGTAGTCATCCACATCTAGCTTGTTATCCAGAAGATATGTAATTGGAACTTGAACTTCACCCATGATCGAAACCGTGTTGCGGAAGGTCGGTACAAACAGGAAGTCACCATCTTCTAACATAAAGTCCGCAGAACGTTCGTCTTTAAGGATACGATTCAGCTGTACAACCATGCGTCCAAGAGCTTTGCTGCGACTTGCTTCTTCAACAAACTTCAATGTTTTATCAGGGTCTGAAATAACTGAGCCCATGTTACTATCAGCACGGAAGGTTTTTTTCGCGGTTTCTGCTCGCATATCTGCAGCATATTGGTTTAGTAGCTTTTGCTCTTGAAGGCGCAAAGCCTCGCGAGTAAAGATAGCCCCTTGTGGGTGTGCAAATTCAGTTAAACCGCCAGCGCGTTCTAACAGTTCACCTAAGGTCTCACCTTGGCGAACTGTATAAGTACCGGGGAAGCGGACTTCGCCTTGCAATGTTACCGTGCTCTGCAGTTTGACGTTTGGCTTCTCAAGAATATTTAAACGGTCTCTGCCAACAATAATGGCATCGTCAGCAGTACTACCCTGAATGACTTGGCGCAAATCAATTCGCTCAACATCAATAGAAGCGCGCTCATCTTTACTGTTAATTACCGTACGAGCTAACTCTGCGTTAATGGTAAATGCGTTATAAGTTAAACCACCCGCAGCTTCAATCAAGGTAGAAATCGTCATACGTGGGGTAATTGGGTAACGCCCAGGGTGTTTTACTTCGCCAAAGACTTCTGCAATTTGCGGAGCCAAACCCAAACGCGATTGCTGTTGAAGTTGTAGCAATACAGGAGCAAGCAACGTGCGACGCGTATTTTGTTTTAATGCCTCAAAATCGTCTTTAGTGATTTCTTTACCACGGAACACAATCTTTGGTTGTTTTGATTTTTTTTCTATAGAAGTAGCAGAGGAAACAGCCACTGATGAGCTCATGACTTCTTGCTCTTTCAATTGCTCTTGCTGTGCTTGAAGTTGAGCTTGCTCTAAGGTTTTCGCTTTGGAAACGGTTTCTTGATCAGCTAATGTATCCAAATCTTCGTTATTGAAGCGGTTAAACACCAACACTCGATCTCGCGAGTTGAGCTTCAAGTTGTCAGTACTAGTTGGAGAAAGAATCGCGTTAGCAAGGTTAACTTGGTAAACCTCGATATCGCGTTGTGGGTTAATTTCACGTACAACGACAGCGTAGTTGATATCGGCTGTAGAATTGAAAGATGTATCGACCGATTGGAATAAATCAGCAATTCGCAGACCACTCTTCCACTCAATAAAGCCCGGATGGCGCACGTCGCCTTCAATTTGTACGTAACGAGTCAGTTCTTCACTTTTCTTAAGCACATTAACCGTATCACCATCTTTGACTTTGGTCTGCTGATTGTGTGACTGACTAAAGTTTAGTGTTAATGCATCGCGAGCACCTTTTGCGGCGTAACGCTTCACTTCGATTTGATCGCTATAAGCGTTAGCCGTAAAACCACCTGCCATTTGAATAGCTTGTTTATAGGTTTCACCTGATTTGATTTCATAGATTGCAGGGCGGTTTACTTCACCATCAATCGAAATAGTGTTACCCAATGCGCCAATGAAAACCACGTCTCCTGGTAGTAAACGGATATCATTACGGGCATCGCCTTTAAGTAGTAGGTCGTACATATCAAGCTTACGAATTACCTGACCATTACGCTTAAGCTGCACGTTACGTAGTGCACCACTCTCGCTAAAACCGCCACTGTAGTAAATTGCTTGAGAGATTGTGGTTAGGGCACTCACCGTGTAAGCGCCAGGCTTGTATGCATCACCCATAACAAAAACTTGCATAGTGCGCATTTCGCCCAATGAAATATCACTGCGAACCCCAATCATTTGCTCTTTTACACGCTGGTTTAGAGAATCACGCACATCAGAGAATGTCATGCCTGCTACTTGAACAGGACCAAGAGAAGGGAAATTAATGATCCCGGCGCGATTAACGCGAAGGCGATGGGTCGTATTCTCTTTACCAAAAAGTTGGATAACAATTTCATCACCAGCCCCTACCGTGTAGTCAGCTGGAACAGGTACATCGCTGATCGGTGCAAACGTCGTTGGAGAGCCTGCAAACAAATCTAAACCAAAACGCTTTAGACCTTGCTCGTCTTTTTCGGCATTGTTTACTTTTGCTTCAGTCGCGCTGCTAGCAACCGGACGTTGTTCAATCACTTGAGGATTTTGGTAACTACTTGGTTGAGAAGACATGCCGGATGGAATAGAAATACCATACTTACTCGCCAACGCTTGTTGCTGGTCAGCTGGTAAGTTCTGGAACATCTGAATTTGTTCTGGGGTTGGAGTCTGCGCACTAGTAAACGGCGCAAATAGGCTTGCCAGAATGCAAGCTCCTATCGAGAAATATCCTTTGAGCATGATAATCCGCTATTTAAAGTCAGGAGTTAAAAATCCTAGCCACAAAACTAGGCACTAGGTCTTTAATTAAAATCGGTGTTGAAAGCCAAGAGTAAGTGCGTTCAAGCGAACCTGATCTTCAGATGTGCTATCAACAAACTCAAAGACAACCGCATTCTGCTTGTCTAAGGCGTAATGCATGCCCAAACCAAAGCTGAAACCTTGATCTTTATTTGAGCCTACATTTTGTTGGTCGACCTGAACACTTGAATAACCGGCAAGTCCGTAAAGTGCAATACGTTCGGAGACAGGCATGTTCAACTTGATAAAACCACTCGCGAGGCTATCTACTGCCAGCCCGCTGTCTCGTTGTACAGAGGTTCCGTAACGCGCTTCAAGAGCGAGGTAATCATTGAAGAAGTAACCAGCTTGCGCTTGTAGAAGGAACGGGGTTCCCTCGGTTACTGAAGAAGAATGATGAAATTCGGCGTTAGAGTAACTGACTAACGCACCAGCATAAAAATCTGCTGAGGCAGAAAATGAGCACAAGCCTAAGCTGATTGCACTCAACGCCCCTAGCCATGGTCGTTTATTAATCACGTAAGTGTTCCTTGGGTGTCGACTTGTTCGCTGCACACACAGGTGATATGTGCGGTGAGTGTCTGTCTACTATTTGTCAATTTCGCTTGTGCGTTTCCACGCTACCGCCCTGAGGCATTCCGCGTTAGCCACTGTTCGCTGATTTCCGATCCATTCGGTAATTGATATATTTATAATTTTTAAGCCTTGCTTTTGCACCTAACGCCCAACAAAACAGTCTTCATTAAACTCGACGCAAAAGTCGGCAAATTATGCATGGATTAGCGCAAAACGGCAAGAGTATAAAAGCTAAAGTTCGGTAATCCATAGTCATACTTAAAGATAGATTTCAAGGTAACCATTTCCCCCTAATTGTTGAAAGTTAGCCTTTCTTCTAGATAGTTTCCAACTACCTAATCCGCCCTCATAGGTTTAACTTTTAGTGTATTTAGCGAATGGCTCTTTCCCTATTTCTCTATGCAGTACGCAGAAAACGTCAGACAGAATCACCACTATGTATCTAAGGCTCATTCTTTAGAACTTGGTAAATTTCCATAGGAAACTATTTACATGCTGATTGTTTTTTAACTAAAATCAAGGATGGTATGTGTTAAGCAGACCAAACATCGATGTTTTAAAATCTGAAATACAAGGATTAATAATGAAGAACACAGCTCTAGCTATTCTTATGGCTCTAAGCGCATCAACTGCATTTGCAGCAACTGAAGCTGGTACTACTGGTACAGCAGCAGCATCTGCAACTGGCACAACTGCAGTAGCAGTAGGTGCAGCAGCAGCAGTAACTGTAGTAGCAGTTGCAGCGTCAGACAGCGATTCAACTTCAACGTCTACTTCTACTTCTACTTCAGTAACTAAATAATTTTTTAGTTTTGTAGATATGGAAACAATCGCCCTGATCTATTCAGGGCGATTTTATTTGTAATGAGGGAATGATGAACACCTTTCTATCGCTAAAATGGATGCGCTTACTTATTGCCCTACCTTTACTGAGCTCAATCTTCGGCTGTACACAAAAATTTAATGACGTATCTGCTACAGTTCAGGAAGCTTATGGCAACTACATCGATGTCGAACTAACACCAGAAGAAATTGAAGCGGTTCCTTATGCCAGCGCTTATCTAAAAATCGGCAGTCAAAAGCAAGTCTTCGTCGTGTTAGCCTTTGCCGAGCAAAACCCATTAACTGGCAATACCCAATTAAAGTGGGTAAGTGCAGACAGGGCAATGGTGATAACAGAGAATGGCCATATTGTTAAAACCATTGGATTGCAAACCACTAACCTAGCTGGTATCTACGGTCACGTACCTGCTTACTCAAAATCATCTGTTCAATATGCGCTGTCTTACGATTGGTCTGAGCATTACCGTTACGGTTTTCAAGCTCAGGTAGAGCGATCACGTCAAGGTAAAGAAGCCGTCATAACCCCTATTTCATCTACCGATACTGATGTTTATACAGAGGTTGTAACGTTTACCAGCTTAGAAAAAAGTGTAGAGAACCAATACTGGGTAAACGGCAAAGGAGAAGTAGTGAAAACACGTCAACACTTAGGTCCAAATATGGTGCCTGTTGAATTGACGATTCTAAAAGGTTATAGCAAATCATGAATAAGCGACTACTATTTTTATTAAGCCTAAGTTTAACGGCAACGATTCTGGCGACACCTACTGCCGTTCAAGCTCAAAATCACACCTCATCACCGCTCAATATAGAACTTGTCGGAACGGGCAAAGCATTGCAGTTCCAACAAGCAGCACGTTTAGAGAGCGTACTTAAGCATGCACAAGAACAACAAGTCGCCCTGCAATACCCTTTAGCTGTGACTCTATTTGATAATTCCGAAACAGCAGTGCAAGAAAGTACTGCCTTAAAGAATTCGGTGTTGAGTCAAATGATTCAACATAATTTAGTTGCACACCCATTTTACAAGTTTATCCAACAAAGCCAGTTTGCACCTCGCGTGCTGTCGTCCATTGATATTGATCGCATCCGTCTGGATAAATTTGATAACCCTCTTTTACAAGGTCAACTTGCGTTAAGTGCACCAAAACGCAAAGAGAAAGTGTTGTATGTGGGTAACTTGGAAAAAGTCTACGCAGTAGAAAACCAAGCGGGTATTCCTCTGCACGAACAGATCACTAATCTACGTTCAAGCGATATTGGTGAACTTGCTTATCCGCCAATCCTGATTTACCCAGATGGCAAGGTTGTTCATCCTCACCATGGCAGTTGGTTAACCACTCAATATTACTTACCACCACTTACCATGGTGTACATCCCATTTGATGAGTTCGAAAAATCACAAATGGATAAAGATATTGTTGCTCTGCTTGCACAACGTAAACCAACCTCGTCGAAGAATTAAATATGAACCTGATCAGAACCAGTTTATCTCTTTCTTTAATGGGTCCAGCGTTGGTTTGGGCTCAAGATATGCCTTTTGAAGCACCACCATTGCAGCCATCACAGATGGACTTTGGTGGTGTCGGCTTAATGCAGATGCCAACCGGTCGTATGGCTCCTGAAGGCGAGTTTAACTTTGCTGTTACAGGCAGCGATGAGTACCTTTTCTATAATGTCACACTACAAGTGATGCCCTGGCTAGAAACTACTATTCGCTACACAACAGTAAAAGACATTCTATACAATGATAACCCAGATTTTTCCGGTGATAACAAATACACTGACAAAGGCATCGATTTTAAGGTTAGACTTTTGCAAGAATCTGAGTACTTACCAGAACTTTCTGTTGGTGTACGTGACTTTGCAGGCACCGGCCTTTTTGATGGTGAATTTGTTGCCGCGACAAAACGCTACTCCAGCCCAAATCTTGGTACCTTTGATTTTACTTTAGGTATCGGCTGGGGTTACTTAGGAACACGTGACAACATCAGCAACCCAGCCTGTAAATTATCAGACAAATTCTGTGAGCGCCCTTCAGACTACAAAGGTAATGGCGGTAGTGTAGATTTCGAGCGCTGGTTTAAAGGCCCTGCAGCTTTATTTGGTGGTATAGAATATCAAACTTTACATGCACCGCTGCGCTTTAAACTTGAATATGATAGCAATGATTACAGCGAAGATTTTCCAGTAAATCACCCAAATTCTGAGCCAGGGTTCAGTATGGCACCCCACACTCCTTGGAACTTCGGCATCCTTTATCGTTTGGGACATATGGCAGATTTGCGCTTGAGCTATGAGCGCGGTGATACGTTAGTTGCAGGTGTAAGCCTCTACACAAACTTCAATGATATGCCCTCTTTCTGGCGTGACACACCAACGCCAGAAGTTGAAGACAAGCAACCAGAACAACTGTCTGATGTAGATTGGGAACGTGTTACCGAGGAGCTGGATAAAATTGCTGGCTACCAAAATACCCAGCTCTATGTTGAAGACAATACCGTATCTGTTGTCGGCGAGCAGAAAAAGTATCGTAATCGCAACGAAGCTCATGAAAAAGCGGCAGCAGTCCTTTACAACGAAATGCCAGACAACATTGATACCTTTACCATCAATGAACGCAGCCGTGGTTTGCTCGGCGATCAAACAGTTATTTCAAAAGAGAAATACCGTAGCTTTGCAGAAGTTAACTACATCAATCCAAATATCGAAGATGCAACATCAACCTCAAGTGATAAACCGCAAGGTGAGCCTGCTTACGACGGTTTTGAACGCTTTGATTGGGGCTTCTCACCAAAACTGGCTCAGACCTTGGGCAACCCAGAAGAGTTCTACCTGTTCAGTGTTGGTTTAAGTGGCAGCGCCTCTTACTGGCTGACAGATAACCTAGAAATTGGTGGCTCGCTGTACTGGGATTGGTACAACAACTACGACAAGTTTAACTACGTCACCCCTCCGGACGGCACTTCGATTCCTCGTGTACGTACCATGTTCCGCGCGTATCAAAATGAACACGCGGTAACCATGTCCAACCTGCAGTTAACTTGGTTCCAAGAGTACTCAGATACCATAGACCAACAGTTCTACGCTGGTTATCTAGAAAGTATGTTCGCGGGTGTGGGTACCGAATTCCTGTACCGACCGAAAGGCGCAAACTGGGCGATCGGCGCAGATGTAAACTTGATCTCTCAACGTGACCCGCAAAGCTACTTCGGTGTATACGATGAGAAATGGCAATACGTTCCAGAATACGGCCGTCCATTCCAAGTGGTAGATAAAGGCTTTACTGGTTTTGTGTCGGGTTATTACTACCCTCAATGGGATTTCCTACAAGATTTGATGATTCAAGTTGATGTTGGTCAGTTCCTAGCGGGTGATATCGGTACGCAAGTGAACGTATCTAAGCAATTCAAGAGTGGCGTGATCGCTGGTGCGTTTGCATCTATTAGTGACTTGTCTGCGGATGAGTTCGGCGAAGGTAGCTTTACTAAAGGCTTCTACATTTCGATTCCATTCGACATCATGACAGTAAAACCAAGCAACAATCGCGCGTTCTTTAGCTGGCAGCCACTGACTCGCGATGGCGGTCAGAAACTCGGCCGTAAGTACAGCCTAATTGAGCTGACGGATGAGCGTAATCCTTGGTATCAACGCCCAAATACGTCAGAAGAAAAATAATCTAGCTCTGGTTAGGCGACTTAACTAAAACAAAGGAAGCTTCGGCTTCCTTTTTGTTTGCCTAATGACAACGACTTCCCCTAGTACTAGCACCTAAAGGCTTAACTCTGCTAAACTTCCTGAGAAAATTTTAATCTATGGTGGAAGTCTTATGATCATCGTAACTGGTGGTGCTGGCATGATCGGCAGCAACATTGTTAAAGCTCTGAATGAAGCAGGTATTAACGATATTCTGGTTGTCGACAACCTAAAAAATGGCAAGAAGTTTAAAAACTTAGTTGATCTTGATATCACTGATTACATGGATCGTGATGACTTCCTTACCCAAATCATGGCGGGTGATGACTTCGGCCCTATCGAAGCCATCTTCCATGAAGGTGCTTGTTCTGCGACAACTGAGTGGGACGGCAAGTACATGATGCTAAACAACTATGATTACTCAAAAGAACTTCTACATTACTGTTTAGATCGTGAGATTCCGTTCCTATACGCGTCATCAGCTGCGACATACGGTGAGACCGAAACATTCGTTGAAGAGCGTGAATACGAAGGCGCGCTCAATGTATACGGCTACTCGAAACAGCAATTTGACAACTACGTTCGTCGCCTATGGAAAGACGCAGAGGAGCATGGCGAGCAGCTTTCTCAAATCACTGGTTTCCGTTACTTCAATGTCTATGGCCCACGTGAAGATCACAAAGGAAGCATGGCGTCAGTAGCCTTCCACCTAAATAACCAAATCAATGCCGGCGAAAACCCTAAACTATTTGAGCGAAGCGAAAGCTTTAAGCGCGACTTTATTTATGTTGGCGATGTATGCAAAGTAAACCTTTGGTTCCTAGAGAATGGGGTTTCTGGCATCTTCAACTGTGGTACTGGCCGTGCAGAGTCATTTGAAGAAGTGGCAAAAGCGGTTATCCGACACCACAACAAAGGTGAAATCCAAACCATTCCGTTCCCAGAGCACCTAAAAGGCGCTTACCAAGAATTCACTCAAGCGGACCTAACTAAGCTTCGTGCAGCCGGCTGCGATGTAGAATTCAAAACGGTAGCAGAGGGTGTTGCTGAATACCTAGCGATTCAAAACAGCTAAACCTCCCTGAGGCGGCAGTTTGAATGACCGTCGCCTTTATTCTAGAGTGATAGGCTGTATCATTCCTAACAATTAGCATTTACTCATTTCGCTTCCATGCTGCTTACAAATAGGTACTTGAGCCCCCATGACTAATCAACGTGATGACTTCGATCCTAAAGCTTATAACCCTGAGTTTGAGCGACATTTTCTTTCGCCAAAGTATTGGGGAACATGGCTAGGCGTTATCTTCTCTTTGCCTTTAGCTGTGTTACCTTTAAGAATCCAGCAATGGTTAGCTAAGATCATAGCTAAAAAGCTCGCAAAGTCACATCGTGGTTCAGCACATCGTGCACGTGTCAACTTTGAGTTGTGTTTTCCGAACAAGTCCTTCGAAGAACGAGAAGTGCTCATCGAGAAAACGCTGTACACCGCAACTCTCTTCTTTCTTCGTTTTAGCTTGCTCAGTCTACGTTCATCAAAATGGCTGCAGCAACATTGCAAGATTCATGGTCTCGAAATTTTACGCCAACACATCGATAATAATGAAAACGTCATATTGATGGTGCCTCATTCATGGGCGATCGATATCCCAGCGATCTTACTGGCTTCAATGGGCATGCCCGTTTCTGCTATGGCAAAAAAGCAAAAAAATGATGTGACAGATTGGTTAATGCACAAACAGCGTGTGCAATACGGTGGCAGAGTCTATGAGCGTTCTGGTGGCATAAAACCATTTCTCAAGTCTATTCGTGATGGGTATATTGGATACTATCTTCCAGATCAAGACCATGGCAGAGAACACAGTGTTTTCGTCGATTTTTTTTCAGCGAGAAAAGCCACCCTTCCTGGTTTAGGGAAAGTTGCTAAGCTGTCTCGTTCGAAAGTACTACCTCTATTTGCTTCAATGAACACAGAAAATGGAACATTTGAAGTTGAGATCCTCCCTGCTTTAAATTTGGGTAAGGGAGAAGAGTATGATGCTCGAGCTTGCAATCAAGTTATTGAGTACTTTGTCGCTCCAAATCCAGAGCAGTATATGTGGATACTTGCACTGTTACACACGCAAGAAGATGGCAGCAAATACTACAACCTATTTAAGTCTCGATACAACACCGACTGGCAAGTTGAAAAATGAAAAGAATCCTAATTATTGGCCCTTCTTGGGTTGGCGATATGGTGATGTCGCAATCGCTTTATATCGTATTGAAACAGCAGCATCCAGAAAGCCAAATTGATGTTATTGCTCCAGGGTGGTGCAAACCGATTCTAGAGCGTATGCCAGAGATCCATCAAGCTATTGAGATGCCTCTTGGTCATGGTGAATTCAACTTGCTTGGCCGCAGAGAAATCGGCAAGTCACTGCGTGAAAAGCAATACGACCATGCCTACATCCTGCCGAAGTCTGCAAAATCTGCTCTTATTCCTTGGTTCGCAAACATCCCGCTTCGTACAGGTTGGAAAGGTGAAATGCGATACGGCCTGCTCAATGACCTGCGCCCAAATATGAAATCTTTCCAGTTCATGGTTGAGCGTTATGTGGCATTAGCTTACTCACAGGGAGAGATGATTAACTCATCCTCATTGGGGGGGTTAGAAACCCTTCCTCGCCCTAGCCTGTTTATTGATAAAAAAGAGCAAGCTGAGGCTATTGCTAAGTTTAATCTCAATCAAGAAGCGCCTGTTGTTGGCTTGTGCCCAGGTGCAGAGTTTGGTCCCGCGAAAAAATGGCCTGAAACACATTACGCAGAAGTTGCATCAGCAATGGCAAATGCAGGAAAGCAAATCTGGCTATTTGGTTCTCAAAAAGACCTTGAGACCTGTAACAACATCAAGCAATTAGTACCTCAAGAACATCAGCATCAGATTCACGTTCTAGCAGGACAAACAAGCCTGATCGAAGCCGTTGATCTTCTGGCCGCTTGTCAGACCGTTGTTGCGAACGACTCAGGTCTGATGCACGTGGCAGCGGCCGTTGGCTGTAACGTCATTGCGGTCTATGGTTCAACATCTCCAAAGTACACTCCACCGCTTGCGGAAAAGGTAGAGATTGTTCATACCGATATTGACTGCCGTCCATGCTTTAAGCGTGAGTGTGAGTTTAAGCACCTTAAGTGTTTAACTGAGTTATCACCAAAACAGGTGCTAGATAGCATCCAAAAACTTGAAGCGATAACGGTAAGTTCATGCTAATCCGCACTTTTTACACATTGCTACTTGCCCTTGTGTCCCCTTTCCTATTGTTTGGTTTATATAAAAGCAAACCGAACAAGCCCAAATTTGGTCAACGATGGAAAGAGCATTTTGGTATAACCCCAAAGCTAGAAACAACTGAGCGCCCTATTTGGATTCATGCGGTTTCGGTAGGTGAAAGCATCGCCGCCATCCCACTCATTAAAGAGTTGAAAAAGCAAAACCCAACCCAACCTATTTTGGTCACCACCACAACCAGCACTGGTGCGGAACAAATTGCTAAGTTGGGCGACTTAGTGGAACACCGCTATATGCCTATCGATTTCGGTTTTGCAGTGAAAGGCTTTCTAAAGGCAATACGCCCACAGCAAATGTTGATAATCGAAACCGAGCTTTGGCCAAACACGCTTAACGCTGTCCACAATGCAGGAATCCCTATCATAGTGGTCAACGCTCGCCTCTCTGAAAAATCGTGTAGGAACTACGCAAAAGTGCAGCCGCTGTTTGACCTCTTACATCCTTGCATAGATAAGGTCCTTTGCCAGGCAGAGTCAGATGCTGAGCGTTTTGAGCGCTTAGGTGTCGAGAAAAACAAACTTTTTGTTACTGGCTCGATAAAGTTTGATATTCAGATATCGGACGACGTAAAAGAAAAAGGCAAAGTGCTACGGGATGCTCTTGGATTGGAACGTCCCATTTGGATTGCTGCCAGCACTCATAAAGGCGAAGACGAGCAGGTATTAGAAGCTCACAAAAAAATCTTAGATTCACACCCAAATGCACTTTTAATCCTTGTTCCACGGCATCCAGAGCGATTCGAAGATGTATTTGAGCTTTGCCAAGGTGAAGGCTTTGAAACTGCTCGCCGTACAAGCCAAGAAGAAGTAACAACATCGACCCAAGTTTATCTTGGAGATACAATGGGTGAGATGCTGGTCTTGATGGGCGCTGCTGATATCTGCTTTATGGGGGGTAGCTTAGTTGGTGATAAAGTTGGTGGGCATAATGTTCTTGAGCCAGCAGCTTTGGGCGTACCTATTATTACAGGGCCAAGTTATTATAACTTTGAAGATATCGTGAATGAGCTGCTGACAAATGGTCAACTAACTTTGATTGACTCTCCAGCAACGTTGGCAGAAAGCCTTATCCATCGACTAGAACAAACTACCACTCACACTCAAGTAAAAAACGCTCTTTCAAGTAGAGGCGCGATCCATTGCGTACTGGAACAAGTTCAATGAACAATCAAAAAAGCAACGATATCATGTACTTAGCATCGCCACTTCAGGTCCTATCGGCCATTGATTACTGTCAAGAATATAAGGTGAGACCAATTGTTATCGTTAACTTTGGCGAAATGAAAAGAGCGACAAATCGTAACCAAATAGCGAGTTTGTTAGAAAAACTGCCCGCTATACAGATATTGGAGTTCAAGCACTTTAAAAACTCGATTGCCCGCGACCTCTATACTTTTATTTTCATGCTTAAGTTGAAAAAATTACCGAAGGCAAATCGATTTTTGATTGGCGACTTTCGCAGCAAAATAGCTTGCAACTTATTTTTAGCGAATCGTGCCAACAAACGGATCTATATCGACGATGGCGCAGCTACAATTGCCATGCAATTAGAGGACATTAAACACGGTTTTTTTGCCCCAGCCTTAAGTAAAAGGCAGCGCTTGTTTCAGCGTGCTTTTGATTTATTGTCTGGTTTGAACTACGCCGATCTTCGCTGTCCAGATATCTATTCCATTTTCGATGGTGAAGATTTTTTAAGAGCAGAGCAACGCAACTTACGAGCGCCAGCCACTCGCATTAAAAAAAATCTAATTGAAAATTGCTGCTTTTTCTTTGGCTCAAAATACTCGGAATCTAAGCTGCTAGGCCTTGAGGATGAAATTCACATCGCCAATACCATCCGCTCTCATTACGTGAAAAGTAATATCGATTTTTATTACATTCCTCATCGCGATGAATCCAAAGCGAAACTAGCAAAGCTAGAAGCACTAGGTATTACAGTAAAAAATCTAAATGTACCGGCTGAAGTCTACTTTCAAGAGGCGCCTGAGCTCCCTGCGCATATTTCCGCATGTTGGAGCACTGTGTTATATAGTGTCGGAAAAAGCTACGAACTCACCAGCGTAACGTCGTTCGATATTTTAGACAAAGTTCTCAAGCCACAAATTAACCAGAGAGCTCAAACTGTCTATGACTTTTATGAACAATGCGGAATAAAGAGAATAAAAGTATAACCACTTCCATACCAACAAATGGTCGCTGCGCGCTCTCGTCACAATGAATACAACAAAGAATAACCGCAAATGCTTGCTTAATCAGTGCTCTTGGTTTGCCCTATGATTGAGGATTAGCCAATGCGGTATTCGCTGTTCAAATCAAAACAATGTGTTCAAAGCAAGTGATACTGACTCAAAGTTTGAACACTATACATAGCTAGAAGAATATACATCCGGTGGGTTGCGCTTCATTTCACGTCACCGGGTCGTTTCATAATTAGTTTCTACCATTATGCTTGCGAAAGCTTTTCATAATGCTCTTTGTCTCGATGGGAGAAAACTTTCGCCGGATGACCACCTGCGATAGCCATTGGTGGTATATCACTGACGACTACACTACCGGCTTGAATAATGGCGCCATCACCAATGTTCACCCCACCTAAAACAATCACATTGATTCCTAACCAAACATTTTTACCTATAGTCACTGGCCTCTCGATATAAGTATCATCATAAGGTAATTTAGAACCATGGTAATTGTGAATTTCCGAAATAATGTGGCACCCGCTGCCTGAATGAAACCCATCACCAATTATCACTTTGCCTTTTCCACGGATTAGCATTCCATTAAAATGACAATCTGAACCAATGAAGCTATTTCGAGTAAATGTCGATTCACCATTCACATAAATATTATTTCCGATACTGCCCGCCTTTCTCAGCTCTCGTCGATACAGCCACTTCTTAATCTTCTTCCCAATCCCCATAAAATATCCTTTAATAACAATACGATAACCTTAACACACCAACCTTGAACCAGCCAAAAAGAATCGATAGGCCAATCCTTTGTGCTGCAAAATCAAGGTTTTTGAAGATTACTACTGTCGGGGTGGAATAGGCAACGACATCTACGATGTTTAAACACATTTTTGTTTGATGGCGTCTTCTTGCTAACAGGAATTAATCAAGTAACATTAGTATCAAACAACACGATTTATTCGGAAGTATTTATGAAAATTGCACTAGTGCATCTAAGACACGCGTATTCTGGCGGAGTTGAGCTCTATCTTAACCAAATGGCAAGATATCTGGCAGAAAAAGGAGAAGATGTCACCATTTTATGTCGAAGTCACGCAGATACCCCTCCCCATCCGAATGTCAAATTCGTCAAACTTTCTGGTTTTAGCATTGGTAAAACCCATCGTCTTTGGAAGTTTGCCAAGGCGGTAGAAAAGCATGTTAAAGAAGCCGAATACGATTTGGTCTATGGCTTAGCGCATGCGTGGAGTCATGATGTGCTGCGCATTGGGGCTGGTACGAGCCTACATCTATCACGCTCACTTAACCGTCCCATGCGCTTTAAAGATCGCATCAACCATATTATCGAAAGCCGTGCAATGGCCCCAGGCGCTTACTACCACGTGATCTGCAATTCCAATAAAAGTGCGGATGAAATCCAAGAAGCACACCATGTTCCAAAAGAAAAAATCACAGTGATCCATAATTTTGTGGATACTAAACGTTTTGATGCACAGCGAGTGCAACAAGAGGCTGATCAACTCAAGCATAAACTTGGCGTCGATGATGGCAAGCCTATCTTTTTGTTTCTCGGCACCGGGTACGAACGTAAAGGGTTAAAACAAGCACTTGTCGCGTATTCAAAACTACCATTCGAAGCGCATTTTTTGGTGCTTGGTCGAGAAACGCATGAAGCTGACTACATTAAATTTGCCAAAGAAATTGGCGTGTCTGACCGTTGTCAGTTTTTGGGAAGTAACAGCCATCCTGAATTTTATTTCACTTTGGCAGATTGCTATTTATTACCAACTTTGTATGAACCATTTGGTTTTACCGTCATTGAAGCACTTGCTTGTGGTACTCCAGCAATCACTACAGAAAACTGTGGCGCAAGAGAAGTACTTAATAAACAAGTGGCAACGGTTGTCGGCCCAGAGGTTAATCCTGACGAACTACTATCTGCAATGATTAAATGGGCAGATAAGAAACGCACGACTAATGTCAGTAATACCTGCCGAGAACTTGCGCTGACGATGGATGTGAATGTCGTTTTGGAAAAGAACTACCAAGAATTACTAAAAGTATACAAAATGAAGAAGGCGAACCATGCTTGAGTTTTTAGATTGGCCTGAGTTTGGTAAAGGGACCGAACGAACTTGCTATCGTAACCCTGAGACCCCAGACCGTTGCATTAAAGTCAGTATAAAGAGTCAGTCAAAACAATCTCGTCGAGAGATCAAGTACTATCAATTTTTAGCCAAGCGAAAAGTTTCTTACGAGCACATTCCTAAGTTTTACCGGGAGGTGGATGAGGGTGATTACTTAGGTCTCGAGATGGAGTTCGTCTGCAATGCTGATGGTAGTGGTTCGCCGAACTTGCATCAATATCTTCAACAGCCATTAACACCTGAGCAACTTTCAACCTTTCTTCAAGAGCTTGAAAAGGTAAAACATTACCTAATCGACAACAATATCGTTCCTTGCGATCTGGTGGCGAATAATTTATTGGTAACTGCGCAGCATGATGGAATAAAAATCATAATGGTAGATGGCTTAGGCGGAACAGAACTGATCCCTCTGAGTAACTATTTTTCGTACTTTGGTCGTCGTAAGATTGAGCGCAAATGGGATAAGTTCATGCGTGAGCGTGTCATGACAGCGATTGAACAATTCCAGAAAAAGTAAAATCACCTCACTTTACGAAAACAACTGTTCAAATTCTGCGGCAGTCCAATGTATCTGTCGCTTTTTTCTCTCTTTTTCAAACGAACGTTTTAGTCTATCCCAGTTCGCTTGTTTCCATGCGTCTCCACCTTGTTGATAACATTTGTCAAAATCAATAATCCAAACTTTCTGATTCTCATCTATTAGAATATTGTGAATATTAAGATCGGTGTGATTAATTTGTGCCTGATGCATTTTACGTATTTCATCGCCAATTTTCAGATACATTGCCGCCGACAGTGAATCTTCTATTAAGATACTGACCAGATCTCGAGCATTCGGCACGCACTCACTGAGTAAATCAGCCTGATAGGTAAAGCCACATTTAATTGCATGTGCTGCAATAGGCCTTGGAACATTAACACCTGCTTCGATTAGTATTTGCAGTAATCGAAGCTCTTGAGCACTACGCGTTTGATTCCAGTTAATGAACCAATAACGATCGCGAACCAATTTACCAAATAGGCCCCCACGACGATAATGCCGCAGCGCTGCTCGCATTGTATCGAGCTGAATAAACCATGTGGTTCCTCGCCCAGAGGCACTGCCAACCACTTTATCTTGTGCTTGCCAATAACTGGCATCAAATAATGGTAGTGTTGGGTCAAAGATGATTTCATCATCAAACCAGATGATGCTATTGCCTTGCTGAATGCACTGAATCATATCGATATTCACCTTTTAGGGTTACAGTAAAGAGTGCCTTAGAAGAATCTATCTATTTTACATTTATTGATGATGTCTGCATAATTTGCCTGCACCTACTTCACCGACCAGACAATAACTATGTTCACTTCTGCCCCCTCTTCACTCTGTATATTACGCTTATCTGCTATTGGAGATGTTTGTAACACCATTGCCACCGTACAAGCGATCCAAAAACACTGGCCAGAAACCCAAATCACTTGGATTACTGGAAAGCTTGAGGCTCAATTGCTTCAAGCGACAAATGGAGTTGAAGTGATTGTTTTTGATAAAAAAGCAGGACTTGAAGGCTATAAGTCATTATGGAAGGAACTCAAAGGGCGAAAGTTCGATGCTTTGCTTCATATGCAATATGCCATTCGAGCGAGCGTGGCGACGTTAGGTATTAAAGCTAAGTACAAACTTGGCTTCTCTTTCGACCGTAGCCAAGACTTTCAAACTTTGTTCACCAATGTCAAAGTACCTTCGCCAAGCTCTTTACATGTTGCGGATGGTTTAATGGCATTTGCCCATCAAATTGGTGTGCCTCAATCAGAACTAACTTGGTCATTATCGTACTCTGAGCAAGATGCTCGTTGGGCAGAAACTAAGCTCCTAGCAGATAAGCCAAATCTATTGTTGGTCCCAGGGGCAAGTAAAGCTTATAAGAACTGGAATGCAGAAGGTTATGTTGATGTTATCACCCACGCTCGCGAGCAAGGCTGGAACGTCATCTTAGCGGGTAGCCCGGCGAAAATAGAGGTCGACTTAGCTGAGCACATTCAATCTTTACTGACAGAGCCTTGCTTAAACTTGGTTGGAGAAAGCTCCATCATGCAAATGCTGTCACTGATTGATAAGGTTGAGATGGTGATTGCTCCTGACACAGGCCCCGCCCATATGGCAAGTGCGATGCAAACACCCATCATTGGTTTGTATGCTCATCATAACCCTGTCCGTGTCGGCCCTTATCACTATTTGAAATACGCGGTTTCAGTTTATGAGGAAGCAATCTTGGCGGAAACAGGGAAAACCAGTCAACAGTTGAACTGGCGAACTCGAGTAAAAGACAAGAACGCTATGAATCGAATTTCAACTACCAGTGTCACCAGAATGTTTGATAAAGTCGCAGCAGATATATCTGACCAACAAAGCCGTCGATGAGTTACTTGCCATAGACCCACTAGGCTGCAAGTTTGAATCATCTCGGATGATTCGAACTTGCAACGAATGATGCGGAACCTGTAATTACTTTCCGCATCATGTGACATGATATTGCCATTAAAGCTATGGCCTAGCATGCGCTATTGTAAACCGATTATTTTTGCTGGCAGATAGCAAAGTACTTTTCTAACGTCTTGATGCTTACCCAATCTTCACGCTTAGAATCCAGAAACTGTGCGACGTGCTGATGAGCGTTGTGCAATATTTTTTCTGCTTCTGCTGGATTGTCGAGATAGTAGCGAATTTTCTCTTCAAAATCTGACCAATCATCCTCGACTTGAATAAAGTGAATACCCGGCTCTAATGCACCTTCCATAAACCAAGTTTCAAAACGCATTCTAGGCGTGACTACGATGGAATTTGACGACATCGCCCATTTCAAATTCGATGCCACATCATTGCCTTCAAGGCAGATCAAAAACTTACATTTCAGCTGTTCTTCCACTGTCATAAATGGTTGCTGCCACTCTGGGTGTTCATCATTTGGATTAGATTGCCCAGCATCCACTAACGGATGACCAAACATCGCCTTCATAAAACGAATACGGTGCTTTTGCGTCACTCGCCCACGAAAAACTGCCATGTCTTTTTTTGCGCTAAATGGTGTCGCATCTTCAATAAAACGGAAGTGACGCATTTTATCGAGTTTAAACAATACTGAATTTCGGTTATCACCATCTGTTGGTCGCGCTTTATAAATTGTAGGGCAAGACTCTACAGCCACTTTGTCACCGAAGTAATAGCAAAACTTAAAATGCTTCGGAAAATAATAAAGATACTGTTTGAGATCGTAATAGTAGGCACTTTTATTGCGCAGTTTGTAGCTCAACGCTCGGCATTCTGCCGTGTCACTTAGCAACGCGGCTTGGTCAAGCTTGCAGTAATAATCTACGCGTTGCTGTATCACTGCCGATTCGTCACTAAATTGTGCCTCGAGCTTTTTCTTGTACCGTTCAAAAAAATAGGATGGAACAGCATTAAGTAGCAAATTTTTGACGTAGTAGAAAAACTTCATCGATTCCGTACACCTATTGCAGACATTTGTGTCTTTTTTAGTAAAACCCTTATTTTAACCTGTTTAAGAAAACAATGCGTCTTCTTTAACATTTCAGTGTTTGTGGTATCTTTGTGATATTCCTTTTCTATACCCGTATCACTGCCTTACGAGCCTACCATGTCATCAAGAAACAAAACGCGAGTTATCTACCCTGGTACCTTTGATCCAGTCACAAACGGACACCTAGACATCATCCAACGAGCCGCAATAATGTTCGATGATGTCATCATCGGGGTTGCAGCAAGCCCAAGCAAAAATACCTTATTCAGCCTTGAAGAGCGCGTTGCACTATTAGAAAACTCCGTAGCACACATTGACAATGTTTCCGTAGCAGGCTTTAGTGGCCTGTTGGTCGACTTTGCCAAACAACATCAGGCGAATGTTTTGATCCGAGGTTTACGCACAACAGTCGACTTCGAGTACGAATTTGGCTTAACCAGCATGTACCGCAAACTGATGCCTGGCTTAGAGAGTGTGTTTCTTACTCCATCTGAGGAATATGCGTTTCTATCTTCAACCATCGTTCGAGAAGTGGCGATCCATGGCGGTAACATTGATGAATTTGTTCCTGCTGTGGTGGCCTCGAAGATCAAAAATAAAATTTAAACATCTTTGAGTACGTTCTTACAATTTTTGGGACATTATTCCATCTCTATGGAAAGTACGGAATAATGTCGCTTTAATGATTGATTTTAAAATTAAGACTTAAAACCATCAATTACATCCATCAGGTAAACGAACTTGGACAACTTTCTAATATCAGAATTTTCGAATGCGTCAATTGAGGCAAATTGATTACAATTAGGGTTATGAGAGTACTTATCAACCAAGTGACGCTTTATTTCTGAATTTAGATTTTCCTTTTTATCAGAGATACTCTTTCTTCGCTTAGACTTCTTAACTAAACCAAGTTTGTCTAAAATCGTTCTAGTTTCACGCTTAAACACTCTTATCTTTGGCTACTTTAATCTATATGTTTTCCCACACAAAAAATACTTGTTTCCGTTAGAAAAAATTGGAACCGACAGAAGATCCGATGACAATTTTTTTACTACTTTTAGTAGTAATTTAGAGTTATTCTTTTCCTCTACTGGAACGTTTTTCACTATAGATTCAATCGAAGGAATAGATAGCAAGTTGACTGAATACCCATAATAATTCATCAGGTTAGTCATTTGGGTAACTGCTGACTTTCTGTATTCGTTATGTATTTTACAGAAGTCATTTTTAGTCAAAGAGCTTGGATTTAAACCAAACCTTACACAAATATTTTCGGACTTATCTACCAAGTAGCGACGAAAATCAAGGTACTTTTCCTCACTAAAATATTTCTGTATGTCTTTATTAATGTAGATCTCATCAACAAACTGTTCTATCGTAAAGACATCTCTACTGTACTCAGATAAAATTTTTACATTTCTAAATGGGTTCACCAAAATAGCCGAAGTTGATCAAACTATCCCTACCAACGCATCACCAAACCTCCCCATATAAACTCATTAAAAGTAATTACTTATGAGAATGTAAGCCCATGTGAAGCCCGCGAATATGATGGCAACCATAACCGCGGCAGAGCCAATATCCTTAGCTCGACCACTGAGCTCGTGTCGTTCTAAACCGATTCGATCGACAACTGCTTCTATGGCTGAATTGAGCAATTCAACAATAAACACGATAACAACCGAACCTAGCATCAAAATGCGTTCCACAACGCTTATATCAAGAATGCAGAGCAATAATAACGAAGCTGCAAGCAACACTGCCTCTTGACGAATAGCAGCTTCATACCGAAATGCAGCTTTGAGCCCTTTAAAGGAATACCCCACAGCTTTGATGATACGCATTAAACCTGAGTTTCCAGGTTTGCCCGAATTTAAAATTTGATGCGATTTACGCTTTGACATTACAGAGGACTCATCAGTACTAAATATTGAAACCGTATATACTACATTTGTTCAGGATGTATACATAATTTAGTTATCTACTCTTTTGTGCACAAGCCACGTTTCAAGCCTCTTTCTAACGCAGCGGTTGTAAAGTTAAACGGTTACCACTTGCCAAATTAGGTCGCAAATACGAACTTACGTTGTTTCGATATAAGTGAAGGCAATTATCTCTGACATTCTCCGCAAAAAAACGTATTTCTCTGACCGATCTTTTGCTCTTGGAGAGCTTCGCCGCATTCTGGGCATGGCTCTCCGGCTTTTCCGTAAACTAATAACTCTTGTGCGAAGTAGCCTGGTTTGCCATCTGCTTGGGCGAAGTCTTTCAGTGTGGTTCCGCCTTGCTGGATAGCAATCTCTAGCGTGGCTTTGATGTTCTCCACCAGCAATTGCCACTCCTTCTTAGTTAGTTTTCCTGCCGGGCGAGTGGGATGAATGCGTGATTTAAACAAAGACTCGTTGGCGTAGATATTTCCGACTCCGACGACGATTTTGTTGTCCATGATGAACTGCTTAACCGCAACACGCTTACCTTTGGCTTTCTCCGCTACGTAGTCCGCGTTGAACTCTTCAGTTAAAGGCTCTGGTCCCATATGACCTAAAACGGCATGTGGCTCATTGGGCGCACTCCACAGCCATGCCCCAAAACGACGTGGATCGTTATAGCGCAGCACTTTGCCATTGCTCAGTTTGAGATCCACATGATCGTGCTTTGCTGGAGGAAAATCTGCATCAAGCACCCGCAGTGACCCCGACATGCCTAAGTGAACAATTGCAGTTCCTTCGTCCGTTTCTATCAACAGATACTTAGCGCGGCGACTGATATTACGTATCACCTGCCCTTCTAGCTTTTTAAGTTCTTGCGGGATATCCCAACGCAGCTTCGGAGTTCTGAATACAAATGCCTTGATCGTTTGGCCAATCATATGTGGACTGATGCCCATTCGGCTTACTTCAACTTCAGGTAATTCAGGCATTTGAGTCTCCTTACAGCGCTAAGAACTTTGATACTGGATGGCTAGCATAATCGAAAAAAGTTAAGACAAATACTGGTGATGCAAAGGGTTATTGCTAAGAACGTCACTTGGGCATGATGTAATTGCCATCAACAGAAATCGCAATCCATTTTCCTTGCCAGTTTTTAAACAACCAGAAATCGTCAAGACGATAGAACGTCACTCGCTGTGGCTCCTCGAGCCCTTGATACCAAATTTCGATGCTTTCCGGTGATGATAAGCTCGGCTTCAACTGCTCGTATTGCTCTAGTGTCAGCTCAGTACCTTCCAATGACTGCCAACGAGTCACAAGCTCTTGTACGGGAATATTGGCTTTAATGTTCGATTGCCATTGGCCATTCTGCTTATCTAATTCCCAACCGGCATAGTAGATAGCACTGACGTCATGATCAGAGCGCAGCAAGTTTGGATAAGGATCCGCCGGTTCTTCAATAAGATAAGATTTGATCCATGTTGGCGCATTGAGGATCAGCATAAATACGATGATGCCTAGGATAAGAATGTTATTCCAACGACGGCGGCGAGCCGGACTTACACGCATAGTGGTTCCTAATCTCAAGTAGTTAGAGACAAACTATCAAAGCTCATCAATCTTGACTAGAACATCTGTATGCAAACGTGGTGAGGATGGAAATGAAGGAGAGGTGGAGGAATTTTAGGTAATAAAAAACCCAACTCGAAAGCTGGGTTTTTCAAATCATCAAAGAGATAAAACCAATTATTTGATTTTAGCTTCTTTGTACATAACGTGCTGGCGTACAACTGGATCAAATTTCTTGATCTCAAATTTGCCTGGCATGTTACGCTTGTTCTTATCAGTTGTGTAGAAGTGGCCTGTACCTGCTGAAGATACTAGACGGATTTTCTCACGAACGCCTTTCTTTGCCATTGCCTATTTCCTCTTAAACGTTTTCGCCACGTGCACGCATATCAGCAAGAACAGTATCAATACCCTTCTTGTCGATGATACGCATACCTTTTGCAGATAGGCGTAGTTTAACAAAACGTTTTTCGCTCTCTACCCAGAAACGATGAGTTTGTAGGTTCGGCAGAAAACGACGCTTAGTAGCATTTCGTGCGTGTGAACGGTTGTTACCCGTTACTGGACGCTTACCAGTTACTTGGCATACTCGTGACATGAATGTCTTCTCCAAAATCGTTTCAGCTCGATATCAACCTTGGTGGCCGAACCTCTCTATTTCTTGGAAAGAAGTTAGAGGTTAAGAACCGCTATGGAAAATCCATACAAGGCTATCAAAGGTCGCGCATTATACTAACTTGATATGCATTGCTCAAGACCCGAACAGATCCTTTTTACAGGTTTTCGTGATCTTTTTTTAGACAGCAGGTTTTTTCTAGCAGTCCAAGCTGAATTCAGTTAAAAATTTAGTGGCGAGGATGATAGCAGATTTTTAGCAACTAACAACCTAAAAAACGCACAGTTATATCCAACCTCTTTCGGCAAAAGAGACGCTTTCCCCATCTCCGATAACGAAATGGTCCAAAATTCGAATATCCACCAGCGCTAAAGCGTCGATTAAACGCCGGGTAATCCTTCTATCTGCTTGGCTAGGTTCCGCCACACCTGACGGGTGATTGTGAGCCAAAATTAATGCAGCGGCGTTGTGGTGCAAGGCGCGTTTGACGACTTCTCTCGGATAAACCGATGCAGCATCGAGTGTTCCTTCGAATAAAATCTCATCTTTTATTACTCGATGTTGGTTATCTAAGAAAAGAATGTAAAAAGCCTCTCTTTGTCGGTCTCTTAATATAGAAGAAAGATAAAGTTTGGTTTGTTCTGGGCTGGTTAACGCATCACCACGCTTTAATGTCTCGGCTAAATAGCGTTGCGTCATTTCCAAAACGGCTTGTAACTGGACGTATTTCGCTTGCCCTAACCCTTTATGTTGGCAAAACTCTTTCTCTGAAGCAGAAAACAACTGGCGAAGCGATCCAAAGTCTTGGAGCAGAAAGTCCGCTAATTCGATGACGTTCATACCTTGCGTGCCAGTACGCAGAAAAATAGCCAGTAATTCAGCATCCGACAACGCTTGTGGTCCACGTTTAAGTAATTTCTCTCTGGGCATGGACTCGTTGGGCAAGGTTTTCAGTGTCATTAGGCGGTTCTCTCTATAAGTGAGCGCCTATTGCACAAAATAAAAAGCGAAAGTCGAACCTGACTTTCGCTTTTTTCGTTATGTCTCGTCCTGAAATGTGTTTACACATTGAGGACTAATTATGACAACTTCAAATACATCCTACATTAAGCGCACTCAGCGTGATTACACACTAGGCTTTAAATTACAGGTCGTTGATGCCGTGGAA